>Ga0326727_10006944_pt1 | contig 30468 bp, 21 predicted proteins | sample MB2enrmetagenome_FD_207643 | JGI IMG/M metagenome (GOLD analysis project Ga0326727, IMG submission 207643) | Lab enriched peat soil microbial communities from McLean, Ithaca, NY, United States - MB29MY | ecosystem: Environmental > Terrestrial > Soil > Wetlands > Peat | place: USA: New York... | reverse complement strand
TCGCCGCTTCGGGACCGCGTCTGGCTGCGCATTACGCGGCGCCGGGAGATGGCCGGGACGAGACGCTTATGCGTATACGCTCAATATTGAAAGTGGCTGTTGCGATCGCCAGTCTTTGGATGCCTCAGGTGCAGGCTCAGCCGGTGCTTGATCCGCCCTTGCGGATTTTTACCGAAGATCGGCCTCCGTTCAACTATATCGCTAATGACGGTGAGCTTACGGGCGTGAGTACCGAAATCATCCGGGCTGCGCTGAAGCATGCGGAGATCAATACCCCCATCGAAGTTTTTCCCTGGGCAAGATCTTTCTATCTTGCCGTGCATCGTCCCAATTCTCTGATTTTTACCATTGTCCGGAGCCCTGACCGTGAGGGGAAATTTCTCTGGGTCGGCGAGCTGATGCCGCTGGACGATTGGTTTTATCGTGCTGGCGGCCGAAACGATGTCAATCCCGGATCATTCGCCGATGTGTTGTCCTGCTGCCAGATTTGCGTGGTGAATAAAGATATTTCAGAGGAAATCCTGCAACGAAGCGGTGCAGTCCGCGGCAAAAACTATATTGTCGCCGATAGTTTTATGGATTGTGCCCGACTGGTAGACTCCAGAAATGTCGAGTTACTGGTGGATTCGCACTTTGATACGGATGGTGCGGTCGAGAAGAAGCTGCATCACTCCACGATCGCTCTGGAAGGGGTGTTGCCGGTGCCCATTCCCGCCGGGGTGCATGAAATAGCGTATATCGCAGCGAATCCAAAAACCTCTCCCGAGATTATTGAACGCTTGCGGCAGGCCCTGCTGCAAATGCAGGCAAGCGGCGAGACCGATCGCATCAAGCAGAATTTTTTTGATCGCTTCAAACGCATGCCTGCTCCGGTTTCGCCCTGAACCCTCTCCCTGTTCTATACTGTGACGCCTCAGCGCCGGCCTCGCTCCGGCGCCTGAGTGCAAGTACAGAAACAATCCCTCCCATTAAGGAAGACGCATGAGGTCAAGCATCACGCCGGGACTCGTCGTGCTGCACGGCAATCAGCTCGAATTGCTGCGCGACGCTGTACTCGACTGGATCGGGAGCAACCCTCTCGACCCGCTCGAACCCGAATATATTCTGGTTCAGTCAAATGGCGTGGCCGAGTGGCTCAAGATCGCGATTGCCCAGCACGCCGGTATCAGCGCAGCGCAATCCGTGATGCTGCCCGCGCGTTTTTTGTGGCAGTCCTATCGGGAAATGCTGGGCGCGCATGCGGTGCCGTATCGCTCGGCTTTCGATAAGGATGCGTTGACCTGGCGCTTGATGCGGATGTTGCCCGCGTGGTTGATGGAAGATGATTTCGCCCCGTTGAAATGCTTTCTGGCCGATGGCGATCCCGAGCGCCGGCTACAGCTGGCCCAGCGGCTGGCGGATCTGTTCGATCAATATCAGGTGTATCGCGCGGACTGGCTGGAAGACTGGCGCCGTGGCAACGATGACTTGCGCCTGGCGGATGGACGCTCCCAGCCGCTGGGGGCGGATCAACGCTGGCAGGCGCGGCTCTGGAGAGGGGTGTGTGAGTCGGTGGAGGATGCCACCTCCGGCCGGGCGCATGTTCACCGGCAGTTTCTCCAGGCCATCGAGCGACAGCAGGCACCGCTCGGCCGACTGCCGCGCAGGGTGGTCCTGTTCGGGATTTCGGCTTTGCCGCTGCAGACACTGGAAGCGCTCGCCGGATTGGCCATGCACTGCCAGGTGGTGATGGCCGTCCCCAACCCCTGTCAGTTCTATTGGGGCGACATCATCGATGGTCGCGAGCTGCTGCGCGCCGAACGGCGTCGGCAGCGCTTGCGCGGCGGCCATGACTTGTCGTCCGTGCCGCTGGATGAACTGCATGCGCACAGTCATCCGCTTTTGGCCGGCTGGGGAAGGCAAGGGCGCGACTTTATCCGTCTGCTGGATCAGTTCGACGATGTGGAGTCCGCCCGACAACGGTTTCCGCAGGCGCGCATCGACTTGTTCGACGAATCGTCTGGCGACACCTTGCTGGGTCAGGTTCAGGCCGCGGTTCGTGATCTTTTGCCGCTCAACGAGCATGAATATCCCGCGCCGGGCCCGGAAGACAAGTCTATCGAGTTTCATCAGGTACACAGCGCGCAGCGCGAGGTCGAAGTGCTGCACGACCAATTGCTGCACTGGTTTGCCTCGGCCGGTGAGACCGGCCTGCGGCCGAGGGATGTAGTGGTGATGGTTCCGGATATCGAGCAATTCGCGCCGGCCGTTCGCGCGGTATTCGAGCTGTACGGGCGAAACGACCCCCGTTACATTCCGTTTGAAATCGCCGATGTCAGGGATCGAAGCATCAACCCCATGCTGGGCGCGCTCGACTGGCTGTTGCGACTGCCGTCGCAGCGGTGCCGGCAGAGCGAGGTGCGTGACTTGCTCGACGTTCCTGCCGTCGCCGGCCGGTTTGGCCTGAACGATGCCGAAGGGCTGGCGCGCCTTGCCGGGTGGATCGACGGGGCGGGTATTCGCTGGGGGCTGGATCATCAACACCGCAGAAGCCTTGGCTTGGGCTCGGCGGGCGAACAGAACAGCTGGCTGTTCGGCGTGCGGCGCATGTTGATGGGCTATGCGGTCGGTGACGGCGCAGCCTGGGGAGGAATAGAACCCTATCTGGAGGTTGGCGGTCTCGATGCCGCGCTTGCCGGCTCGCTGGCGCAGTTGATTGAGGCGCTGATCGAGTGGCGCAATACGCTGTCAGGCCTGGCGGTGCCCGCCGAGTGGGCGCAGCGCGCACGACAACTGTTGCTGGCGTTCTTTTCCGAATCCGACGAGCGTGACCGCATGACCCGTGCCCGACTGGAAAGCGGGCTGCAATACTGGCTCGAATCCTGCGATGAAGCCGGATTTGTCGAGCCCGTCCCCCTGGCGGTGTTGCGCGAGGCGTGGCTGGGACCGATGGACGAACCCGCGTTGAATCACCGCTTCGTATCGGGCGGGGTCACCTTCTGCACGCTGATGCCCATGCGCGCCGTGCCATTCAGGGTGGTGTGCCTGTTGGGCATGAATGACGGCGATTACCCCCGCCGTGCATCACGGGTGGATTTCGATCTGCTGGCCGCCCCCGGACTGGCCCGGCCGGGCGACCGTTCAAGGCATGACGATGATCGCTATCTGATGCTGGAGGCCCTGCTGGCCGCGCGCGACAAGCTGTATATCAGCTGGGTCGGGCGCAATATCCGCGATAACGCCGAAGAGCCGCCATCGGTTCTGGTCTCCCAGCTTCGCGACTATCTCAAGGCGGGTTGGGGGCTGGATCCGGCCACCCTGACGACCGCGCATCCGCTACAGCCATTCAGTCGGCGCTATTTCGAACGGGGTGGGCTGGTGACCTACGCTTACGAATGGCGATCGGCGCATGGCGCCGGATCGGAGACGCCGCTTCCCGAACTACCGCCCTTTTTTCCGGAACCCGATCAGCGCCTGTCGGTGCGCGAACTGGCCGATTTTATTCGTCATCCGGTCCGGCATTTCTTCCGGCGCCGCCTGGCGGTGGTGTTCGCCGACGAGCAGGTGATCAGTGAAGACGACGAACCGTTTGGCCTGAATGGTCTTGAAGAGTATCAACTGGCCGATCATCTGCTGGAGGAGGCCAGTCAGTATGCACTGGACGAAGAGGCGGTTCCTGGCCATCTGCAGGCGCAAGTCGCACGCCTGGGCATGACCGGTCGATTGCCGATCGGATTGATCGGCCGTCGCAAACAGGCCGAACTGGTCGCGAAAATGACGCCGGTGTGTCTGGCCTGGCTGCGATTGACCCGGCTGTATCCTCGCGATGCCGACAAACTGCCGGTCAGGTTTGAGGGTGAAGGCCTGCTTCTGGAAGACTGGCTTGATCATTTGCACGCCAATGATTCCCGTACCGCCTGGTTTTCGCTGACGGCCAGCAAGCTTTGGGATGCCACCCGAAAGGCGCCGCGTGCCGACAAGCTGGTTCAAGGCTGGCTACGGCAACTGCTGGCGGGGGCGAACGGCGCGGAGGTCTGCGGTTTTCTCGTGGGGCGCGATGCGACGGTCCGGTTCGATCCCGTTGATGGCGCGGCGGCGCAGGCCGCATTAACCGAGTTGATGAGGGCATGGAACGAGGGCATGTCCCGGCCGTTGCCGACGGCATTCCATACCGGTCTGGCGCTGATGGCGGGGGGCGATCCGGCCACGACCTACGATGGTGGCTTCCGGCAGACCGGCGAGGTCGAGCAGGATCGGTGCCTGGCCCGCCAATGGCCGGCTTTCGAGGCACTCGAAGCCGAGCCTGGGTGGCCGCACTGGTCGCAATGCCTGTATGCGCCGCTGCTTGACTGGATGACTCAGCATGTTCAGATCAGCCTGCACGACGATACGAAGAACCAAGAGGAGGCCGAATGAGCCAGCCCCTGTCACCCCTGACATTCCCGCTCTATGGGTCCCGGTTGATCGAAGCCAGCGCCGGAACCGGTAAAACCTGGACGATTGCCGCGCTGTACGTGCGCCTGGTCCTGAACCATGGCGATGATCAGGCGTTTGGACGCCCCCTTTCGCCCGGGGACATCCTGGTGATGACGTTCACGCGTGCGGCGACACGCGAATTATCCGACCGGATCCGCGCCCGGCTGATCGAAGCCGCGGCGTGTTTTCGCGGCGAGCGGCTACCCGAGGCAAACGATCACTTTCTACAGCAGCTGATTCTGGATTTCGCAGACGATACCCGGCGAAGTCAGGCCGCGCATCGTCTGATGCTGGCAGCCGAAAGCATGGACGATGCGGCGGTCTTTACCATCGATGCCTGGTGTCAGCGCATGCTGCGCGAACATGCCTTCGATAGTGGCAATCTGTTCGACGAAGAACTGGTGCCCGATGAGGCGGCCTTGTTCGACGACGCGGTTCGCGATTATTGGCGCCAACACGTCTATCCGCTCGACGACACCGCGCTTGAGCACTTGCTGGGGCTTTGGAGCGATGTCTCCGCTTTGCAGGCAGGCATTGCCCCGCTGGTGTCGCGCGTCGGCCTGCTGGAGGCGGTTGCGACGGAACCGCTGGGGGGGCTGATCGAACGCACGCAACGTCTGCGCCAGATCGAACTGACAAAAATGAAGTCGGGATGGGCGGCGCGCGCCGACCGTATGCAGGCCTGGATCGAAGCCTGCGTGGCAGACAACCCTAAATGCTTCAACGGCACCAAGCTCAAGCTGGAGCGCGCCGCAGGCTGGTTTGATGCCTTGCGCGCCTGGGCGGAACACGCCGACGCTGTCGATCCGGGTCTCAACGAGACCGCCTGGCGCCGTTTGACGGCGGACGGCATCCTCGATGCCTGCGGCAAGGGCATTTCGCTATCTGTCCCCGACGATTTCGATGCGGTCGCCGACTTGCAGACCGCGCTGGCAGCATTGCCCGATCCGCGCCCTGAACTGTTGCGGCACGCGGCATGTGTGATCGCTCGGCGCATGGACGATCTGAAACGTCAGGCGCACCAGTTCGGCTTTGCCGACATGCTTGAAAGGCTGCGCGCCGCGCTGGAAGGCGGGAATGGCGAGGTGCTTCGGCAGCGGATTGTCACGCAGTATCCGGTGGCGCTGGTCGACGAGTTTCAGGATACCGCGCCGACCCAGTACCGAATCTTCGATCTCTTGTACCAGACCGAGAATAACCGTCCTGACACCGGTCTGTTCCTGATCGGAGACCCCAAGCAGTCCATCTATGCGTTTCGCGGTGCCGATATCAATAGTTATCTGGCTGCTCGTCGCGCGACAGAAGGGCGTCATTATCTTCTCGATACCAACTTCAGATCGACCCGCGAGCAGGTCGATGCCGTGAACCGTTTGTTCCTGACTGCGGAAGGCGATGCGAACAGGACCGGTCATGCGCGCGGCGCCTTCCTGTTTCGCGAAGGAGAGGACAATCCCGTTCCCTATGAGGCGGTCAGCGCCCGGGGACGCAAGGAGCGTCTGGTGTCTTCGGCGGGGGCGATTCCCGCACTGACATTCTGGTTCGACCCGGGCGAAGCATTGAACGCCGCCGGGTATCGGCGTCTCTTTGCCGCGCAGTGCGCCGAGCATCTGGTCTCGCTGCTGAACGACCCGTGCGCGGGTTTTCTTCAGCCGGACGGAACGCTCGAACGGCTCCGGCCGGCCGATGTCGCGATTCTGGTGCGCGATCGCAACGAAGCCTCGGCGATCTTGAGTGCGCTGCAACGCCGTCAGGTTGCCTGTGTGTATCTGTCAGACAAAGACTCGGTACTCGACAGTGCCGAGGCGGCCGATCTGCTGCGCTGGCTGCAGGCGGTTGCCTCGCCGCTGGACGGCGCGCTGGCGCGTGCCGCATTGGCCACCGCGACCGTCGGCTTGCCACTCGCGGCACTCATTGAGCTGGCGAGCGACGATCTGGCATGGGAAGCGCGCGTTGAACAGCTGAAGCAATGGCAGCGTATCTGGCAGCGGCAGGGTGTGCTCGCCCTGATTCGCCAGATGCTGCATCAGCTCGAATTGCCCTCGCGCTTGCTTGCGGAACCGGGTGGCGAGCGTCGCCTGACGAATGTGTTGCATCTTGCCGAGCTATTGCAGGGCGCCAGCCTGCAGCTCGATGGCGAGCAGGCCTTGATTCGCTGGTTGGCCGAACAGATCGAGTCGCCGGGTCATGCGGGCGACGATCGCGTGCTGCGCCTGGAAAGCGATGCCGACCTGGTCAAAGTCGTCACGGTTCATAAGTCGAAGGGGCTGGAGTATCCCCTGGTCTATCTGCCGTTCGCGGTGACGGCCCGGCCCGTAGAGCGCAAAGGGCGCGATTATTTTGAAATCTCCGTTTCGGGAAAACGCCAACTCGATTTCAGTCTTTCGGACGAATCCATGCAGCAAGCCGACGCGGCGCGCCTGGCCGAAGACCTGCGGCTGCTGTATGTGGCGCTGACCCGGGCACGGCACGCGTTGTGGCTGGGTGTGGCGCCGGTGCCCGGTCTGCGGAAAAACACCAATAAACTGCACGAGTGCGCGTTGGGGTATCTGCTGGGCGCGGGCGAGCCCATGCTCCCCGAGGTCGCCGAACAGCGGCTGGTCGCGCTGGCGGACGACGGGGCCTCGATTGCCGTCGAGGGCGTGCACCTGGCCTCGCGCGTTACCGCGCTGGCCCGTGGCACGGCGCAAGCGGCGCTGGTTGACGCCCCCCGTTACGCTGCGCATTTCGAGCGCAACTGGAGCGTCGGCAGTTTCACTTCATTGACGCGCGATATGGCGACCGCGCACGTGCCGATTCAGCCGCAACAGCAAAAAATGCTGGAGTATGTGGAGGACGAGGCCGGTGACGTGCCTGAGCAAGGCGCACCATGGCACCGGTTTCCACGCGGTGCGCTGGCCGGTAATTTTCTGCATGAACAGCTTGAGTGGCTGGCAGAAGCCGGGTTCGACTTTGTCGATCATGAGGATTTCGACCTGCGATTATCCCGCCGCTGCGATTTTGCGGGATGGGGGCACCGCCATGAAGAAGTGGGCGTCTGGTTACGCGCGCTGGCGCATACGACATTGCCGCCCCTGGCTACAGCGCTGAGCCGGCTGAATGTACGCGTGCCCGAGATGGAGTTCTGGCTCCCCAGCCATCGTCTCAATGCCGCCGCGCTCGACAGGCTGTGTCGCGCGCATCTGCTGGATCGTATCGAACGGCCCGACCTGCCGGCGCGCGAGCTGCATGGCATGCTTAAAGGGTATGCCGACCTGGTGCTCGAACACGAAGGGCGTTACTGGATCATTGATTACAAGTCCAACGCACTGGGCGAAGATGACCGCGCCTATCATCCCGCCGCGCTAACCGCCGCCATGGCGGCGCATCGCTATGACGTCCAGGCCGCCATCTATATGTTGGCCTTGCATCGCTTGCTCAAAAGCCGTCTGGGCGCAAGCTATGACCCCGCTCGCCAGTTTGGCGGAGCGGTTTTTCTGTTTTTGCGCGGTATCGAAAGCCCCGACCGGGGCTGCCATGTCGTTCCTGCAGAGGCGGATTTGCTCGACGCACTCGATGCCTTGCTGATTCAAGCGCATACCGGTCATGACACAGGAGAATACGCGTGACGCCACCTGAAACCTTGCTGTTCCGGCTGGATGCGCTGGCCGATCAGGGCGTGCTGCGGCGTCTGGGCAGTGCCTTTGCACGTTTTGTGGCGACGCTGGGGCTGCCTTCTCCCGCGTTGATCGTGAGCAGCGCCGTGCTCTCTGAACTGGAGGGGGCGGGACACAGCTGTCTGTCGCTGACCGCGCTGGCCGAAGATCCATGCGCCTTGCTTGGCTGGCAGACCGAATCATGGCAGGCGCTGACGGAAGGTTGCGCGCTTCCCGGTTCCGCGCAGGCCTGGCGCTCCGCGCTCGCTGCGTGTGCCCCGGTCTGGTCGGTCGGCCAGTCCGACGAGGGCCAGCCGCTGGTGCTCGACGGCGAACGTCTGTATCTGCGGCGCTATTGGCGTGGCGAGGTCGATATTGCCGCCCGGTTGTTGTCCCGGGCAAGGCTGGCTTGCGATCCCGATCCGGATCTGGTCCGGGCCTGCCTTGATCGTCTCTTCGATGCCCCGCCCGGCACCTCGGCGCCCAACTGGCAGAAAATCGCCTGCGCCACGGCCATGCGCAGCCACGTTGCGGTGATTACCGGCGGCCCCGGTACCGGCAAGACCTATACCGCTGCGCGCTTGCTGGCCTTGCAGTTTGCGCTGGCCGACGATCCGGAACGCGTGCGTATCGCGCTGGCGGCGCCAACCGGCAAAGCCGCCGCGCGCCTGAAGCAATCGATCGACCATGCCCTGGGCGACCTGGCTCACAAGGCGGGACAGTTGCCGGGGCGTGCCGGCAAAGTGCTGGATCTGGCCGCGCTGACCCAACGCATGGGCGCGGCGCGCACCCTGCATAATCTGCTTGGCGCGCGCCCGGATACGCGCGTGTTTCGCCACCATGCGGGTCATCCGCTCGATATTGATGTGCTGATTGTCGATGAAGCCTCGATGATCCATCTCGAAATGATGGCGGCCTTGCTCGACGCGCTCCCCATGGGCGCGGTGCTCATTCTTCTGGGCGACAAAGACCAGCTGGCCTCGGTTGAGGCCGGTGCCGTGCTGGGTGATCTTTGTCGCGAGGCCGAGCAGGGCGGTTATACCCCCGCAACGGTGTCCTACCTGGAACGCGCCAGTGGTGAAGCGGTGCCGGCGGCCTTTCGCGGCGAGCTGGGCGAACTGGCGCAGCAGACGGTGATGTTGCGCCAAAGTCATCGCTTTGGCGGACCGATCGGCGAACTCGCCTCGGCGGTGAACGCAGGGCAGGCCGAAGCGGCCGCGTCCCGCCTTGTGGACGCACCGGCGGGTGTGCTCGACTGGATGTCGCACGCGACGCAGCTGGATGTTCTACGCCTTGCGGTCAAGGGAGGCTATGACGGCTATCTGCAGGAAATGCACACGCCGGAGCCATCGAACCACGACGCCTGGGTGCGCCGCGTGCTGAAGGCATTCGACCGGTTCCGCTTGTTGTGCGCGGTGCGGGAGGGCGAGTGGGGCGTGGCGGGACTCAATCAGGCCATCGAACAGCGTCTCGACGCGGAAGGCCTGATCCGGCGTCGCGGTGAGTGGTACAGCGGACGCCCGGTGATGGTAACGCGCAACGATTATGGTGTCGGCGTGTTCAACGGGGATATCGGCATTGCCTTGCCCGATCCTGTGCGGGAAGGGGTGCTGCGCGTTTACTTTCAGGAGGGCGAGCAGGTGAAGGGCGTGCTGTCGACGCGCCTGCGCGACGTCGAAACGGCTTACGCCATGACCGTGCACAAGTCGCAGGGGTCGGAGTTCAAGCATACGGTACTTGTCCTTCCCCCCGACCCGGTACCGGTCCTGACCCGCGAGCTGGTGTATACCGGCATCACCCGGGCGCGCGAACACTTCACGCTGGTCACGCCACAGCCCGGCATGCTGGCCGTGGCGATCGGTCAGCGCACCCTGCGCGCGAGCGGTCTGCGTGAACGGCTGGTCTGATCGACGCGTACAGCAGGACGGTGTCGCCCCGAACGCAGGGTGCGCCTTACCGTTTAATCCGGCTGGCGTGGTGCACACGCCAGGGATAGCTGCTCGGGCGGTTGTGCATGCTCTCCGAGGAGGGAGGCCATATTGACCAGTGTTTCCAGTGAGAAGCGCGCAATATTGCCCTGCATCAGATCGTGGATGCGTGCCTGGCTCTGTCCGCACAATTTTCCGGCCTCGATGGCCTTCCACCCGTTGGCGGTAATCATGTGGCGTATTTTTTCGGCCAGTACGCGACGCATTTCGATTCCGGCGGCTTTTTTGCGGCTGGCGCGCTCGGCTTCTTCCGTCCCTTTTTTCGGCGATCGATCACTGAACATCATGATCAGCGCCAGTATGGCGATACTGCACAGCGCAATCATGTCTTTCCAGATCGTGTTTTCGACATCGTCGGTGAATACCCCGGTTCCGACGACCCAGTTCCAGGGCTGGTATCGGTATACCCCATTGAGTTTGGGCAGGACCCTTGAAGATCCGACGCGTGCGGTCGGCGCCTGGGCAAAACCATAGGAAGCGGTCTGCAGCGCTTCGTCATACGCCCTGACCACCGTTTCGCCGGGGTGCTCCGGGCTCGGGCCGCCATCGGTGATCTTGCCGCGTACCCGTGAATCAGGATGGACAATCATGCGGTGGTCTGCGTTGCGCACGAAGAAATACACGTCGCTGTTGTGCATCAGTTGTAGTGCCTGCTCGGCCTGCGACTGCGCATCGGCTTCGCTCAGCGCCCCCGAAACCTGCAGCCCGTGATAATGATCCAGCACGCCCTGCGAGAGCGTGAGCATGGTGATGATGACCTTCTGCTTCTGGATTTGCAGCGCTGCGTTGAGCGAGTACAAGGCGATGGCGGATAGCGTGGTTGCCGCGAGAATACAGGAGATCGTGATAAGCCAGAAACGAGATCTTAAAAGCATCGAAAAATATCCTGCTGACAGGTTGGAATGATTAAGTCATGACGCGGCGAATCCGGGATTCACTCGCCGACCTACAGGGTCAGTACGCCGGTGAAGATCAGTGCGGCCGCCAGGATGCCAAAGACCAGCACCACCAGGGCGTAGCCCATTTCCCCCGGGTGATCGAAGATCTGATCGCCGCGCGCGTTTTTTGCCTGGGCGAACAACAGCAGCCCGGGCGCATAAAGCACCATCGATAGCAGCAGGTACTTCATCCCGGCTGCGTAGATCAGCCATCCGCTGTAAAACACGGCTATCAACGTCCAGAACTGATGTACGGTGCTTTTGTGTTCAGTCTGAGCCGAGACCTTGAGTCCGAAACCCGCGGACAGCAGGTAGGGGATGAGTGCCATTGAAGTGGCCAGCTCCGCCAGTTCGATATAGCCGGACTGATTGAAATACGAGGTAATCAGTACCACGCTGACTGCGCCATTGGTCAGCCACATGGCTGACGCCGGCGCACCGGCATCGTTGACTTCGCCGAACCTGGAGGGAATGGTGTTGTCGTCGCCCTGGCCCGCAAGGTAGAGCATTTCACCGCCCAGCATGGTCCAGGCGAGTAGTGCCCCTCCCACGGAGACGATCAGTCCGACATCGATCAGTGCGCCGGCTTCCGGCCCGAGGATGTGTGTAATCACGCCGGCCATCGAAGGGTTCTGCAGTTTGGCGAGTTCTTCCTGCGGCAGAATGCCCAGCGATAGCACCGATACGCAGACCAGCAGCGCCACGGTAATGGCAAAACCCAGCAGGGTCGCACGGCTGACGTCCTGCATGCTGTTTGCGCTTGACGCATACATCGCGGCGCTTTCGATGCCGAGGAATACCCACACGGTAAATAGCATGGTCGACTTGACCTGTGTGACGACATCGCCCAATGCCGGTGTGCCCCAGAACGAATGGAAAAACACCGGACCCTTGAACGCGAGGGCCACACACACGATGAACAGGAGAATCGGCACGATTTTGGCGACGGTGACCAGCGTGTTCATCATCGCCGCGGTGCGTACACCTTGCAGCACCATGAAGTGCATGGCCCACAGAATGGCCAGCTCACAGATCAGGGCCGGCAAGGTATTGCCGTTGCCGAACAGGCCGAACATCGGAAACGAGCCCAGGGCGCTGAACATCAGGATCAAAAAGCCGGCATTGCCGACCAGTACGGAAATCCAGTAGCCCCAGGCGGCATTGAAGCCGAAATATTCACCGAAGCCATGGCGCGCATAGCCATACAAACCATCGTCTATTTCGGGGATGCGATTGGACAGCCACTGGAAATTGCGCGTCAAGGCCAGCATGCCGACGAAAGTGATGGCCCAGGCGATCAACATGGGGCCGGCGCCTGCGGCTCGGGCCATATTCTGCGGCAGGCTGAAAATGCCGCCTCCGACGATGGCGCCGACGATCAGTGCGACCAGAGCGGGCAAGTAAAGCGGCTTATCGTTCTGTTCTATCATTAAGACCCTCTTTAATCTCTTCTTGTATTTTAGGACTACATTTGATGTTTTTATTGATAAGTGTATAAAACAACGGATATTGTAAAGCGATTTGGTTGCACATACATCAAATTTGCGACCAAAACATTCAATATTTTCCCATTGTCAGTATTTTTGCGATTGGACAGGAAATAGTCGCGGGGAGGGGGAAAGTTCTGGGGCCTTTATGCGGGCAGGACGACAAGGTCGAGCACCTTCCCATGCTCAATGGCCTGGCAGCAAAGTGCTTATACCCGTACTAAAATTCCAGTGTCACTCTGGTTGTTTAAAAATCGACAGCGTTTCCCGGATGTGTATTCAAAAAGGGGCCTGCACCAGCCGGTGCGTCACCCAGGGAGTCCCATCATGAAAACCATAACAATGCGGGTGCTGGTTCGTTTTCTCTGCGTTGCAATCCTCAGCGTATTGTCACATCAGGCCATGGCATGGGCGGCCATTGCGGTTGACGGCTATCACGGCGTTCGCGGCGGCTGGTCGTATGACTATCCTGATGCGTATGGTGCACAGCAGCGGGCGCTGAACGAGTGCGGCAGCGGCTGTATGCTTCTGGGCTGGATCGAAACGGGGTGCATTGCATTCTCGGTAGACCGCTATCCCAGTTCGTCCGTGATCGGTATGGCTACCAGCTACAATCGCGATCAGGCGCAAAACATGGCCTTGCAGATCTGCCGTTCCAATGGCGGCTCCGACTGTATCGTCCGGGTGTGGGCCTGCAACTGATTGCGATGTTGTGCCAGGTACGCAACGTGCCAGGGGGCGACAGCGGATAAATTTGCCATTTAAACCGGTTTGATGCTTAATGGCTGGCGTGCATAAGCGAAAACACGGGGATTCCATGCGTATTGGCAAAGTCATGCAGGCGGTTTCGGGCTCGCTGTTGGCGGTTTCGTTGATGAACGCGGGTCATGCGGCAACGGCCCAGCCGCCGGACGTGGGACCGGTTGCCGTCGAAATCCACGATAGTGGCTTGCCAGCCGACTGGGCGCACCACGCCGTCTTCATGGAAATTTACGTGCGGGGCTGGCAGGACAGCAATGGCGACGGTGTCGGCGATCTGGCCGGTGTGACGCAGCGTCTGGACTATCTCAAGTCGCTTGGGGTCGGCGCGATCTGGTTGATGCCGATCTATCCCAGTGCCGACCATGATCATGGCTATGCCGTGACCAACTACCGCAATATCGCGCCGGAGTATGGCACCCTGGAGGACTTCGACCGGCTGATCCGGGCGGCGCACCAGCGTGGCATCGCCGTCATCCTCGACTACGTCATTAATCACAGCGCCGACACGCATCCCTTGTTCGAGGATGCGCGCGCGCATGCCGATTCGCCGTGGCGCAACTGGTACGTCTGGTCGCAGGACAAGCCGCAGGGATGGACTACCTACGGGGGCGATCCCTGGCATACCGCTCCGAGCGGCTATTACTATGGGGCGTTTTCTTATCAGATGCCCGATTTCAATTTCCGTAATCCCGATGTACTGGCTTTCCATCTGAACAATTTGAAATTCTGGATGAACCGTGGCGTTGATGGTTTCCGCTTCGATGCCGTGGGTGCCCTGGTGGAAAACGGTCCGGAGGCTTGGGAAAATCAACCTGAAAATCATCAGATCATGGCCAGCGTGCAAACCTTGCTCAGCACCTACGGCAATCGCTATATGGTGGCGGAAGCGCCGGCGGCGCCCGTTGAGTTCTCTTCGACGAGTTCTGCCGGCAGCGCCTTTGCATTCGGGCTGCAGGAGCAGATCATCAAAAGCATCCAGTTCGGGCGGGTGCAAGCGGGTCTGGTCGATTATCTGCAGAAAAACCCGGTATCGCGCATGGGGACGTTTCTTTCCAATCACGACAGTTTTGCCGGTGCGCGCCTGTACCAGCAGTTCGATGGAGACGAAGCCAGTTACAAAGCCGCAGCGGCGACCCTGCTGACGCTTCCGGGCATTCCGTTCATTTATTACGGAGAGGAAATAGGGCAGAGCTTTTCGGAGCCGGTGCAATTCGAGGATCAGCGCCTGCGCGGCCCCATGAGCTGGAACGCGGATGGCAGTGGCTTCAGCACGGCCAGGCCGTTCAGGCCGCTGGCAACGAATGCCGCCTCGCAGAATGTGGCGGCGGAAACGGATCGCCCGGATTCCTTGTTGAACACCTATCGCACCCTGATCGGGATGCGTAACCATTCTTCCGCATTGTCAGACGGCGCCTTTACCCTGATGAGTCACGACGATGATGCCGCATTGGTATTCACCCGCAGCGATGCACAGCAGCAAGTGTGGGTGGCCATCAATTACGCATCCGCGGCAACGACCGTCAATGTGCCGCCGGGAAAATGGCATGCGCTTGCCGCGCCTGAGGGTATGGCGGTATTCACGCCCGGACCGCTGGCCATTCCTGCACATCAATGGCTTGTGTTGCAGCGGCAATTGAATGATTAACGCCCTACGTGCTGAGGGAGAGCGGCGGAGAGCGGCGAGCGCGTACTGATCAGCGGGGCGGCTGCTTGCGCAGTCGCCAGGCGTAACGCTCCATAAACTGACGGGCGCATGCCTGGCCAGCTTCGTAGTCGTGTTTAAGCGCTTCCGGCCGACTCCCCAATAGCGTGCTTTTCAGTGGGTGACAGGGTGCCATCTCGATGATTTTAGTTCCGGCGGGTGGTTTTTCGATAAAGGCCTGCGCCTGGCGGTAACTGTCGTAATGGCTTTGCAATACATTGGCCATGCCTTTCAGCCTTCCGTTGAGCAGGCTGGGTGGCAGGACGAGCGGTCGGGTGGGCGTGCCGGCGGGCAGGGTGCGAATCACGACGATACAGTCGCTGCCCTTATCGTGCGCCGCCTGTACCGGCAGGGCATCGGCAACGCCGCCATCCCAGTAGTTGACGCCATCCACCGTTACCCCGCCACGGTAAAACAACGGGATCGCACTGGATGCCTTGACCGTAAGCCCCCAGCCCTCCGGGGTAAAAGGCAGATAATCCGCCGCCAGCGTGTCACTGCGGCTGGCGCATAGATACATCGCACGTCCGGCCAGGCGTCTTTGGCCGCGCGGCAGGTCCAGGGGATCGAGGCGCTCGCTGGTTTCGAACAGCCAGTCAAGGTCGATCAGGTGTCCGCCCCGGGCAAAGCGCAGCGGATTGAAGAACTGCTTGTGGGTGGTGTAATGCGTAATGATGCGGCGGGCATAGCCCTGTGCGCCACAAGCGTAGGCCGACAGGTTTTGCGCGCCCGCCGATGTGCCGATCAGGGTCTTGAACGGAAAGAAACCATGTTCAAGAAAGGTGTCGAGTATTCCCGCTGTAAAAATGCCGCGCTGGCCGCCGCCTTCGCAAACCACGGCCAATCCGCTGTGGTTGATCCAGAGGCTGTCTTTGTCCTGGCCCTTGATGCGTATCCCGTTGTTCATCCTGCACCCCGATAAAGCCACGTCATGCCGGTAGACTTTCATATGTCATGATAATGGATTTCATCAGGCATGCTGAAGACTGTTTGAACGCAAAAAAACCCGGCCTCGAAAGACCGGGTTTTTGCTTGGGACTTGAGTAACTTACATCGAACCGTGGAAGGTACGGTTGATGACGTCCATTTGTTGCTCGCGGGTCAGCTTGATAAAGTTCACAGCGTAGCCCGATACACGGATCGTCAGCTGCGGGTACTTTTCCGGATGTTCCATCGCGTCGATCAGCGTGTCGCGGTTGAACACGTTGACGTTGACGTGGAAGCCGGTGGCAGCCGCGAAGCCGTCCAGGCAGTTCGCCAGGTTACGGATACGTTCCTGTTCGGTATTGCCCAGCGCACCCGGGGTGGCCGATGCGGTCCAGCTGATACCGTCCAGAGCCGAGCAGTACGGCAGCTTGGAAACCGAAGCGCCTGCAGCGACAAAACCACTGATATCACGGCCGTTCATCGGGTTTGCGCCCGGTGCGAACGGTTCGCCAGCGCGGCGGCCGTCCGGCGTGTTGCCGGTCTTCTTGCCGTAAACCACGTTGGAGGTGATGGTCAGTACCGACTGGGTCGGGGTCGAGTTGCGGTAGAACACCGGTTGAGCCTTGACCTTGTCCATGAAGGTCGAGGTCAGCCATACAGCGATGTCGTCGGCGCGGTCGTCGTTGTTGCCGTAAGCCGGGTATTCGCCTTCGATCTTGTAATCGACGGCCAGACCTGCTTCGTTGCGAACCACGTGAACCTTGGCGTACTTGATGGCGGACAGCGAGTCGGCAGCAACCGACAGACCAGCGATACCGCAAGCCATGGTGCGCAGGATGTCGCGGTCATGCAGCGCCATTTCGATGCGTTCGTAAGCATACTTGTCGTGTGCGTAGTGAATGCAGTTCAGTGCGCGTACATAGTTGTCAGCCAGCCAGTCCATCATCTTGTCGAACTTGGCCATGACTTCGTCGTAGTCAAGCACGTCGGACGTGATCGGCTCGAAACCTTCGGCAATCTTGGCGCCGCTCTTTTCATCCACGCCACCGTTGATTGCGTACAACATGGCCTTGGCCAGGTTGGCGCGGGCGCCGAAGAACTGCATTTGCTTACCGATGCGCATTGCCGAAACGCAGCAAGCGATACCGTAGTCATCACCCCAGTGCGGACGCATTTCGTCGTCGTTTTCGTACTGGATGGCGCTGGTTTCGATCGAAACCTTGGCGCAGAAGTCCTTGAAGCCTTGCGGCAGTTCGGTGGACCACAGAACGGTCAGGTTCGGTTCCGGAGCCGGGCCCAGGTTGAACAGGGTGTTCAGGAAGCGGAAGCTGTTCTTGGTCACCAGCGTACGGCCATCTTCACCCATACCACCGATGGACTCGGTTACCCACGTCGGGTCGCCGGAGAACAGTTGGTCGTATTCCGGGGTGCGCAGGAAGCGGACGATACGCAGTTTGATGACCATATCGTCGATCATTTCTTGCGCTTCAACTTCAGTCAGCTTGCCAGCGGCGATGTCGCGCTGGATGTAGATGTCCAGGAAGGTCGAAACACGGCCCAGGGACATCGCGGCACCGTTTTGTTCCTTCACTGCGGCCAGGTAGCCGAAGTAGGTCCATTGAACGGCTTCGCGAGCGTTGGCGGCCGGACGGCTGATATCGCAGCCATACTTGGCGGCCATTTCACGCAGTTCGTCCAGCGCGCGGAATTGTTCGGACAGTTCTTCACGCAGACGCAGTACGTCTTCGGTGAACGGTACGTTGTTCAGTTCGCGGTGTTGGGCCTGACGTTCCTTGCGCAGGAAGTCGGTACCGTACAGTGCAACACGGCGATAGTCGCCGATGATACGGCCACGGCCGTAAGCATCCGGCAGACCGGTGATCACGCCGGACTTGCGGCAAGCCATGATGGTCGGGGTGTAGGTATCGAATACGCCCTGGTTATGGCTCTTGCGATACTTGGTCCAGATTTCGTGAATCGACGGGTCCATCTTGAAGCCAAAAGCTTCCAGACCGCTCTCAACCATGCGCAGGCCGCCGTTCGGCATAATGGCGCGCTTCAGCGGAGCGTCGGTTTGCAGACCTACGATGACTTCCTTGTCCTGATCGATGTAGCCAGCGTCATGCGCGGTGATCGAAGAACCACGGTCGGCCGAAACATCCAGAACGCCTTTTTTGCGTTCTTCTTTCAGCAACTCACCCAGCTTTGCCCAGACTGCCTTGGTGCGATCGGTCGCGCCGGCCAGGAACGTGTCATCCCCGGTGAACGGGGTGTAGTTCAACTGAATGAAGTTTCGGGTATCTACACGTTGTTGCCACTCGCCTGCGACAAAACCAGCCCACGGGTCAACGGCAATCAGATCTTTGCTGTTCGCATTCACAACTGTCTCCTTTTCGTTTTCGGACACGATGTAACATTTCGAAAGCAAGGTTAATCATCTCGCGTGTTGCAGGTATTGATGTTAATCAAGTTGCGAGCGCTATTAACCTAAATGAAAAACACGCTATGTCTTTTTAACCACTGATTTTTAGAGGGATTTGAACGGAAATTCGCTCGAGAAGCCGTATTGTTCGTTTGAGCGTTCGCTGGGTTCGCTTTCGAATGCACCGCAGCAATTGCGTTATGAGTTTCGACTCTGAAGTGTAGTACGTGGATAATCAGGGGTTACCCGTTATTTCGAAGGCTGGCGCCGATTTTACGGCGGCGAGCCCAGAAAGGCGACGAGTTTGACTGATTTTGTGCCGCTTGGCTAGAAAAAAACGGGGCGGGCGAATTTGAAGTGTCGAAAATCAATTTTGTCGCTCAAATCGCCATGTCATGTGAGTAATTGGAGCGGAAATGCATGCTGTTAGTATGCATTGTGTCGCGTATTCGAAAGCTGACGCGAATAAATGCGTTTATCGAACACATTGGAGAGCCTGCTGCGCCAGGATCGCTTGCGCTGGCAGGCAATCGAACATGTCGCGGCGCTCGGGCTGCCCGACTGCTGGGTTGCGGCCGGCCTGGTGCGCAATGCGGTTTGGGATTGTTTGCATGGGAGGTCGGCCTCGGCGCCGACGACCGATATCGATGTCATCTGGTTCGATTCCGCGCGCGCAGAGGCCATGTTCGATCTCGAACAGGAAGCGCGCTTGCGCACGTTCGATCCTTTGTCAGACTGGTCGGTAAAAAACCAGGCGCGCATGCATATCAAAAAAAAGCGGCCACCGTATCGCTCTTGCGCCGATGCCATGCGCGACTGGCCGGAGACGGCCACCGCCGTGGGGGTGCGGTTGTGCGCCGGTGATTGCCTGGAGGTTCTTGCGCCGTGGGGACTCGACGATCTGTTTGCCGGGATATTGCGCCCACCGCCGACCTATGCCGAAGACCGGCTTCCGATATTCCGGCAACGTGTCGAGGAGAAGCAATGGATGAAATCCTGGCCCGATCTGGTGCTGGTGGATGCGTGACCGGTCCGAATCAGGCGAGGGCTTGTGCGGCCGATGGCCCCAGCGCCAGCTCGACAAAGCGGCGGGCCGCCGCAGAAAGCTGCTCGCGACGGTAGATCAGTACCATGCTTTCGGTGCAGTCGTCGTCGCCGAGTTTGAGATACTGCACGCCGGGCTTGCGAAGGGCGGCGAGCGAGGCCGGTACGATGGCAACCCCCTGGCGCGCCGCAACCAGCGCGATGAGCGTGAGCGTCTGTTGGGCGACCATGCCGATTTCGGGTACAAACCCCGCGCGTGCGCATAACTGCTCGATCCGCCGGTTCAACCCCGAACCATATTGCGCGGGAAACATCAAAAACCGCTCTCGTTTCAAATCGGCCAGGCGTACCGATGGCCGCGCCAGCAGTGGATGGTCGTCGTAAACGGCCAGCAATAGCGGTTCCGCCAGCAGTTCGTACGCCAGAAGCGACGGGGGGATCTGTGCGCCCTGTGGCCGGATGAAACCGATATCCAGGCTGCCATCCTGTACGCGTTCGATCTGCGTTTTGGACGACACGTCTTCGAAGGTCAGGCGCACTTCGGGGTAGAGACGGGAGAAACGGCCGATGATATCGCTGAAAACGTCGGTCAGCGGTACCGAGCTGGCGAATCCGATGATCAACTCGCCAGAATAGCCCTTGGCCAGTTGTCTGATGTCGGACTCCAGCAGCCGGGCCTGTTGCAATAGCGCCAAGGCCTGGGGGTAGAAGCGTTTTCCTTCCCGCGTCAGCGATACCGAGCGTTGTGTACGTTCGAATAATCGCAACCCAAGCGCTTGCTCAAGCGCGCTGATGGTCCGTGTCAGCGGCGGCTGGGCGACGCAAAGCCGCTCGGCGGCCTTGCGAAAATTCAGCTCTTCGGCCACCGCGACAAAACAACGTAGTTTTTTCAGGTCCAGCATGCTCGATCGGGTATCAGTCACGACAAAATAGGTATTGGAGCTTACGTGCCCACGGTGGCCAGAATGGCATTCTTTCCTTATTCGGGCAATCTGTCATGCAGCATTCTCTCGATGTGAACGGCCGGCACGGTGCCGATCCCTATCGCTGGATCGTTTTGGGCGCAGCGACCTTTTCGCAGGCTTCCGCCGCATTCGTGACGCAGGGTCTGGCGGTGCTGGCGGGGTTCATTCAGACGGGGCTGCAACTGAGTGCCTTCCAGGTCGGCCTGCTGTTCACCGCCTCAACGCTGATGCCGTTGTTCACCTTGTTGTTCGTCGGCAATCTGCTCGATTACCGATCCGAGCGAAGCATCATCTGCGGCGGATCGCTGTTGATGGGGGGCGGACTGGCGCTGGCATGGGGCGCGTCGGGGTTTGTTTCTTTGCTGCTGGCTCTGCTGCTGATCGGGGCCGGGTACAGCACCATACAGCCAGGCGGGAGCCGATCGGTGTCGGGCTGGTTCGCTGAAGGCGAACTGGGATTGGCGATGGGGGTGCGCCAGGCCGGTTTGCCGTTGGGCGGCGCACTGGCAGGTATGTTCATTCCGCTGGCTATTCACGATGGAAACTGGCGTGCGGCCTTTGTCCTGTGTCTGATTGTTGTAACGTTTGGGGGGTGTGCGTTTTACCGGCTGTATCGCCGACCCCGTTTCGCCCCCGGCCTGTCTGTGCGTCAAGCATTGTCGATTGCGCTCGTCAGGGGACTGGTGGCGCAGGCCTGGCTGCAACGCTTGACTGTGCTTGGCGTCGTCATGGTCGCCATTCAATATGGCGTGGTGGTGAATCTGATGCTCTATCTGCGCGATGTTCAACACATTCCGTTGGCCAGAGGTGCCGGGATGCTTGCCCTGTCCCAGCTGTGCGGCGGAATGGGGCGCATCGGCCTCGCCGCCCTGGGTGACCGGCTGGCCGGTTCTGGCGGGCGGCATGTGCCGCTCAATCTGTGCTTCGGGGCCGCGGCGCTGGGGCTGGTGTGCCTGTTGCTGTTGCCGGCGGGAACGTCCATGAGCGTACTGTTTGTGCTTTCGGCCTGGTTGGGTTTTTTTGCCATGGGCTGGTATGGACCGTGGGTTGCCTGCATTGCACATGCTGCACCGAAAGAAATGCTGGGCCTGACATTGGGGGTGGCGATGGCGCTCAACCAGTTGGCGATTGTCGTTACACCGCCCTTGTTGGGGAAATTGCATGACCTTACCCGGCACTATTGGCCTGTGTGGCTGGTGTTGCTGGCTGCCCAGTGCGTCGCATGGGCGGGGATCCGTCGTCTGGCCGGAACGGCCAGGGATGCCGGGCGTGCAGGGGCAGGGGCTCTGGAGTGATTTCGCCCAATCATATTCAAAGCAGATTGGTTTACTTAAGACTAACGGTTACCTACATTGGGTTATCAATGCATTTTTTCATGCATACAACCTAGGGGGGCGTGATGAGTAAACCGGATATCGCAGCAAAGGCACCCTGTGCCGTTGACGTTGAAAAGGGTAAAGACTATTGGTGGTGTGCCTGCGGAAAAAGCCGGTCGCAACCCTGTTGTGACGGCTCCCATCAGGGAACCTCGTTCAGTCCCGTCAAATACACGGCCGACGAAGACAAGACCGTGTACTTCTGTGCCTGCAAGCAGACGCAGAATGCGCCGTTCTGCGACGGAACGCACAAGTCGCTGTAAGTATCTGCCCACGTTGCGGGCGGTGGTGCCGTAACAGGATCAGAAGCGGGGCGGTTCCCTTGTCGGGGAGCCGTCCCGTTTTCGCACTGCGTTGTTGGAAAGAATTGATCGAAGCCTGGTGGCATTTATTCAATGAACTGCTTCAAATCGCGCTAGAATAGTGCAGCGCTGGCCGGACATCAGCCCATCGGCAGCCCCCGACGCGCGCGAATTTTTCTGATGAGGTCTCGACCATCCTCGTCAAGGACAAGGATGATGATGGACGTTCAACAGGCCCTGGATGTTTTGCGCGATCAACTGTTATTCCGCTATTCCATTCTCGCGCTCGATGCGCCGTCGAGAACGCAGGCGCAATATTTTCGCACCCCGTTCAACAAGGTATTCGGTGTGATTGTCGGCGATTTGAGTTCGGGCCGTTTCGAGCGCAAGACGGTCGACCTGCTGTTGGAACCGGTGATCCTGCCGCCGGCATTGGCGCAGCATTGCATCATGACGGAAGCGCCTTATCGTGGAAGTTCGACCGAACAAAGAACCAAGGGCATTTTTCTCAAGCATGCGCAAACGCGAGTGCGGGTGAATAGCGCGCAGACCCTGGCTGATCTGGTCGCCTGGTATGCCGGGCTGGGTGGGCAGGCGGCAGTGACGCAGATTGCGCAACCGGGTGCCGCCCTGTCCGGCGTGGCTCCCGTCCCCGTACCGGCCGTCCTTGTCGCGGACGCCCCCGATAAAGGGTTGCTGATTCGCGACCCCTGGATCGAGCAGATTTTGTCGGGTGAAAAAGTATGGGAGATGCGATCGCGGGCCACGCAACAGCGAGGTTGGGTCGCCTTGATTCGGTCCGGTTCTGGCATGGTGTTTGGCGTGGCGCGCATTGTCGATAGCATCGGACCGTTGACGGAAGCGCAAATGCTCGCCAGCCAGGACAAGCACGGTATCCCGCCTCGCAGCGTCCAGTTGGTGCCAGCCTACCGTCATGCCTGGGTGTTGGCCGATGTAAAACGACTGGCGAAGCCGGTTCCGTACCGGCATCGCCCGGGTGCACTGATTTTTGCAAAGCTGGATCTGGATGTCAGGCGCCAGATCGCCGCTCAGCTGGAGTGAGTTACTTCGCCGTCGCTGGTGCAGGAATCTTGCCTATTTGTGCTCAGGCAGCCCGACTGACTGGGCAAACAGGACGTGCTGCGCGGCGCCCAGATTCAAATGACGGGTCAGGGCGGCTTTGTCGCAGTTGTGGAACCAGGCGGCCAGGCCGTGTGCGGCGGCATAAAGGTGCACATTCTGCGCGATAAGCCCGGTGTCCACGTAGTAATAGGCCTTCTGGACTTCAGGGTCTTGTAGTCCGGGCTCCTGGAACCCCGCTGTGTGGGAGAGTTTGTCGGTATCGACAACGTAGATCAGATGCAAGGGCGCACCGGCATCGATACCGCCCTGTCCCGGCGTCATCGCGCAAGCACGAAAATCCCCCGCAGCCACCGGATCAAGACAGAGGCCTTTCGCATCATACCGGTAGAGACCATCCGGCAAGGCAAGGTAGAGGTCGATTTCTTGCGAATTGCTGGCCGAGCCGGCCGTTCTTCCCGGAAGTCCGAACGGGCCTTCCTTGCGATTGATTCCGCATGCGGCCCATAAAAGATTGGATACCTGTTGCAACGGTAGCGCGTCGGGGCGGATTTCACGCGTCGTCTTGCGTCGTTCCAGTGCGGCGTACAGGGAAAGCCCCGGCAATGCGCTCGGTTTCGGAAGTTGAATGACAGTAAGGTCTGTACCGGGTTGGAATTTGTTCTGTTCGGTCGTCATGCAATATCCCCTTGCAAAGTCGTTCAGATGGTCTGGTTCAGCATGGCCTGTCTGGCTGCGGGGTCGGCTCGCCATGCGATCTGTTCTTCCTGAGAAAAAAATGTCCAGACAATGGCCCGGCTCTGTTTTTGTCCCTGAGACATATTCAGTGTGGTGCTTTGCCTCACCCCCGCACGCTTCAATTCCTGAACAATACGCGGGAGACTGGCCGATTTCGAGACAAGACTGCTGAACCAGAGGCACTGTCGCGGAATCCGGCTGCTCTCGGTAATCATGCGTGTGATGAAGCCTTCTTCGCCACCTGGGCACCAAAGCTCGGCGCTGTGCCCCCCGAAATTCAGGGTCGGTTTATCTTTGGCGAGATTGCCTTTGCCCAGGTTTTGCCATTTACGGCGGGATCCGGCGGCGGCTGCGGCGGCCGATGCATGAAACGGCGGGTTGCAAAGGGTCAGGTCAAAACATTCACCGCTTTTAATGACGTTCTGGAAGATGTGGCGGGGTTCGCTCTGGCGGCGGAACTCAATGTCGGCGCTCATGCCGGGATTGGCCGCGATAATGCGACGTGCATTGGCAATCGCCTGGGGATCAATGTCGGATCCGACAAAGCGCCATCCATATTCGGCGTGACCGATGAGCGGGTAGACGCAATTGGCGCCCGTGCCGATATCCAGGACGCTTACCGAGGGACCGCTCGGCGGAACGCCACCGTTGCCGGCGGCCAGCAGGTCGGCCATTACATGCAGGTAATCCGCGCGTCCTGGAATCGGTGGGCATAGATAACCGGCAGGAATGTCCCAGCCACGGATGTCATAGCTGCTGATGAGCAGGGCGCGATTCAGTAGTTTAACTGCGGCAGGGTCCGTGAAATCGATGGTAGGTTCGCCGCAGGGCTTGGTTTTTACAAAGGGCTTCAGCTCGGGGCAGCACTGCACCAGGCTGGCGAAATCATAATGACCGCGATGCCGGTTACGAGGGTGGAAATTGTGGGAGGGCTGGGCCGGTTTCGGGCTACGCACTTTGCTGCGCATGGAGATTCCTCGGGGCAAACGGGTAATGGATTGAGTCGTTGGCAGTCTTATGATGCCGCTGAGATGGCAGGTTCGGGAGGAACCATATAGTATGTGATGGATAGATGGTTTAATAAAATTAATATCATTGTGACATGGAACTTTGCATAGATGCGGAAGTACTTGCGGATTTTATCTCCGCACTGATGGGGGTGGACAGCGAAATCGCGATACATGACCTGTCGGACCCTTCGTGTTCGCTCAAGGTCATTCGCAACGGTGCATTGTCCGGCCGCGATGTCGGTTCGCCCGCGACCGATCTGGCGCTGCGTATGGCGCAAGAATGCACCGGACAGGATACACCGAGCTGTCGGCTCAATTACCGCAGCAAAACCCGCGACGGTGTTTTGCTGCGGTCTTCGACGCTGGTCATAAAAGATAAAAGCGGCAAAGTGGTCTCCATGCTGTGCGTCAATTCGGATGACAGTCGATATCTACGGGCCATGGAAGCGTTGCAGGCGTTGTTGCCCGCCGAGCTTTCCGATGAGTTGCACCAGGAAAATCTCTCGGCTTCGGTAGACGATGTCGGCGTTGAAATCATGCAAGGGGTGCTGGCGGCCTATGGTGTCGATCCGGTTCGCATGTCCAGCGACGAAAAAGCCCAGGTGGTTTCTGATCTGGATCAGCGCGGCTTGTTCAATATCCGTGGATTTGTCGGCAAAGCGGCCGTGGCGCTCGATATCTCGGAGCCAACGCTGTACCGCTATCTCAAGCAAAGCCGTGATAATTCCGAAGAATCCCGAACCCAGACCTTTGTTCTGCCAAAAATCTGACCATTATTGACATGAAAAGCCTTTGAATCGCTCGATCAGAGGTTTTTTTTGTATTTTTGATACATTCCTGGATGATCGCGTCCGAAAAATAATCACCATTAAAACAATGTGTTGGGCGTGAGGTCAGGCGCCGGGAGCTTGTCCTGGTTTCGGGGCGTTTGACGCAGATCAAGTCGCGCGCCCTGCGTGATCGACAGGTTATCGCCCTGATATATATTACGTCCAGATGATAAACAAATTATCGCGTTGATATTAAATGTTTCACATGGAAATCGACCGCAAACAACCGCTTCTTTGCTAAACATTCGTACCCGTTGCTCGTATTGCCTTGTTTTTGGAATTCGCATTATCCCGTGGTTTGGCACGCTTTGACCGAACAACATGCATCCATGACAGCTAGGAGCTTCTCCTATGAGCGATACACATTCCTCCGGTGGTCTGCAGCGCGAGCTGAAAAACCGCCACATTCAACTGATTGCATTGGGCGGTGCGGTGGGCACCGGTTTGTTCCTGGGGTCCGCGAGTGTTCTCAAGGCTGCCGGGCCTTCCATGATTCTGGGCTACGCGATTGCCGGCTTTATTGCTTTTCTGATCATGCGTCAGCTGGGTGAAATGGTGGCGGAGGAGCCGGTCGCCGGCTCGTTCAGTCATTTTGCCTACAAATATTGGGGTAACTTTGCCGGGTTTTTATCAGGGTGGAATTACTGGGTGCTCTATGTACTGGTCAGTATGGCCGAACTTACGGCCGTCGGTTTATATGTCCAGTACTGGTGGCCGCAGGTGCCGACCTGGGCGACAGCGCTGGTCTGTTTTGTGGCGATCAACGGTATTAATCTGGCCAACGTGAAATCCTATGGCGAAACGGAGTTCTGGTTTGCACTGATCAAAGTCGCGGCAGTGATGGCCATGATTCTGTTCGGCGGGTACTTGCTGTGGTCGGGGCACGGTGGTCCGCAGGCAACCGTCACCAATCTGTGGCGGGATGGCGGTTTCTTTCCTCATGGGTTCAGCGGCCTGTTCATGGTGATGGCCGTGATCATGTTCTCGTTTGGCGGGCTGGAACTGTTGGGCATGACGGCGGCGGAAACCGCCAATCCGCAAAAAGCTATCCCCAAAGCCATTAATCAGGTGATCTACCGGATCCTGATTTTCTACATTGGTTCGCTGACCGTGTTGCTGTCGCTTTATCCTTGGAGCAAGGTGGCGGCAGGCGGCAGTCCTTTTGTGATGATCTTTCAGCAGATCGGGGCGGGTGCCACGGCACACGTGCTTAACTTTGTCGTACTGACCGCCGCGCTCTCGGTCTATAACAGCTGCGTTTATGCAACCAGCCGGATGCTGTATAGCCTTGCAGAACAGGGAAACGCGCCTGCCGCCATGAAAAAGCTCGACCGACGCGGTGTGCCGGTCAATGCGACCTTGTTCTCCGCGCTGGCGACCATCGCCTGCGTGGTCCTCAACTACGCGTTGCCGGGGCAAGCTTTCGGCATCCTGATGTCGCTGGTGGTGGCGGCGCTGGTCACCAACTGGGCGATGATCAGTCTGACCCACCTTAAGTTCCGCAAGGCCAAAGGTGAGCAGAAACTGGTCTTCCCGGCCTTCTGGTATCCGGTGTCCAACTGGATCTGCCTGGCCTTCATGCTGGTGATTGCCGGCATTCTGTTGTGCACGCCGGGTGCAGCCATATCCATCTATGTATTGCCTGCCTGGCTCTTGGTGCTGTGGATCGGATTCAGCCTGAAGTCCAGGGCAAAGGCATCGGTGCCGCTCGTACGCACCAATGCCGTTGGTGAGTAACTGTCCGGCAAATAAACAAAAGGCCAATCGCGGATTGGCCTTTTGTCTGCTATCTCGCACGGGCTGACTTGTGTATGACATATATCAAGCCAGGTCTGCATGACATTAGCCTTCTGGCTGGTATTATTTTTTAACACACACAAGCATGGGGTGACACAAATGCAATACAGCGAATTGTCGGCCAGGTTTTCGGAATTCAGCGCCAAACGCGAGGCATTCTGGAAGCGTATGCAAACGGCTGCCCATCAGCTGGTCACGGAGTATGAACAGTCATTGCACCTGGCTTCTCCGGAATGGACCGGGCAGGATGGCCAGCGCTATCGCTATGTACGTGTAGGCACGTTGCGGGAAGATCAGTTTGAGGATCTGTCCCTCTTCGAGATGGGCGGTTGCGATGATCTGAGCCTGCGCTTTGTGATTCTGACGACGATCGAAGAAAATGCGGAGGCGCACCCCAAGCTACTCATGCCGACGCAGGTGGAGATCAAACCGGATGGCGGAAAGCTGGCGGTGACGGTGACAAACAGTCGGCCGATCACCGTGCATGTCACCAAAGCCAATGTACAGGGGAAATTCGCGGCCGCGGCTGAAGCCATCAAACACGGCTTGTTGTGTAAAATGAACCCGGAAGTCTTTGCCTGGCCGGTATGATCCGCTCCGGATCGGCAAATCGGGCGCGGCAGCCGAGGCTGCCGCACTCGCGATGCGCCGGGACCGGTGTTATCGCAGCAGAAACGGGATCAATGTTTCGGAAAGGTTGACCGGATCGAACTTGGTCACGTAGGCGTCTACGCCGACCGTCGATACCATTTCCCGGTTGGCATTGGACGACAGCGATGAGTGCATGATGACCGGAATGCCGTTGAAGCGCGGGTCTTGCTTGATCAGGTGGGTCAGCATATAGCCGTCCATTTCGGGCATTTCCGCATCGACCAGAATCGCTTTCAGATAGTCGTGCAGGCATTCTGTGCCATGCCAGTCGCGTGTGGCGAACATTTGCAGACGCTCCCATGCCTCGCGCCCATTGTTGGCCTGCTGATAGTGCACGCCCATTTTATCCAGCACGCCGGTAATTTCCTTGCGGGCCACCACCGAATCGTCGGCAAAGAAGACATATTGATTGTCTTCAAGCTGCGCCTGGGGGACCTCGGGCATCGGGGTTTCGCCAATGACGCTGGCGAGGACCTGCTCGACGTTCAGGATGGACACGAGTTTGCCATCTTCCAGCTCTGTCACTGCCGTGATCAGATCCTGCTGGGAGGTATCCACCATCGTGATTTTATCCGGGGCGCGCACCTTGTCCCAATCGACCCGGATGATGCGGTCCACCGAGTCGACGAGGAAGGCCAGCGTGGTGCGGTTGAATTCGGTCACGATCATGGTGTCGAATTTTCGCGCCGCTTGACCCGGGTTAATAAAACGGGCGAGCGAAACGACCGGGATGATATTGCCACGCAACGACAGAACGCCTTCGACGCCAAGCGGCATATTGGGCGCACGGGTGATGTGCGGCGTTTGGGAAACTTCGCGCACCTTGAATACGTTGATTCCGAACAGTTCACGCGTGCCCAGCGAAAATAGCAAGATTTCCATCTTGTAAGCGCCCGCGGCCTTTGCACGGGCATCCGCGGAGGCGAGCAATGAGGTATCATCGACCGGCATCTTCTATCTCTTTCTGATTTTTTTGATTGACTACTTTTCAGTAATATTCAGCATTTCACGCAGTTTGATCGACAGTTTTTGCGGCTCGAACTTGGAGACGTAGGCGTCGACGCCAACCGATTCTCCGAGCTTCTGATTGGATACGCCCGACAGCGACGAATGCATCAGAACGGGAATGCCGGCAAACCGCGTATCGGACTTGATCATCTTGGTCAGCATATAGCCGTCCATTTCAGGCATTTCCACATCGGTGAGTACCAGATGCAGGATGTTGCACAGCTTTTGTCCCGCCAGGTCCGCCTGCATTGCCATGCGTTGCAGTTCTTCCCAGGCCATTTTTCCGTTGGAAGCCTGAACGTGTTTGATGTTCATGGCATCCAGCGTGCGCTCGATCTGCTTGCGCGCGACGACCGAATCGTCCGCAAAGAAGACCATGCGATCTTCCTTGATGGGTTTGACATTGATGAAGAGGTGGGAGTCATCGGTCAGGGAAGTTTCCGCCAGGACTTTCTCGACGTCCATCATCATGACGAGCGTGTTGTTTTCGAGTTCGGTCACGGCGGTGACCAGGCCTGCCATGCGATTGGTGATCATATCCGGCGGAACGTGCATTGCCGACCAGTCCAGTCGCAGGATGGTATCCACCGATTCGACGAGAAACCCCTGGGTGTGGCCGTTGTACTCGGTGATGATCATGATCTCGGGGCGGGAGGCCGTCACGATGCCGGTGTACTTCGCCAGATCGATGACCGGGACCAGTGCGCCGCGCAAACTGACCATGCCCTCGACCGAAGCGGGCATCTCGGGGGCGGAAGTAATCTCGGGCGTGCGCATCACCTCGCGCACCTTGAAAACATTGATGCCAAACACTTCCTTGCGGCCAGTCCGCTGATCCTTCCCGAGAGAAAACAGCAATATCTCAAGCTTATTGGTGCCGGCCAGCTTGGTATGGGCGTCGATTCTACTCAGAAGTTCTGACACGATGGCCTCCGCAACATCAGGTTGTATGGTGCGCTCATTACTTTATAAGCCAGATAAGACGGCTGTCTGACATCTTTTGACAATTTGTCAGCGTAACGGGGAATCGACTTGTGATCCATGTCAAAAACCAAAATAGGTAAATATTTTCATCTAGCATCACTTATGCATAGGATACCTCAAAATGAGCGAGGAACGCCCTGCATGACCGGGTTATTTGTCACAAAGTGTAAAGATTAAGGGGCGGATAGCCACGGTTTTTTGCGGAGACTGCCCTTGCTTCCGGGAGGGGGGAGGAATCCGGACACGTGGTCATTCCCGCGAAAGCGGGAATCCAGATGACTGGCGGAAGGACCCGCTTTGCTGGATCCCCGCATGCGCGACGATGACGACCGTGATCAGAGCAGGTTGTCATTCCCGCGAAAGCGGGAAT
>Ga0326727_10006942_pt1 | contig 30477 bp, 15 predicted proteins | sample MB2enrmetagenome_FD_207643 | JGI IMG/M metagenome (GOLD analysis project Ga0326727, IMG submission 207643) | Lab enriched peat soil microbial communities from McLean, Ithaca, NY, United States - MB29MY | ecosystem: Environmental > Terrestrial > Soil > Wetlands > Peat | place: USA: New York... | reverse complement strand
CGCCGGCTTTCACCATCAATTTACCCCCATAGACCAAAGTGATAAGTGCCAAAGCACTCGCCAGCCATTTTCTGCGAGACATCGATATCCTCCAGAAGATTCGTAGGGGCGGTTCGCAAACCGCCCCTACGGCACTAACGCGGTAAGTTCGCTTCCTCACCTGCGATTACCAGTTTTGCTTTGACTCCTCCCGCCGTTTCCGCCGGTTGGGCGCCACCCACGAAAACGGTGTACTCGCCGGGCGCTACGACGTGTTCGCCTTGTTCATTTACCATGCTCAGGTCGCGAGGGTTCAGCGTGTAGGTCAAATGACGGATTTCTCCCGGCAGCAGGTGCGCGCGTGCGAATCCACGCAAGGCGCGTGCCGGGGCGCCGGCGATGGAGGGAAATTCCAGGTAAAGTTCCGCCACCTCGTCACCGGCAATCTTAGATGTGTTGCGGACGTCCACCTGCACCGTGAGGGCGGCTCCGGCCTTAAGCTGCGTCGACGAAAGCTTCAGGTTGCTGTACTCGAATTTGGAATAGCTCAATCCATATCCAAAGCCGTAAAGGGGCTTGCCGGTAAAGTACCGGTAAGTGCGGTTCTGCATCGAGTAATCTTCGAAGGGCGGCAGTTGGTCGAGGGAAGAATAAAATGTTACCGGCAGACGGCCACTGGGATTGTTTATGCCCGCCAACGTCTCGGCGATTGCTGTGCCGCCTTCCTCGCCGGAGTACCACGCTTCCAGAACCGCCGCGGCATGTTCCTGCGCCCAATTCACCGCCAATGCGCTCCCGCTCATCAAGACGACCACCAGCGGCTTGCCGGTCGCCGCCAGCGCTTCCAGCAGTTGTTCCTCCGCTTTCGGCAGTCCGATTTCCGTGCGGTCGCCCCCATTGAAGCCCGGCACCTTGATGGGCATCTCTTCGCCCTCGAGATTCGGTGAGAGCCCAACGAACGCAACTACCGCGTCCGCTTGCTGTGCCGTTTTCACGGCCTCATCGCGGAGGACGTCCACCGGGGGTTGCCAGTTCAGCGTGACGTGGCCGGCGGAGAGGGAAGAGATCACATATTCAAGCTGGAACGCATGGGGTTTCGTATCTGCGAAGTTCATCTCAAAGGTGGTTTTCGGTTCCTTCTTTCCGTCCGCGAGCCAGGTGGAAGGAACGGACAGTATGGTGTCGAGAACGACTTGGTTGTCCAGAAGGACGCGAAAACCCATCTTGCCGCCGCCGGGATGCCATCCGGGCTTTGGGACACTGAAGGTGTAGGCGCCGGGACCGGGGGGAGTCAGCGTGCCGGACCAGCGCACGGCGAAAGCCTTCATGGAAACCCCCGGCACGGGAGCCGCGGCGTTCCAGTCAAACTGAATCTGCGGGTCCACACGCGTCAGCACCGGCTTCCCGCTGAAATCCGTGTTGGAAAAGTATTCGCCCTTCAATCCCGGGCTCGCCCCGTCCGGCTGGTGAAAGACGCTGGAAGGTACGGGCACCGACAACTGTTCGACATAGGGAGAACCTTGGGCGTAAACAATCTTCGCCTTGCCGGCAAAGAGTTTGCGGATTCCTTCCAGAGGATAAACCGGGTGCGACGGTGTGCCATTGTAATTTCCCTCCAACGCCGGCAATGACTCCGCGCTCGGTCCAATCACCGCAAGAGTTTTGACGTTCGCTTTGAGGGGCAGCATGCCATCCTGATTTTTCAGCAGCACAATCGATTCCCGCGCCGCCCGCAGGGCCAGTCGCCGGTGCTGGGGAGAGTCATCCTCGGAGAAGGGAATCTGATTGAAGGCCACCGCGCCTGGCGGATCGAACATTCCCAGCCGGAAGCGCGCCGTGAAGAGGCGCTTTAACGCCGTATCGATTTCGCTTTCTTTGATCAAGCCGTCCTGCACCGCCTGCACCAGCGCCAAGTACTCATCGCCGCAGGTAGTGTCCGTGCCGGCCTGGACGGCCACGGCCGAGCCATGCTCATTATCCGGGGTGAACTTGTGACCCGCCGTGATGTCACCCACCGCGCCGCAATCGGAAGTCACATAGCCTTGGAACTTCCAGGTGTCACGCAAGGTGTCTTGCAGCAGAAACTTGCTGGCACATGCCGGGGCGCCGTCCACGGCGTTGTAGGCACACATCACCGAATCCGCGTGGCCCTCCACCACGGTGGAGCGAAAGGCGGGCAGGTAAGTGTCCTCCAGGTCGTGGGGCGAGGCGTTCACGTTGAATCCGTGCCGCATCAGTTCCGGTCCACTGTGGACGGCGTAATGCTTGGGCGTCGCGATAGCCTTGAAATACTTAGGATCGTTGCCCTGCACACCGGTCACGAAGGCCACGCCGAGCTTCCCGGTGAGAAAAGGATCTTCGCCGTAAGTTTCCTGGCCGCGCCCCCAGCGGGGATCTCGGAATATGTTGATATTGGGCGACCAGAAATCGAGGCCGAAGTAGATGCGGTGGTTTCCCTCGCGCTGCGCCTGGTTGTACTTGGCGCGCGCCTCGGTGGCAATCGTTTCGCCCTCGAGGTGAATCAGCTCGAAATCCCAGGTGGCCGCCATGCCGATGGCCTGGGGGAACACCGTGGCATATCCGGAGCGCGCCACCCCGTGCAGCGCCTCACTCCACCAGTCATAAGAAGGAACCCCGAGGCGCGGGATTTCCGGCGCCGTATGCTGCATTTGCCGCACCTTCTCTTCCAGGGTCATGCGCGAGACGAGATCGTCAACACGCTTTTCCACCGGCATTGAAGGATTCCGATAAGCAGGGGAGGAATTCGCGGGCGGGGTCTGCGCAAATGCCGGCAGGATGAGCCAGCAGGTCATCGTCACGATAAATAGAGCTCGCGTCATATAACGAACCGCTGGTTGGTGATGGGTCTTGTTCATGGGATTACCTCCTGATTATAGGTACACGGGAGGCGGCGCCACGCCGTCGCGGCCATAGTGGCCGAACTCACCGCGAGGCGTCAATCGGAATCAGCACCGCCGTGCCGAGGCCCGGAGTTCAAGGCGCGCATAACGATGTAAAATCGCTGCTCGGTTTTCTTTGCATCTTGCTGGACGAAGCATCTGCGGGCGTGATAGAAGTGACGCCGGCGACGAAAGATACTTCTCGGCGCGCGCTGGCACGAGGACAAAGAGTTAAGGGAGAAGCCTATGAAAGACTCGAATGGTGTTGGGAATTCTCACGCACGGTTCGTGAGATGGCTCGGGAGGCACAGCGGATCAATGGCCTTGTGTGCCCTTCTGGTGTTGTCGGCCGCCTTGGCGCCGCAGCCGGCTGTCGCTTCCCAGCGACTGGAGGTGAAAACGCTATCCTCCAAACCGGACATGGTAACCGGAGGAGACGCCCTGGTTCAAGTCACCGGTCCATCGGAAATCCTGGCGAAAAAACTTTCCATCTGGGTGAATGGCCGGGACGTCACCAGCACATTCCATGCAAGTCCTCTTACTCAAACCCTGGTGGGCCTTGTCGACGGATTGGCGCCGGGGAAGAACGTGTTGGAGGTCAAGAGCGGCGGCAAAGTTCGGGCACGACTCGAGGTCATCAACCAGGCGATTGCCGGCCCCATTTTCTCCGGCCCTCATCAGACGCCGTTTATCTGCGAGACCGAGTCGATGGGCCTGGGCCCCGCGCTCGACGCCGATTGCAACGCGAAGACCGTGGTTACGTACTTGTATAAGTCCACCGAACCTCCCCCGAAAGCCGATCCTGCGGCGAAGCGCAAGCCCAGTGATCCGCCGCCGGGATTCAAGCGCTACGATCCCGCAGGGCCGCGTCCCGACGACATGGATGAAGTCACCCTCAGCGACGGAAAGAAAGTCAAATACATCGTGCGCAGGGAAATGGGAACCATTAACCGTGCCATTTATGAAATTGCTTTCCTGCATGAGCCAGGAACGCCTTTGCCTGACCCCTGGACGGAGACGCCAGGATGGAACCGCCGGCTGGTTTACAGCTTTGGCGGTGGGTGCAGCGCGGGATACCGGCAAGGCCATCCACCTGAGGCCGTTGACGGGATGTTTCTTTCCCGTGGCTATGCGCACGTCACGTCGTCCCTCAACGTGTTTGGCAATAACTGCGATGATGTCATCTCGGCAGAAACTATGGCGATGGTGAAGGAGCACTTCATTAAAAGCTTCGGAGTCCCCGTGCACACCATCGGTTGGGGTGGCTCAGGGGGATCGATGCAGCAGCACCTGATTGGCCAGAACTACCCCGGCCTGCTGGATGGCATCATCCCCAGCGCGAGCTTCCCCGACCTCCTCACCATCGCTCCGGGCATTGTTGATTGCGCCCTTATGGCGCACGCCCTGGAGAACGCCACTCAGCCCTGGACCGAAGAGCAAAAGACCGCGGCGTCTGGTTTCGCCACCTGGGGCACTTGCGCGGAGAAAACCATCGGCAGTTCGTGGCTCAAGACCCGCTACTCTCCCGACTGGACCCGTCCCATGACCTGCAGCTCAACTATTCCCCGCGCGCTGGTTTATGACCCGGTATCAAACCCCAAGGGCGCGCGCTGTGACGTTTACGACAACCAACTCAATGTTTTCGGCCCCGATCCCCAGACCGGCTTCGCCCGCCGCCCGCTGGATAACGTTGGGGTTCAATACGGGTTGGTGGCATTCAACAGCGGCAAGATTACGGGAGAACAATTCTTGGAATTGAATGAGAAGGTGGGGGGCTTTGACGACGACGGCAAAATCGTGGCCACCCGCATGGTCGGCGATCCGGAAGCGCTCCGCATTGCTTACCAGACGGGCCAGGTCAACGCGGGGAGTGGCGGCTTGCGTTCCATTCCCATCATCGATATTCGCGCTTACATTGATACGGTCCCCGATATCCACGATGAGTTCCGCTCGTTTGTCACCCGGGCGCGCCTGCAGGCTGCCAACGGGAGCGCGGATAACCAGGTGATCCTGACGTTTCCCCGCGCCGCGTTGCCGGGCAAGAAGCTGCCTGTTTCACTTGGTGATGAGCTGAAAATCCTCGTGCCCCTGATGGATCAATGGCTTGATAACATCGCCAAAGACCACTCGCACCAGGGCGCAATAGAGAAAATTGTCGCGGCCAAGCCGGAGGGCATCGCCGACGCTTGTTGGTCGGAAGACGGAGAGAAAATCATCGAGAAGAGAACCTATGATGGCAACGGGCGCTGTAACCAGTTATTTCCCCCGCACGGAGACCCACGGATTGCGGCGGGCGAACCGTTGACCGAAGACATCTTGAAGTGTGCTCTGAAGCCCGTGAACCCCAAGGATTACGTTCACCCCTTGACCGAGGACCAACTGGCTCGCTTGAAGGCGATCTTCCCCCAAGGCGTGTGCGATTACACGCGTCCCGGCATTGGCCAGGGGCCACTGCAGGGAACGTGGAGGAAGTATTAACGGCAAAAGGAGGAAGGAGTTGAAATCCCCGCATCGGAAGCGGACACCGGTCGCAGGGTTTGTGTCGGCGCTGACTGTCTATTTCCTACTTGCCGGTTGGCTGCCTGCGATTCCATGGATGGAAGCACAGTCCGTTTCCACGGCGGCGGGCGACCTTTCCGGCTTTTCCGCCCTCGCACCCATCGATGCGCACGCGCACGCTTTCGTCAATGATCCTGCTCTCATCGCCCTCCTGAAGCGGTTGAACCTCCACATCCTCAACATCTGCGTGGTGGTGGAGCACGGCCGCGGTTACGACGAAGCGGCTCAGCCCAATCGGACGGCGCGCGAGTTTCTGCACAGCACTGGGGGCCGCGCGGCGTGGTGCTCCACTTTCGATCCGCAGGATTTTGAGAAACCCGGGTTCGCGGAGCGGTCGATTCAGGTTCTGAATGCGACCTTCGCCGAAGGGGCGGTGGCGGTGAAAATCTGGAAGGCCATCGGCATGGACCTCAAGAAGCGCGATGGCTCCTACCTGATGCCTGACGATCCCGTGTTCAATCCCATTTACGCGGATATCGCGGCGCACCATCGCCCGCTCTTTGCCCACCTGGCCGAACCCGCGTCGTGCTGGCTCGCGCCGGACCCCGCCAGTCCGAGCTACGGATACTACCAGCAACACCCCGAGTGGTTCATGTTCCTGCACCCGGACCACCCTTCACAGCAGACCATCCTGGCCGCGCGGGATCGCCTGCTGGCGAATAATCCCCGGTTGCGCGTGGTGGGTTGCCACTTGGGGAGCATGGAAATTGATGTGGATGAAATCGCGCGGCATTTCGATCGCTATCCCAACTTCGCGGTGGACACGGCGGGCCGCGTTCCCTACCTCATGATGCAGTCTCCCGAAAAAGTGCGGGCGTTCCTGACCAAGTATCAGGATCGAGTTCTCTACGGCACCGACAATGGTCTGAGCGCCGGCGACGATCATGCCCGCACTCTACTGCGTTGGGAACAGGGATATCTGCGGGAGTGGAGATACTTTGCGACCGATGAATGGGTTGAGTACCACGGCAAGAAATATCGTGGGCTCGCGCTGCCCCAACCCATCCTGCGCAAGCTTTATCACGATAATGCTGTCCGCTGGGTGCCGGGGATCTTGGGCAAAGAATAAAAGATCAAATTGATCGATGGCCCGATCCTCACACCTGTTCCAGGATGGCGAAGTCGCCGGGATTCCACGCCAGCGCCATGATGTAAAACTTGTTCCCGATTTTTCGGATGGCGGCGTTGTGAATGTGCGTGAAGTTGGGCAGCCCCAGGTCTTCCTTGATCATGATGGTGGAAACCAGTTTTTCATTTTCCAGAACGTAGATGGGCGCGCCCTTGGACTTGTCCGGGCCTTCCAGCGCCGGGACCACGCTGTATTGCGAGTCCAGGTAATTGATGTCGCAGGGCAGCGAACCGGAGGGCATGGCGAGGCCGGAAAGGTAGTGGCCGTAGCGCGAAAATCGTTCGAAGCGCGAATTGGGCCGGTCCGCGACGTCCAGGCGCACCATCCCGGGAGGTTTGGTAATTCCATGCCCGGTTCTGAACTTGCCGATGGCATCACCTTTGCCCCCCCAGGCCAGATCGTTCCAGACAGCCTGGAAGTTACTGTCGGAGATCACGCGCGCGGTTAAGACATAATCAAGATTGCAATATCCCGTCGTAACATAATACAGGCCTTCCAAATACTCTACCGCCGTGGGCGCGAAATTCCCTCCTCCCAACAGGTAGTCATGAACCTCCGGCGCTTCGAAGTTATCGGCGGCGGTGGGCTTGTCGAGCTTATGGACCAATCTGCCGTCGAGGGTGGTGGTGAAGATCTTGCCTTCACTATTGGCGGGAAAAACCAGGTAGGGCGTTCCATCTTCGCCGTACCAGATGTTGGTGTCGTGCAGGTTCACTTTCCGCATTTCATCCGGTGTCTCGACCATGCTGATGGTCTTAAAATCGGAGCTGATCTGGATAATGCCCGCACCTGGAAGGGCGAAATAGGTTTCGTCTTTTCCAGGCCGGCGGTCGACGGCAAAGCCGCCATGAGCGTCTTTCAGCACCTTTTGGGCTTCGGGGGGAAGGTGGTCGGAGGCGTAGAGGACTTTGAATTTCAAATCTCCCTGGCCGCTGATGCCGGGAGCCTTATCGGCCATAGCGCCGGAGGCGGCGAGAGATGCCTGCACGGCACGCTTGCTAAACCGCGGAGCGTGGTGGTGGTGAGCGTGGAGCGCGGTAATATTCCGGGTCATGCCTGTCAGGCCCACAAGGCCGTACATCATCCGTCTTCGCGAAAGGCTCATGGCTTCTCTCCCCGAAGGAAATTTTGAAATTTAAATTGCGGAGGTGCGCCCTAATATCTGAACGGGAATTTTAAAGGCCGGTTCCCGTCTGCCTTTTAACATACCTCGAACCGCTACTTAGCGCAATGGCCTGCTGAGTTTTCGGCGCCAGGCCTGCCTGCTTGGTGTCTTTGTGACTTGGTGGTATAAGGAAAGCGAAATGAACTACCAGGACGCCAGGACACCAAGCGGAGCTACGGTCAATCGTACTCTGAGGGGCGTGGGCCTTTCCTCATGACCATTCGTCGGTACGCGAATCACGTTTGCTTGCGGAGGAATCCATGAACGTCACGGAGGTTGAAGCAAAACGTCCGGAGCCTGCAAGCGGCGCGGTTCCCACCTCCGCCCCAAGCACGGAAAGATTGCTCTCCCTCGATGCGCTGCGCGGCTTCGATATGTTCTGGATCACCGGTGGCACCGCGATGCTGGTGGGCCTGGGCAAGGTCATCCAGCGCCCTTTTTTTGACAAGCTCCTGAAGCAGTTCGAGCATGTTCCCTGGCAGGGCCTGCATTTCTATGATCTCATCTGGCCGCTGTTTATGTTCATCATGGGGGCGGCCATTCCTCTGGGGGTGGCGAAGCGGCGGGCGCGGGGCGAGAGCGACCGCAAGTTGCTCCTTCACGCCATTTGGCGGGCTTTCGTCATGTTCTGCCTGGGAATGATTACGCAGGGGAATCTGCTCCTGTTTGATTGGTGGCGATTCCGCCCCTGTTACAGTGTGCTGCATGGACTCGCTGCGGGCTATTTGGTGGCTACCATCGTTGCTTTGAAGGTGAAGCCAAGATGGCATGCCGCCACCATTGCTGCCATGCTTCTTGCTTATTGGGCGATGGTGATGTTCGTTCCCGTGCCCGGAATGGGTGCAGGAGTCCTGACTCCGCAAGGCAACCTGCCGGCTTATGTGGACAAGCTTGTGCTCGGTCACTTGCATTATGGGAAAAACACCTGGTTCCTGAGCTATCCGGGCTTCGGCGCCTCAGTGTTACTGGGAGTGTTGGCCGGGCAGATGCTGATGTCCGGTCTCTCGCCGGTCCGCAAGGTCTATCGCCTGCTGATGGCGGGCGCAGTGAGTCTGGTGGGAGGACTCGTGTGGAGCCTTTCGTTTCCCGTGATCAAGCTGATGTGGACAAGTTCCTACGTCCTGATCTCCGGCGGCCTAAGCTTTATGGTTTTGGCGCTCTTCTACTGGATCATCGACGTGCTCGGATATAAGCAGTGGGCCACGGGGTTCATCGTCATCGGCATGAATTCCATTGCTGTTTATGTGGCGACTGAGATCTTTGATTTCCGGCTCGTGGGTAACATCTTTGTGGGGCACCTGCTGCCGCTGATCGGACGTTGGGCGGCGCTGGTGGAGGCCAGCGCGGCATTTGCCGTTGTCTGGTTGATACTTTATTGGATGTATCGCAAAAAGGAATTTATCAGGATCTGATGGCCCGCCGTGAGCCCTCCGTTTCTTGCCGCCATTTGACGAGAGAACGCGCGGGTGGCGCAGAGCGGAGGAGGTGTCAGGTTCCCGATGCCAGATTTCGGATTCAGGATTCGAGATTCCGGATTCCAGACTCCCGATTCCGAATTCATTCCGGACTCAGGAGCCAAGCTCGAAGGGTGAGCGGAGGTCTCCCGCGGCGTCGAATTCGGCGGTGAAGGGGCTTTCCGCCAAGCGCCAGTGCTGGGGAGAATCGATCTCCTCGCGCAGGTGAGGCGAAATGGCGATGCGGTTGAGGCTGAGGGTGTTGCGAATCCAGACGCAGCGTTGAGCGCCGGGGTCGGGGCTTCCCAGGCAGGCAAGGGCAAAATCCAGGGCGGCGCGGTCCGAGGGCATGTGCATGGGAAGGCGCCCACCCTCGGGGTGCAGAGCCGTCATGGCATTGACATAGGTTTTCGGAAGGTCAATTTTCCGGTAGAAGCGCTCGTGGATGATATCGGCGTTGCCCACGCCGGTGGCGTTTCCACCGCTCTCGGCAGTGAGATCGCGAGCGAAGATGATGGAAATGGCGGGGCCCTCGCCGGGCGCCATGCCGCGGGCTCGGCCGACCACTTTGGTGTCCATGCCCGCGCCGCTGATGTTCTTCCCCATCTCGTCCTCGATGAGGAGATCGAAAGAGCGGAAGGGCAGGCGTGGCAGCAGGGCTCGCGCCAGTGCGATGGCGGATTCTTCCGCTGCGACGATGCCCTCCGGCCGGGCCGCGCAAACCTCCGCCACGGCGTGCATTTCATTTTCGACCACCGCAACCCCGCACAGGATCTTTCCGCTCTCCAGTATTTTCGCGGAGACGGCGCGGATGGTGGTTTCAAACCCGTACTTCAAGAATTGCTTGTGACCTTCCGTGGCGCCCTCGCGCTTCCCGAGACCGATGGCCATCATTTTCAACAAGCCGCTTTCGATGCCGCCGATCAAATCGGAATGGGGCTTCACGCGGTTGACCACCACGATGCCGTCGGATTCCCACGCGTGGCGGTCGGCGAAGACGGGGAATCCCTCGGGCGTCGTGCCCACCCGGAGCGTTTCCGCGGACGAGCGGACTTCCACGCCCACGCCCGCCTCGGTGATTCCATACTCGGCCAGGACCTGGCGCTGGCCCTCCGCCGTTCCTCCCCCATGACTGCCCATGGCGGGGATGATGAAGGGTTGCGCACCTTGTGCCTTCAACCAGCCACAGACGGCGCGAACGATTTCCTGCAGGCCGGCAATGCCCCGGCTTCCCACGCCAACGGCAATGCGCCGGCCGCGAAGCTTCTCCGCCGCCAGTTCGAGCCCGGCCAGGTGGGCCTGAACTGACGCCCCCAGATTGTCAAGCGGCGGGCGGCTCGGCGCCTTGCGGTTCAGAAAGTAGAAGCTGGAGATCGGAAGATGTTGATTCCCGTTCATCGTCATAAAACAAACGTAACTTGCCGGGAGGGTCTTGTCAACACGAGCGGATTTCGGTGCTGTCCTGGTTTGGGCGTACCGCCGCCATCTTGGCGGCTCCGGTGCCGGCTGGAAGCCGGCGTTACGACCCCCATTGGGACAGTACCGGAACTTCGTTGGTGTTCTATTTTGAAAGTGCCGGGCTCCCGACGATGCCGGGACTGGTACCCCCGACCTGGGGTTTCTACTTTCTCGGAACCCCAAACCAGCCCGAAGGGGTACGAACTCTGTCCCCAGCGGGTGGAAAGGCCGCGACCAGTCGCGGCGCGCAAAAGCGGCGACGAGTCGCCGCATTCCGAAATTTCGTCGGGCGGCAGTACCTCGAAGAAGTTAATGCAGGTTGAGCCCGGTCATTCGAGCGCCCAGGCACGGTCACGGCCTTTGTGATCGTGCCTCCCACTACCGGTAAGAAATTCAAGTGCCAAACCTTAAATATTCCTCTGGTTTTCGGTCATTTAGTCTATGGCCGCCGTGGTTATGGATGGGTTATTGCTGGCATGTTACATGGGCATTCGCGTCTGGGTGAGAGTACGCACCTTGGCTAGATGCCGCAGGCTAGGAGATAGATGGAAATATCAGGAATAAAGGAACCACCGGGGATGTTCATGAAAACATTAGGGAGCAAGCTCAGGAAAATAAAAAAGTGCAGCATGATCCGGGGATGTGTATGAAAACAAAGGAGACAATGACGATATGTCCGGTCAATTACACGGCATTTACACGAATTCGCACGAGTTTTACCGCCATGGACAAGACCGGCCGGGCTATTGGGCCGAAGGCGCACAAATTACGCGATCAATCGTGCCTAAATAGAAGACTCCGGCTTTCCCCGGATGTGGCGCCTCATCAGTGCCCTCGGGAAGGTCCGGCAGGGGATACTGGAAAGAAATTTAAAAATATTTACGCTCGAAGCCGGAATGTGTATGAAAACAAACAAATCTCGGACAAAATGCCCGGAACATATTCGGACATTTACGACAAATATTCGGACATTTACTACAAACCAACATGAATTTTGCTGAAATTCGGGGTGAATTTACGGTTGCATACAACAATCCACATGGACAAATGCCATACCGGATCTGTGGGCTGGGGAGTCGCCTCGGAAGGTCAGCGAGGGACGACGCAGTCAGAAATGTAGAAAGTCCTGTGCCGGGCTCCCGGCGTTACGGGCATCGTACAGTGCGGGCGTAGCGCCGCCCTTCAGGGCGGCACTTCCCGTACTCGGCAACCGTGGTTGGGAAGTCGCAGCGCAACGGGCAGTGCCGGGCTGAAGCCCGGCGCTACGAGGCACGTTACAACATGAGCGGAATTTCCCGTGGACAAAAGTCAGCGCTTGATGGAGACTCGCGGTTTCTGCGAAAGGAGCAGGCCGTGAAACGACGACTTCTTTATCGATTCATCTCTGTGTGGATCCTGACTCTGGTTGTGGGTTGCCTTTTTGATGTGCCCAGCGCTTTTTGCGAAACCCTGTGGCAAATCGGGACGTTCAACTTTTCATCCGGCGAATTCAACACGGGGAAAGGGGGGCCACCGCTCTTCGGGCAGCGTTTCCCCAAGGGGGAGCTTGTCTATGTGGTGGGGAAGAGCAGTCCGGATCAGGATTGGCCCGCCTTTCAGCCCGGGTCCGCCAACGGACGCGCGGGATTTGCGCCGCATCCTTACACCATCCAGTTTGATCTTGCCGATGTGCCCCGCGGTCTGGTGACGCTGAAAGTGTCCTTGCTGGTTGAAACCGCACGCACACCCCGGTTGGGCGTGGAAATCAACGGCCACCGCGCGCTTTTCTATCGCCATCCCCTGCCGAACTACGTGGGAGGCGACCGCTCCATGGTGGTGAACCCCACGGCCTCTGCTGACACGATCATCGCCGAGATCAATCCCGCTTTCCTCCTCAAGGGAACAAACAAGCTGGTTCTAACGGCCATTGACGAGCCGGCGGAGCGCGATGATTTCACCGGGACGGGCATTGTCTATGACGCCCTCGTGCTCGAGCAAAACCCCGACGCCCGCTTCGACAAAGGCCGCGTGACCGTGGACGTCACTCCCACCGTCTTCTACGTGCGCAAAGGAGAGGGCTTGACGGAGTTGGTGGACGTCCTGGTGCAAAGCAACCAGGCGTTGGCTGCGGGGCAATTGACTCTGAAGCTGGGAACGCAGACCTTCACCCAGAAATTATCCGATCGCGAGTTCGGAGAGGAGGTGGCCGAATTCGCCGTGCCGGATTTTCCCGCCAACACGCCTGCGGAAGTGACCGCCAAGATCGGGGGCAAGGCGCAGCGGTTCCCCTTCACGGTCAGTCCGGCGAAAAAGTGGCTGCTGTATGTGGTCCCTCACGAGCACCTGGATGTGGGTTACTCGGACTTCCAAGCGAAGGTCAGCGAGGTGCAGAGCCGCGCGCTTGACGAAGCCATCCAGATGATCCAAGCCCATCCGGAATTTCGCTACAGTCCCGACGGTTATTGGTGCGCGGAGGAATTCATGGCGGGGCGCACCCCCGCCCAACGTGCGCGATTTCTGGAGATGGTGAAGGAGAAGAAGATCTTTATTCCCCCGCAGGAAGCCAGCCTTCTAACCGGATTTGCCAGCCTGGAAGTCTTGTTCCGATCCCTGTACGGCGGCTTTCAGTTCAACCAGAAGTCGGGCGGGAGTTTTGATTACGCGAACATCACCGACGTTCCCTCTTATTCCTGGTCGTACGCCTCAATTCTTGCCGATGCGGGCCTGAAGTACTTTGCCGCCGCCAGCGATAACGACAATGGACCGATTCTCATCAACAGCCGGCTGAATGAGAAGTCGCCCTTCTGGTGGGAGGGCCCGGACGGCGAAAAAATTCTGATGTGGTACGCGCGCAGTTACTTGCAGGCTGCCTGCTTGTTTGGATTGCCACCCTTCCTGCCGGCGGGCCGCGACTCGCTCCCTATTTTTCTCCAACCTTTTTCCCGGCCCGATTACAAGTCGGACGCGGTGCTGCTTTACGGCACGCAGGTGGAGAACACGGACCTCTATCCGCAGATGGCGGATCTGGCGGCCAATTGGAATCAGCAGTACGCCTATCCGAAGATGCAGTTTTCCGGTTTCTCCGAAGCCCTGGAACACATTGCCGGGCAGTTGGGCGATTCCATTCCCACCGTCCGCGGTGACGGCGGGCCCTTCTGGGAATTCGGCAATGCTTCCGATGCCCGATACGTGGCGATGGAACGAGCCAACGAGCAGCGCGCTCTTTCGGCGGAGAAAATTTCGACCATCAGCACCCTGACCAACCCCGGCGTTCAACCCGACCACGCCCGGCTTGCACGCCTGTGGCGCGATATGGTGCTGGTGGACGAGCACACGTGGACCTCCGACCGGAGCGTTTCCGACCCCAACATTGACCAGTCCCGAGTGCAAATCGCCGTGAAGGAGCATTTTGCCGATGAAGCCCGCCTGGATGTCGATTATCTTCTCAGGCGGCACATGGCGGCCATTGCCGGGTCCATCAACAATCGCCCCGGAACGCTGATTGTCTTCAACCCGCTCAACTGGAAGCGCAGCAGCCTGGTGGAATACGACCTGCGCAAGGGCGCCGTGCTGCTGGACCTCACCACCCAGAAGGAGGTTCCTTACGAAACTCTATCTCGCGGCGCCCAATACCTGCGCATTCGGTTCCTGGCCGAGGATGTTCCGCCGGTGGGTTACAAGTGTTACGCCCGAATCTCCGCCACGGCTGAACCGCCGCGCACGCCGCGTATTTCCGGCGAAGTCCTGGAGAACACCTACTATCGTATTACGCTGGATGGATATAGTGGTGCGGTTAAAAGCATTATCGATAAGCAAATGAATGAGGAGCTCGTCAACACGGCCAGCCCTTACCGGTTTGACCAATACCTCTACGTCACGGGCGGGGACCAGTTCCCCAACCGCATTCAGGAGTTCAGCTCCGCCACGCCCATGCCGGCGCTGGACATCGACGCCGCCAACGCCGGCCGCCTGGTGTCCATCACCCGGCAGCCTTTCGGGACCGTGGCGAAACTGCAAAGCTCCGCCCTCAACACCCCCAACATCTCCACCGAGATCATTCTCTTTGACGGCGAGAAGAAGATCCTCTTTACGAATCGTTTGAACAAATCGCCGTTCTACCGGAAGGAGGCCGTTTATTTTGCCTTCCCTTTCCGTATGGAACGTCCTCATATCCGCTATGACCTCCAGAATGGCTTTGTGGATCCCGTCCACGACCAGATGCCGGGGGCAGGGAAGGAGTGGTACTCCGTACAGCACTGGGTGGAAGCTTTTAAGGGAAATGTGAGCGCCGCCATTCTCCCTGTGGATGCGCCGCTCATAACCCTTGGAGATATCGTGCGGGGAAAATGGCCGACGGATTTCTATCTCTGGAGGGGAGACATCTTCTCCTATGCGATGAACAACTATTACTTCACCAATTGGCCCGCCGCGCAGGGAGGGGACTTCACCTTCCGCTACCTTCTGACGAGCAGCCCCGACTTGAATCCTGATGCATTAAGCCGGCTCGGGCGGGAGGAATCGGCGCCGCTGGAGACCGACGAGATTACTTCCCAGGACAAGGCGGTCCCCCGGCCGGAGCCCCTGCCCGCGGACCAGGCGAGCTTCCTGCAAACCGACGCGGCGAACGTCGCCCTGGTTACCTGGAAGCTGGCGGAAGACGGCGACGGAATGATTCTGCGTTTCCTGGAACTGGCGGGCAGGGAAGGTACAGTCAACGTGCGGATTCCGCTGCTCAACGCCGAGTCCGCGTGGAGTTGCACGGCCATGGAGCAAAAGGGAAGCGCCTTGCCCGTGTCAGCCCACGGATTCAGTTTTCCCGTCAAGCGGTTCCAGATTGTTACGGTGCGATTGAAGGGAACGCCGGCGATGTGAATTGCCGTTTAGCTGGCCTGGGCTTCTTCCTTGAGGCCGACGGATTCTAACTGCGTGATCGGGCCGCAGGATTCCCGTCGAATGAGCCGTGTAGGAAGGGTCACGGATTGCGGTCTGACGTCAAGGCGCGAGATTTGGTTTAGCAGTAATTCCGCCATCTGTTTGCCGAGTTGGTCGGTAAAGACGCGCACCGAGGTGAGAGGAGGGATGAGCGCGGAAGCCTCGATGGTGTCATTCACGCCGATCACGCTGACGTCGGCGGGAATTTTCAGGCCGTGGTCGGTCAACGCCCGGTAAGCGCCGCGGGCGGTGGTGTCGTCACCGGCAACAATCGCCGTGATGGGGCGGCCCTCGCTGAGAATGGATTTAGTGGCCAGGTAACCGAGGTCTTCGGCATTATCGATGTTCAAGTCGCGAATGAGCGGCGGGAGGCCGGCCTCTTCCATCGCCCGGCAATAGCCCTGCCGGCGTCGGGCATACCAGGCGAGCTGGCAATTGCCGATATACCAGATGTCCCGATGCCCCAGGGACTGTAAGTAGTTGGTGGCTTCCTGGACGCCGCCAATGTCATCAAAAAACACCGCGCTGTATTTATCAGTTTGCCAGTCGCCCACCACATTGTTGCCCAGGCAAACGATGGACAGCCGCCGGGCGCTCAAGGCATCGAGCAGATTTTGAGAGTTCGTACCAGCGCAGATGACCCCACGCACCACGCGGCGATTCTGGAGAAGCCGGGGGACGTGGACCTCCCTCCAGGGAAGCTTGGGGGAGTATTGCAAGGGCAGAAACAAAACGCCAAAGTCGTTGGCGGCGCAATGCACCTCGGCGCCCACTAACACCGCGGAGTGGAAGGGAAGCAGTACGGAGCGGTTGCTGAGCAGGAAGGCGACGATACGTGAATCGTTCCGGCGATCGAGGTCAAATCCTAATTTTAGGGCGGCTTTGATCACCCGCTCGTGGAGCTTGGGCCGGACTCGCTCACTTCCGCTCAAGACGCGTGAAACCGTGGCATTGCTCAGACCCGCGGCGCGGGCCACGTCTTGAATTCTAACTTTCGGTCGTGCCGTTTTCTTAGTCACGCACTGCCTCAAAGAAGACTGGGGAATTCGGTCCCGCGGTTGCTTCGGCGCCTCGCGCGGGAAGCCGTCAGCAGAATCTACGCCAGATTCTGAAAATTTTCAAGAGTTATTCGAGATATTTTGATCTCCTTCCCGAATTCGTTGCAGATTGTAAGGAAGTCGAGGGCATAGCGAGGGAAAGAATCAGATCGCCTTCAGAGGGGATCGAAAAGGCCTCTCGCGACAGGAATTCGTGCCCCCGTAAATTAGATAACTCCATTATGTTTAGCGGTATGCAGTGAAATTATGAAGCCTATACAGTTCCAGGCGCGCCTGCCGTTGGGAGTTGGAAAATGCGGGCGCGAGGGTTTTTCTCAAGGTGAAGATCAAAGCTTATGGCGGACAGCCGTGGACCCCGTGGCCTGAAAAGAGGACTGCACGCGGGATGTGTTTGCAAAAACACTAGAAATTTTTCTTGACAAAGGGATAGCACATCAATATAAATGGAAACCATTCTCACTGTGTTCCACCTCTGACGCGGCAGAAGTTGGTGCGTTCCAGAGAGGGAACTTGAAAACTCGTCATCGTCGAGGGTCTGGAAAAGGTTGGTTTAATTCCCCTGGAAAATATTAGTGTGCGTCAGCCTTGGGGCTGAGATTCGCGAATTGGAGGATCCATTGATGATGAAAAAGATCTGGTTTTCACGCGAAATGCCGGCGACGATCCGGACAGTTCGACCGGCGTTGGCGCTTTTTTCTTTTTTGCTGTTGATTTCCTCCCTGCTCAGTCTGCCGCCCAATACCAGCGCGCAGACAACGGCGGTGGCGGAAGTCAGCGGAACGGTGATGGATGCGACGGGCGCGGTGATCGCCGGCGCCCAAGTTTCCATGACGGAGACGGACAAAGGTCTGACCCGCACCGTCTCGAGCGACTCCGGCGGCCGGTACGCGTTCCCCAACCTTCCGGTTGGACCCTACCGGCTGGAAGTTAAGATGGCAGGATTCAAGGATTATATTGAATCCGGCATCGTTCTCGTGGTCAACAACAATATTGAGATCAATCCGACGATGCAGGTCGGGGCCACCACGCAGCGGGTGGAAGTGCAGGCCAGCGCCACCATGGTTGAGACCAAAGAGACCTCGGTCTCCGCCATGGTCGACGAGCAGCGTATCAACGATCTGCCCCTGAACAACCGGCAGGCCACCCAGTTGATTATCACGCTCGGCGCGGCCGTGTACGCTGACGCCGGGGACACCGGAAGCAAGACCTTCTGGAACGCCACCCGGATCTCGGTGGGCGGCGGACAGGGGAATGGCACCGCCTATCTGCTGGACGGAGGGGATTTCACCGACCCGATGTCCAACGTCAACATGCCTTTCCCGTTCCCGGACGCTCTTCAGGAGTTCAGCATCGAGACCAGCGCGGTGTCGTCGCGCTTCGGGACCCACCCGGGGGCGACCGTCAACTCGGTCACCAAGTCAGGCTCGAACGCCGTCCATGGAGACCTTTTCGAATACCTCCGCAATGGCGACCTGGACGCGCGCAACTTCTTCGCGAAGACACACGACAGCCTGAGGCGCAACCAGTTCGGCGGAACCATAGGCGGCAAAATAATTACCGACAAGCTGTTTTACTTCGGGGGATATCAGGGCACGCGAAACCGGAGTGCCCCACCCACCTCGATCACCCATATTCCTACCGCGGCGATGGTCGGAGGGGACTTTACCACGATCGCCGGGGCCGGTTGCCAATCGAGCGGAAAAGCCGTTACTCTTAAATCTCCCTTCGGGACCGGCGGCTACGCGACCAACACGATCAACCCAACGGCGTTCGATCCGGTGGCCATGGCGTTTATCAAACAATACATCGCACCTCTGCAAAGCCAAGCCACCTCGTGTGGCCAGATCTCGTATAGTATTCCTCAAACCGGCGACTCGAACGAGTACATCGCGCGGATCGATTATGCCCAGAGTTCCAAGAACAATATCTACGGGCGGTATTACGGGCAGCCTTGGACGAATCCGCCGCTTTTCACCAATATCTTAACCACCACGGCGGCGGGGAACCTGGAATTTGCCCAGTCGGCCACCATCGGGGACACCTACACGATTAACTCGACCACGCTGAATACGTTCCACGTCAGTTGGAACCGAGTGCGCGACAATCGCGGGCCGACGGCAACTCCCGCCAATTGGACCCTCCTCCAGCAGGCAGCCGGTATACCGGCGGCGCAACAAATGTACAGTGCCGTGCCGAACTTTTTGCTCATTTCGAGTATGACCGGCGGCTTTACCACGTTCTGCGGAACCTGCGCCCCCGGACACTTCAACTTTACCAGCGAGCAGGTGGCCGACGACATCGATGTCATCCGCGGGCGACATGAGCTCAGCTTCGGATTTAACATCCTCCGCGACCAGAACAACACCGTTTCCGGCTTCGACGAGAATGGGGCGCCGACTTGGAACGGATCGTTCACCGGCCTGGGCATGGGGGATTTCATGATGGGGGAGATGAGCGACTTCGAGCAGACCAATGCCACGCCTGACGATTTGCGGCAATGGATCATGAGCTTCTACGCGCAGGACAGCTTCAAGTTCTCCAAGCACCTCACCTTCAACATCGGGCTGCGCTGGGAGCCCACGTTCGCCGACCCCGATAAATACGGGCGTGGCGCTGCCTTCATCCAGACGGCCTTCCTGGCGGGCCAGGTCAGCACGAAGCATCCGACGGCGCCTCCCGGACTGTTCTTCCCCGGCGACCCGGGAATTCCTCCCGCCAACTGGAATGGGCACCTTGCCAACTTCGCGCCACGCATCGGGCTGGTGTGGAACCCGAGCGGCACGGGCCGCGATACGCTCCGCCTCGGCGGGGCGCTCCTCTACGACACCGCGGAGACGTGGTTTAACGAGCGCGAGACGACCGATCCTCCTTACGGCAATGCCATCGACATTGGGTCGGCAGGCACGCTCAGCAATCCGTGGGCGGGTTATGCTGGCGGAAACCCCTTCCCCCAGAAACCCGGGGCCCTGCTCTTCCCGACCGCGGGCACGTACATCAACTTTCCCATCAATCCTCCCCCCACTTACATGGTGCAGTGGAACGCCACCTATCAGCGGCAGTTCGCGGGCAACTGGGTCGCCTCGATCAGCTATCTGGGCAACGAGACCACCCACCTCTGGATCGCCCACGAATCGAATCCCGCCTTATATACCGCAGGCGAGCAGAGCGCCAGCGACGGGTGCACCAAGGACACGACGACGGGTTTGTATCCGATTAGTTGTGTGGGGAACACCAGCCAGCGCCGCCTGTTTTACTTGGAGAACCCCGCCACGGCTAACTACTACGGGAGCGTCAATACCATGGACCCCGGAGCGGTAGCCCGCTACGAAGGCGTCCTGTTATCGGTAACGCATCGTTTGAGCCAAAACTACACGGCGATTGCGAATTTCACGGACGCCGAATGCTGGTCTGACTATGACTTTGGCGCCGCCTTGTCAAACTCCACCAATTCGCAGCGGTTCAATCGTCAGGCGGATTGGGGGCGGTGCGTCTCCGACACGCGCATTAACTTCAACATGTCGCTGGTAGCGCACAGCCCCTGGAAACTCACCGGTGCGGGCCGCATCCTCAACAACTGGGAGCTTGCGCCGCTCCTTCGCGCTTCCGGTGGCCAGCCCCTGTTCGTGACGACCGGCGTGGATAACTCGCTCTCAGCCATAGGGGGGGCGTCCATTGTCGATCGCCCCGATTATACGGGTCAGCCCATCCGCTCGAGCAGTCCAACTTCTTGTACGAACGCCCCCTGTTACCAATTTCTCAGTCCAGCGGCGTTCACTCCCAATCCCGTGGGTACGTACGGGGACGTCGAGCGCAACGGCATCCGCGGGCCTCGATACTTCGGGTTCGACCTCGGACTGAGCCGCACCCTTAAGCTCAACGAGAAGTTCAATCTGGAAATCCGTGCCGAAGCGTTCAATATTCTGAACGTCGTAGACTTTGTGGGGCAATTCGCCCCCGCCGGACAGCCGCCGGGGACGACCTACACAACTCTCTCGCAGGGGCTGACTTCTTCGACTTTCGGAGAAGCCCAGGGCGCGTATGACCCGCGCATTCTGCAGTTCGCATTGAAGTTGCATTTCTAACGGGCGGTGGCGATGCGGCCTTCCGACCGCATCGCCGGCGCACAGGGTGGCGGCACAGACTTCGCACGGCCTGAGATGCCAGTTTGCACCCCCATCCCGCCCTTATGTTGCGGTATTCGCATGTGGCATTTGACATGTGCATTCTGCAACTGGCTTTGAAGTTCTACTTCTAGAAAGGAAGCTATCAGCTTTCTGCTATCAGCTTTCAGTGCGGGGCGTTCGCTGGCTGCTGACAGACAAAGCTGAATTGAAATCAAGCGTCGGGATGGGGCCCTCCCGTCAGGCGGGAGGCAGTGAGGCGGGGCAGAGCGGAAAACGTTCTGCCCCGCTTGCTGTTTTAGGGCGAGTTACTTACGATGGTGCGGCACTTTTCGGGAGTTCCAGGAAGGGCGTGGCTGGTCAAAATCAATGCTCCGGGAGGGCAGGATCATGGACAAGCAATCATCGCATTTAGGAAGGCGTGAATTTCTCGCGGCCGCGGCCACCAGCGGCGTCGGCCTGGCGTTTGAGCCGGCGGCGGGTCAGGAGGCTGCCGCCCAACTCTCAGGCCACAGCGGCAGGCTGCGGGTGGCTCTGGTGGGGACCGGGGTGCGGGGGAGCACGAACTGGGGCAAGAGCCTGAAAAATGATTATGGCGATGTGTTGGAATATGTCGGGCTATGCGACATCAACCGCAAGCGTATGGCGGTGGCCAGGGACTTCATCGGCGTGGATTGCCCCATGTTTGCGGATACGGAATTTGACGAGATGATTCGGAAGACTTCTCCCCATTGCGTGATTGTGACCACCATTGATTCCTATCATGCCAAATACATTTGCCGCGCCCTGGAGTTGGGTATCGATGTGGTCAGCGAGAAGCCCATGGCGACCGACGAAAAGATGGTGCAGGAGGTCCTCGACACGCAGCGGCGCACCGGCCGCAAGCTCATCATCGCGGAGAACTACCGGTACAGCCCCGACGCGGAGACCATCAAGAAGATCATCGACTCGGAGGAGATCGGCGTCATAACATCGGTTGATTACAACGTTTATCTGGACACCAATCACGGCACTTCCTACTTCCGGCGCTGGCACGGCTTCAAGCAATACAACGGCTCCATACTGAATTCCGAGGGTTGCCATTTCCTCGATCTGGTCCAATGGTGGCTGGGAGCGGAGCCCGCGGAGGTCCAGGCTTTCGGGGCGCTCCGGCGCTACGGCTACAACGGCGAGTATCGCAGCGAGCGCTGCATGCACTGTCCTCACCAGGGGAAGTGTGAATTCTTCTGGGATGTCACCAAGGACAAGTTCGCCATGGACTTCTACGTGAACGCCGAGTCCGAAGACGGCTATTTGCGCGACGGCTGCGTCTACCGGCGGGACATCAACGTCTGGGATACCATGACCTTGAACGTGCGTTACCACAGCGGTGTCTTGATGAGTTTTTCGCTGAACGCCTTCATGCCTTACGAGGGATACCGGATTGGCTTCAACGGCACCAAGGGCCGGCTGGAGGCGCGCGCCTACCACGCGCAACCCTGGGAAGTGGAGGGGATGGCGGAACTTCGCATTACCCCGCTGTTCAAGCCATCGAGGACCCAGGTTGTGGCCAAGGGCGGCGGCGGCAGCCACTGGGGCGCGGACGAAAGGTTGCACCAATCGATTTTCCGCGGCCCGGTGCCGGACCCACTTCACCAGAGAATAACGTTGCGCGAAGCTGCCTTCGAGTGCTTGTTGCCCATTGCCGCGCGCCGGAGCATCGAACAGCAGCGCCCGGTTGCCATCGAGGAACTTGTCAAGCTCTGATCTACTTCCTGGACAGTCGTAGGGGCAGGCCTTGTGCCGCCCTTTTTGTTCCGGGGTGAATTCGGGAAATTGCGCGCATTCACCGGGGGCGCCCCCACCAGGGCGGAAGGGGTTCGGGATCCAAGCGGTGAACCAATAGGGCGCTGGAACGCATCGAACAATGTGAGTTGTGGGGTGGTCGAAAGCTGGTTAGAATTACCGAATAGTACGCCAATCGATGCAGGCGCGAAGACAACTCAAAGTGCAAAGGAAGGGGAGAGTTCTTGAGACTGGGAATCCGCGTTGCCCTTTGGGTGGTGCTTCCGGTTCTGATCCTTGCCACGGCGAGCGATGGCGCGGCCCAACAGGATACGACCAGCACCCAGAAAGCGCCTGCGAACGCGATTCCCCAGGCGCTTACCGGCAAGGAGCGCTGGGATTTTTATACGAATGAGACTTTTCTTTCCCCCGGGCCCTACGTGGTCTCTTTCGGTGCAGGGCTGGCGTTCCAGGCCTTCAATTATCCCCGTGAGTGGGGCGGAGGGCTGAAAGGATACGCCCGGCGCACCGCCAGCCAGTACGGGCTGGTACTAAGCCAAAACACCATCCACGACGGCGGAGAGGCGGCATTGGGCTGGGAGCCGCGATATTTCCCGTGCCAGTGCAAGGGGCTGTGGCGCCGCACCGGCTACGCCCTGGAAATGTCCTTCCTCACCTACGATCAAAATGGCCACAAACGGCTGGACCTGCCCCAACTTGTGGGCGCCTATGGCAGCGGTGTGCTTTCCGCTTACTGGTATCCGAAAAGGTACACTCCCCTCGTGCAGGGGGTGCAGACAGGGCACATGCAGTTTGGTTTTGTGCTGGGGACTCACCTCTTCCAGGAGTTCAGTCCGGAACTTAAGCGCACGCGGCCCTTCCGCAAGCTCCTCAACCGAGGCTCCGCAAAAACCGATTGAATTTCCCCCGCGCCGTACGGCGAAGCTGCAAACTACTTCCAGTATTCGGCCCCGGGCAAGCTGCCATCCATCAAATATCCGCCATCAATCGTCAAGATCTGGCCGGTGATGTACCGCGCCCGCTCCGAGGCGAGAAAAACGATGCCGTCGGCGATCCACGCCGCCTCGGCGATTTCCCGCAGCGGTACGCGCATATACAGAGCCTTCTTAACGGCCTCGGTATACATGGGCACGGTGAGTTCGGTGTACGTGGCCCCGGGCCGCACGCAATTCACATTGATCTTGTAGGGAGCAAGTTCCGTGGCCAGCGTGCGCGAGAAGGCTTCCATCCCGCCTTTGGCCGCGGTGTAAGCGCTGGCGGAAGGTTCCGAGAGTTCCGCGTGGATGGAGGAAACGTTGACGATACGGCCGCCCCGGCCCTGCTGAATCATCTGCCGGGCCGCAGCCTTGGAAAACAGAAAGCAACTGGTCAGATTGTTGGTCAGGATTTTGTTCCACTGTTGTTCGGTGGTATCCACGGCGGCGGCTTGCAGGATAATCCCGGCATTGTTGATCAGGATGTCGACGCCACCCCACTCTTTCAGGATTTCCTGCATCGCCCGGTCGACGTCGGCCGCCGCAGAAGCATCGGCCGCGACGCCCACCGCCTTGCCGCCCCGCTCGCGAATCGCGGCCGCCACGGCGTTGGCGCGCTCGCTGTGCAAGTCCAGCACGGCAACCTGCGCTCCCTCCTCGGCGAGCAGGAAACTCACGGCTTTACCGATGCCGGAACCGCCTCCCGTCACAATTGCCGTCTTGCCTGTCAGCTTGAGATCCATAATGGAATCCCCCTTTCGAGATTCTGCCTGGCTGCGGAAGTAGAGCCGCAGAAGAAGGCAAACGATGCCTGCCGCTGATTACCTCAACTTCTTTGCAACAAATCTCAACAGAGAAGGATTAATATCACCTTCTTGGATGGAGTTAAAGACCCCTGGAAACTATCAGCCACAAGGTATAGCACGCGTGGGGAGCTGGCCATGTTCATTATCGCGCTCATCGCTACGGTTCTTGCGCTCATCCAAAACCTGCTCATGTTCGGTTTTGGCATGAAGGAAATGGCGATTTATTCCTTCCCGCTTTCGTTTATCGGGATTTTTCTGGCCGAGATCGCGGCGATATGGATGGGGTATTTCTGCGCCCGCAGGTTTCTGCGTCGCCGGCGTGTGCTGGCGCTGGCGGCGTGGGTGTTGGTTGTTCTGGTAGCGGCGGAAGTGGCGCTGCCGGCGAGCTTCTTCTCAATCGGGGTCCAGTACGCGGGGCGGAAGCTCATGCTGAAGCGGATTGAGTTGGCGGGCACTACGTTTGAAGCGCTGGCCTCCGACCGCGGCGGCAGCCGGTTCGCGCTCACCTACACCCTGAAATTCCCCAAGGCGGGGCATTACCTGACCTACCCGGCCTCGATCGGGCCGTGGGGAAACCAGGTGTCCGGCAACTACTTCACCAAGGTGCATCCCGAATACCATGACGAAAACTATGTTTTCGATGCCGGAAGGCCCTACAGCTTCACCGTGGTGTTCGACACGGAAGGCAAGAAGGTCGACTACTCAACGGAAAAAGCGAACATCGCTATCTGCACCAGCAAGGATTACTTCATGGCCTGCCGGGTGATCGCCATTGGGCTGGGGGGCGTTTCCGCCGTGCTGGCCGCGAATCCCGCGCCCGTCCTGCGTGAGCCCGCCGTCGCGGCGGACAACGTGCCGGACATTACGGAGAAGAGCATCCGGCTGGACGAGTTGCGCATGAAATCAACCGCGAGCAGCACGGGCGCGCCGGTGGAGTTCTCCTACGTCATCACCAATACCGGGAAAGTAGCTGTTGCCATCCCCGATGGGGATTTCGACAAAGTCATCATGATTGACTATGGGTGGGAGGCGGTTTCCGACAGTGCGAAAACCACCAAGGTCACCCCGGGCAGGATGCATATCGGCAACGCGGTGCTCAACGGCTGGGCGCTGTGCGTGGGGGTGCGCAAGGCCAGCCTGGCGCCGGGCGAAAAGCTGCCCTGTGACGACAAATTCACCCCCTTCGAGCCGTTTGCGCCCGGCGCCTACAAGCTGCATGTGTTTCTGTTCAGCCGCTATTCCACCGAGGCGAACCAGCCTGTACAGGAACTCGTGCAGGATTTCTCTGTCGTCCCTTAAAGACCACGTTCTGCCGCCACCCAACCACAGCTCCGAGTTATCCCGTGCCTCGCGGGATTACACTGCGGCTCTTTGCCTTCCGCTGCAATTCTCGAGGGCCGCCGAGCACCCGCCGATGTCGGTTATGCGGGGGAGGGGATCACGCGGGCGGCGCGGTAGGATCGGCCGACGATTTAACGAGTCGGCAAGGACGGCAGGGTAGGTACGGGATCGGTGTATCCCTCCAGCACCTTCTTCAAACTGAGTCCCGAATGCCAGCCAAAGCTGTAGTTCAACGACACATAGGTGGAATCGCTAAAATAGAGATTGTTGCTGATCTTATTTTCAAACCAGAAGAGTTCGAGCGTCGGAGCCAGGCTCACTTTTCGGAAAATGGGCACGGTCAGCGTAAACTTCGTGTCGTTCTGCAGCCGCGTATCCACCACGGAGTCGCCATGCGCATCGGCAAAGAGGTCCCCACGGTTTTCTCCGACAAATTCGTAGCGCGGAAGGCGTGGTAGCGGCATGTCGATCCTGAAGTTAAGGTAGAACCCCTGTTGAAAATAGCGCCGTCCGCTAATCACGCTGGTGAGAGTGGCGGTACTCGGAAGCGACTGAATGCAAGCATCCAGGCTGCTCACGCTGCAGGAGGTGCTTCCGAAGAGAAAAGCACTCGGTCCATGGAACAAATTGCCGCCCTCGTAGCCGAACTCAACGTAGCTGGTAAGATTTCCACTGGGATTCTGACCCTGACCTGGGCTCTGGCCTGGCGAGGGTGGCCTGGGGTGAACGTAGTCGTAACGGAGCGCCGGACGAAGAGTTCCATAATAGTTCCGTCCCGTCACAATAGGGGCCGCGGTCGCAGCGCTGGCGCCCGTCGTGGAGGGAGGAAGTGGGAGTTGGGTCAAAGGAGGAGCTAATTGCGATTGAACCCCCAAAGGCAACTGGAGTGTCCAGCCCGAGGGATTCTGATGATCGGGTTCCAAGCGCAGTGCGAAGCCCACTTCATGGAACCAATAATCCGCCGTTTGGCTGACCTGGTAGGTTACGTTTGGCCCCGCTTTCAGGGCTGACGAGCTGGGTTTCCCGCGTTGCATTTTGCGTCCGTAGTTTAGGTCACTCTCTGCAAAGAACCCCCATCGTTGCCAGTCCCGTTGAGCGCGAGCCTGGTAGTCAGCGATAAAAGTAGCTGAGTCGGGATTGCTGAGATTCGCTGTGCTGACTCCCGGGAACTGACTGCCGACAGAAAACTCCGTTCCGTTATGAAGGAACAAGGAGTAGCTGACGTCCGCCTTGTACAAATTGAAGGACCATTTGGGGAGTTCCTCTACGTCTTGTTGGGCGCCCCCGAGGCTCTTGAGGGCATTGGAAGGAGGCCAACCTTTCAACCAGTCGGTAAACCCCGGTTTGGGGTCAGGTCGCGGCGATGGACGCTTCACCAAGGCATCCATAACTTCGTCACCCCGCACGGGCTCCTTTTCGTCATCGGCCATGCGTTCTGATTTTGACTTCTTCGGCAGAAGGTCTGCCGCTACATAGGTCCTGAGGAGCCGCAGGATCTCGCGGCTCGGCGGGACGGCGGGATAAGGCTCGGATCCTTGTAACACGGGGTAGCCGGTGTCACCGTACGCAAGGTAGTCGGTCATGGCAACGCTGTAAAGCTTCTTGGGGTCAAGGTACTGCCCATTGATCGTCTGGCCGCTCCCCTGGCCGCCTATGCCCAGAGCCACCAGAGGCCAGCCCTTGGAAAGGTCCGGAACCACATTGTTGTTCTCCTGGTCCTGAAGTTGTTTGGAGGTCTGCATCAGACTGCTAATGGTGCTGCCGGGCAGGTTCATACACTTGATGTAGTCACCCTTCCAGAAGACCGCGTCGAGGAGGGCGCCAATGCCCTCATCGTTGAGGGGACGGTCGTGGGCAAATTCCGGCGGGAAGAAAACATCGCGATGCTGCAAAAGAGCGACGTCGGAGTTGCACGCTTCGCGCATGCTCTTGAGGGCCAGGACTTCGAGGAAGCTGCTCCATTGGTCGGTTGTCCATTGACGGAGTAAGCTGCTCCAATCCTCGGCGTGCCGTTTCTTGCGGAAGCTGTTCGTTTGGGAGGGCGTCCCTTGATCAACGCAGGAAGGGTCTCCTTTCGACTCATCGCAGGCTGCGTCCCGCAACAGCTTATCCTGCCTCACTAACAAGCTCGCAACTCTGGACACAAAACTGGAGCTGGGGCTCACGGAAAAAGCGGCTTTCAAAGGTTTAAGCGGATCCACCGGTATTTTCTGGTTGTTGACGTAGACTTTGTTATCGACACTGCGTCGTACTATGCCGTCCGCGTCGACGGCATTCGTCACCGTCACGCCCTGAAGGCGTACGTGCAGAGAATACGGCTCGTCAGAATTGAAATGGGGTCCAGGAACGACGACCACCGGCTGGTCGAATTCACGTTTGTCATCTTTTTTCGCGTCGTACGACTTCTCGGTCTTTCTTTCCCCGGCAGCCCGATCCGGATCAGCCTGGGCAATCACCAGATCGAAAGGCTGGCTTAAATGCAACCGCCCGATCAGGTTATAGGCGTCTTGCTGGAGCATCTGCGCCAGCAGAATCCGATGCGCACTCTTGCAAGCGGGATCGTTTTTTCCCACTTCTTCAAAATACTGGAGCGCCTGCTGGAGCGCTTCCGCGGGATCGGACACTTGCAGATCGGTTTCATGCCGGTTATCCACAAAATACCGCCCTCCGGCGGTCTTCAGGCTGAGCCACGTATCGTTGATGCGCCCGACGTACTGTCCCATATTGGGATCCACGACCCCAAATACCGCAACATTCACGCCTCCCTTTTTGCCGGGAATAAGGACCCAAGGTTTGTTGGAGGGGTCGGTTGCAGGCAAAAGAGCGGGGTTGGGGTGCATGGGATCTTCGAGGTCTTCGAAAAATGGACGCTGAACCCAGAAGTCCGGCTTTTTCTTCGCCTCTTTTTGGGGTGCTGACTTGCCCTTTGATGTTGACCCAGAGGACGTATCGACTCTCGGTTCCACTTTAAGCACGTAGCCCTGGTCAGGTTTAAGAAGGCATCCCTCCGGAAGCCCGTATTCGATATCGACGTCCGGATGCCCTTCCTTAGTTTGGGGCAACAGGTCGGCCACAAGAGTCACAGGGTTCTTACAGTCCTTGCCTGGGACGAATATGGATGCCGGCGAGGCAGCGTTGGAGGGGGAAGAGGGATGAGTCCCTTGGGAACTCGCCGGAAGCTCGAAGAGAGCAACGCGAACGGCATCGATCGTTTTTTGGAACTCGAAGGAATAATGTGCTGTACTTGTGTCAGTTATTTGGAAGGGTGTACCGGGCAGGGGTTGTTTGAGCCAATTCCAAAAGTCCTTTTCCTCCTTACATTCAAACTTCGCGTGGTTGAGCAACTGCCGGCCATTCAATTGGGGGACGTTCTGTTCGCCCACCCTTTGCGTCACCTTCACGGTGAGCGCGTTCTTGATCCTGATCGAGCGTAGCCACGGCAGTACCACTTGCGGCACCACTGTTTTGTAAGCTTGGGCATTCTGGGTCTCTTCCGGCTGTTGGTCGGAGGCGCTGGGCGTATTCTCCTTAGCCGCGAGGGGTTCGGTAGGATCCACCGATCTCGTAAGCAGTGAGAGGTTGGCTCCCAGCGTGCGGACCTGCTTGTATTCACTGCCACGGGTAGGTTCTTTTTTCAGAAAACGAGCCAGTTGCCGGAGTCTATCGGGGCCGAAATAGAAGTCGTGCTCACCGGGAACGATGGCGTTGAAATTCATCAGTTGCAGAAAGCATCCGACATTGTCCCTCGGTATGGTGCCCTGACCGTTGACAATCTTTTCGATTTGCTTTCTATACTCGGTGGCCCACGCTGGATCGTTGAGAAAACTCTCGTTGTCGTAATCGGCCGATTGCCAGCCTAGCTGCTTTCCCAGGTAGTAGTAGTCTTCCTTTGGGATGAGACGCTTCTTGTAGGCGTCCCATACCTGGCGTGCCAACAGATAGGGGGCAAAGTTGTCGCCGACGGCAACACGGACGGTCGTTCCGGGGGCAGATACGGTGTTTATCAAATCACCAAAAGCGGTTACAGGCGCCGGTTTGTTCCGATCATTGTCCGGATTGGGGGGGCACTTTGATTGGTCATAGTATTCTTGCTCCTGCAAGGCCGGATACCGAAAATAACCATAGAGGCGGCCCGTATAAATAACCGTATAGCTGTTGGTGGGGCCGGCGACCGGCGTCTGACCGGCGGCTAACTCACTCAGGGAGAGCAAGGAAAGAATCAAGGCGGCAATGCGAGCCCGTGTACAAAGTCCCATAAAGGCCTCCAATATGCGGGAGAAGCGAATGAGCTTCGACGCTTACCGCACCGCGTATTTCCGATGTGAGCGATTCCCCACGGATGGCAACTCGCGCTCTTTATCGCCATGGACATTGCTAACTCAAATCGTAAGTGCGAGCAGGGTTATTAACCTTAGGCGGATTGTACAACGGGGGGAAGGCGTGTCAACACTTTTCTTCGAGAGGGTGCGAAAGCGCCGTGGCTCGCTTTGAGTGCGGCAGCTTGCCGCCCCTTGGGCGCGAGCCAGCTTGCTGGCGGGGAAATCCTGTAGCGCGGGCAGGATGCCCGCGCCACCGGCTCCGATATCGTACGGTCCACGTAGCGCCGTCTATAACGGCATCGGCGTTGTCAAGCAAAAGTTCTCCGCTGGGTGGCGGTGAGGTTTTTCTCGCGCCTTTCCCCTTGTGGGATTCGTTTTCGGCTCCAACCGACCAAGGCTCGCCTCGTCGAATCTTACGGTGGACCACTGGGGTTCCACCACTCATCTATGCGATCCCGCTCGGCGTGTGGTCACGCGGGGCGGGCACCATGATTCACCGTTCGACCTCCCCGCCTCGT
>Ga0326727_10006941_pt1 | contig 30478 bp, 28 predicted proteins | sample MB2enrmetagenome_FD_207643 | JGI IMG/M metagenome (GOLD analysis project Ga0326727, IMG submission 207643) | Lab enriched peat soil microbial communities from McLean, Ithaca, NY, United States - MB29MY | ecosystem: Environmental > Terrestrial > Soil > Wetlands > Peat | place: USA: New York... | reverse complement strand
GCGACCACGCGTGTAGAGGAAGTCGCGGTCGAAGGAGGCTCGCCCTGGATCGGAAAGAAGCTGCACGAAGTGGACCTGCACCGGCGCTTCGATCTCTTGGCTCTGGCGGTGCGCAAGCCGGACGGCGAACTGAAATTCAATCCCCACGATGACATGACGCTCGGGAGCGGTGACGTGCTGATCGTCATGGGTGACGCTGCGAATGCCTGGAAAGCTCGCGAGGCGGCGGGGAATAAGACTCCACATCGCTCCGTGTGAGGGAGCCCCGCCGTCGAGTGACCACCGTTTCGGCAGGCATCCGTTTGAATCTAATCTGCTTCCAAGGAAACGAAATTCTTGAGCCGCGGCACCAGATGACCGTGCGTGGCCTCCGGCCCGTAAAACAACGCATGGATGTACATCAGCAAAGCAGGTTGAGAGAATCGCGGGGGTGGATTCTTGCGATAGGGGAAATAACAGAGACGTCCGGCCACGACTTTGCGCGGGTTGTGGTAGGACACCAGCGGCCACAAGGCGGGGAAGAATCGGAAACCGGCTTTGGCCAGGACGGCGTGCCAATGCTCACCGGAGGAGGCGGTGACCTCGCCGTATAAGCGAAAGTTCCAGCCCTGCGGTCCGCAGCGCTCCTGGCGCAGAACATGGCGAAGGATTCGCGCCCCCAAGCCGCGGCCGCGCAGGGCGGGATCGACGAAGATGTAGCTCCCAAACACCACACGGAATGCCGGAAGGACCAGCGTGCAGGCGCCCCCCACCAGGCGGTCGTCCAGGTAGGCCGCAAAAAGGTGGACGGGATTGACGCGTGCCGGTGAGGGCACGATCACCCGCCGCAGCACGCGTGGGCTAACGCGCTCGTCCGGGTTAAAGCTGCGAGTGTAGAGGTGCAGGTATTCGTCCAGTTCCCGACGCCGGGTGTGATGGAGAAGATGCACGGCAAGTTTTTGCAATATTCCCCCTCTTCTATTTCGAATTGGGAATTCGCGTTCGTTTCTTGTATCTTGTATCTTGTAACATAGGCTCAGGTTTCTTTGGGCCATTCTCTGGGGAGTGTGGCCGGGGATGTTGAGGAATCTCGGCTGTTTCCTGATTCTGTTGCTCGCTTTCGTGCTCGCTTCAACGGCCGAAGAGATTGACGACCCGGGATTCGTCCCGCTCTTCGACGGCCAGAGCTTGACCGGCTGGCACACCATGGGGCAAGAGGATTGGCATGCCGACAATGGTATCCTATGGACGGAAGGCAAGGGCGGCTGGTTGCGGACGGACCGGCGCTACGCCGACTTTGTCTTGCGGCTTGAGTACCGGGTCACGAAAGGCGCGGCCAGCGGGATTTTTCTGCGCGCCGCCGAGCAGGGAAACCCCGCGTTCACCGGATTCGAGATTCCACTTCTCGACGACGCGGGCCAACCGACAGATCTCCACAGCACGGGAGCGGTTTACGGGGCGATCATTCCGCTTTACAGCGTGGGGCGAAAAGCCGGCGAGTGGAACCAAATTGAGATCACCTGCATCGGCCGCCACCTGACGATCTATCTGAATGGCAATCGGATCCACAAAATCGACTTTGATGATCCGGCGTTTGTTTTCGCCGAGCAACGGCCTCTCAGCAGGGTTCCGAATGAAGGCTACATCGGGCTGGAAAGTCACACCAACCGTGTGGACTTTCGCAGCCTCCGCATTCAAATCATGAAGCCCGCAGACTGAGTCCATTCCGAAGCACGAAACTCGAAAATGGAAGCTTGAAGCTCGGGCCGAGTTTTGAGTTTCGATTTCGCTTCTTGGGGAGGAACTAATTGCTTAATCTTCGTGCCAAGTCAGATAGAGGGATCGGAGCGGGTGTGGTCATTCTCGTGCTCGTCCTGGCGGTAGTTTTTCTCGCCCTGACCTTGAAAGTCGCGAGCCGCCAGGCACCGGTGATTGTCGTGGAAAAGACTCCCAAAGGCCTGGGCCAAAAAACCCAACTCGCTCTGGAAGCGCGGGACGCCAAGCATAACCTCAAGACACTAACGGTTGAGGTTGTTCAGAATGGACAGGTGGTACACCAAGCGAACATGGTCTTTTCCATTGGCCCGCACCGCTGGTGGAGATTCTGGCCGGGCGGTCCCGTGAGTAAAGCTACGTGGACCGTCCCCGTGGGCCGCGAAGTGATCCCCGAACTGAAGGAGGGCCGCGCCACCGTGCGCATCGCCGCCCTTAACGATTCCTGGGGACGCTTCTTTCGCGGTGGGCGCAGCGAAGTGGCGCTGGAACTGCCAGTGCGATTCGCTCCGCCGCAGGTGGAGGTCTTGACCACGCTGCACTATATCAACCAGGGCGGCTGCGATATGGTGGTTTTTAAGGTCTCGCCGGGAACCACGGAGTCCGGCGTGCAGGTAGGCGACACTTTCTTTCCCAGTTGGCCCGTGAAGGATTCCCAGCCGGAAATACGCCTGAGCCTTTTTGCATATGCCTATAATATTGACCCTTCGACCCCCGCGCACATCGTGGCGCGTGACGACGCCGGCAACGAATCCCTGGCCAACTTCAACTACAAGGTCTTTCCCAAGAAATTCCATTCTGACACCATCGACTTGGACAAGGTCCAAGGAGGGAATTTTCTCGCGAACGTCGTCCCTCCCATCATGAGTCAAACGTCCGAACTGCGCGACCAGGGAACCCTGATCAAGAATTTCCTGTTGATCAACGGCTCGCTTCGGCAGATGGATGCGCAGAAGTTGGTGGCCTTCTCGCAGCACACGGCAGCAAGGTTTTTGTGGAAGGGTGCGTTCGTCCGTTTGCCCTCCAAAACGGAGGCCGGTTTTGCTGACTACCGCACTTACGTTTATGGCGGCCAGCCTGTTGATCACCAAACCCACCTCGGTTTTGACTTGGCAGGATTGGAGCACATGCCCGTGCGCGCCGCCAATGACGGCGTCATCGTGTTTGCGGGGTTTCTGGGAATCTTTGGCAACGCGGTGGTCATCGACCACGGCTGCGGTCTTCAGAGTTTGTACGGCCACATGAGCTCCATCGCGATCAAAGAGGGTGACCAGGTGAAACGCGAGCAAGAGATCGGTCGCAGCGGCCAGACGGGCCTTGCCGCGGGCGACCACCTGCATTTCACCATGCTACTGGATGGGATTCCCGTGAACCCTGTCGAATGGTGGGACCCGCACTGGATTCACGACCGGATCGAAGTGAAATTGCAGCCGTACCAGTAACAAGTCGAATATCTAGCCCTCTCCCGTGGGGAGGAGGTGGCCCGCTGCCGGCGTTATCACCAACCGGAGCGGGTCGGGTGAGAGGTCTTTCCGACTCAGTGCAGCCTCGCTGATCTTCTTCTGGACCCCCTCCAGTTCCTCGCTACGTTCGCTGTTTCCTAGTTCTTCACTGCCACCCGGCTCAGGTAGAAATCGAAAAACTTGGCGGGATCAGTTTCCATGCCGACCGTGGCGTTGGCGGGCTTGCCTTCTACAATGCGCGTGAATCCCTGGCCGTCCACTTCGATGGCCAACCGCTTCGTCTGGCAAAGGCTCGGATCGATGGCGAGCGCGACCGCCATCGGATCGAACAGGGTGGGCGTTTCCCGGTTCCAAAGATGATAAAGGGCGGCCAAAGAGTTGGTGACCGGCGAGCCTTGATTGAAGACTCGGCTGCGCGCTGCGGCATCGAGCTGAAGCATGGCCGTCACATCGAGGGGCGCCATGAGAATCGGGATGCCGGATTCGAAAACCGCCCGAGCGGCAGCAGGATCCGACTTGATATTCCATTCCGGCTCGGGGTTTGAGCCCGGCGCGTAGCCGCGGGCGATCGAACCCCCCATCAAAACGATGCGCTTGACCTTCGTGGCCACTACCGGGTCAGCTTTGAGCAACGCCGCCACGTTAGTCAGCTCACCGATGGCGACCAAAGTAATTTCTCCCGGTCGGCGGTGGAATTGGCCACGGAGAAAATCCACTGCACTTTCCTTCAGGATCTGCGGGCTGACGAAGCCATCCGCCCAACGCGTTTGCTCGATGGGCTGCGCGGGTCCCGATGCACCGGCAACGACCGGCACCTGCCGCCACTTCCCGCCCGCTTCCCACAAGAACTTGGCGGCCAAGCGCGCCCTTGCTGCGGGGTCGCCCGAGACGGTGGTGACGCCGAGCAATTCCAGTTCCGGGCTGCTCATGATGAGCGCCAGGGCAAAGGCATCGTCAATATCGGTTCCGATGTCGGTGTCGAGTAGGACCGGCGTCTTGGAAGCAGAATCTGCCGCACCGGCAAGGCACGCCGTCAGAAGGATGATGGCCAACGCTGCTGGTATTCTTCTCATGCTGACACCTTCATGCATTTAACATTTGACTATTAAATTTCGGCTTGTTTCCCTACTTCACCACCGGGGCCAGCGCCACGCAAGCGAGTCCGACAATGAAGAACACGAACATCGTGGCCAAAAGACGCTTCGCGGCCGGTCCCGCGCCGAGGAACTCCTTCCATACGAAGACACCCCAGATGGCGGAGACCATCGTGGCACCTTGGCCCAGCGCGTAGGATGTCGCTGGCCCCACCATTTGCGCGTAAGAGGCGACAAAATTCGAAATCGTACCCACACACCAGATCGTACCGCCCAGGATTCCCCAAAAATGCACACGGCCGGCGCCCGCCAGGTAATCCCCAAAGCTCACGGGCGGGCCGGATACGGGACGCCGCATGAAAATGTAATTCACCGGGATCGTGCAACCCAGGATTCCCAATGCGAACATCAGCATCACCGAATACGGTACCAAGTGATGGTCGCCCTCGAGCGCCTTGGCAATCAGCGGATAGAATGAGCCAATGAGCGCGCCCGAAATCAGGCTTACCACGATGCCCTTAGTGGTCACCTTCTGGTCAGGAGAAAGTTGCCGGTAGGCCAACGCGTCAAGCACGATGGCCACCGCGACCAGGGCGATCCCGCCGAAGAGCAGCAGGGGATTGCCTTTCGGCGCGACGAGGTAGTTGAGCGTCGCGCCGATGACCAGAGCGAGGCCGATGCCAATAGGAAACGCCACCGCCAACCCTGCCAAGGCAATCGCCGCGACCAGCAGGATGTTGCCAACATTGAAGACCAGGCCCCCGGCGAGCCCCAGCATTAGATGCTCGGCGTCCGCGGCGCCCAGATTGGTGAGGAAGCTGTCGGGGCTTGTGGGATCGGTGTGGCCTAGCGTGAAGCCGACCACCAGCGTGCAAAGCAGAATGCCCCAAACGTAATCCCAGTAAAATAGCTCGAAGCGCCAGCTTCCCGTGGCTTTTTGGGTATTGGCCCAACTTCCCCAGCAGATCATGCTGAGAACCATCATGGCGAGTGCAACGGCGTAAACTTGGGGAATGAACATGCGGTGCTCCGGCTCGACGCCGACCCTGGAAAGGGAACGCAGCCCTGTCTCGGCGTGCGAAAGAGTCTTCCCCGCCGGTCAAGGCGTGGTGCGAGGTGAATCCTATGCGGGGAAGAGGAAGATTACAAGCAGCGGCTGGACGCCGCGAGCGCCGGCCCCTCAATCGTGATGCGATACCGCGATAGCCTAATAACCTTCTCCCTCTGGAGAGGGCTGGGAATTTTCCGGTGGGGCGTGGGTGCAACAAACCTCACAAGCGGCGCGATGCCTGCGCCACTCACAAATGCGGCCTTGCACCCTTCCCAGCGGCTATTCTTCCTCTTCTTCCTCGGCGGAAGGCTTGTGCGCGGCGATGATTTTATCGGCGATCATTTGTGGCACGATGTCGTAGTGCGACATCTCCATGGAGTATGTGCCGCGGCCCTGAGTCATCGAGGTGAGGTCGGAAGCATAGGAGAGCATTTCCGCCAGGGGCACCTGGGCTTTCACCGTCGTCGAGCCGCCCTTAGGGTCCATGCCCTGAATGCGGCCCCGGCGCCCGTTCAAGTTGCCCATAATATCTCCGGAATAGTTTTCCGGAACGGTAATCTCCACGTTCATGATGGGCTCGAGCAAACAGGGCTTGGCCTGTTCCATGCATTTCTTGAAGCCCTTGGAGCCTGCCAGCTTGAAAGCAATTTCCGAGGAATCGACGTCGTGATAGGACCCGTCGTAGAGGGTCACCCGGAAATCCACGACTGGGTAGCCGGCCAGATAGCCTTTGGCTGCGGCCTCCACGATGCCTTTCTCGACCGCGGGAATGAAATTACGGGGAATGGCGCCGCCGAAGATGTCGTTCACGAACTCGAAGCCCGAGCCCCGCACCAGAGGCTCTACCTTGATCCAGCAGTCGCCGTACTGGCCGTGGCCGCCGGTCTGCTTCTTGTGCTTGCCTTGTGCGTCGCCCTTGGCGCGAATCGTTTCGCGATAAGGAATCTTGGGCGCTTTGAGCGAGACCTCAATGTTGAAGCGTCGCTTGAGTTTTGAGACCGCCACCTCCACGTGCTGCTGGCCCGCGCCGGAGAGCAGAAACTCCTTCGTCTGCGGGTCGCGCGAGAACCGCAATAGCAGGTCTTCTTCCAACATGCGGTGGATGGCGGTCGAGAGTTTGTCCTCGTCGCCGCGCGACTTGGGTTCGATGGCGAAGGAAATTGCGGGCTCGGCGAGCTTCACTTTGGGGTATACAATGGGCGCGGACTTGTCGCCCAGCGCGTCGCCGGTGAGCGTATCTTTTAGCTTGGCCACGGCGCCGATGTCACCCGCGTGGAGCTCCGCCACGGCGGTCTGAATCTTCCCTTGCGTCACGCCGATGTGGGAGAGGCGCTCTGAGGACCCACGGTTGAAGTTGGTAAGGTTGGCTTCGTTTTTGACAATCCCTGACATGACTTTAAAGTAGCTGACTCGGCCTGCAAAGGGATCAGCGACCGTCTTGAACACGTAGATGGAAACCGGTTGGGCATCGGCGATCTTGCGCTTGATGGGTTGGCCGCCCTCGTGATCCAGGCCCTCAACCCCGCCTCGCTCCAGGGGCGACGGCAAGCAATCCACCAGGAAATTCAGCAAAGTCTCACTGCCGATATTCAGCAACCCGGCGGAAACCACCACGGGGAAGATGCGCCTTTCGCCGACGGCCTGCTTCAGGCCCGGCGCCAGGTCCTCGACGGGGATCGTGCCCTTTTCAAAGAACTCCTCCATCAGCTTGTCGTTGCCCTCCGCGACCATCTCGACTAGCGCTTCGTGGGCCTGGTTGGCCGCTTCCTGAAGGTCGGCAGGTATCTCTGTTTCCTTGCCTTTGCCCGAGCCGTCCGGGTCGTAGAGGTAAGCTTTCATGCTGACAAGGTCCACGAGGCCACGGAAACTCTTCTCCTCGCCGACGGGAAGTTGCACCGGGATCACGGTTCGCCCATAGGCGCCGCGCAGGGCTTCGAGCGTGCGGTCAAAGCTGGCCCGATCGCGGTCCAACTGGTTGATCACCAGCACGCGCGGCAGACCGTACTTTTCGCAGAAGCCCCAGACTTTCTCTGTCTGCACCTCGATGCCGGCCACGCCGTGCACCAGCAGCAGGGCAGAATCCGCGGCCACCAGCGCGGCCTCAGTCTCATGCATGAAGATGTTATAGCCGGGCGTGTCGACGAAATTGATCTTCGTTTTCCCCCACTCCGCGTACGCCAGCGACGCGCTGATGGAGAACTTGCGCTGGATTTCTTCCTCATCGTAGTCCGTGGCCGAGGTCCCTTCGTCCACCTTGCCTAGGCGGTTCACCATGCCTGCCGTAAAGAGGAGAGCAGAAACCAGTTGCGTCTTTCCTGTATCGCCGTGGCCAACCAGGGCAACGTTGCGAATGTTTTCGCCTTCGTAGATTTTCACCAAGAGCTCCTTCGGAACACCGGACTGTCCGTAGAGTTGCGCGGCAGCGCTCGAAGCAACCTGCCATCCTAACATAGGTTTTCAGGCAGCTTCAACGAAAGGACCCGGCGCGGCACCGGTAGTGGATCAGTTCGATGCAGGGGGGACCTTACCTCGCCCCATGGCGGCGTTCCGATAGGATCGGGATAGGGTCCGCCTCCTCTGCATCAAACTGCCCTACTACCCCCCGCGTCATTTGCATTTCAGATTTCTCCCGAACCATCCTATAATCGTTTTAAATTCTTCCGGGCGAGGTTCGAAACGTGAGACCAAAGGGCACGCCAGCGCGGGGAGGGGATTTAACGGCGAGGACCGTGCCCTCGACTTTTCATTCTCTGTCTCCTGCCGCCTGCGACCTATTCGCCATGGGCCGGGAGGGCCGGTGAGCCTGCGTGTCTGCGTCCTGGGGAGCGGCAGCAAGGGCAACTCGACGCTGGTCGCCACAGCCACAACTCGCCTGCTCGTTGACGCGGGTTTGAGCCGCCGCGAGACTTTCGCGCGCCTGGCCGCCGTGGGCGAGCGCACGGATGGATTTCACGCGATACTGATCACGCACGAGCACACGGACCACACGAACGGCCTGCGGTTTCTCTCGTCGGACTTGAAGGTACCGGTTTTTGCCACCCGCCGCACGCGCGAGGTGATCGCGTGGGATCCCAAACTGCAAATTTTTGAGCACGTCATACCCGGCGTAAAGTTCAACGTGGGTGATATCGAAGTCACGCCTTTTTCCATCCCCCACGACGCCCTTGATCCCGTAGCTTTCACTCTGGAGTCACAGGGCATCAAAATCGCGGTCGTCACTGATCTGGGTTATGTCCACGAGGTTGTTAAGCAGAGAGTGAAAGGCTGCCAGTGCCTCGTCTTCGAGTCGAATCACGATCTGGAGATGCTCAAGATCGGACCCTACCCCTGGCATATCAAGCAGCGCGTTATGAGCCGCACCGGACACCTTTCGAACCTGGCGACCGCTGGCTTCCTCACCGAAGACTTTGATGGCGCGGCGCAGGTGCTCGTCCTCGCCCACCTGAGCGAAACCAACAACCACCCCGAAATCGCCCGCCTCACTGCGGAGCAGGCACTCGCCCAACGCACCGGCGGCGAGCGTACGGTGTTGCATCTTGCCAGTCAATCCGCCCCTACGCCAGTTTTCCATTTCGGATAGTGCCGGTGACAACTGCTTACTCCTGACACTCTGTTCTTGTGGTACGATTCCACCTGCGCTGGGCCGCCTGGTTTGGGCGACCATCGCAAATCCAAAATGGCAAATCGAAAACCTTATGATTCCCCGCTACACGCGCCCGGAAATGGGCCGCATCTGGTCGGACGAAAATAAATTTCAAAAATGGCTGGACGTAGAAATCGCCACCGCGGAAGTGGAAGCCGAAGTCGGGATGATTCCCAAGGCCGCCGCGCGCGCCATCCGCAAGAAGGGGCGCTTCGAAGTCGAGCGCATTCTGGAGATCGAGCGCCAGGTGAAGCACGACGTGATTGCCTTCACCACCAACGTATCGGAGCACGTGGGCCGCGAGGGCCGCTATCTGCACTACGGCCTCACCTCGAACGACGTGGTGGACACAGCGCAGGCGTTGCAGGTGCGCGAAGCCTCCGCCCTGTTGCTCGCAGGACTGAGCCGCCTGGGTGAAGTCCTGAAGAAGCGCGCCTTCGAGTTCCAGCACACGCCCATGATCGGCCGCACCCACGGCATTCATGCTGAGCCTATCACTTTCGGTTGTAAGCTGGCGATCTGGTACGCGGAAAATCAGCGCAACACGGAGCGCCTCGCCTACGCCGCGGAGCAGATGCGCGTCGGAAAGATCTCCGGCGCCGTCGGCATGTACACGCATCTCGCCCCCACGATCGAGAAGAAAATCTGCGAGCGGCTGGGACTCGAGCCCGCGCCGGTTTCCTCCCAGGTCATCCAGCGCGACCGGCATGCGTTTTATCATTCCACCCTGGCCGTCGCCGCCGCTTCGCTCGAAAAGATCGCGCTCGAAGTGCGCGGTTTGCAACGTACGGAGGTGCGCGAAGCGGAAGAGTATTTTTCTCCCCAGCAGAAAGGTTCCTCCGCCATGCCTCACAAGCGCAATCCGGTGACGGCCGAACAGATTTGCGGATTGGCGCGTGTGGTGCGCTCCAACGCTCAGGCCGCCCTCGAAAACGTGGCGCTGTGGCACGAGCGGGATATTTCCCACTCCTCTGTCGAGCGCGTTATCCTGCCGGACTCCACCATTCTGGTCGACTATCTTCTCGCCAAGACCGCGAACCTCGTCGAGACCCTGCTCGTCTATCCTGAGCGCATGCGCGAGAATCTCGATCTATTAAAGGGGTTGATCTTTTCCGGGCAGTTGTTATTGGACCTGGTGGAGAAGGGCGCGCTGCGCGAGGACGCTTATCGCTGGGTGCAGCGCAATGCTATGCAGGTTTGGGAAACCCGCGAGGATTATCGCTCGCTTGTCGAGCGTGACCCTGACATCCGCCAATATCTAAAACCTACCGAAATCGGCGAAGTGTTCAATGTGGAACGCTACTTGACGCACGTCGATGAGATCTTTGAGCGGGTGTTTGGCAGGTAGGGCGATTCGCGAGCCATCCCCCCGCCGTGTTGGGCGGCGGTCTTTTGGCCGGGGTAATGAGAAGAAATGGACGCGGGCATCCCAAAGGGGGAAGCGACATTAACGTGCCCCGGAGGGCATTAACCGCGCGGCCGGGCTTTCATCCCAAACCCAGCTACTTTAGGTGCGGGCAAACCCGCGTCCGAGCAAAGCCTACCTCTATAAATCGGACGAAATCAAGCTGATTTCTATAATCGATTCATTACGCTCGCCAGGTAGGCGGCGCCGAAGCCGTTATCGATATTCACTACACACACGTTGGGCGAGCAACTATTCAGCATGCCGAGCAGCGCGGCGAGACCGCGGAAGCTGGCTCCATAGCCGACGCTCGAGGGCACGGCGATAACCGGCACTCCCACCATGCCCGCCACCACACTCGGCAACGCGCCTTCCATACCCGCCACGCAGACGATCACGCGGGCCTCGCGCAAGTGGCGGCTCTCACCCAGCAGTCGATGGATGCCCGCCACGCCCACGTCGTAAAGAGCCTCCACGCGGTTACCCATGATGTCCGCGGTAACGAGGGCTTCTTCCGCCACGGGAATATCCGATGTGCCGGCGCAGACCACCAGGATTTTCCCCCGGCCGCGCATCTTGCGGTCACGGCGAATGGTAATGGCGCCGGAGAGCGCGTGGAATTCCACCTTAGGGTCGAGCGGGCGCAGCAGCTCGTAGAGCGGGTGGTCACCGCGCGTCACCAGGATATTGTGACGGTTGCGCAGCATGCTGCGGACAATACCTTCGACCTGCGCCGGGTCCTTGCCGCGCGCAAACACCACCTCCGGAAAGCCCTGCCGCAGCGAGCGGTGATGATCGATTTTGGCGTAACCCAGGTCTTCATACGGCAGATTGCGCAGGCGGTCAACGGCGTCTTCCACGGAGAGCTTGCCGGTCCGCACCTGCTTCAACATGGCGGTGATTTCTTCAGGGGTCAAGGTCTTCCTCCACTGTAACCTAATCAGTATACCAGCCCCCATCGCGATTCACACTTCCTTGACTTCGCTCCGCACGCCGTCTAACATCCGGGCCGATGGCCTCCTTGAAAGCGGTGGGCACAAGACAGATCGTTCTGGGCGTCACGGGGGCGAGCGGCGCCCTCTTCGCCCGCCGCACCTTGCAGATGCTGGAAGCGGACGCACGGGTCGAAAAGATCCACTTGGTAATCTCCGGCAGCGGCCTCAAGCTCCTGCGCGACGAACTGGATTTGGAGGTTTCGAAATCCTCCCAGATTCCCGCGACGCTCGCCGCGCGCGCAACCCGCAAAACCGAGTACCTCCTCGACTCCGATATCGGCGCCTCGATCGCCAGCGGGTCATACGCCGTATCCGGCATGGTCGTCATCCCCTGCACGACCGGCTGCCTCGCGCAGATTGCGGCCGGAATCTCCGATACACTGATCGAGCGCGCCGCCGATGTCTGCTTGAAGGAAGGCCGCAAGCTCATCCTCTGCGTGCGGGACGCGCCCTTCAATCGTATCCATCTTGAGAACATGCTGCGCGCCCAGGCCGCGGGCGCGGTAATCTTCCCCATCATTCCCACCTTCTATCATCGGCCCAAGACCCTCGATGACCTTGTCACCCAGTTCTGCTGCCGCGTGCTGGCGTTGCTCGACCTCGCACAGCCGGAGCAGTATCGTTGGGAGGGGGAAGGGAAGAGGAGATAGAGAATTGAGTCATGGAGCGATCGAGTGATGTGAGGGTGGGGTGATTGGCGAAAGAAGGGAATCGGCCCCGCCTTCAATCATGCGTCCATCAAATCATTCAATGACCCAATGACCCCCTCAATGATCCGATTGGTCCCCATCCTCATATTTATTTTATCTCTCGCTGGCCTCGTCGACGCACTATACTTCACCTTCGCTTACTACGGCCGCATCAAGAAAGCGCGCTGGGTTCCTGAGATTCTTTGCGCACGCGATGGCTCAAGCTGTGTCACAGTGGTGCAAACGCCTTACGCGCGCGTCTTCGGCGCCCCGAATTCACTGCTGGGGATTCTTTACTATGTGGTCATGATGCTCTGGCTCCCGTGGCCGTCGGATGTTCACGGCGTCGAGGAGCATGCTTATCTGTTTCTGTTTTTTACAGGAGCGCTCCTTCTGGCGAGCGCGGTCACGGTCGTTCTGGGTTTCTATTTGATTGACGCGCTGCGGAGCAAGCTTCACGTTGACTGTCCGCTCTGCTACACTGCGCATGCCATCAATATTTTGCTCTTCGTCTTATTGATCGCCTTTTGTCACGCTGTTTTGTGATTTGCGCTATCGCCGCTTCCAGGGTCCTCGATTCGAAGATCGTCCCTCGCGCTGATTACGAATTTGAGGAGTCTCAGATGAAAACTCATAGGTCTTCTTCTGTCCGCTTCCTTGTCCTTGTGCTGTTCCTCGGTACGAGGTTTTCGCTGGCGCAGGAGCTAAAGCCTATCCTCCTACCTCCCCCGCAGACCGACGGTGGCAGGCCGCTTATGCAAGTTCTGAAAGACCGGCACTCAACGCGCGAATTCAGTCCCGAGAAGCTCCCCCCGCAGGTGCTTGCGAATCTGCTTTGGGCGGCCTTCGGCATCAATCGGCCGGATACCGGCAAGCGCACGGCGCCTTCGGCGATGAACTGGCAGGAAATAGACATTTACATTGCCACCGCCGACGGGCTCTACGCCTATAACGCCCAAGGGAACAAGCTCGATCCCGTGGTGGCGGAAGATGTGCGCGGTGCGACGGGTATGCAGCCCTTTGTGAAAGACGCGCCGGTGAATCTCGTTTACGTCGCCGACCTAGCGAAGACGGGGAAAAGTTCCACCGAGGAGAAAAACTTCTACACTGGCGCCGACGTGGGTTTCATCGCGCAGAACGTATATCTATTCTGCGCGTCGGAAGGGCTCGCCGTCGTGGTGCGCGGCAGTATCGACCGGCCGGTGCTCGCTAAAGCGATGAAGCTGCGTCCCGAGCAGAAAATCCTGCTGTCGCAGACCGTGGGTTATCCGAAAAAGTAGTGTCGCGAAGCGCAGAGAATGCGATTTGGATATCGCCGACTCCCTCTCCTGGACTATTGACGGTTACGCGCGCTCCCCGGCATCATGGAATGTCACTTATGGTCGAAACTTGCGAAAATGAATCCCGGCCACCCAAGCCGCAGGGGGTCGCTACGGGCCTGGCGGGCAAGCTTCGCACCACGCTGGAAATGATCAAGTTTGAGCACTCGGTGTTTGCTCTGCCTTTTGCGCTGGTGGGAGCCATGCTCGCGGTGCGTGGCTGGCCCGCGTGGCGCGAGATTTTCTGGCTGATCGTGGCAATGGTGGCCGCGCGCAGCGCCGCGATGACCTTCAACCGCATTGCGGACCGCAAATTTGACGCGCTCAATCCACGCACGCAGCAGCGTGCTCTGCCCGCGGGCCGCCTGACGCTGCGGTTCGCAGCCGGGTTCACCTTGCTCTCTTGCGCGCTGCTGGCGCTCGCTGCCTGGGAGTTGAGCCCGCTAGCCTTCAAGCTCTCGCCCCTGGCGATCGCCATTCTGCTTTTCTATTCTTACACCAAACGCTTCACGCTCCTTTCGCATCTGGTGCTGGGCGTGGCCGACGGTCTCTCTCCCATCGCCGCATGGATTGCGCTCCGCAACGGCCTCAGCCTCAGCGTGTTGATGCTGGGCGCCGCCGTGGCTCTATGGGTGGGAGGGTTCGATCTGATTTACGCCTGCCAGGACGTCGAGTTCGACCGCCAGGCCGGCATTCATTCGGTTCCGCAACGGTTCGGAGTGGCGGCGGCGCTATACGGGTCGGTGGCCTGTCATGTCGCCACGGTGGCCCTGCTCGTTGGGGTGATGAATATCGAGAACCTGGGCTGGCTCGCTACGGCGGGAATCGCCCTGATGGCGGCCCTACTCACCTACGAGCATTGGATTGTCAGGCCCTCCGACCTTTCACGCCTCAATGCCGCGTTCTTCACGGTGAACGGTTATATCAGCCTGCTTTTCTTTATCACCTGGGGAGCCGATCTATTGATACATTGAGCCATCGGGTCATCGTATGGCCGATTGACGATTCACGGAATCGCAAATCATCCGTCGGCAAGTCTAATGGTCCGATGGTTTTACTGCATTCGATGGGGAACAGCCATTTCTCTGAAGACCAGAGTATCGAATATCGCCAGGACGTGCTTGCGGTAGGTGAGCATACGTTCCAGCATGCCGTGGTACATGGGATCTCGCTCGGCCAGGCGCTGCCAGCGCTCGAGTACATGCGGGGGGACGTCGATGTCTTCGCGCAGCTTTTGCAGGGGGTGACCTCGCAAGAAGAGGCCGTAGAAAAAGGCTGCTTCGTGCTGCGGTTCGGCAAAATTGAGATTCGCAGTATCCATACGCTCAGCAATCCGGTACAAAATTGTACGCAGAAAAAAGCGCGGTGCGCCAGCAAAATCCTTTGCGTGTCCTCCGGCGCGGAAGCATAAGGATAAGCCCCTTGTCAAGTCCAGTGTTCATGCGGGTTTGGAGCAGGCGTCCCTGGCAAGATCGTTGCCAAACTCCCAGGGATCAAAGAATGCCCACCAGGCGGTTGCCTGGCGAGGCCGGAAAGTCTGAGGGCGTCGGGCCTCATTTCTTCTTTGCGAGCTCGAAATGCAGCGTCTTGATGATGGACAGCAAAGGGAAGAGGCCGTCATGAGGTGGGCTTTCAGCTTCTTTGGAGTCGTCTCCTGCCAGCCCGGTGAGAATTGTACATTCCCGTGGCTCCAGGACTTCCACCGTCCAGCGGCACCCTGTGGAGACGCAGATTACATTTACGAAGGCCTGGTGCCCGTCGAGCATCAACGATTTGGACTGGGGCGAATCGCGAAGCAGTTTGGATTTGGCGCGAACACTTTGAGGAGTCGCTTCCCCACGCTTCACGATGAACCGCAGAACCACACTCGCGGGATTGGTTTCCGTGTCGCCGAGCAGGTCCACGACGAGTGCGGTATCCGGGAAGTTAAATTCTTCCACATCGCGCTCGCGAATTCTCAGCGCGGGAGGATACTGAAACGTCAGGCAGGTCGCGGCATTCCGGTAGACGATCCAATTGCGACTGTCGATACGGTCACCCTCCGTGGCCGCGGCTACGAGAATGAAGAACGCCAGGTACTTGGCGACGACTGAGGTCCGGACCATCCGCATGCTCCGTGTCACAGATTCTATCCTTTGCGCCCGCAAGACCTCAAACAAAGATTCAAGACCTCATAGAGTGGCATGCGGGGTGCTAGTGCAGTTTGGTTTTTTGGAGCGGCGGTTTATGACCGCCGACTTTTCATTTCGGTAAATTCCAGTGGCGATAGACCGCCGCTACCGCAAACTGCACCACTACCTTTTGCTGCTGGTGTTTGCAAATAACGGTCGCCGCCGGGTAGAATACCTGTTTGGGTATGCTGCCACAAAACCTGCATATTGAAGACACCGCGCTGGCGCCCATCACCGAAAAAGTCTGGGCGGGCGAGAGGCTGAATTTTGACGAGGGGGTAACTCTCTACAATTCCCGCGACCTCCTTGGCCTCGGCTATCTGGCCCACTTGGTGCGCACGAAGCTGCACGGGATGCGCACCTACTTCAACGTCAACCGGCACATTAATCCCACCAATGTGTGCGTGGCCAGTTGCAAGCTGTGCGCCTTTGGCCGCAAGCCCGAGGCGCCGGGCGCTTACACCATGGCCCTCGATGAGGCCTATCGCACCGCGGGCGAGAATTGGTCGGAGGCGGTCACGGAATTCCACATCGTGGGTGGCCTGCATCCGGATCTGCCGTTCGATTATTACCTCGATTTGCTGCGCGGCTTGAAGCGGCGTTTCCCGAACGTCCATCGGAAGGGTTTCACCGCGGTCGAGATCGGTTACTTCTCGCATGTCACGCGTTTGTCCCTCCGCGAAGTCCTCGAGCGCATGAAAGACGCCGGGCTCGATTCGCTGCCGGGGGGCGGCGCGGAGATTTTCGCGCCGGCGGTCCGCCGCGTGATCTGCGACCATAAGATCGGTGCCCACACCTGGTTGAAGGTGCATCGGCTGGCGCATGAACTCGGCATGCACACAAACGCCACCATGCTTTACGGGCACATCGAGTCGGCTGAGGACCGCGTGGATCACCTGCTGCAACTGCGCAAGTTGCAGGACGAAACGCACGGCTTCCTGACGTTTATCCCCCTGGCGTTTCACCCCGCCAATACCGAGCTCGGCAAGCTGGTCGAGCACACGGAAACCAGTGGCTTCATGGATTTGAAAAACGTCGCCGTGGCGCGCCTGCTGCTCGACAACTTTCCGCACATCAAAGCTTATTGGATCATGATGACCCCGCGCGTGGCGCAAGTGGCGCTACGCTTCGGCGCCGACGACCTCGACGGCACCGTGGTCGAGGAGAAGATTTACCACGACGCCGGCGCCAAAACTCCGCAGGCGATGACCCGTGCGCAGCTCATTCGCCTGATTCGCGAGGCGGGCTGCGAGCCCTTCGAGCGCGACACCCTCTACCGTCCCGTCACCCGCACGGAAACGTCCGTCACGGTGCAAGTATGAAGTCGAAAGGTCAGCGCTCCGAGCAAGATGATCAGCAGGCCCGCGGAATCCGTGCGATGACGTTCGACCAAAAAGACCGAGGCCAGATAAAGGACTCCCCCGGCGAGCGCGAGAGTGATAAACTATGGTATCTGTGTTTGCGGGTGCCGCCGGCGACCTAGCAATGGGAAGATGGCTCGCAGGCCAAAGACCAGCGCGGCAAAGCTGAGTGTGGGCAGCAGGGTTGACGCCGCGGAACGGTTTTGCATTGAACGCTGATGAAGTCTCACTACCGGAGAGTTTGTTTACCCTGCTCCAGTAGTTGCCAGGTAAGGTTCTTTCGCCCTCTGAATTGATTCTATGCACCAACTCCTTTTTGCCATCCTCATCGCTCCCGCGAACCCGGTGGTGAAATATTTTTACAAGGTTTTTCACAACGATCCGTTTCGAGGCATCTATCAGCCGAACGGCTTCGACCTCTCGATTCTGATCCCCTACTTTACCATTCTTATCATTCTTTCCATTTACGGCATTCATCGCTATTGTCTGGTTTATCTCTACCTGAAAAACCGCAGCAAGGCGCCGAAGCCCCAAAAGCACTTCGAGCAGTTGCCGCGGGTCACGATCCAGCTCCCCATTTACAACGAGCGTTACGTCGTGGGGCGCCTCCTCGAAGCCGTCACGCGCATCGACTATCCGCGCGAACTGTTGGAAATTCAACTTCTCGACGACTCGACCGATGAAACTCGCATCGTCAGCTCACGCCTGGTTAGTGAGTATGCGCGCGCCGGGCATCCTATCACCTATCATCACCGCGATCACCGCGAGGGTTTCAAGGCGGGCGCGCTGGCTGAGGGCATGAAAAGCGCTACCGGCGAATTCATCGCTATTTTCGACGCAGACTTTGTGCCCACGCCCATGATTCTGCGCGAGATGGTTCATTACTTCACCGACCCCAAGGTGGCGGTAGTGCAAGGCCGCTGGACATGGATCAACCGGAGTTATTCGAACCTGTCGGAGGTTGAAGCCATTCTGCTCGACGGCCACTTCGTGATCGAGCACGGCGGGCGGAATTTCTCCGGCCGCTTTTTCAACTTCAATGGCACTGCGGGCATGTGGCGGCGCACCGCCATTGATGATGCGGGCGGCTGGCAGCACGATACGCTGACCGAAGATACGGATTTGAGTTACCGCGCGCAGATGCGGGGCTGGAAGTTCATTTACGACCCCAGCATCGTCTGTCCGTCGGAGCTGCCCGTCGAGATGAATTCCTTCAAGACGCAGCAGGCGCGCTGGGCCAAAGGACTCATCCAGGTGGCAAAAAAGATTTTGCCCGTGCTCTGGCGCAGCGATGAGCCGCTCAAGATAAAGCTCGAAGCCACGTTCCACCTGACGGCGAACATCGCCTACCCGCTGATGATCGTCTTTTCGGTAATTCTGCTGCCGGCCATGATCGTGCGTTTCTATCAGGGCTGGTTCCAGATGCTCTACCTCGACCTGCCGCTCTTCCTCGCTTCCACTTGCTCGGTTTCTAGTTTTTACATGGTGGCGCAACGCGAGCTCTACCCGCGCAAGTGGCGCCGCAGCATCAAGTACATGCCCTTCATCATGGCTACCGGCATCGGTCTGGCCGTTACCAACGCCAAGGCCGTCATCGAAGCGCTGCTGGGCAAACAGACGGAATTTGTGCGCACGCCCAAATACCATCTGGAAACCCGCGAGGAAGGTTGGGAGCAAAAGAAGTACGTTCGCCGCCGCGCCGGCTGGATTCCCATTATCGAGCTCTCCCTCGCTGCCTACTTCCTCTTCACCACGCTTTATTCCTTCAGCATGGAAAACTACCTGACCACCCCCTTCCTGCTGCTCTTCTTCATGGGTTACTCCTACATGGGGATGATGTCGTTGTTCCAAACGCCCCTGCGGCGCCTCGCCTCCGCGCTGCCTGCGCTCCTCCGCCCGCGCGCCGTCGAACCTGCCACGTAAGTGGCACGGCTCGGCAGGCTGCACATGCCTTATTACAAGCTCCTTCAAGGTAGGTTTTCAGGTCCTTGCCCGATCGCCCCCTGATTGAGCGTTGCGTCCGAGGTTCCCTCGAGCTCTCGGGAGCATCCGACCCGCCTTCCGCGCGTTCTCGCAGGAATGATTCCGCGAAATTTGACCCAGGCGTTATGCTATACGGTTGTTTCCTGAGGGGGTTGCGATGCACCGAGGTTTTGAACGTAGGGGGATCCTTGTCTCGGCCGGGCTCGTTCTGGCCGCCATTCTGGGGACGGCGTTTGCAGCCTTTGGCTGGGAACATGAGCCGTTCTCCGTCTTCCATGACCGGCGCGTACGGCTGGTTCGCGACTTTGGGGGCGATGGGGTGGTGGTACTCTTCGGCTATCGCGACGCTGACGTGGCGGCCAGCGTCACGTCCTTCCGCCAGAATGAGGAGTTTTACTACCTCACCGGCTGGAACGAGCCCGAGGCTATCATGCTGCTCGTCCCCGCGCCTCATCTGAATGGCGCCGCCACGGAGCTTGCGAAAGAGATTCTGTACATCCCGCCGCATGACCGCGGCCAAGAAAGATGGACGGGGCCCAAGCTAGGTCCGGACGACCCGGACGCCCCCGCCCGCACTGGTTTCCCCACCATCCGCAGCAGTGCGGTTTTTCAGACCGACCTGCTGGAAGCGCTCAAGGGATTCTCAAAGATTTACACCGAGGTGACGCCCCAGCCCGAGAGCGGCGAAGATTACTTCCAGGCTGACATGATAGGCAAGCTTCACGAAATAGCGCCCCTGGCGGCGCTGGCCGACCTGCGCCAGGAAGTGCTGCGCATGCGCGCAGTAAAAACCCCGGGAGAAATTGCCTTGATTCGCAAAGCGGCAGAGGCTTCGATTGACGCTCACCTGGCCGCGATGCGTGCGGTGAAGCCCGGTGTGTGGGAGTACGAAATCGCCGCACTCATGAAGTATGAGTTTGAGCGCCGGGGCTGTGAGTGGCCATCCTATCCGCCTATTGTGGGCTCAGGATTTTTTTCGACGGTGCTCCACTACGACGAGGATTCCCATCAGATGCAGGATGGAGATGTGGTGGTGATGGACGTTGCCGGTTCCTATAGCGGATATGCCAGTGATATCACCCGCACCCTGCCGGTAAACGGCCACTTCACGCCGCGCCAGCGCGAGATTTACGAAATCGTCTTGGGCGCCCAGAACGCGGCCTTGGCCGCCGCCAAGCCCGGCATGTACCTGGGCCGCCGCGCCCCGAAGGGCCTTTACGACATTGCCTACGAATATATCAACAGCCACGGCAAGGATCTGCATGGCCACCGGCTGGGCGAATACTTCATTCACGGCCTGAGCCATCCGATCGGTCTCAATGTTCATGATCCCCTGGATTACAGCCAGGCGCTTGAACCCGGCATGGTCATTACCGTAGAGCCGGGTGTTTACATTCCGGAAGAAAAGCTCGGCTGTCGCATCGAAGACGACATTCTCATCACGCCCGACGGCAACGAGCTCCTGACCCGCCGCCTGCCCCGCGCGGTAGAAGATATCGAGAAATTGATGTCAGGAAAGTAACTCGCGCCGGGGCCGCTGCAAGTTCGATCCGGGAGACGCAAATCTGACCGACACGGAGGACCGAAAAAGCTTGGATCCCGCGGCGGTGAATCCTCAAAGCCCTTTTCAAGAAGAGTCAATTACGGGTTGTATGAGCCGTGAATCTATTCGATTCAAAAGGAATAAGTGATTCCGCATGCGTCCGGCCGCCGCACGCGTGCGGAGTTATTCCGGGCCTTGGTTTGGACATTTGCCGGACGGAGTTGTATATTCAGATGGGGGGCTTCGCTTGACTACGTGACGGGCGTAAAATAAGATTATTGATTTCGCTTAACGGAGTTAGTCCGGGCTGGAGGCGGTCTCCCAGATTTGTCTCTGACCAGGGGTGGCGTTCACGATGTTTGATGCACTTCAAGACCGGCTGCAACGCGTTTTCAAAACGTTGCGCATCCAGGGGATCCTCACCGAAGAGGTGGTGGACGAGACCCTCCGTGAGGTGCGCTTGGCCCTCCTTGAAGCCGACGTTAATCTCCAAGTCGTTAAGGAGCTCCTTGACCGCGTGCGTGTCAAGGCCCTGGGTGAGGAAGTGCGCTCCAGCCTCTCGCCCGTGCAGGAAGTGATCCGCATCGTCCGCGACGAGCTGATTCAAATTCTCGGCCGCGAAGCGTCGCTGCTGAGCTTTTCGAAAGAGTTCCCCACGGTTTACTTGATGGTCGGCCTGCAAGGGTCGGGCAAGACGACGACTTCCGGCAAGCTGGCGCTATGGCTCGCCGGCCGCAAGCGCCGGCCCATGCTGGTTTCGACGGACGTTTACCGCCCTGCCGCGCGCGAGCAGTTGGCGATCATCGCCAAAGCAGTGGGGATTCCGGTCTTCGCGGGCGAGGGGATCAATTCACCCCTCCAGTTGGCCATGGCGGCGCGCAAAGACGCCGCCGACCGCGGCCACGATGTGCTGATTGTCGACACCGCTGGCCGCCTGCACATCGACCAGGAGTTGATGAACGAGGTCAGCGAACTGCGCACCAAGCTGCGGCCGAGCGAAGTCCTGCTGGTGGCCGACGCCATGATCGGCCAGGATGCCGTGCGCAGCGCCCAGGAATTCCACGAGCGGCTGGGCACCACGGGCGTGATCCTCACCAAGCTCGATGGCGACGCCCGCGGCGGCGCGGCGCTTTCCATTCATCACGTCACCGGCCAGCCCATCAAGTTCATGGGCATGGGTGAAAAATACGATCAGCTCGAGGTTTTTTATCCGGAGCGCATCGTCTCGCGCATTCTCGGCATGGGCGACATGCTCTCGCTCATCGAAAAGGCCGAGGAGAAGATCGACAAACAGCAGGCGCTGGAGGTCCATCGCAAGCTTCAGACCGATACCTTCACCCTGGCCGACTTCCGCGACCAGCTTCGCCAGGTGCGCCAGATGGGGCCCATGGAGCAGATGCTCGGCATGCTCCCCAAGGTAGGTATCTTCAAGGATGCGGGCAAGGTCCGCGTGGACGACAAGGAATTGATTCACATCGAAGCAATCATCAATTCCATGACCGGCCAGGAGCGCCGCAATCACGAAATCATCAACGGCAAGCGCCGCAAGCGCATCGCCAAGGGCAGCGGGACCTCCGTCCAGCAGGTGAATCAAGTCCTGAAGCAATATTTTCAAATGCGCAAAATGATGAAGTCCATGAGTCAGAACCTGCTGGGACGTGGACTGAGCCGGTTGCAGATGCCGGCGCGGCCGGGGGCCGGATAAATTCCGGCGTGGGCGGCGTCGAGCTCGCGAAAGGGGCTTTTAATTCGAACTCTTAAAGTGACAGTGGCAGGTTCGCCGAGGCGGGCCGCCGCAGTTTGGGACTTCTGTCGGAGAAGGGGGAAGATTGTTAAGGATACGCCTGGCTCGAACCGGAGCCAAAAAGAAGAGTAGCTTCAGAGTCGTGGTGATTGATCGCGAACGAGCGCGGGATGGCCGCTTCGTGGAAATCCTGGGGCATTACAATCCCCGGCGAAACCCACCGGAGATCGTGCTGAATCGCGAACGCGTGGATTATTGGATCGGACGTGGGGCCCGGCCGACGGAAACTGTACAGAGTTTCCTGAAGAAGCCTCCTGTCGCACCGGCCTGAATTCCACAGGCGATCATCGCGGCTGCCGCGGCGCCTCCATGACCTGCGTCCAGCATTTTCATACGCACTGTTTTCCAGGGGTTCTGGCAACACAACTCGAGTGCGCGGGAGGGCCACATGAAGGAGCTGATTGAAGCCATCGCTAAAGCGCTAGTGGACAACCCTGACCAGGTCGCGGTGCGGGCCGTGGAAGGCGAACAAGTAACTGTGCTGGAATTGCGCGTGCACCCCTCCGACTTGGGGAAGGTGATCGGAAAGCAGGGACGGACGGCCCGTTCGATCCGCACCATTCTTAATGCCGCGGGGATGAAGCTCAAGAAGCGTTTCACGCTGGAGATTCTGGAATAGGGGTTCCGGCGTGCGGCCCGGGGCGGGGAGCGGCGTGCAGGACGGCAGAAAGGTTGGCGCCAATCGCAGCCCAGCAATTTCTGACCATCGCACGAATTCTCCGGCCTCAGGGGCGCAAGGGAGAAGTGGCGGCGGAGATGTTTACGGATTTCCCCGCACGCTTCGAGAAGCTCCAGTCCGCGTTTCTGGAAGCCTCTGGTGGTGCTCCCCGCCCTGTCACGGTGGAGCGCGTGTGGCCGCACAAAGGCCGGATCATCCTGAAGTTCCGAGGAATCGATTCCATTGAGAGTGCTGAGGGTTTGCGAGGGCTCGATGTCGTCGTCCCGTGGGAGCAGCGCACCCCGCTTCCCCCGCACCATTACTACCTGTGGGAATTATGCGGGTGTCGCGTCGTTTGGGAGCGCCAGGCGAGGGAAATTGGGACCGTGGCCGAGGTCGAACCCACGGGCGGCGTGCCCGTGCTGCACGTCGCGCGCCGGGAGGGCGGAGGGGAGGTGCTGATTCCCCTGGCGCAGGAAATCTGTACGCGGATCGATCCGCAATCAAAGACGATCGTCATCGACCCGCCGGAGGATTTGCTGGAATTAAATTCTTAAGAGCCGGGAGACGGGACACGGGAGACGGGGCTCGGGATTCAGATGGCTGGAACTGCCTTCCCTTATCCCGTTCCCCGTGTCCCGTCTCCCGGCACTTATGACTTTTGACGTCATCACGATTTTTCCGGACTTCTTCCGCAGCATCCTGGAGCATGGGCTGCTGAAGCGGGCGATGGCGTCGGGCCACGCGACGATCCGGTTGCATGACCTGCGGGATTACACGGATGACCGGCATCGCACCGTAGATGATCGCCCTTTCGGCGGCGGGCCGGGCATGGTTTTCAAGGCGGAACCGATTTTCCGCGCTGTGGAGGCGCTTCGGGCGGAAGCGCCGGGGGCCGCGTTTCCTGTGATATTGCTTTCGCCCCAGGGGCGGCTGCTGACTCAGGCGTTGGCGGAAGAACTGGCGCACTCGGCGCGCTTGGTGTTGCTTTGCGGCCGCTATGAAGGCGTGGACGAGCGGGTAGCGCAGAACCTGGCGACCGACGAGATATCCATCGGCGATTTCGTCCTCAGCGGGGGCGAACTGGCTGCGGCGGTGGTGATGGAAGCCGTGACGCGTCTGGTGCCTGGGGTGCTCGGCAACGAAGAGTCGTGCGAGCAGGATTCCTTCGCGGTTCCGGCTGGTGCGCCGGCCGAGGCGAGGTACGGGCTGCTCGATTGCCCGCACTACACGCGCCCGGCGGAGTTCCGCGGTTGGAAAGTACCGGAAGTTCTGCTCTCCGGCAATCATGAGCAGATTCGCGAGTGGCGGCGCCGGCGGGCGCTCGAGAAAACCTGGCGGCGCCGGCCCGACTTGCTCGCGCGGGTTCCGCTCGCCGAGGAAGACCGCCAGTGGCTTGCATCGCTCCAGTGCGCAGAAGAAATGAATGTTGACGGCAGGGCGGAAGCCGAGGCCCGCCGAGATGGAAGAGGGTTTTAAATTTTATTTCGAGGCCGGAGCGGTAAGGTCAAAATCCTGTACCTCCCAAGCGCTCTCGAAAGGTGGGGGAGAATCAAGTTATGAACGCGCTCGAAAAAGTTGAACAATCGCAGATGAAGAAGGAAGTCTCGACGTTTCGCTCCGGCGACACGGTCAAGGTTCACGTCAAGATCAAGGAAGGCGACAAGGAAAGAATCCAGATTTTCGAGGGTACGGTCATCGGCCTGCGCCGCGCTCGGAACCACTCCACGTTTACAGTCCGCAAGATTTCCTTCGGCCACGGCGTGGAGCGCATCTTCCCCTTGCACTCGCCCGTGATCGACAAGATCGAAGTGGTGCGCTCCGGACGCGTGCGCCGCGCCAAGCTCTATTACCTCCGAAAGTTGCGCGGCAAGGCCGCCCGCCTGCGCGCCGTGCAGACCGAACAAGAGGCGTAGTACGCCCGGCGTGACGATCGTTGTGTATTAAGATTTCTGTAGCGGCGGTGTATGACCGCCGGATCGGCGCTCATCGAGCGCCGCTACCGCAAGCGGCACGACGAGTGGCGCGATGGTGACGTTGTCGCAGGCAGGCGCAGGGGACCAGACAATCTCCACAGGGTAGGGTCGAAAGGCTCGACCCGCAGTCAAGATAGCCATCCCTTCGACCTGCGCGTGCGTTAAGTCTCGGTCTCGATCGCCGTCCTTTCAGGGCGGCGCATTTTCCGTCCAATCAGGAATTCGCATCGCGTGGGTGGCGCTATTCTCCGCGCAGCAACAAATTTTCAGCCCTCTCCGAGGGGAGAGGGACTGCGACCGGCGTTTTCACCAGCCGGCGCAGGCCGGGTGAGGGGTCAGTCCCTTGGTATTCCGGTTTGGGGCTACTTTCCCCTGCCTCCTCCCCTTGGTTGCCTCGCTAAACCAATATCGAATTTTGCTCTTGACATGCTTGCGCCCTATATATAGGATAAGAACCTATAGGAGCGACAGTGACCGGAATCGACACGAAAATCAAACGGGGTAGCGGGGAGCTGGCCATTCTCGCGCTCTTGAACCGGGAGCCGCTGCACGGCTACGAAATCTCGAAGCGCATCGCCGCGATGACCAACGGCGTCCTCCAATTCAACCTGGCCTCGCTCTATCCACTGCTTTATCGTATGGAAAAGCGCGGCTGGGTGAAGGGGAAGTGGGAAGAGGCCCAGAGCGGACGCCAGCGCCGCTACTACTACCTGACGCCAGCCGGGAAGAAGCAACTTGCGCCCCTGCGCAAGGAATGGGGTCTGTTCTTCCAGGCTCTTCATCGCATTGCCGGGGTCGCAGATGCCGGATGATCAAGGATTGATCAGAGAACGCTTGGGCAAGCTGGGGCTCGGACCTCGCCGCGAAGATGAGATCGTGCGCGAACTCGGCGAGCATTTGGAAGACCACGCCTCAGCCCTCGAAGCACGCGGAGTGGCGAAAGACACCGCCCTCCGAGAAGCTCTCGATTCCGTCCCCAACTGGCCTGAACTTCGCAATGAAATCGTATCCGCGGAAACTGAGGAGGCGACCTTGAATTACCGTACCAAAGCTTTATGGCTGCCCGTCTTATGTGCTCTTACCATGAGCAATGGACTTCTGGCCCTGATGCAGATTTTCGGTGCGCCGGCGCATTTTTACTCGTTGAGTGTAGGCAACAGCGTGCATGCTTTATGTGGGTTCATTATCCCCTGGCTCATCTCCCAACCCGTAGTGGGCGCGGTTGCGGCCTATTGGTCGCGACGTGCGGGCGGCTCCGTGCGGCACCAGTTGCTCGCCGCGCTGGCTCCGTCGATTGCCCTGCTGGGTCTGTTCGTGCTGATCCTGCCGTGGGCCATGATCGTGGAAAAGCCCTCTGCGCCCCTAATTCGCCTGGCCGCCTTCTTGATTCTGACCGTGACCTGGGTCCTGCTGCCGGCAATACCGCTACTGCTCGGTGCCGCGCCGTTCCTGCGAAAGCCCCAGGCGCAGTCCTGAGGGGCGAACCCTCGTAGGGCAAACCCCGTTGGTGTTCGTGAAGTTAGGTGGGGTTTCGAATCCGCAGGTTAAAACCTGCGGCTACCCACGGATGGTCCCTACCGGGGCCGGGCCAAAAACGGCTTAGTGAGCACTTAAGCTGAAAGTGAAAACTGTTTCCTTTCAACTTTTAACTTTCGACTTTCAACTCTCAACTGTCGACTTTCAACTTCTCCCCCCGTTCCTATAATTCCGTCTTGCCTTCCCGCCCGCGTAGCGATAATAATGTTGGCGTCATCGATGCCCCGTCCACTCGACCTTGCCCAGTTCCGATGCACCCGACAGCTTGAATCGCTGGCCTTACGCCAGGGCCGCCGGCTCATCGCCGGCTGCGACGAAGTCGGGCGCGGGGCGCTACTTGGCCCGCTTTACGCCGCTGCGGTCATCCTTGACCCCGCGAAAACCATCCGCGGGATCGACGATTCCAAAAAGCTGATGGCGTGCGAGCGCGAGCGGCTGGCGAAGAAAATCCGCGCGAAGGCGGTGGCGTGGCAGGTCGTCGCAATTTCCACGGTGGAAGTGGACGCACTGAACGTTTATGAAGCTTCGCGCCAGGGGATGCTGCGAGCGCTCCAGGCGCTTGCGCCCGCGCCGGATTTCATCCTTACCGACGCCATGCCCCTCCGCACCGCGGGCGTCGACTTTTCCATTCCCTACCGCGCCATCATTCATGGCGATGCGCGCTCGGTTTCCATCGCCGCCGCCTCGATTCTCGCCAAGGTGGCGCGGGACGAGCATCTGGCCCAACTTGACCGCATCTATCCCCAATACGGCCTCGCCAAGAACAAAGGCTACGCCACGCGGGATCACCTTGCCGCGCTCACCCGCTTCGGCCCCTGCCCCGAACACCGCAAAAGCTATCAGCCGGTAAAGGATTGCCTGCTGCCGCTGTTTCCGTTTGTCGCGCTTGGGTGACCCACTCAACCGGAACAGTGGAGAGAGGCACCATCCGAGGTGCTATACTCGTTGCCCTTCGAATTGAATTTGCCGAGGACGATATGGTTTCCATACTCATCAAAGGCGGGCGCGTAGTGTCACCTGAGGACCAACTCGACGGCGAGCTGGACATACGCATTGAAGACGGGGTGATTCGCGAGATTGGGCCGAGCCTGGGGGGCGGGGCGGATGAAACGCTCGACGCGCGCGGCAATGTAGTTGCCCCCGGTTTCGTCGACATCCATGTGCACTTTCGCGAGCCCGGTGGCGAAATTTCCGAGACTCTCGAAACCGGCCTCGCGGCTGCGGTCGCCGGAGGCTTCACCGCCGTCTCTACCATGCCCAACACCCGGCCGGTGATCGACCGGCCGGAGCTGGTGCGGTCGCAAATCGAGAAGGCGCGCAGTTTCGGGCTGGCGCGACTCTTCCCGGTGGCCGCGGTCTCCCTGGCCAGCCAGGGTGAATCGCTCACCGACGTCGCGGCGCTGGTGGCGGCGGGCGCGGTGGCCTTCTCCGACGACGGGCGTCCGGTGAGGACGGCGGGCTTGCTGCGAAGCGCGTTCGAACAGACGCGCGGCCTGGGGGTGCCCATCAATGATCACTGCGAGGACCCCAGCCTCAGCGCCGGGGGCGTCATGAACGAGGGTCCCGTGGCCGCCCAGCTTGGCTTGCGCGGCATTCCCAATTCATCGGAAGACGTGTGCGTGGCGCGCGATCTGGTGATGGCGGAAGCCACCGGCGGGCGCCTGCACATCGCGCATCTTTCCACCGCTCGTTCGCTCGACATGGTGCGCCAGGCGAAGCGCCGCGGGGTGCGCGTCACCTGCGAGGTTACTCCCCATCACTTCGCGCTGACCGATGAAGCCGTGCTCACTTACGGCGCCAACGCCAAAATGAATCCTCCCCTGCGCAGCGCGCCGGATGTGGCGGCGATCCGCGCGGGCATTGCCGACGGCACCGTCGACGCCATCGCCACGGACCACGCGCCGCACGCGCCGGAGCTAAAGGCCCGGCCCCTGGGGGCCGACGCGCCCTTCGGCGTCATAGGCCTCGAAACCGCGCTGGGACTCGGGCTCACGGAGCTCGTCCATAGCGGCCTCGTCTCACTGTGGCACCTGGTATCGCTCCTGAGCGCGAACCCCGCGCGCATCATCAACCAGCCCCTCGGACGCCTCCAGGTGGGCGGGGCGGCAGATATCACGGGGTTCGATCCGAACCTGGAATGGACTTACCGCGCTGCGGATGGCCGCTCGAAGAGCCGCAACTCGCCCTTCGACGGCCGCACTTTCCGTGGCGCCGTTACCACCACGATGGTAGCGGGCCGCATCGTTTATCGGCGGGGCATGTAGGGACAGAGGGCAGTAGGCAGTGGGCAGTAGGCAGTGGGCAGTAGGCAGAAAGCCGGAGGCGGGCAGCAGTTGTTGACTGCACAACCCCGAGCATCACATGCTGCGGAAAAACCCTTCCCGGTTTCCTGCTTCGCGGGACTCGTGATGTGGCGACTCAGGATGATGGCGTCAACACCTTTTTCCGCAGCCTCGAATGCTCGGCACTGTGCTGCCTACTGCCCACTGCCTACTGCCTACTGCCTTCCGGTTGCCGGCTGCCCTGGGTTAGGGATCAAGGCAGGCGGGGCGGCAGATCGAGCACTTTGAATCCTTCGGCCGTCTTGGCCACGCGGAATTCGAAACTCGAACGATCCCCGATCTGGAAGGGTTGGAAGTCCCCGGTCTGGAACGAAACCTCGAACCGCGCGGCGTCTTGAGAATCCGCGCCGGCCTGGCTTTCGATGCGCGTGGGCATCAAGCATTGCCCGCCTACGCTGGTGCAATACGCTTCCAGGATTTTCGCTTTCTGCTTGGGGTGGGCGACGTCCAGCGGCGCTCCCGGGAAATCCAGATTGCCGGCGTAATAGTACCCTGCGGCGGGATAGTCGTTCACGAAGAGGTCCGAGAGGAAATCAAACAGGGCGCGTTTCGCCTGCCCCGCCGCGTCCAATCCCTTGAGCGGCTCGGCCCGCTCCTGAGTCATCCACTTGGCGGTCTCGAGAAAGTTTGCCCCGTCGAAGGCGTAGGCCTCGCAGAAATTGTATCCCATGTCATCGGCGTAAGCGCAGAACACCGAGGAGCCGTCACGGAGATGAGCAACCACACCGTTGGTTTCCGTCACCTTCTGTTTCCAGGTGCGGCCGTCATGGTCGAGGAAGGGAACGGCAAAGAGGTCCCCGGCGGGGTCCGCCGAGTAAAACCGTACGACTTCGTTGTTGCAGCTCCCGAACTGAAAAACCGCGATGAGGTCCTGGCCGGCCTGCGGGTCGGGAAACAGCCGCGCGCCGTCGTGAGGCTTCTTCTCCACAAAGGTGTCATCGGGGTCGAGGTCTAACCTGGAGACCACGGTGTTGCCGAGCACCCCGACGAGTTGGTAATGGCCGGAATACTGCCTGGCGCCTTCGTCGCCTCCGCAGTAGGAAGCGCTCAGCACCTCCATCCTCTCGTCGGCAGCGAAAAGGTAAACGTCCAGAGGATGATTGCGATGCAGCAACCGGAGGTGCGAGCGGCTCTGTTTCTGCAGGTCCGCAATCTCTTCCGACGGCTTGGCCTGCGCCGGGGCGGAAGCCATGCCAGGAGGGCTGGGGGCTGCCCCCGGCGCCTGGCCCCATAGCAAACTCATTTGACCGGAAGCCAGCACGAGCAGAACGAAGTTCAGGCCGGCGAATCGATAGCGACCCATACAAAAGGCAAGTTTAGCATTCCAAGTGCACGTACGCTTTGGAGAATATGGCAGTCGCAGTTTAGGTTGTCAGAATTGGTGACAATTCTTGCCACCATTACTTCGATTGTGCGTGGGGCGAGAAGGTGAGGATCCGCCCTAAAGAGGTGGGTCCGTCCTAAAGGTGCGGACTTCCTGGGCCTAATCGTTAGCGGCCCGGTCACGGACTCGGCGGGTTAGCTTCCGGCCAACGAATCGGGAGTTTCGCGCTTAGGTCTACAGTACGCCGTTTGAACGAAGCCGCTGGCGCGGCGGACGCTACGCGTGCACGATCTCCGCGCTTAGTCCTGCGATAAGTTGGGGCACAGAGAAAGGAGGTCTCTGTGACCCATCTACGCAAAATCATGCTGG
>Ga0326727_10006939_pt1 | contig 30490 bp, 30 predicted proteins | sample MB2enrmetagenome_FD_207643 | JGI IMG/M metagenome (GOLD analysis project Ga0326727, IMG submission 207643) | Lab enriched peat soil microbial communities from McLean, Ithaca, NY, United States - MB29MY | ecosystem: Environmental > Terrestrial > Soil > Wetlands > Peat | place: USA: New York... | reverse complement strand
AGGCCCGGGTCGATTCCGAGCAGCCTGACCATGATGCGAATCGGCCTCTGTTCCTGTCTTGTGCCGGTATACGCGCTTGTGCCGTTATATGCGCGCGGCAGGCGATCCGGCAGACGATTAGGCGGCTCGGCGAAGAGGCGGCCCCCGCCGCTTCAGCGGGCCAGACGCGCGTCTGGCGCGGCCGGCGGCGCGACCATCATGGCCTGGCCGCCGACGACGATGGCGACGCCGGCCGTGCCGATCATGTCGTCCTCGGCACCGGCTTCATCGTCTCGGGTCATCGGGGCATCGGGCCAGCGGTGTTTGCGCACCGCGCGAACAAAGGCGGACAGCGGCGACGACCAGCGGCGCCCGGCGACGGTCACCAAACACACCTCGCGCCTGATTGCCGGATCGATCACGTGGCGGCTGATCACACCCGGAATGGTATTAGAATATTCCGGTACAAAACAGACACCCATGCCGGCCGCGACCATGGTCAGGATCCAATCCTCGCGCTCGCTGCGGAACAATCCCAGCGGGCGCGCGCCATTGGCGTGGCAGATATCTCGCAGCGTGTCGTTGTACTCGCAGTTCATCCGTGCCAGGTAAGGCTCGCCGTCGAGTTCCGCCATGCGGACAACGTTACGGCGAGCAAATGGATGCCTTGGCGAGCAGGCGACGACGAACCGCTCCGTGTACAACGGCTGCGGGCGCAGCTTGCTGGCGTAGCCATCGGGTTTGGCAAGCAGCGCCGCGTCGAGCTCGCCCTTGACCAGCAGGTCGCACAATCTGCCAGGGGCGGCCTCCGTCAAGGTGATATCGACGCCCGGATTGTCGGCGCTGAACCGGCTCAGGAAGCGGACAAAGCGCACCGGGCCGATCGTGCACATGACGCCGAGCCTGAGCTGCGCACTGTCCAGTCGCAGGAACCGCGATGCCGTCTCCTTCGCGGCGCGGGTGCGCGACACGACCTCGGCCAGATGCGGCTGCAACAACTGCCCAAGCTCGGTCAACTGGGTGTTGTTACGCTCGCGCGAGAACAGCAGTCCGCCCAGTTCAGTTTCCATCTTCTGGATGGCGCGCGTCAGAGCGGGCTGGCTGACATTGCATGCCTCGGCCGCCTTGGTGAAGTTCAGCGTTTCGCTGAGCGCCAGGAAGTAGCGGATTTCGTGCAGTTCCATCGCGGCTTTCCCAGTTCCCTGCGCGTGTGTCCGGTGACCGCGCCAAACGTTACGCGCCGGCGCCGCGATAACTTCCGGGCATCGCGGCGATTGCCGTACGGGGGTGTATGAGCCGCCGGCGATCACCCTAGGTCGCGTGTTCGGAGTTTGGGCGCGCCGCAGGACAAGACGCGGGATCGAGCGATGACCGGACCTCCGCGTTGCACCGTTGGCATTGGCTATGGGATTGCGACCGCGCTGGCGGTGCGATGCTTGTGGTGAATGGGTTCGGCGGTCAGATCAAGCTCTGCTTTTTATTCCGGCGTTGGAGTGTTATTCTTGGTTTTAGACTTTTAAGGGGTGCTGGGCGCACGGGCTGATCGCTTCGCCGTTCACGTCGGTCTATGGCGCGGCCAAGACCGGGAAGGTCGGGCGAACCCAGGCGCGCCGACCGAGGTACTGCACAGGACGACGCAGCCAAACTGCATGACCTGCAATTCTGTCTGTACCGGTATGTGTGGACTAGAGTCTAGGCAGCGGAGAGATTGACTTACCGCGCGGAACATTCAGGTGGTCATGGCCGGGTGAGCCCGGGTCAAGTGCCCGGGGACTGCGGCCCGGCCATGACGGTCGGTGTCAAACTTTTCCTGGTCGTGGCATGCGATGTCCGGCGTAAAACATCCGCCCGGGCAACGCGTGCCGGACCGGACGGTTCACGCAATGACCGGCACCCTAGCCATGACCTTCATAGGGCATGAACTTGAACGCCGGCATGGTCATGATCTGCGCCTTGGTGCCCGCCATCACCGCCTTGGGGCCATTGAGATTGACGTGGCTGAGCGGCGCGGCGATCAGCTTGGTGCCGCCACCGACGAAGTCGCCGACGGAGAGGATCGCGGTCGGCTCCGACGCCGTGTCCTTCACCAGCACGTCGACAACCGTGCCGATGCTCTGGCCCTGTTCGTTGTAGACCGTTGCGCCGATGATCATGCTGGCGCGCATGGAGTGATCAGCCAGCATCGCGGGGTTGGCCGTCGGCGCGGTCTGCGCGTAAACCGGCAGCGCAAATGCAACGACCAGCGCTGACATGGCGATGGCGGGGAATAGTCGCTTCATGGTGTCCTCCTGGTTTGGATCGGCAACGAGACACTATTGGCCGCACCGCAGATGCGGAAATGCCGATCGCCTATTGTCACGATGCCTGACGCCTATCGAGGTGCGCGGACTGACGGCTGCGAGGAGCGCCTGGCAAGGCCCACTCAACACGGAGACGCAGAGATCTCAGGGAGCCAACAAAGTGTATGGCTTTATCAACGCATGCCATCGGGCGCTTGCATGATCATGGGCACTTGACGCGGGGGGATCCCCAGGTCGCTGCGTCTATTTATTGTGTGGGCTGTATCAGGCGCACGACGCGGCACGTCATGAGGGTGGCCGAAGCCCGTCGATCTCGATCACAGGTGCCGGTTCGAGGGAAAGCCGCTAAACACGCGACATGGAGGCGAACCTCGACTTCACCAGCTACAAGGCCGCACTGATCGTCCTGGCCGCCGCCGGGGTGGTCATCCCGCTGTTCCATCGCCTGAAGATCAGCCCGGTGCTCGGCTTCATGCTGGTCGGGCTCGTCGTCGGTCCCTTCGGGCTCGGGGCCTTTGCGGACCGTCATCCATGGATCAATGCGGTGACGATCGCCGAGCCGGAGTCGATCCGCGCAATCGCCGATCTCGGCGTCGTGCTGCTGCTGTTCATGATCGGGCTGGAACTGTCGCTCGAGCGGCTGTGGCTGATGCGCCGGCTGGTGTTTGGGCTCGGCGCGTTGCAGGTCGTGCTGAGCGCCGCCGCGCTCGCCGGCGCCGCGCTGCTGCTGGGCCTGAAGCCGGTGCCGGCCGCGGCGGTGGGGTTGGCGCTGGCGATGTCGTCCACCGCGATCGTGCTGCAGGTGCTGGCGGAGGAGAAACGGATCGGCACACCCGCGGGACGCGCCAGTTTTGCCATCCTGCTGTTTCAGGACCTTGCAGTGGTGCCTGTGCTGTTCGCGCTCGGCGCCTTGGATCCCGAGAGCGGTGCCGGCAGCCTCGCGGGCCTGGCGCATGCGCTCGGCCACGCGGCACTCGCGGTCGCCGGCGTTGCGGTGCTGGGCCGGCTGGTCATGCGCCCGCTGTTCCGCAGCGTCGCGCGCACCAAAAGCGAGGAGCTGTTCGTCGCCGCCTGCCTGCTGGTTGTCGTCGCGACCGCGCTGGCCACCGCGGCGGCCGGATTGTCGATGGCGCTCGGCGCGCTGATCGGCGGTTTGTTGCTCGCCGGCACCGAATATCGCCGCCAGGTCGAGGTGACGATCGCGCCGTTCAAGGGCCTGCTGGTGGGGCTGTTCCTGATGTCGATCGGCATGAGCCTCGATCTGCGCACGCTGTTCGCGCATCCCGCGATGGTGCTCGGCGCGGCGATCGGCCTGGTGGCGCTGAAGTCGCTGATCGTGGCCGGCCTGGCGCGCTGCTTCCGGTTGTCGTGGACCGGCGGCGTCGAGGCCGGGCTGCTGCTGGGGCCGGGTGGCGAGTTCGGTTTCGTCATCGTGACGGTCGCCTTGGCGCATCAATTGCTAGACGATGGCACCGCAAGCCTGGTGCTGTTCGTTGCGGCCCTGACGATGATCAGCACGCCGCTGCTGTCGAAGCTAGGTGCCAGGCTGGCGCCGCGGGCCGCGCCCCGGCCGATTGATCCGGCGCTACTGCTGCCGGAGACGCACGCAGCGAGCCCGAGTGTGATCCTCGCCGGCTTCGGCCGCGTTGGGCAGACCGTGGCGGCGCTGCTGGAAACCCATCGGGTACCATATATCGCCATCGACCACGATGCCGACCGGGTGGCGCGACAGCGCAAGTTGGGCAAGCCGGTCTACTACGGCGACATGACGCGCACCGAAATCCTGCGCCACCTGGAGTTGGATGCCGCGCGCGCGCTGGTGATCACGCTCGACAATGCCGGTGTGGCCGAGGCGCTGGTGGCGGCGGCACGCGCCGAGCACGCTGCCCTGGTCATCGTCGCCCGTGCCCGCGACGGCGCGCACGCGGCGCGGCTTTACAGCGCGGGCGCGACTGACGCCGTACCCGAAACGATCGAGGCCAGCCTGCAACTGGCCGAGGCCGTGCTGATCGATGTCGGCATTGCGATGGGGCCGGTGATCGCCTCGATCCATGAAAAGCGCGCGGCATTGCAGGCCGAGATCAAGGCGATGGCGCCGGCACACGTGGAAATCCGCCCGCTCGGGCGACGACGGCTGCGCGATGCCATCGCGCGCCGCGGCTGAGATGCGCTGCGGCTGAGGTGGTCGGCGTTGGCGTGGACGGCGGTGGCATGGACGGCGCAGGTCGAAACGTGACCGGATCGAACCCGGCGGTCGCGGATGTGTTGGCCGAAACGATACGCCGCCAGCGCGACGGCGATGCGGACGGCGCTCTGGCGATGCTCGAGGCGGCGATCGCCGCGGCCCCGGACGTGGCGCGGTATCATCGCCTCGCCAACGAACTATACCGGCAATTGGGCCGGCATTTGGATGCGCGGGCGACGGCGCAGCGCTTGGTGGCGATGCGGCCGGACGATCCGACGGCTCACACCGAGTTGGCCGCGGCGTGCGGCAATCTGTCGGATATTGCCGGCATGCGGGACGCGGCGGAGCGGGCGATTGCGCTGGCGCCCGATCTTGCCGCGGCACATTTCTCGCGCGGTGCGGCGCTGCTGGCCAGCGGTGACTTTGCCGAGGGCTGGCGTGAGTATGAATGGCGGCTGCAATTGCCCGGGACCGCGGGCGGCATTCCACCGGCGGAATGGCCGCGCTGGGACGGCGGGGCGATACCGCACGGCCGGCTGCTGCTGTTCGCCGACCAGGGGCGTGGCGACGTCATCCAGTTCGCGCGTTACATCCCCTGGGTGGCCGCGCGATGTCCCGACCTTACGATCTGCTGCCCGCGTGAGATGTGGCCGATCCTGCGCCAGTTCCCCGAGCTGCGGCTGATCGTGCAGCACTGGCATGAGGCAGGAAGGTGCGACGCGTTTGCCCCGCTCGGCAGCCTGCCGCTGCTGGCCGGCACGCGGCTGGATACCATTCCGCCACCGGTCCTGCTGCGTGCTGAGCCGGCGCGGGCGGCGGCCTGGCGCGCGCGCCTCGATGGGCTGGTGCCAAGGGGCTATCGGCGCATCGGCCTGATCTGGGCGGGCAACAGCGCGCACACCGCTGATGGCGAGCGCAGCACGCAACTGGCAAGTTTCATGCAGTTGGCCTCGGTCGCGGATGTGGCGTTGCTGGCGCTGCAGAAGGGACCAGCCCAGTCGGAGATCGGCGGCTATTTCGGCCGCGCGCCGCTGTTCAATCTTGGTCCGCGGATCCATGACTTCGACGATACGATGGCGGTGCTGGAGGCACTCGATGTGCTGGTGAGCGTCGATACGGGAGTGGTGCATCTCGCCGGCGCGATGGGCAAGCCGACCTGGGTGGTGCTGCCCTTCGGGGCGGACTGGCGGTGGTTGCTAGACCGTGACGATTCGCCATGGTACCCAAGCGTCCGGCTGTTCCGCCAGCCGGCGCCACGGGCCTGGGCGCCGACTGTCGCGCAGGTGGCAGCGGCACTCGGGCAAGACTATCCAGCAATTCTCACTATGGCCTGACTCGTTGTCGAAACGTCATGGCCGTCCCCGGGCGCTTGACCCCGGGACTTCGGCCCAGTCATGACGCTGAGAGGCAAGCACGTCTCGTCCATAATGAGGATCACCGGACGCATCCCGTATCGCTTGACCAGCCCGCTGCATCCATCATAACCTGAGCACGTTGCGGTAGGGCGCATCGGCCGATCGGCCGGAGGGGCATTGCCCGCCTACATCATCACAACAACCGTCATGCGCCCATGCCCAACCTCGAAAATCTCAAGAAGCAAGCCAAACAGTACCTGCGATGGCACCACGACGGATACTACCCCGTTGCGGCGCAGATCAGGTCGCTGTTGCGCCGGTACAGCCACATGAGCGACAGCGAGATTCTGGCGCACCGCTTCAGGCTCAGCGACGCGCAGGAACTCGTTGCGCGGAAAGCGGGGTTTGCGAGTTGGCAGGCGCTGACCCAAGGGATCAGCACAATGACCATTTCGGTAACAAAGACCGATCGCACATCCACACTGCTCGCCACGGAGGCGCAATTGTTCGTGGGCGACATCAAGACAGCATGCGATTTCTACGTGCAAAAGCTCGGCTTTCAGATCGGGTTCATCTACGGCGAACCGCCCTTCTATGCGCAGGTGTTTCGCGACGGCGCCCGGCTGAACCTGCGACACGTCGATGGCCCCGTCTTCGACGCTCAGTTCAGAGCCCGCACGCAAGACGCGTTGTCCGCGACCATCACCGTCGACGATATCAAGTCGTTGTTCCTGGCGTTCCAGGCGGTCGGCGCGACATTCCACCAGACCTTGCGGTCGGAACCCTGGGGCGCGCGCACGTTCATCATCCAGGATCCCGATGGGAACCTGGTCATGTTCGCCGGCGGGACCGGCTGAGACACATTCGCGCTGAGGGAACGACGCGAGGGCGGATGTAGGGCGGAAGAGCGCAGCGTCATCCACCGCTTGGGGCGACGGCGGCGGATGACGCTGCGCTCTTCCGCCCTACTGTTAGCGCATGGACCGTGGCGCTTACAGTTGCTCGCGCGCCTGGGCGGCGAGCGCGTCCGTGGTGGTGCGCCAGATGCCGGGCAGACCGAGGACGCGGGTCAGCGCTTCGCGCAGCCATTTGGTGCGGTGCGCCTGGCCGGTGATCCAGGGATGGAGGGTCAGGTTGAAGGTTGCGCCGCCTTCGGCGTGCAGGTAGGCGAATGCTTCGGCGATGCCGTCGGCCCAGACGGGCGGCGTGACACGGCGCAGCCACATGCATTCGAGATCGTTCCATTCCGGTTGCGGCGGCAATGCGACCAGGCTGTGATGGTGATAGGGGCCGAGCAGGAACGGGCGGTCGTCGCTGGCCCAATCGGTGGTGTAGGTGAAGCCTGCCTCTGCCAGCAACGCCGGCGTGTGGGTGGATTCGGTGAAGTCCTGGCCGCACCAGCCGGCCGGTGTCGTTCCGGTCGTGGCTTGCACGGCGTCGCGGCTTTCGATGATGACGGCGCGTTCCTCGGCCTCGGTCAGGCGGCTGGTGATGCGGCGGGTGGCGTAGATGCCGTGCGCCATGAAGCAGGCATTGCGGCGGGTAAGTTCGTCGACCAACTCCGGGTAGCGCGTCGCGGCCGCGGCACCGAGCGCGACGCTTGGGATGAGACCGAAACGATCCAGCGTTTCCAGAATGCGGAAGATGCCGACGCGTGCGCCATATTCGCGTTGGCTCCAGGTCAGCCAGTCGGGGAAGAAGTTGCCCAGCGGCGAGACGATGCGCGGGTCGCGGCTGGCGTCCTTCGGTGGTTCGAGCTCCCAGTAGTCCAGCACGAGGGTGATGGTCAGTGCGATGCGGGCGCCGTCGGGCCAGGTGAATCGCGGCGCCTCGGTCAGCGTGCGGTAGGCGTGGTGGGTCTGGTCCATGCCGGGGTGGCGCGCTTCATTGAGCGGCGGGGTTTTGGCGGGAACGTGTTCAGCCATTTGCTGCCTCCCGTGCCGCGAGGTGCGCTTCGATTAGTTTCAGGTGATGTTCGTTGAACCAGTCGGTGATCTCGCCCGCCGTGGTGAGCCAGACGCCCGGGTGCGAGAGGATGTATTCCAGGGCGGCGCAGAAGGCGCGGATGCGATGCGGCTGGCCGACCCAATAGGGGTGCAGCGCGATGCACATCACGCGGCCCTGCTCGGCGCCCTCGGCGTAGACGATATCGAAATGATCGCGGATCTGGCGGGCAAACTCGGAAACCTCCTCGCCGCGGCGGTGCAGGATGACGTCGTTCAGGTCGACCGAGTACGGCATCGACAGCAGCCGGCCGGTCTTCACCTTGAGCGGAAACGGCTGGTCGTCGTGATACAGGTCGGCGGTGTAATCGAAGCCCGCGGCGGCGGCGAGCTCGAACGTGTTCAGCGTGTTGGTGATGGCCGGGCTGAACCAGCCGCGCAGGCGCCGCCCCGTCAGGCGCTGGTGGATGTCCTTCGACTCCTCCATCGCGGCGCGCTCTTCGTCCGGGGCGAAATTCCAGTGATAGCGGGTGTTGTAGAGGCCGTGCGACATGTACTCCCAGCTGCGCTGCTCCATTGCGCCGAGGATTTCCGGGAAGTGCTGGATCACCGCCATGCTGAGGCTGACAGTGCAACGAATGCCGAGCGCGTCGGTGAGTTCGAATAACCGCCACAGGCCGACGCGGTTGCCGTAGTCGCGCTGGCTGTAGCCAAGCACATCGGGATGCGGCGAGCGCGGCCATGGATCGCGCGTGCGCTGGAACGCGGGTAGGTATTCGTAGTGCTCGATGTTCGGCACGATCCACAGCGCGACGCGCGCGTCGCCTGGCCAGCGCAATGGCGGGCGATGCAGGATCGGCGAGTAAGGGACAAGATCCGGTTCCATCGCTGCCTCCGTCGGCTGGCGCTGCGGCCTGTGCCGCGCGACAGGCGGGGGAGTGTAGCAGAGATCAGTCCCCGGAGGTCAGGCGTGAGCGTGGGGCAAGCGTTCAACACGTTGCGGTGCGACTTCGCCTCTCCCGCTGGGTGAGAGCTGCCCGCGGACCGGTTCCGGGGATTGCCGTGAAGCGGCGGGGGAGGGGTGACGCGATAGAGTTCGAACGGCTTGACGCGCGGCAAGACCCTACCGAGAGCGTTCACGCGCTCCGATCTCTCCCCAAGGGAGAGGTGTAAGTAAGACGATCGCCGGAGGGTTGCTACGGCGTTCCGGTCGGTGAAACTCGGCGGCAACCGTCGGCTCGTGTCGGGTGGGCTCCACGATCGCCGGAGTCGTATGCGGCGGCGTATGGATTACGGGACGCACCACCTGAGCGGTATGCGGCGGAGGGGGCCGGCGAACGAGGGGGGCGTGTTGGACCGGCGCCATGCGCCGTGAGACCGCGGGCGTTGCCGTGGTGGAGGCGACCGTAACGACACCAGTGTCGGTGCGCAGGGGAAATGCTTGACTACCGCCCAGCGCGTGGGCGAAGGCCGCATTGGCGTCGGCGGGTGCGCCCGATGCGCCCAGCAATGCCAGCGTCGCGAGCCAGTAGCAATGTCCTCGCATTTTTGCACCTCCTTTTGGGCGAGAATGGCACGCCTGTGGTTACGGGGAGGTATCGTTATCGGCGGGTGGCAGGCGATTCGGATTGCAATGCCTATCCTGGCCGCCGCACGCGTTGGCACGGGGATTGCGTCGTATCATGTGGCGGGATCGGCGGGTCGCGACGCCCGGTCGCGACGGTGGTCGACCGTGATCGAGGAGGGCAAGCACATGAACGATGCAAAGACGGCGCTGGGACAGAAGATACTCGGGATCAAGGCGGCCAAGGGCCTCACCTGGGCGCAGATCGCCGCGCAGCTTGGACACGCGCCGGTGTGGACCTGCGCCGCCTGTCTGGGGCAGATGTCGATGACGGCGGAGACCGCAGCGAAGGCTGGCAGGTTGCTCGACCTGGACGAGGACGAGGTGGTGCTGCTGCAGGCGATCCCGTACCGTGGATCGCTGCCGACGCAGGTGCCGACCGATCCCCTGATCTACCGGTTCTACGAGTTGGTGTCGGTCTACGGCACGACCTGGAAGGAGTTAATCCAGGAGGAGTTCGGCGACGGCATCATGAGCGCCATCGACTTCGACATGACGCTGGAGCGCCAACCGGACCAGAAGGGTGATCGCGTCAGGCTGGCAATGACGGGCAAATTCCTGCCATACAAGCGCTACTGAACGCCCTTCTGTTTCCTGCTCTGCAACCCGATGAGCCGATGCCTCCCGCCACCGTAGAGACACTGCCGGATCTGTTATGCGACGGGCTGGACCTGGTGTTCATTGGCATCAATCCGTCGGTGTTCTCGGCGACGCAGGGGCATTATTTCGCGCGCTCAACCAACCGGTTCTGGCCATGCCTGTCGCGGTCGGTGCTCAGTGCGCCGGTTCGCCGGGCGCTTGGGGTGGAGCGGCTGGAACCGCGGCACGATCGGGTGTTGCCGGCGCACGGCATAGGCTTCACCGACGTGGTCAAGCGTCCCACGCCGAAGGCCTCGGAGCTGGGACGCAACGAATTTGTTGCCGGCGCCAAAGTGTTGCTTGCCAAGCTGGAAGAGTGTCAGCCGCGCGTGGCGTGTTTCCAGGGTGTGATGGGGTATCGGCCATTCGCCGCCGTGGTCGGATCAACCGAGGCCCGCCTGGCGCTGGGCGGGCAGACCTTGATGCTGGGTCGCACCCGGGTGTTCGTGGTGCCCAGTCCGAGTGCGGCCAATGCGCATTTCACGCCGGCGCAGCAGACCGAGTGGTATGATCGGCTGGCGGCGTATGCGGGAATGTAACACCGCGCACCGTAACGATTGACATAGTGCGCGGAATATCCAATTCGTCATGGCCGGGAGTCAATATTTCCGCGACCTGGTAATATACAGCGGTAACGCCGATACGCTACAGGCATATTCTCGTATCGGAACGGGCACTATGCCGCTGACCCTTGCACGAAGCAGCGCACCTCATTCATGAACCAGCAAGCGATCGGCTCACCGACGGGATTGTCCCTGCGGTGCAGGACATTATCCGGTGGCACGGCAACCCACGCGTCGGGCGCGTCGGCGCCGAACGTCTTGCGGTCGATGAAGACCTCGAAATGGTCGCCGTTGGTGCGCGACTGGACGGCTCGGCAATCGGCGATCGAGCAGCAAGGGTAGCCGGTCAGGGGTTGCCCGAGACTTTGGAACCAGGGTGCAAGCGACATGTCCGCGCCGGCGGGTGGCCTTGCCTGAGCCAGGAAGCTCACCATCATGACCGCGGCGCCGAGCACCGCGGCGGCAATCCACCATGCCTGCATGCGAGGCGGCGAACTCGACGGGCGTGGCGCCGGGGGACGCCAGAAATCAGGGTCGTGCAGGGACATGGTGCTGCCTCCCGTCTCGCCAAATCATCTTCCGCAGACACACCGTCCGCATAACGCTAACGCCAGCGACGGCGCGGATTTCGGCGTCATCGCGCTGGTGCAACGTGGGACCACCGGCAAAAGATGCCAGCGGCAGACAGTCACATTGGCTTTACCCTTGGCGTTAGCCGTGCATTACGGAAAACGTAACGCCTGCTCCTCGTGGCCGCGGCCTCGCCCGAGGGCACCGGCCCCAAGACAGCGGCCCCACGACAGCGGCGCCAGCACGGGGTAGTCTCGCCACGCGCAGCTTGGGGAGACGCAATTGCTCAGCATGCAAGGCAAGGTGGCAATCGTCACCGGGGCCGGGTCGGTCGGGGCGGGTTGGGGCAACGGCAAGGCGACGGCGACCTTGCTGGCGCGGCAGGGCGCCAGTGTGTTGCTGGTCGACATCAATGCGGACGCGGTGGCCGAAACCCGTGCCATCATCGAAGGTGAGGGCAATGCCTGCGCCGTGCACCTGGCCGACATGATGGTCGCGACCGAGGTCGCCGCGATGGTGCAGGCCTGCATCGATCGGTTCACGCGTCTGGATATCCTGGTGAACAATGTCGGTGGCTCGGCGCCCGGCGATCCCGTATCGATGACCGAGGAGGTGTGGGACCGGCAGATCGACTTCAACCTGAAGACGGCATTCCTCGGCTGCAAATATGCCCTGCCGATCATGGTGGAGCAGGGCAACGGCGCCATCGTCAACATCGCCTCGGTTGCCGGATTGCGCAACGACTTTTCCTCCGGCCGCGTGCATGTCGGTTACGCCGCGAGCAAGGCCGGTGTGATCCAGCTGTCGCGCTCCACTGCCGGGGCGTACGCGAAGAAGGGCGTGCGGGTGAACACCGTGGTGCCCGGCCTGATGCACACGCCGCTGGTCGAAACGCGGCTGGCGAAAACCGTTGCCGGCAACGACCTTGCCGCGCTGATTGCGGCGCGCAACGCCGTGGTGCCGATGGGGCGGATGGGCGATGCGTGGGACGTTGCGCATGCGGTGCTGTTCCTGGCGTCCGACGAGGCGCGCTATATCACCGGCACCGAAATCATTGTCGACGGCGGCATCACCGCCGCGATGCCATGACCGGCGTGGGCCGTAACAAAGGAGGACAGCACACATGAGCGAGCAGCGGTTCAAGACACTGACGCCGGACAGCATGACGGCGGAGCAGCGCGCGGTGGCTGAGGCGATCCAGTCCGGCCCGCGTGGCGCCGGCCTGCGCGGGCCGTTCAACGCCCTGCTGCGCAGTCCGGAGTTGTGCGACCTGGTGCAGCGCGTCGGCGCCTATGTGCGCTTCAAGAGCAGCCTGCCAGCCGCATTGAACGAGATGGCGATCTGCATGGCGGGGCGCAAATGGACCGCGCAGTATGAGTTCTACGCGCATCGCCGCCTCGCACTGGAGGCTGGGCTGGATGCGGCGATCCTGGACGCCATCGCTGCCGGCACGCATCCGGGCAAACTGTCGGACGACGAAGCCGCGGTCTATGAGTTTGCCAATGAGCTGCTCGGCACCGGGCAGGTTTCCGACGCGGCGTATGGAGGCGTGAAGGACCGCTTCGGCGAGAAGGGCGTGATGGATCTGGTCGGCGCGGTTGGCTATTACAGCCTGGTGTCGATGGTGCTCAACGTCGATCGGGTGCCGTTGCCGGCAGGGGTGGCACCACCGCTGAAGCCGTTATGATCCGGCATCTTTCGCCGATCGCCGATATCGCACGTTCCGCAGGATGTCCGTGTCAGTGAATTCCCCCGGGGAAGCCGTCTTGAAACTCATGCGTGGTTCTACTGTGGTCCCCAACGGGGATCTCGCGCTATTCCTTGCTGGGGTGTTGGCTCAACATCCGTCTTGAGTATGTGCATTTACGTCGGACGCCAAACTGTCATCAGCGCCAGCCACATGATCGCGCGCCGCGGTCTCCAGAGTGTCGTTCGCCCGCAGAAAAGACGCGACCGGATGGTCCAGAATGGATGCAACTCCGGATGATGCGTTGGTTGCCGCTGGCACGGCATCAAACACGTCGTTTCCGGCCGATGCCCAAGCCGCGGCGTTACGGGGCGTCACGTTTCGGGGCGTCACGTTCTGGGGCGTCACGTTCTGGGGCGTCTGGTCCCCGTGGTTGGCGACCTGGGGTGCTGCCCGATCGGCCGACCTCGCAGATCCGCCGGCTGACCCGCGCTGGCCAACCGATGGCCGCGCGGACGATGACGTTGGTTCATCGCCGCCTGCGTGCGGCACGAACGTCGCCGACAACCTGATGTAGTCCCAGTGCCTTGCCATCCATTCGGTTGGTTCCGGCTCCCCGTGCGGGACAAATATGAATGGCAGCCTGAGCTCGTCGAAGACCGGCGGATCGGAGGCCATGCAAGGCGCCTTTGTATGATAATTATTCATACTAACACGACGTACGACCCCGGGGCAAGCCCAATGACAATCCGCCATGCCGCACGACCCGACCCGCGCGGCGATTCGTCTGGATACGTCCCCGGCACGGGCCCCTCCCACGGGCGAACGCAGGGTGCTAAGGCCGCGCGCGATGCGCATTCTTTTCGTCACCTCCAACCGGCTGGGCGACGCCATCCTGTCGACCGGCCTGCTGGACCATCTGATCCGCACCCGACCCGACTGCCGCATCACCGTGGTGTGCGGCCCGACGGCCGCGGGGATTTTCGCGCGCATGCCCAATCTGGCCCGCGTCATCGTGCTCGATAAACGCCGGTGGTCGCTGCACTGGCCCCGCCTGTGGGCGATCGCCGCCCGGCGGCGCTGGCATGAGGTGATCGACATCCGCGGCTCCGGCCTGGCCTGGATGGTGCGGGCGCAAAGACGCGCCGTGATGCGCCCACGGCCGGGCCACAAACTGACCCAGCTCGCCGCCATGCTGAACCTCGATCCACCGCCGCTGCCGGTCGCCTGGTTCCGCCCGGACGACGCCGCGCGCGCGGCCGAGCTGCTGCCCGTTGGGCGGCCCGTGGTCGCGCTTGGCCCCACCGCCAACTGGGGGCCGAAGGTCTGGCCGGCGGACCGCTTCGTGGCGCTGTTCCGCGCGCTCGCCGCCGGACCGCTGCCGGGCGCAGTGCCGCTGGTCATCGCCGGGCCGGGCGAGGCGGAGCACGCGATGGCCGCGCCGGTGCTGGCCGCCCTGCCCGAGGCGATCGACCTGGTCGGGCGGTTGTCGCTGCCCGAAATCGCCGCCTGCCTGGCGCGCGCCTCGCTGTTTGTGGGCAATGATTCTGGCCTGATGCATCTGGCCGCGGCCGCAGGCGCGCCGACGCTTGGGCTGTTTGGTCCGACCTCGGCGGATGAGTACGCGCCGTCGGGCCGGAACAGCGCCGTGGTGATCGCCATCGGCAAGGACATGGGCGACCTGCCGGTGGACCGCGCCTTCGCCGCCGCCGAGCGCCTGATTGCGCGTGCAGCGAGCAATGGCGCCGGCGCCGCGACGGTGGTTGGGGTCGTGGCAACGGAGGCCACGCCAACCTAGATCACGCCCTGCCGAGCCGGATCACGCCGCTGGGGGGGCCTCGTCCAGATCGGCGCCCCACATCTTTTCCAGCGCATACATCGCGCGCGCGTCCGGCTTGAACAGATGCACCACTATGTCGCCGGCGTCGATCAGCACCCAGTCGGCGCCCTGCGCCCCCTCGACCAGCACCCGCTTCAGCCCCGCTTTCGCCAGCTTCTCGGTCAGGTGCTGCGCCATCGCGGCGATCTGCCGGTCCGCCAGGCCGCTCGCGATCACCATGCGGTCGCAGAAGCTGGCCTTGCCGGCCAGGTCGAGCGTGACGATCGCCTCGGCCTTGTCGTCCTCCAGGCTGCCGACGATTGCGCTCTGCAGCCGGTCGAGCTGCGACGGCTCCGCGGCCGGCTCGCGGCGGACGCCGGCGCGCGGTCCGGCAACGGCGGCCTTCTTGCGCGGCGTCCCTGGGGTCTTGGCGGCCGCGGGCAGCTTCGGCTTGGCGGGCTTGCGCGGGCTGGCACGCTTGCGCGTGGGGGGGCTGGGCGGACGGGTTATGACGCGGCTCCTTTGGGCAGGCGGGGCGGCAGGCGGGGTGATAGGCGGGGTTACGGCAAGTGGGTGCGTGGGCTGGTTGACGTGGCGCGGATCGCGCTGGCCGAGGCGGCGTGCTGCGGCGCCGGCAAGAACACCCAGGCCGGTGGGGAACCGCGGGCGAGGACCGAGGCCGCGCGCGCCGGCCAGCGGGCGGCCCGCAGCACCGACGCTGCCGGCCCGGCCAGCGCGGCATGGTTATAGCCCGGTCGCGGCAAGATCGCGAATGGCACCAGATGCACGATCTCGCGCCAGTTCCGCCACCGCGGCAATTGCGCCAGGATGTCGGCTCCGGCGATCCAGACAAACGCGACTCGGGGGAATCGCCGCCGCAGCAGGCGCAACGTGTCGAGGGTGAATCGCGTGCCGAGTCGCGACTCGAGCGCGCTGGCGAGAATGCGCCGCCCATCGCCGACGGTCCGCGCCGAGGCCAGCCGCTGCGACAGCGGCGCCATCCCGTCGCGCGGCTTCAACGGATTGCCGGGCGAGACCACCAGCCAGACCTGATCGAGGCCCAGCGTGCGCAACGCCAACTCCGCGACGTGGCGATGGCCCGGATGCGCGGGGTTGAACGAGCCGCCCAGCAGGCCGATGCGGGCACGCCTGCGGTCACCGAAACGCGGCACCGGATCGAGGGCAAGCGGCGCGTTCAAGTTGGCGGCGCGCAAGTTGGCGGCGCGCGAGGTGGGCGCGCGGGAGGTGGGCGCGCGCTCAAAATGGGGGCTTTGTTCAGGGACGTACCTGCCCGGTGCCGCGGACGACGTAGCGGTAGGTGGTAAGCTGCTCCAGCCCGACCGGGCCGCGCGCATGGATGCGGCCGGTGGCGATGCCGATCTCGGCCCCGAAGCCGAATTCGCCGCCGTCGCAGAACTGCGTCGAGGCGTTCCACAGCCCGACCGCGCTATCGAGGCCGGCCAGGAAGAGCTCGGCCGTGGCGGCGTCCTCGGTGATGATGGCGTCGGTGTGCGCGCTGCCGTGCCGGGCGATGTGGGCCAGCGCGGCATCGACGCCGTCCACCACCGCGATCGTTAGGATGGCGTCGAGCCATTCGGTGTCGAAGTCGGCCTCGGTTGCGGGTTTCAGGTCCGGCACGATGGCGCGCACTGCGGCATCGGCACGGAAGTCGCATCCCAGGGCGCGCAGGTCGGCGATGATCCCGGGCAGTAGTTGGGGTGCGATCGCGCGGTCGATGAGGAGCGTCTCGGTGGCGCCGCAGACGCCGGTGCGGCGCATCTTGGCGTTGGCGACAATGCGCCGCGCCATCGCCGGATCGGCGGCGGCGTGGACGTAGGTGTGGCACAGCCCCTCGGCGTGGGCGAGCACCGGCACGCGCGCCTCGCGTTGCACCCGCTCGACCAGCGATTTGCCGCCGCGCGGGATGATCAGGTCGAGCAGGCCGGCGGCGGCAAGCATGGCGGCGACGTAGGCGCGATCGGTGTTCGGCGCGATCTGCACGCAGGCCTCCGGCAGGCCGGCGGCGCGCAGGCCGGTGGTCAGGGCGGTGTGGATCGCCTGCGCGCTGTGCTGGCTTTCGGAGCCGCCGCGGAGGATCACCGCGTTGCCGGATTTGAGGCACAGGCCGGCGGCGTCGGCGCCGACGTTGGGCCGGCTTTCGTAGATCATGCCGATCACGCCGATCGGGGTGGCGACGCGCTGGAGGTGCAGCCCGTTGGGGCGGGTCCAGTCGGCCAGGATGCGGGACAGCGGATCGGGCAGTGCGGCGATATCGTCGAGGCCCTGGGCCATGGCCTCGACGCGCGGTTCGGTCAGGACAAGACGGTCGCGGAAGGCTTGGGAGCCAGCGAAGTTGGCAAGGTCGGCGGCGTTGGCGGCGAGGATCGCCGGCGCGGCCGCGCGCAACGCGGCGGCCATCGCGTGCAGGCCGGCATCGCGCTGCGCCGTCGGGCTGCGCGCCAGGGCGTGCGCGGCGGTGCGCGCCGCGGCGGCGGCCTGCTGGAGGTGCTGGGTCGGTTCCGTGGCGATGTGCATGGTGGGTTCCTCACGCCCATTGTGACGCCGCCACGCCGCGGTTTCCAGGGGGTATGCGTTTTTCCCGCTTGTAGTCCACTTGCGCCGCCGTCAGCCGCGAAGCATGGGCGCCCCGAAGGGAGCGCCCGTTAATCCGCCGTCCACCACCAGCTCGACCGCATTGACGTACGACGAGTCCTCGGAAGCCAGGAAAAGCACCGCCTTCGCGAGTTCTTCGGGTTCGCCCCATCGGCCCAGAGGAACCGTCGAGGCGTATAAATCAGCCAACTTGGCGGACTGTTCAGTCGACATCGCGGCACGAGGTCCGCGTTTCCAGATAGGCGTTTTGGTCGCTCCGGGTGCGACGACGTTGACGCGAATGTTGCGCGGCGCAAAGTCGGCAGCGATCGCACGCGCCATGGACACCACCCCGCCCTTCGTGGCCGCATAGGCCGCCAGGCCGGCCTGGCCGATATAGTTGTGCACCGATCCGTTGAAGATGATGCTGGCGTTGTCGTTCAACAGAGGAGCGGCGGCGTTGATAGTGAAGAATGCGCCACTCAGATTGGTGTGGATGATCGTCTCAAACGTTGCTTCGTCGGTAGCGCCGGTCGGCGTCCTGCCGCTAATCCCGGCATTGGCGAAGACGATGTCGAGCTTGCCAAAATCCTTGGCAAGATCCGCGAAGAGCCGCTTGCGGTCGTCCGCCACGGTAATGTCGGCGCGGTAGCCGCGCGCGTTGGGTCCCAGGTCGCCGACTGCTTCATCCAGTGTCTCCCGGTCCCGGCCAGTGATCGCGACTTCAGCGCCTTCTGCAACGAAAATTCTGGCGGTGGCCAGGCCGATGCCGCTGTTTCCGCCGGTGATGAGAGCCTTCTTGTTAGAGAGTTTCATGACGCCTCCTTTAGGCGATGCGGGGATCGCCGACCTTTTTTCCGGGCGTGAAAGTAAAAGGCACATGCTCGTAGCCGGCCACGTTGATTGGCACCGGCGAGCATCGCAGCCCGCCCTCCTCGACGCGGAAGTCGGGCATACGGCGCAGTATCCGCTCAAACATGCTCCGGAATTCGAGGCGAACCACATCGGCAGCGATGCACCGGTGAGGGCCCAGGCCGAAGGCCATGTGGTGGTGGTTGGCACGGTCGAGAACCACCTCGTCCGGGTTCTCGAACTCGGTCTCGTCCAGGTTCGCCGATATCCAGGACAACAGCACGCGGTCGCCGGCCTTCAACGACTGCCCGGCCAACTCGACGTCGCGCATCACGGTGCGGCTGTGCGCCTGCCTGGGCGGGAAGACGCGGAGGAACTCCTCTATCGCGTGCGGCATCAAATCCGGCATTTCGGCAAGCCTGCGCCGTTGCTCGGGATTGCGCGACAGCCAGACGAAGCCGGACCCCATGCAGGCCTGCGCCGCGTCCATGGTGCCGATAATCAGCCAGATGGTGGCTTCGATTTCCCAATTTTCGAGCTTGCGCCCATCGACCGTCACGTCGAGCAGATGGGCGATCGCCCCGCCCGCCACCGGCTGGGCGCGCTGCCGAATCACCTCAGACGCAACCCGTTCGCGCAGATCGTGTTGTGACGGGTCCTTCGTTCTGGGCTGCACGCTGCTGGACCCGCCGTTCGCGGTTTGGACGAACCAGGCGTAGTCCGACCAGTCCTCTGGCGGGAGCCCCAGAATCTTCATCGTGCAGATGCTGGCCAGCTTCATGCTCAGATCGCGGGAGAAATCACCCTCGCCCTTCTCGATGATGTCGTCGATCAGCCGGTCGGTCAGTGCCAACAGCCACGGCGCCAGTTCGGCGACCGCGCGGGGCGAGAACAGCGGGTCGATGGCCTTGCGGTACAGGCCGTGTAGCGGAGGGTCGAGCTCAAGGGGCATGAGACTTAGGCGCGGAGCCTCACCCTTCGGTCCGGGCTTGTATGCCGCGGGGAGCGGTCCGGTGCGCTGCTCACCGGGCGGCCCAGACGCTCCTTTGGGCGGTTCGGGATTGACGCCCGGCCTGACCCCGTAGCGCGAGACGAAAGTTTCGTAATCGCGGGCCACGCGCATGACCTCAGCATATCGGGTCACAATCCAGAAGCCGCCAACCTCATCGGTGTGCGCGACCGGGCAATGGGCGCGCATGTGCCGGTAGATATCCCTGAAGTGTGGACCATACTCGGGACTCAATTGATTGAACCGTTGCGCGAACGTTGCGGCATCAAAGCCGCCATCGGTCTTGTTCATGGCTGTCTCCCTGATCAGTCATTCAAACTGGGAATGGTCGGCCGGAACGAACGGCTCCTTCCGCCGCGAACAGGCGCGCCATAGCAACAGCGGGACTGCTGCCACCGGTCGTCGAAGCCGTTTTCCCTTGAAGCGTCATTGCCATCTCTACCTGTGCCGATCCCCCTCAGACCGCTCAGTTGCGCAGTGACTTGAAGCTCGCGCGAACTTCCTCCGAAAAGAGCTTCGGCTGTTCCCAGGCCGCGTAGTGCCCGCCTACGGCAACGTTGTTGAAGTAGATGAGCTTGTGATAGGCGCGCTCCGCCCAGCTCCGAGGTGCCTGATAGTTCTCGCCGGGAAAGACGCTGACTGCTACCGGAATGGAAACATCGGCGGCGTTGTAGAGGTTGATGCGGTTTTCCCAATAAAAGCGAGCCGCGGAAACCGCCGTGTTCGTCAACCAATAGAGCGTGATGTCATCGAGGACGTCGTCGCGTGTCAGGTCGCCCGCGGGATATCCATTGATAGTGCGCCCGAGCACCGCCGAGGTCATCGCCGCCGCCGGTTGGTCGTAACCATCGCCGTGGTCAAACATCCAGGCGGCCAGGCCGACCGGTGAATCCGCCAGCGCGTACAAAGTTTGCGGGCGCGTCGCCATCATCTGGGCATAGGCGCGTCGCTTCGCAAACAAGATGGTCAGCTGCCCGTATGCACGTCGTTCGTCGTCCGAAAGCCCTGCCGGCGGCGGGGCGCCGGCCTGCAGCGCTTTGGCAATATCCGGCGGAATGGTGCCTGGAAAATTGGTGTGAATGGCGAGCAATTCCCGAGGCGCCTGTTTGGCCATCGCAGTGCAGATGCCCGCGCCCAAATCGCCGCCTTGTGCGACGAATTGCGTGTAGCCGAGGCGCTTCATCAGCACGACCCAGGCGCGTGCGGTACGATCCGGGCCCCAGTCGGTCGTGGCCGGCTTCTCTGAAAACCCGTAGCCCGGCAAAGAAGGAATCACCAGATCGAAGGCGTCGGCCGCGCTCGCGCCATGTGCCGTCGGATTGGTCAGCGGATCGACAATCTTCAGTTGCTCGATGATCGACCCTGGCCAGCCATGCGTGATGATGAGTGGCAATGCGTTCTGGTGTTTCGAACGAACATGGATGAAGTGGATGTCCAGCCCATCGATCATGGTCACAAAATTCGGCAGGGCGTTCAGCCTCGCCTCGACTTTGCGCCAGTCGTACTCTGTCTCCCAGTAGCGCGCGAGGTTCTGCATCGTCACGAGCTCGGGGCCTTGCGACTGATCTGAGACCGTCTCCCGCTCGGGCCACCTTGTCGCGCTGATGCGCCTGCGCAATTCGGCCAGCTCGGCGTCCGAGAAATTCACACGAAATGGATGAATGGCGTCGCCGGACGTCGCGCCAACCGACCGGCGCCCTTGGTCAACTGCATCGAGGTTCCCAGTCGTATCCATGGCTTTCTCCTCTGGTCGATGGTTGCCCTCGGGCCACTTTCGTGCTGCGGACACCCACGCCCCCGAGGCCAGAAAGGCCCGTCTTCCTACCCGTATCATCGTCTTCCGCCTGCTCGAGCGCGGGGAGGTACCGGCCGAAGTTCAATCGGAAGCCGTTCGGAGCACCGCAGGCCTCCCGCGAGCGATGCGCGCCGGCACATTCCCAAACAGCAGCCCCAGCCCCTCAGACGTGGTCATGTGCGCAATGACAGCGTCACGCATTCTCGGGTACGGCAGCTCCGCCAGCATCGCCGTCTGTATCGCGGTCATGACCTCGCCCGCATCGGCGCCGATCATCGTGAAGCCGAGAATGCGGTCGTCATTGGCGCTGACAAGGACTTTCATGAAGCCTTGGGTCTCGTCGGTCGCCTCGCGCCGGTTCACCGCACTCATCGGCAATTTGCCGACACGCACGGCAATGCCCTGTCGCTGTGCGTCCCGTTCGCGCAATCCGATATGCGCAAGCGGCGGATCAGTGAACACGCAGTTCGGCACCAGCCGGTCGCTGGTGCTGCGCGCGCCGCCTGCCAGGTTGTCGCGGATGATGCGAAAATCATCGACCGAGACGTGCGTGAATTGCGGGCTGCCAGCACAGTCGCCAATGGCCCAGACATCGGGCGCGGTCGTCTCCAGACGGTCGTTGACGCGGATATAGCCACGCGCATCCAATGCGACCCCCGCCGCCTCCAGGCCGATGCCGGCGGTGTTCGGAACGCGCCCGACCGCGACCAGGATGTCGCTCGCCTCGATCGTCTGCGTGCCCGCGGGCGTGCCCACAGTGAGGCTGACGCCCTCGCCGGATCGGCCCTGCACCGAAACGAGTTCGGCGGACAGTACGAACCGGATGCCTTCCTCGCTGAGAATGCCGTGCACCGCCTCGGCGATGTCCGGGTCCTCCCGGCTGATGATCTGAGGCGCCGTCTCGATCACCGTCACCCGGCTGCCGAAGCGCCGATAGGCCTGCGCCAGTTCCAAGCCGACATAGCCGCCGCCGAGCACGATCAGGTGCGAGGGTGCATAGTCCAGGTCCAGTGCCTCGATATGCGTAAGCGGCCGCGCTTCGGCGAGGCCCGGAACGCTCGGTATTGCCGCATGCGAACCGACATCGATGAAGACCTTGTCGCCGGCCAGCCGCCGCGTGCCGCCGTCGTTCAGCCGGACCTCGATCGTCTTCGGCGCCACAAAGGTTCCGCTGCCCATGACGAGTTCGGCGCCGCTCGAAGCGAACGGCGTCGTGTGGGCGGCGATCTCTCGTACGACCATATCGCGCTTGCGCTGGCGCACCTTCACCATGTCGGTGGTGACCGGGCCGGTGATCGTGCCGAACTGCGCCGCGTGCCGGACCAGCCAGGCGATCCGCGCGCTCCAGATTTCATTCTTGCTGGGCATGCAGGCGATGTTGGGACAGGAACCGCCGATGTATCGCCGCTCGACGAGGACTACCCGTTGCCCGGATCGCGCGAGGTGCCACGCGAGTAGATTGCCGCCCGGGCCGCTTCCCAGAAGCAGGGCATCAAAATGTTCCGCTTGCGCCATCTTTACCTCCGTGACCCCACCGCTACAGCCGGGGCCCGAGTGGCGGCCGCAGCCCGTCGGCGTCAGGTGATGTGCATCACGCGGCCGCTACGCGCGTGGTCCCCGGTTTGACCCGGGCGCGTCGCTTCGTTTTGCGCAATCGGCATCGATGCGCAGCCAGATCGTCCCGCCTGCGGACTGGAAGTTGCTGTGGGAAAGGACAATCGGCAGAGCGGCCGCCCCAGCGCGGTAGATCGGTCGTGCCATCGGCCGCCATCGCCGAAAGTCAGACGAGATTGGTCTCGACGGCGATGTTGCCGTGCACCGCCTTGGAGTACGGGCAGATGCCGTGTGCGGCCTCAATCAGCGCCTGCGCGACCTCGCGGTCGAGGCCGGGTAAGCTGACGTTGAGGCGGGCCGCCAGGAAGAAGTTGTGGCCATCGAGGTTCAGGGCGATCTCGGCGTCGACCGCCACCTGGGCCGGGAGCTTGATCTTCCGTTGGCTCGCGGCGAGCTCGATCGCGCCCATGTAGCAGGCCGACCAGGCGGCGCCGAACAGGTTCTCGGCCGCCGGATGGGGCTGGGGCAGTTTAAGGTCCAGGAAACCGTCACTGCTGTGGGCGGCGCCGTCACGGCCGTTGGTGGTGTGGGTCTTGCCGGTGAAGAGAACCTTGGCGGTCATGGGGGAGTCCTTTCGGGCCTCGATTGGGGTTCAATCGCTAACCATCGCTGGGTGAGCTGCCGCGACATTTTCCGGGCACCTGCGTTGCAGGCGCGTGAGGGCGTCTGTCATCTTTTGACGCCAAGCTATGCGCCCTCGGCATCGGTGCGAATAAACGACGCGCGCAAGACACTCTTCCACCGCGCGATTGAATGGGAAATTGAACGCCGCGGTGCGAATCCCACGAAGCCGGCCACCAGCAACGGGTGGACGACGCGCTAAGGCAACGCGCTACAACAATACCAGATCGTCGCGGTGAATCAGCTCGTCGCGCCCGCGCCAGCCCAGGATCGCCTCGATCTCGTCCGACCGGTGGCCTATGATCCGTTCCGCATCGGTGCTGGCATAGGCGCTCAGCCCGCGTGCCAGAGGTGCGCCGGCCGGGTCGACCACCACCACCGGATCGCCGCGCTGGAATACGCCCTGCACCTCGCGCACCCCGGCGGGCAACAGAGAGCGCCCCCGCTGCAACGCCCGCGCCGCGCCGGCATCCACCGTATAGCTGCCCAACGGTGCGAGTGCGCCGAGGATCCAGCGTTTGCGCGCCGATCGCCCCTCCGGCGCGGGCAGGAACCAGGTGCACCGCGCGCCCTCGGCCAGCGCCGCCAGCGGATGCGGCATGTGGCCTTGGGCAATCGCCATCGCGCATCCCGCCTGCGTCGCGATGCGCGCCGCCACCAGCTTGGTGCGCATGCCGCCCGAGGAATAGCCGGGCGGCGGCTCGCCCCCCATCGCCTCGATCTCGGGGGTCAATGCTTCCACCACCGGAATATGCGCCGCGGCCGGATCGCGGCGCGGATCGGCGGTGTAGAGGCCGTCGATGTCCGACAGCAGAATGAGCTGGTCCGCCTGCACCATCTCGGCCACGCGCGCCGCGAGACGATCGTTGTCGCCGAAACGGATTTCCGCCGTTGCCACCGTATCGTTCTCGTTGATCACCGGAATGCAGCCGAGGCCCAACAGCGTGCTTAACGTTTCGCGCGCGTTCAGGTAGCGCCGCCGATCCTCGGTGTCGTCGAGCGTCAGCAGCAGTTGCGCTGCGGTCAGGCCGTTGGCCGACAGCGCCTCACTCCACGCTTGGGCGAGGCGGATCTGCCCGACGGCGGCGGCGGCCTGCTGTTCCTCCAGCTTCAGGCGGCTGCGGGTCAGGCCGAGCGTGCGGCGAGCCAGGGCGATGGCGCCCGAGGACACCACGATCACCGCCACGCCACGCGCGCGCAGTGCCGCGATGTCGGCGGCGACGCCGGCAAGCCAGGCGGCACGCGGCGCGGCTTCGTCCGGGTCGACCAGCAGCGCGCTGCCGATCTTGACGACGACGCGCTGGGCGGTGGCGAGGGACGGCGTCATACCCGATCGGGCAGCGTCGGCAGTGGGGTGATGCGGAGGCCCCTCGCGACTCCCTCCCCCCTTGCGGGGGAGGGTTGGGGTGAGGGGTTGGGGGCGCGCAACCCCTCTCCCCGCTCAGTCCGCTCCGCGGCCCGAGCCCCCGCAAGGGGGGAGGGAGAAGAAGTGCGCCGCGCCTCGCCGATCGTGGTTTGCAGGGCGCGCAGGACCTCGGGCACGCCCTGGCCGCTGACCCCCGACAGCACCATCACCGGGCGGCCGGACGCCTTTGCCAGCGCCGCCCGGCGGGACGATACCTGCCGTGGGGTCATGGCGTCCGACTTGTTCAGTCCGATCAGCTCCGGCTTGTCCGCCAAGCCGCCACCATACTCCGCCAGCTCCGCGCGCACCGTCCGCCAGGCGCGCACTACGTTCCCCGCCGCGCCATCGACAAGGTGCAGCAGGACCGCACAGCGCTCGACATGGCCGAGGAACCGGTCGCCGAGGCCCGCGCCCTCATGCGCGCCCTCGATCAGGCCGGGAATGTCTGCCAGCACGAACTCCTCGCTGGCCGAGAGGCGCACCACGCCCAACTGCGGATGCAACGTGGTGAACGGATAGTCCGCGATCTTCGGCCGCGCCGCCGAGGCCGCCGCCAGGAACGTCGACTTTCCCGCGTTCGGCAGCCCGACCAGCCCTGCATCGGCGATCAGCTTCAGGCGCAACCAAACCCAGCGTTCCTCGCCCGGCCAGCCCTTGTCGCGCCGCCGCGGCGCCCGGTTGGTGGAGGACTTGAAATGCGTGTTGCCGAACCCGCCGTCGCCACCCTTCAGCAGCACCACCCGCTTGCCGGGCCGGTCCAGGTCCGCCAGCAGCGTCTCCCGGTCCTCGGCCAGGATCTCGGTTCCAACCGGCACCGTGATCACCACCGGCGGCGCGCCGGCGCCGGTCTTGTCGCTGCCACTGCCGTTGCCGCCCTTCTTGGCGCGGAAATGCTGGGTGTAGCGAAAATCGATCAGGGTGTTCAGGTTCTGCGCCGCCTCGAACACCACGTCGCCGCCCCGGCCGCCGTCGCCGCCATCCGGGCCGCCGAACTCGATGAACTTCTCGCGCCGGAATGCGATCACGCCGTCGCCGCCATCGCCCGAACGCAAATAGATCTTCGCTTGATCAAGGAACTTCATGACACCCTAAACGACCCAGCACGCCAAAACGAAGACGGGGGCCGGCTGACGCCGACCCCCGTCTGTATTCCATCCGGGACCGACGCGTTATTCGGCGGCCACCGGCAACGGTCGTACAGAGACATGCACGCGACCCTCAGCCTTGCGCGTGAACTCCACGTGGCCATCCACCAGCGCGAATATCGTGTGATCGCGGCCGAGGCCGACATGGGTGCCCGGCTTCCACTTGGTGCCGCGCTGGCGAAGGATGATGTTGCCGGCAACCACGCTCTGGCCGCCCGACTTCTTGATCCCGAGCCGCCGGCCTTCCGTGTCGCGCCCGTTGCGCGAGGAACCGCCAGCCTTCTTGTGTGCCATCGATCGAGCTCCTGCTAGGCAGCGGAAATCTCGGCCACGCGCAGCACGGTGACGTGCTGGCGATGGCCGTTCTTGCGGCGGCTGTTCTGCCGGCGGCGCTTCTTGAAGATGATCACCTTGTCGAGGCGGTCCTGGGCAATCACCGTCGCCGTCACTGTCGCGCCAGCAATCACCGGGGAGCCGACTGTCAGCCCGGCCTCGCCGCCGACCGCCAGTACATCGGTGAATGTCACCGTCGAGCCCGGCTCGGCCTCCAGCTTCTCGACCTTGAGCACCGCGTTTGGCGTCACGCGGTACTGCTTTCCGCCAGTGCGGATCACGGCAAACATGGCAGTCGGTCCTCTTGGTCAACACGTCGCGGGCGGTCGGGAGGGCCCGCCGCCGGGGAAGCGCGGCTTATAGCCTCGGCCGCGCCTATGTCAATCCGAAGGTGTTTCACGCCCACAACCGGGCGTCGCGCCAGACCATAGCGGGCCACCTGGCACAGATCAAACCAAGAACACTCGCGCCGCCGATACGACTTTCATCGGTGGACCGGCAACCACCAACCGGGCCAAACGGCCGGCCGCTGACGCAGGCGCGGGAGGCGTCCTTCCCGTGGGCCATATCCATCGGTATATAACGCCAGCCTGACAACCGATCAGAGGACCACAGCCATGCAACATGAACGCCACCACTACGTGAACGGTGCCTGGGTCGAGCCCCTGCAACCCACTTTGCTCGACGTCATCGATCCTTCCACCGAGGAGGCGTTCACCCAGATCGCGGTCGGCGGCGCAAAAGACGTCGATCGTGCCGTCGCCGCCGCCAAGGCCGCCTTTCCCGCATTTGCCCGCGCCTCGCGCCGGGACCGGCTGGACCTGCTGCGCGCGATCCTGTCCGAATATAACAAGCGCCGTCAGGACTTGGCCGAGACACTGTCGCGCGAGATGGGTGCGCCGCTGAAGTTCGCGCTGGAGCGACAGACCGCCACCGGCACCGCCCACCTCGCCCGGATGATCGAGGTGCTGGAGACCTATCGGTTCGAGGAGGTGCAGGGAACCACCCTGATCGCGCGCGAGCCGATCGGCGTCGTCGGCATGATCACACCGTGGAACTGGCCGATCAACCAGATCGTCTGCAAGGTCGCGCCCGGGATCGCGGCCGGCTGCACGATGGTGCTGAAACCCTCCGAGGTCGCACCATTGAACGCCATCATCTGGTCGGAGGTGATGCACGCCGCGGGCGTCCCGGCCGGCGTCTACAACATGGTGCAGGGCGAGGGCGCCGTCGTGGGTGCGGCGATGTCGGCCCATCCCGATATCGACATGATGTCATTCACAGGCTCAACCCGCGCCGGCATCCTGGTCGCGCAGGCCGCGGCCCCGACCGTGAAACGCGTGGCGCAGGAGCTGGGCGGCAAGTCAGCGAACATTCTGCTGCCGGATGTGGATTTCAAGACCGCGGTCACCAAGGGCGTGCTCGGGATGATGGGCAATAGCGGGCAGTCCTGCAACGCGCCGACGCGGATGTTCGTGCCGCTCGACCGCCACGATGAGGTGAAGGCGATCGCCAAGGCCGCGGCCGAGCGCGTCGTGGTGGGCGATGTGAACGATGAGCGGAGCACCATCGGGCCGGTGGTCAGCGAGGTGCAGTTCAACAAGATCCAGCGCCTGATCCAGGCCGGGATTGATGAGGGGGCGGAACTGGTGATCGGTGGACCGGGCCGCCCGGAAAATCTCAACCGCGGCTATTTCGTTCGCCCGACGGTGTTCGCCGGTGTGCGCAACGACATGACGATCGCGCGCGAGGAGATTTTCGGCCCGGTCCTGTCGATCCTGCCGTATCGCGACGAGGCCGAAGCGATCCGGCTGGCGAACGACACGCTGTATGGCCTGGCCGCCTACGTGCAGTCGGGCGACGTCGCGCATGCGCGTCGGGTCGCCGCCGAGATGAGCGCCGGCAACGTGTTCATGAACTATCCGGCGGGCGACACCGCGGCGCCGTTCGGTGGCTACAAGCAGTCCGGTAACGGACGCGAATATGGCAAGTGGGCGCTGGATGATTTCACCGAGATCAAGGCGGTCATCGGCTACGAGGCGGCCTAGCGGATTGGGGGAGCCCGGCGATCCGGGCTCCCCTGCCGGCCCTCAACCCGGGCCCCTCAATCGGGCGTGAAATTCATTGCGATCCCATTGATGCAGTAGCGCAGATGCGAGGGCGGCGGCCCGTCATCGAATACGTGCCCGAGATGGCTGGCACAGGTTGCGCAATGCACCTCGGTGCGGATCATGCCGTGACCGCGGTCGATCGTTGTCTCCACCGAACCGGGGATCGGGTCGTTGAAGCTGGGCCACCCGGTGCCGCTCTCGAATTTCAGTTTCGAGTCGAACAAAGGCGCCTCGCAGCCGGCGCAGGTAAACTGCCCGGGGCGCTTTTCGCGGAGCAGCGCGCAGCTTCCCGGCGCCTCGGTGCCGTGGGCCCGCATCACCCGGTATTGTTCCGGCGTCAGCACGCGGCGCCACTCGGCGTCGGTGCGCGTCACCTTGTAGGTTGTTTCGGACATGGGTGGCTCCTGTGGCTTTAGGCAGCGTGTTCAGTTGCGCGCAGGACCGGCTGGGCGGCCGGCCGTATCAGGACGACCTTCTCGGCCGAGCGGCCAAAGAAGTGATAGCCGGATCCGCCCTCAGCCAGCACGTCGAGGAACGCGTCGGGTGCGGTGATGCGAACGCCGCCCAGCACATCGGCGCCGCGACGCAACAGCGGATCGGGCAACAGGCCGACCGTCGGGCCGACAACCACCACCCGGGCGGCGGGGTCGCATAGGGTTAACAGATGTTCGATCGTATCGTTTGTCAGGGTCGTGCCGGTGATCAGCACGACATCGGCCGTGGGCAGCACCTCGGCCGCCTGATCGGCGGGACGAAAATGTTGCAATTCGTCCGGCTTCAGCGTGGCAGGATCCAGTTCCAGGACGGTGAAACTCTGGCCAGCCCGCTTCAGCGATTTCAGGAACGGAACGAAAGCGCCGATCACAACAACATGCTCGCCGGGCTGGATCGCGGCGGCGTCATAGGCGTCGACCCCGACAAGCAGGTCCACGTCATGCCACGGCTGCTGCCGCCAGCACATCTCGGCAAGCGCGTTCATCGTTGCGATACCGACGGCGCGGCGGATGCCACTGGTGGCGCCGACCTCCTTCAGCAGCTCCTTGGCGGGCCGGCCACGCAGTTTGCCGGGAAACGGCATCGCCATGGCCGAGCTTGGGCAGCAGACCGCCTCGGGGATCGAGCGCAACGGCGTCGCACAGGCGCCGGCAACGCCGGTGTCCAGCTTCATGCCGGTGAAGAAGAGACCGATCACCGCGCGCTCGATTTGGATCCGGTCCAGCGCTGGACCCAGGATTTGCTCGATGGAGGTGATCGTCTCGGCGAGGATCGTCTGATCATGCATGATTTGGTCTCCGCGCGTACCGTAGCCTGGCGCTGGGAGAGGCGCCATCACTGCGCCGAGGCGACCAGCACTGGATCGGCGCGATAGAGCGCGGGATACATCCGTTGCAGGCCCTCGACCTTCGGCAGATCGTTATAGACGATATAGGGATTGTTCGGGTGCCGGGTCAGATAGTCCTGATGGTAGGCCTCCGCCGGATAGAATGTCCGATCGGGTTCGATCCGGGTGACGATCGCCGCGTTGAACACGTGAGCCTGGCTGAGCTGGTCGATATAGGCCTTGGCGACACGGGCCTGTTCCGCCGTTGTCGGGAAGATCGCGGAGCGATATTGCGTGCCGGTGTCCGGTCCCTGGCGGTTCAGCTCAGTCGGGTCATGCGCGACCGAGAAATAAATCTGCAGCAGCTTGCCGTAGCTGATCTTTCTTGGATCGAACGTGATACGAACCGATTCCGCGTGGCCGGTGGTGCCAGTGCTGACCGTCTCGTACTCCGCCGTCTTCTTGTCGCCGCCGGTGTAGCCGGAGACGGCGTTGGTGACGCCGTCGACATGCTGGAACACGCCTTGCACGCCCCAGAAACACCCGCCCGCGAGTATTGCGACCTCGGAGGTCGCTTGTCCCGATTGCTCGTCGATCACGGGTGCGGGGATGGCGCGCGCCGTCTCTGCCATCGTCGGAGTAAAGTGCAACGCGATTATTGCCAGCGCGGCAATGGCGGCGCTCGCGTAAGCGATCCGAATGGTGCGTTTCATGGTTGGGCCCCTTATGCGTGCGATACGATTGAGGTGTGATGGCAGATGTGCGCGTGCTTGTCTGCACACCGGGGTCGAGACACCAGCACACGAACATGTGATCCGCGGTGATACGGACTTATCGCGCGATGCTGGTGGCACGCGCGCCCGGGGATGATGCCGCGTCCGGTGGGAGCAGTCGATAGGATTGGTCTTTGCATGGCGCCCCCTTGTCGGGATGTGCGTCGGCACATCTGTGGGGAAGAGACACCGCGGCGCGCGATATGTTACAGCGGGGTGAACACGGGGGTGCGCTTGGAGAGGATTTCCGTGGCC
>Ga0326727_10006937_pt1 | contig 30496 bp, 41 predicted proteins | sample MB2enrmetagenome_FD_207643 | JGI IMG/M metagenome (GOLD analysis project Ga0326727, IMG submission 207643) | Lab enriched peat soil microbial communities from McLean, Ithaca, NY, United States - MB29MY | ecosystem: Environmental > Terrestrial > Soil > Wetlands > Peat | place: USA: New York... | reverse complement strand
CTTCGAACTGGACGTAGGGGAAGACTATCTTCAGCGCCATCTCAACCGCGAAATCTACTTCGTCGAATACGGTTCACGAGACCTCAACCTGGAGCACGCCGCGCTCATTCCCAAAGGCCGGTTCTTGCCTGAACGCTCTTGACGCTGATCGTCGCTCCCCTGCGCTGCCAGTATTCCACAATGTCCTTGGCCGTGGTGGCCGGCGCCATGCCGTCCTTGGTGCCCGCGTACGGCCCATTGACCAGCCCTATGCGCTTACCATCTTCCTTGCGCACGTAGTCGATGGTCGTCATGTCGATGCAGGCGTCCAGGACGAGCCTCTCGATGCGGCTCAGCCGGTGGTCAAAGACCCGGCTAGGGACCAGGCGTGCCCGGTAGCTCTTCAATTCGTTGTAATTGACTACTTCGGTTGCTGCCAATCTCCATGCCTCCGCTGGACCGGGAGCGTTCGAGAAGACGAGCAACCCAAACTGTATCCATGAGGATACGGTTGTTCAACAGTACCAAAGTATGGTGATGGACTTCGCCGCTACGCCCGCGCCTGAGAGTGACACGCCAGGGGCGTTACTCGTCGATCCCGGACCCCGGCGAGGAAGGCGAGGATTCTAAGAGTTGATCCGCAGGGATGCGTGCCGATTTCTGGCAGGGGATGGATGAGCACGTGGTCAATCCAACGATCAGCCATAGCCTTCAGGTACCACTTTCGCGGCTACTGTGCATGCTCGCTGATGCGGCCAACAGTAGTATGGAGTTCCCATAGTTTGTGTTGCGCGCAGCGGCTGGGATTTGCGGCCCGGGGAGTGTCCTCGGAGACGTGGCGCCATGTCCCAAGGCTGAGATTTCAGATCTTCCCATCTCCCGCGTGTGCCCAACTCGACGCCGTCAGGTGATTTGAGAGCAATCCTCCAGCCCTCCGGCTTGCCAATGTGCCTCGACCTGTCGTAGATTACGGCTTCACGGCAGCGAACGGGTCCCGCCATGAAGCTCAGCCTTCGTTACATGTTGCTCTTCGTCGGGTCGGTCATCGCCGGAGTCTATCTGCACGAGATAGGACACGCGGTAGCTGGCTGGGTCAATGGTGTTACTGTGGTTCCCACTCCAGCCAAGGAGTACGTCCTTCGATCTCAGTTGCACTGGAGCAAGGAAATCTGGATTGCCCTCGGCGGTGTGATCGGGACCACCGTTGCAGCGTTGGCAGCAGCATTGTACTTCTGGCGCCAGCCGTGTTCTGATAGGGAAGCAGTCCTGGCAGGAGCATTCCTGCCTGTTGGCGTTTACACCCTTCGATTTCTGCTGGTGGGACAGGGCACGACGCTACGGAGTGGCAGGCTGCACAAGCTGCTCTTGGCCTGCCGCCAGCGGGCCATGCGATAGATCTCTTCTTCCTCTGTCTCCTCATTTTCGGGCTCGGTTTCTGGGCGATTCGCCTGCATCCGCGCCTGTCGTTAGTGCTCAGACTCGTCACCATGGCGATCATCGGGATCATTCTGCTCGTCGTGCTCCAAGCCGGCAATAATTCCGTATTCGACCGAGTTTTCCCGGTCGCCAAACTCGTCAACATCCCGCCGGGACTCGATGCGCGCCAAGCCGAATTGCTAACCTATTCAAAACAAGCAACTTACTCAAATATTGGGGCGGTGCCCGCGAGCGGCCCTAGGTGCTACCTTCGCAGGTCGACATGGCTAGCTGTCATAATGTCGTGCTAGATTATTATCAGACATTATAGAATTCCGGATCGGCGGGATGCCGAATTTCGCACACATTGCCGGCCCCACGTGCTTCCCTCTTTTTGTTAGGGCTAGATATCGTACTTTTCACCGGAACGCGCGCTAGGGTCATACGTATGTGGATTACGGGGGTGTCTACGAGAGCATTATGTTATGTTAACTATAACTTTCCACGGCGGTATCCAAACACACGTATCTTGTTGAAAACACAGGGTAGCACAAGATAGCCATTGAAATTGTAATATGTGATTGAAACTAAAGAACTTATAAGAAATACAGTCCCGATGCTCATCGCGCCGGCCGAGAAATCGGACAAATCGACCATCAGAATATCGCGCCAGGAGGCGATTTTACGGGCCAACTCGGTAAAACTGGCCTCCAGGTATTACCCTGCCCGCGGGCCAATCGCGGACATCGAGTCCCGGTAACCCCCTGTGATCACAGAGCGATCCTCGCTGTCCCTCGGCTAGCTCGGCGTTACCGTTCCCTCTGGGAGTCCGGAATCGCTGGTCGCGCTCCTGGCAGCCTTTCGCCTGGCGCCGCTCGTCGATCACCTTGCCGGCTTACAAGGTACAGATTCGATATTCTGGCGCGTGCTCTTCGAAGCACTGAAGCTCGCTCAATCCCAGGCTGGGCGCCCCTACGATGATCGTCTCCGAATTGGCAAGCACGAGCTGCATCGGCGCACTCATCACGCGAGACCGATGTGAGTCCGACGAGAGTGGCTCTGATTGAGCGGCTTGCCGCAGCCATCACATCTGTCGGCGAATACCGAAGCGCTACTTCCAGGGGTCAGCCTTATTCGACTTGGCTAGCAAGTTTGCCGCGCGCATCAGTGTGGTTCGAGCGTTGGCAATCGCGGCCTCTTTGGTGCGGCCAAAGCCAATAGGAATACTGTATTCTCTATCCGCGCTCACTTCGCTCACCACCCATCTACCAGTGGGATCTTGCACCATTTGCCAATTGGCGGGCAGGGGGATGGCCGGGGGCTTTGACACGCTGGAGGCAGACGCGGAGGATGCCTTATCCTTTTTCTCAGGCTCGGAAGCGGGGGAGGGGGTCGAAGGGGAGGTGGGGGAGGGGGCGGGCAGGCTGGTTACGGTAGCTTCTTCGCTGTCAGCGTGGTCCTGGACGCGACCGACCTCCAGCCCGGGTGAAGCGCAATTCGGCCGCAAGGCCGATTGCGAGTCTTCCTTCAAATCGCCGCTGCTGGCAGGGTCGTTAGATTCAATCTCTGTGCCTGCATTAAGTTCTTGGGGTTCATTTTCTAATTCTTTGCTGGCATGGTTGGTCGATTCAAGATCTTTGGTGTGCTTCTGCCTGCTTGCCTTTTCCGGCTTATTCTTATTGTCTGTTAATACTTGTTTGTTACCTTGTCTGTCAGTAGCCGGATTCCGGCTGTTGATGGGTCGGATTCCGGCTGTCTGTGGTGGTGGCTCAGATGGCCGGATTCCGGCTGATTCAGGCGGCTGGGAGGTACTGTCAGCCTCCGGGCCAGGGAACGGTAGTCCCCCTTCCACTGCCGGTATCCGCAGGTCGCGGCGAGGGGTCGCCATAATGCGGTCGACATTGGCCGTGTAGATCGTGGTGTTGGAATATCGTCTTTGCCGGGAGATCCACCCCTCGCTTTCGAGGAACTTGATTGCGCGTTTCGCGGCTGTCAAGCCAATTCCCGCTTCTTTAGCAATGCGGGCCTCACCTGGAAAGATGTTGGGGTAGTGACGACAGAGTACCATCAATACCATCTTGCGCGACACTTTGAGGTCAAGGTCTAAACATTTCTCCATCAGCTTCCAGCTTCCAACAGTCTCCCTTTTCATGTTCTCCACCATCCGAAAAACTACCGGTTTTCCCACTCTGCCCCCGGCCTTGGCTCGAACCGACCAGAGACGGTGCTTATGCTTCGCTTGAAGCCATTTGATCTTTTGTTAACAACCGTGGTCGTCATGCAAAATCCTCCTCCGTCTACAACTGAAGTTGACGATACGGTGGTCTGTATGTCTTCAGCGCCTCCGGGTACGCATCATGCACAACGCCGTCCAGCTTTGCCTTCGGTCTTCGCTTGCTCTGGGTCCATCGGCCCGCCTCCTGCTTAAAATAGAAAGGGATGGCCTTCGCCGCACACAAATCACGAAGATTGCGAGCCCATTGCAAATCCATCGGCCGGTAATTGCTCGTGCCGTTGCCCGATTCTCCACTAACCCCAAGCCAGTGGAAGCCTTCAAGATGTTGCGCAATCTCCGGTGTCAAATCTTCCAACAATGGCTCGCACATTACAAAACGAACTACCGCGGGAATCTTGCGCAAAACATCCATCCGCCCGAGGTACTTCTTCATCTCCACGGTTACCCCGAGCCATACGTTCTTGTATCCGCTGCCCCAATCTTCCGGCAATCGGTCTGCGATTAACTCCGCCCGCTTCGTCAAGAGCCGCCAGACCAGATGCGGCGTATCCTTGATAATCTCCCAGGCTTCCGGCCGACACTGGTCCGCGTCTTTGTGAAAGAAATCCCCCATGCTGCAACTAAACACCGTCCTGACTTCCCCAAGATCAAATGCCTCACGCTCCCACTTGAGCGGGTCTTTCCAAGTCTGTGTTCGCGTAACAACGTTGAAATCCTTGTTCCATTTGTCATATTTGGCCTTCGCGTAACAATGCAGGCATCCTTCACTTACTTGCTGGCAACCAGCCCAGTAGTTCTGGGTGTGGTCTGCATTTTCGATCGCAGTTTTAGTCCCCATTGCATCATCTCCCTTTTCATATTCTCTGCCGGAGGCTGTCCGCCACCGGCTTCGGTCAAGCTACTTCAGGCCTAATTCCTCATCAAATATCCCCGGAACCCTAGGCTTCAGCGCCTTGGTCTCTTTCCGGATGAACTGCTCTGTCATCTGTTTATCTGAGAGACCCAACTTCTTGAGCCGCATCTTGCCTTCGATGGTGTGCTTGTCGATGGCATCTTCCGGAATCGGAATCTTCTCGTCCTTCGCGGCTTCCAGATCTGCGGCCAATTCCTTTTCGGGAATGGCCGCGGGGACGTAAACCAGGCAATAAAAGTTGTCGACGTCCCGGCACTTTTGCGCCAGAGCCAGCAAGTAAGCAGCTTTGAGAACGAAGAGCACATTGAGTGGCTTTTGCTTGCTCCCGTCTTTGCCTTTGTTGATGTGTTTATCGGCCGCTTCAAGGGCCTTGACCTCCTGCCGGAGTGCTTCCACATGCTGTGTCACCGTGCTCCAGCAGTCCTCTGCCGAAATGATGAGTAACCGATTCCAAACCGCTGGTCCAAAACCGGACTCATATAACTCAGCGGCCCAATAACACGCGAGCCGTGCGTCACCGCGTCGAATCGCCTTTTGCAATGCCGAGAGGAGGCCGTAAAAGTTGTAGCCCCTCTTTGTGATCTGCCAATCGTTTTTCGTGCCGTTCACTGTAATTCCCTCCCTGCCCGAATTCTCCGCACCGGCTGCGGCCAAGCTTCGGTCCTAACTACGCTGCCTGGTCCGGCCCACGGTGACTCAACTCGCGGGTTCCGTGGGCCGGCGGCTGAACGTGGACGACCTAACACCCACGTTCTTATGTCCAATCCGGAACTAGGCGGGGACAGTCGTAGGACCGTCCCCCTAGTTTCGCTAAAGCCGCCCTACACTTTCCGTGGATAGGCCAGGTTAACCGCGCCCGTGGCCACCAGCTTGTAGATTGCGACTTGTGTTCCCGGCCGGCCCAGATCGAAGTCGGTGAAGAATTCCCCCGTGCTTAAATCTCGCCAGCACCGTTCCGGGATTTCCAGCTCGGCAGCAGCTGCCTTGCGTGTATTGGTCCGCCGTGTATTGAGGCCGACCTTTTTGCGGTATTCGTCATGGGCGCCCTTACTGAACTCTGGGTAACCCAGCCTTGCCGCATGTTTCCTGGCCTTTTCGAGGCCAGCGTCTTTGTTTTGTTTGTAGAATTTAGCCATCGCTCGACTAAACTCTCGTGTATGCCTTCTGGCCATACAGTACCTCCTTTTGGATTGCGGGCCGTAGCCCGTTGAGCAAAACCGTCTCAACTTCATCGGTCCCTATGCGGACAGCCCTTCCTACCCGGTAGGAATTGATCTTGCGCCGCAGCACCCAAGCTCGGACTGTAGCGGGCTTGATGCGTAGCGCCTCGGCTGCTTCCGCGACTGTTAACAACTTCATGTTTCTTTTCTTCCTTTTCCCCACTCGGCAGTTCCGGGTGGGGCGGTTGATTTGAGGGCGGCTTGCTACTGCTGCCCACGTGGCCCATCTTCAGGCACCGATTATCCTGTGCGCAAATTCAATGGCAGGAATCGGTGAGTATTTCACCCAGTGGTGCTGCGGAGCGGCTCTGGTTGCGGCGGGGACGTACTGAAACTACTCGCAGTGGAGGGAGACTAACCGGTTATTGGAGAGGTTAGTAGGATTCGGGGGCCCCGACGGTAGGGGACCGGCCATTTTCGCTTGCGTAGGTCTGTCCGCACCCTGGTAATTTCACTGTGGACCCTCTGCTTTAGATCGGGGTCCCTACACGCATCGGCAAAGAGGCTGTACTTGCCTCCCTTGCTCCAACTGGCCTTCAGTTTCACTCTCCCCTTATCGTTCATACTCTCATTTTTCTTGTCTATCTTCCGACAGACTTCAAGATCGCTTGCGCCGAGATCCTTGCGTAGCGCCGCCAAAATGGCTTGTTTTATCTTCATCTTCGCGGGGTATATCGGCCAGCGTCACCCGGCGGGGGACTTGAGGAGTTCTAGTGCTCCCGCCAGGGCTGAGGCTGCCTCACCCTTCGACAACTCGTGGATTCTGCGGGCGGCTAGCTCCCGCTGCACGGCTTCGAGCTGTTGGGCAACCTCCAATTGCTCAGTGATCCATGGGGTTATTTCTCCTTGCAGTGCGGCTCTTTCCTCTGATTTCATCGCTGCCAGCTGGGCTTGCCACTTGTTTTCGAACTCAGCTAGCTTTTCGGGGTCTGCCATTAGCTCCATGATGGCTGCGTCTTGTGCGCGTTCTTCAGGCGTGTCCCATGCTTCGAAAGTATTCCTACCCACCTCTGCTTGCTCCTCTGGACTCAAATCTTCAAATTCTTGCTGCCCGCAGTCATCCGATAGTCGCGCGTCCTCATCCGGATCCTTTTTCTGGAGGAGCATTCGCCGGAGTTCCAGAGTGTGTAATTCTTTCTCCAATACCTCCGTGGATTGATCTTCAACCCACTTCCGGTAGTTGTTTTCCTTGAGATCGGGATCTGGGCTTTGCTCAGTCATTCAAGACCCCCACTTGAAGTTGGTCGGCGGACACCCCGCAGCCAGTGTGCTTGAACGCAGCTGGCCTACAATTTCTCACAGTTTAAGATAACTCACCGGTGATGAGGAATTCGCTAAACAGATGTGGCGAAGTCGGAAGGAGGAGCCTGGTGGTATCGTTTCCGGTTCGGCGGGCGTATTATCCACGAGTCGAGCCGCAGCCAAAGCTTGACCATCGCGCGTGAAGCTGAGAAACAGCGCCGCCGTGAACTCGAGGAAAGCTGGAATCGCATCATGAAGAAGAAACTTCCGCCTACATTTGAGCAGGCAAGCGCCGAGTGGCTACGCAGGGGAGCTGCGCTTAAAGGGAGCACGCGGGAGACCTATGAGCATGCCTTGAAGCGCCTCAGGGCTTTCTTTGGTAAGGGCCTGATTTCCGATGTTGACGCGCGGGATGTGGCAGCTTACCAGAAGGCTCGTACTGCTACGAATGCGGCCGGTGCTACCATTAACAAAGAATTTACGGTACTGGCTTCCGTTCTGGCGGATTACGGCCTGTGGAATGGCATCCGCCGTGACGCGAAACGGCTTGAGGAAAATGATAGCGCCGGGCGAGCCCTGCTTCCTGACGAGGAGTCGCGGCTCCTGCGGGCCGCTTCACACATCGGCGCCAAGCAAGGGCATTGGAGTCCAATCTATACGGTGACAGTGGTCGGGCTGAATACCGGTTTGCGGCACTCCGAAGTCCGCAAACTGCACTGGGATGATATGGACCTGGAAAAGCGTGTGCTCGTGGTGGGCCGCACAAAGACGGAACCAAGAAGCGGGCGCCCAGTTCCGTTGACTGATCCCGCGAGTGCTGCTTTAGACATGTGGGCGTCTCGTTTTCCGAGCCGGAAGCCTGATGACTATGTCTTCCCTGCCTGCGAGAACGGCCACGTTGATCCGGCCCGACCTATTGCAAATTGGAGGACCGCGTGGCACAACGCAACGTCCGTTGTCGAATGTCCAAAATGTGGGAAGCTCCAGCGCCCGACAGATTCCTGCCAAAATCCAGAATGCAAAACCGACATGCGTGGTATCATAAGTTCCTTAGCCGGGTTACGATTTCACGATTTGCGACACTCGGCAGCTACCAAAATGCTCGAAAACGGAGTTCCTATCGCAACTGTGGCACACGTGCTTGGTTGGTCCGCTTCGACGGCTATTCGCATGGCGAAGCGTTACGGCCACATCCGGCCCGAAGCGCAGCGGCAAGCTCTGGAATCTATAGCCATTGGCCTGCCCGAAGCTATCGGTAGCGACAAAAGTGCCCGTTCTCGGGTGTGCACCAAAATGGTAACCAATCGCCGAGTGCGACGCAGCTAAGTCCTTTTAGGCCCGTAGCTCAGCCCGGTTAGAGCGCTACCTTGACACGGTAGAGGTCTGGGGTTCGAGTCCCCACGGGCCTACCATTGATTTAATTGAACTTAGCACGCCCGCTCACCTCTCCGCCATCAATTCCAGCCCGATGGCCAGCCCGATGCTTCTACTGCAAAAAGCCCGAGGCCGGCTTTGTCTTCATTAAATCTACGGTGTTCGCCTGTGGCGGACGATCCCCCTTCATCATCGCCGTCATGTACTGTCCCTGCGCTTTCAGATTCTCCTCAGGGATTCCATGAATGTAAGTGCCGACCGTGATGTCGGGGTTGCTGTGCCGCAAAAGCGTCTGAACCACCTTCACATCCTTCGTCGTGTTATTCACCCATGTGCTGAGGCTGTGGCGCAACGAATGGAACCCGAACCTCTCGCCCTCTGCGATGACCCCGGCGGCTTTCGCTGCTGGTTTGAGGTAATTGCGGTTGACCATCTGCCCAGTCCGTGGTTTCGAGCCGTTCAGCCTATCGCTCGCGAATACAAAATCGCTGTCTCGGTGGTATGGACTGTTCGTTCGCCAATTCTGAAGAAATTCCGCCAGCGAGTCACACATCGGTACGCTTGCCTTCGACGCCTTCGTTTTGGTGGTGGTGATTTCCGACAACCTGAAAGCCTGTTCGACCCGAATGCTGTGGTCCTCGAACCTTACATGCTTCCATTGCAGAGCGAGTGCTTCACTTATTCGGAGCCCGGTAGCCGCAATTAGCAATATCAGAGTTTTTTCCGGATCTTGCAGCCGGGAGACGATTTTCCAAGTCTCCTCGGGTTGGAGAATACGAACTTCTTTGTCCTCGTCTTCGGATCCCGGCACACGTACCTTACTGACAGGATTGCGGCAGGTTTCCAAATCATGGATGTCCCCATGGTCGAACACCTGCCCCATCACCATCTTGATTTTTGAGATGGTCTGCCAATCGTAATCGTCCTCATCATGAAGATGGAAAAGCCAATCACGAATGGAGAGCGGTTTGACCTTGGAGGCGACCTCATCCATCCAACGGGGAAGAATGAACTCCTCCAAGGCATGTCGATAGCAATAAATTGTGCCCTTCGACTTGCGGTGACCGTTCCGCTTGTTAAAGGGCAGGCCGTGGTTGATGTAATGATTTGCGAGCCAGCCGAACGTCGGCTGGCCAACTGGGTTCAAAAGATACTTCTCGATGAGCCTGAGCGTGCCAACCTTTACCCAGGCGGCGGTTTCGCTATCGCCGATTTCGGAGACCAGACCCAGAGGAATGGAATTTTCAACCATCTCTCCATCGCCAGATCTGAGTTTTTGGTAACACCAGAGCCAGGTCATGCCGCACGTCCGCTTGCGTTTTCGAAGCCAACCTCTTGCCTTGTCAGCCATTGGAATGTTTTCTCCTTTGGCTCACAGGGGCTGCTGTGGGGATTGTAACACGCCCCAGCGCCTCGAAATCCTGGCTCACCTCACTTAAACGATAGCGATAGACGTGCCGCTGCTGCCCCCGGTATGCGTAGCCACGAATTCTCCTCTCACGAGTCAGCTTGAGCACCTCGGTTCTCCGCAATGCCAGGAATTCGGCGACGACGTTTGCATCCACAAACGGCTCCAGTCGGGCAGTCGGCGGCAGCGGGCTAATCCCAGGTACGTTTATCGCTCCCGCCGATGCTACCAATGCTTCCAATTTGCTCTCCTTTTCTCCTTCTGCCGCGACGCCCTTGCGCGCGTTTCGCCGGAATCACACCGGCTCATCAGGCGGATCTCACTCTCCAGATGTGGGCGGACATCCCCCGCTCGTTGCATTCCGTCTCCTCTCTGCTGGGCAGCAGAATTCGTTGACCTCTGTCTCAGTAATACATCGGGCTTAGCGGAAATCCTGGGGATTTTGCGGTTCCCCTGCTGCCGCCTGCGCCCGAACCCCCGACTCGGGCTTCGCAGATCTTTGGGGAACTGCGCAGCCCGATGCCGCTCGCCCGTTTCCGACCGTGCCGCTCGTCAGGAAGTCGCTGCCGCATCTCCCTTCTGGATGTCATAATACTAGCGGCACTGGCGGCGGGCGCTCTGGACGCCCAAGAGGCAGATGACCTGCGCCAGGGCGGTCGTTGATGCCCACGATGAAGCTGCTGTCAGGCATGGTGCCGCCCCGCCCGTGCCTAGTTACTCCATTCCACCCAAGCCTCTTCGGACTCCAGCGCCTCGTCCTTCGTCGGGAAGCCCACCGCCTTCACGGTCCTGGGACGGGGGTCCTCGTCGATAGCGCCGAGCAGGCTGTCATACCAATCATCCTTGTTGTCGCCCTCAAAGCCAGCGTAGGGGAGGTTGAGGCTCCTTGCCTCCCGTGCGCTGGTCGCAGGGACTAGGTACTTGCGCTCAACGGTATACTCCTGCGTCACGATGTACCACTGGTTGTTGGCCTTTTTGCGTGCCATTGCTATGGTCTCCTTTTCTGCGGCATTCTAGGCTGCCGCTGCCGTTGTGTCACAGGTACTTCGGGTCAACACGCTTCGCCTCAAGCCCGTCCCTGTAGGCGTACACGGCGTCGTGGTTCGTGTGGTAGTCCACCCCCGCATAGGCGAGGGACTCAATCGCCTCAATCCCCGAGTCCTCGGACTCGGGGTCGTCGTTGATTGCCACGAGAGGGCGGGATTTCTTGTCCAGTTCGTCCCACGAGCTTTCCAGAGCCTTCTGGAGCCTGTCCAGCTTTGCCTCTTGCGATTTGGCGATTTTCTTCGCCATTTTCGTCTCCTTTGCGGAGATTGCCCGCCTTTCTACTCCTTCTATTCCCCAGTTCGTAGCACATCCCACCAGGACGGGCGGTCGCCTTGAGCGTGCCGTCAGCTACCCACTTCTCTAAGACTTTCCGCACGCACGCCTTGCGGTCGCTGGCTTCCACATAATTTGCGAGGGCATCCAGAGTCCACTCCATGCCGTCATTTTGCTCAAAAGCAAGCCAGATGTCCTGGTATAGGTTGTCCCACCAGTTTTTTGCGGGGCGATTGAGGTAGTGCCCGCCCCCCTCGTCACCCAGGTAGAACAGCTTCCCAGCGGCGACAAGTCTGTCCAGCGAATCCTCGATTTGCTCACGGGTCACGGGCAGACCGTCGATGTCTATGTAACGTGCGACGAGCTCGTTCACACACCAACTCATCTCATCACCGTCGTACCAAAAATCCTGCTCCACGAACTTGTCCAGACCCTCCGCCGTCCGGAGGTCTACCGAATCTGTGTCAGAAAAGTTGCCAAACATCGTATCGCCTCCTCAGTGAATTCCCCCCACCGAACTCGTGGGCAAGGCCGTTCATCCTGTCCCACAGCTTCTCCATCCTCGCCTGCATTTTGTCCCGCTAAGCCTGCTGTCTTTTGGTCGCCATATGGTTCTCTCGTTCTTCCGCTTCCCGCCAGCGGTCGTGCTGCTGGTCGGGCTACTTCTCCTCCGCGTGCGATATACGCCCAGGTCTATTGCAACCGTCCACTGAATCCAAGAACGCCCTTATGAACACCGCAGCGACCTGCGGGACGATGGCATTGCCCGCTCCCCGCAGGAGGCCCACCCTGTTGGGTATCCCATCAGCCAAAGGTAAAAGCGAGGAACGAGGCGGGACGGGGCGGCATTTCCCGTCATGGCAGGGGAGCCAGACGGCATCGTCCCAAAAGCCAGTATTACTTGGTCCGACGCGGACAACTGTCTCCTCGCCGCCATCCTCCTGCTCACGACCAAGGGGTTCGCGGAGTCCTTCCAGTCCCTCGCATTCGGCGTCATCCATGAGCCTCGCCCCCCAGAAGAGCCTATGGCGGACGTGCGGTGCCCCGACGCTCGCAGCAGGCAGTACGTCCGCCCTAACGGCGTAACCTTCCGCTTCCAGGTTAGTTTGAACAAGGTCGAGCCATTGGAACCTAATTGCGTTTTCAACTTGCTCTCCAAAGACGATTGGAGGGCGGCACTGCCTGATGAGGCGGTAGAACTCTGGCCAGCGGTGGCGAGGGTCCTCAAAGCCCTTTCCCCGCCCCGCAGTGGAGAAGCTGGGGCAGGGACAGCTTCCTGTCCAACACCTGAGATTCTTGTATCCTGCGAGTTCGAGGGCGTAAGCCCATCCGCCGATTCCTGCGAAGAAATGACATTGGTCATACCCAGACACGTCTCCAGGTGTGACATCACATATTGAACGTTCATCGACATCTCCTTTCGGTATAAGCCCCGCCGCCATCAGTTCCTTCAGCCAGGCGCAGGCAAACTCGTTATTATCGTTGTAGTAGGTCATTCAAGCTCCTCCAGCGACGGAGGACTCAGGGACCACCACATACAAGACCTGCGTTATTACGCCTTCCTCCATCAGTGCAGCCCCCTTGCATCTCAACCAGCACTCCTTTTCAGCTGAGGTTGGTGGTCAGCATTTGCTGCCTATTTGCTCAATACTGAAAAAAACTTGAACTTATCGCCGGACTAATGGATTCTCCGGGGGGACTTGATTGGAGGTGTCGGATGCGGGAAAACGAAGTACAATCTGGGCAGTGATGCGCTCCCCAACGCCAAAGACGCTGATGACCAAGGTGTCCCGCAGGAGGGTCGAGGAGGTCCTGCTCGCGGAGCGGCTGGGGCTATGCTAGGAGTGGGTCGATCGAGGGGAGCAGGGAGGCGAATGGAAAGAGGAATCTCTCGCACGGGACGAACTGCCGCAATTCATCCGTGACACGCTCGGCCGAGACAAGGTCTACGACGTGGAGGGGCACATCAAGCGGCTGGTCGAGGCGGGGTGCCTTCGGCCCGTCCTGTATTTTTGCCTGGAACAACTAAGCCCCGAGGCTGCGGCGGCTCGCGAGGGGCGGCGGCGCAAGCCGGTCCCCGGAGAGGACGGCGAGTTCAGCCCGGCCGCAGAGTGGACGGAAGGGCGGAAGCTGGAGACCCGCGAGGACCTGGAGGCCGTAACGAACACGGCGGACGCGGCCCGACGCCAAATCCATGGCCATCGACGGGAGCTTCTGCTCGTCGCGTACACGCGGGAGTTCCCTCTGCCGACCTGCATGACGGCGGAGCCGGAGGATGCCGACGATGCCCTCACTTTGCTAGAGGAATCCCTTTCCTGGGTGTCCAAGCTTGCCGGGGCATATATTGCACCCTTCGAGAAAACCCTCCTCAAGTCCAAGGGACTCCTTTACCTGACCGCTTACGTGCTTGGGCATGCGGACGCGACGAAAGTGCGCGGGCGGCGCTGGCAGGGTGTGGACGAGGCGCTTGCGAGGTTGGCGGGGATGCTGACCAAAAGAAAGTTGTCGCCCTCCGACCTGCGTGCGAAGCTGCGCAAATTCGAGCAGGACTACCCTCGACTGCACAAGCTGCTGGTGCGCAAGCTGGACGAGTTGCACCGTTTTCACGCAGGGCGGTAGTCTCATCCCTTTCTCCTACGGTTCAGGACCGCAAGCCCTCGCTGCCGGACCGACAGCAGCGTTGGGCGTTCGTTTCCCGGCCTCGCCGTGTGGGTTCCGGGGCAAGGCAGGATTCCGAAATCATCCCAGTCAGCATTCCGAAACTAGGCTGGTCATGATTCCGGGATTAGGCTGGACGCTGATTCCGTTTACTATGCTGTCACCTTCGGCCAGTTGCCAGTTCCCCAGGGCACGATAGCCCCCCAGAGATAGATTCCCCCAATTAGCTTAATAGCGGAATTTTGGAATTTTTCTTGGGAATTCCCGAGAGCTTCGCAGATTTCTCGAGCGGCACAACGATGAACTCGGCGGGCCATGGGCGGCGAACTGGCCATCGCCCGCCCGGCCGAAGTTGGGGGTGGATTCCGGGGCATGGTGATGGCGATTCCGAAATGGTCGTGATGACCGCGCATTGCCCCGAATCATCTGCATCATCATGGCCTGCCCCCATGGTCAATTGCTCGTCTTGCGCGTCCAGAACGGCGTCGAAACGGCCATATGCGGGGCAGCAGGGTGGCCGCTGCCCGATCGGATCGATCGTGGACGCGGTGAAGTTTCAGGAAAGGAGCGCCGCCGGAACCACATGGCATTCCCCAAGGACAGGATTCATCCCCAGGACGCGCTGTCTCCCATCGCCGGGTCTAATCGTGGAGTTCTCGAGAGACTTGCAAGCCCTCCGAGCGATCCAGTGAAATTGCAATGCTGCGGCTGGCACCGACCAATCTCTCCTTTGGTGCATCCCCCATGATCACGAAGTCCTGGCGGACTCGGCGGCCAGTAATGAGGTTGGTCTGTCGGCAATCGGCGACTGGGGCAAATCTGACCTGCGCCACGATCATCGCGGCATGCCTGATTATCCTCCCGATCCGGGCAACGCTTCGCCAACTCATATTGGCATGAGCCATTCTCATTCGGGGCGACCCCGACTGAACCTGTCGATATGGGTGTCGATACGGGTGGGGGGGTGTGAGGTGCTGCTAAAGTCCGCCGACTGGATCGTGAACGGGCAGTCCTCAGTGGCCTTGGCCATGCGCTGCCGAGCGACCTCACAGTATTCGGGCGACATGTCAATGCCTACCGCCTGCCTGCCGAACCCCTCGGCCGCAACGCAAGTCGTACCGCTGCCGGAGGACGGGTCGAGCACCGATCCTCCCGGCGGACATAGGAGGCGGACGAAGAACTGCGGCAACGCCAGAGGAAGAGCAGATGGGTGCCTCTTGTTCCTCGACTCGGGACAAAGGCGGAGGACATTGTCCGGCAGCACCGTTTCAACGCCGATCGCGCACGTGCGCCGGATGCCGAACCCGCTGCCGTTTTCCGAGTTGTCCCTACCGGCCTCGCGCTCATCTGCACGGGCGGTCTGCTCGCCCCTGGCGATGGTCGAGGGCTTCGCAGGGACTCTGACGGCGTCCTGATCCATAAACGGGCGGAGGGTCTTGGCGAAATGGAACAGGTGCTCCCATGCGTCGCGGAAACGCGTCGGCCAGAACCCGGGCATGGAGGAGGTCTTGTACCAAGAGTATTCCTCAATCCACTTCCAGCCTTGTTGGCGGAGCGCCAGGACAAGCTCCATGACATAGGTCTGCCTCTCGCCGTTTACCGTCCCCTCCTTGATGTTGAGGATAAACGAGCCGGAGCGACCCAGCACCCTTAGGAACTCGGCACTGCGGGGCAGGAACCACTGGACATACTTCTCGCCCGGAATTCCACCATAGCTACCCTTGCGACGGTCGGCGTAGGGGGGAGAAGTCACGATGAGGTCGATGCAGTCATCGGGAAACCCCCTGAGGACGTCGAGGCAGTCGCCGCAGAGGATAACGCTCACAGGCGTTACTCAGGTCGGGTGGCGACTTCCAAGATTTCCTCCTCGGTCATGACCTTCCTCTTCGCCAGCACACGCCCGACCTTTAGGATGGTGTCCCAATTTTCTCGGACGAGCTTCTTGGCCCTTAGGAGGATTTCCATGACGTACTTGTTGCCATTGTTCCAGGGCGGAACCAGCCCGCCAGTAGTGACGAGCTGGACAGCCTCTCTGTAGTCCCCGTCGGCAGAAAGCGTACGGATACGGAGGAACGAGTCCTTGGGGTGAACCAAGGTGTCGAATGCGGGCCCTGCCATTAGGGTGATGATTCTGGAATCGGTCACCCAGTAGGGTTTGCCGTCCCCTACGACCCTGCCGTGGCTGTCCCCGACCTTCCCGACCTGAGCGTGGCTGAAGCTGATGAATTGGAGGATGTGGGCGATGGCGTGGGCTGCCTCATGGCAGGCGACGTGGAGGTTCTCGTCACGCCACAGTTCCCGTCTGACTTTCCTGGTCACGTAGCTAAACCCTGCAATCATCCACTCTCCACTCGCCTCGATATGTGGGCGTCCAAAACCCAGTAACGATTTCACCTTCTGCCGCTGGGATCCAGATCCTTGCTTCCCATCACTTCTTTCATTACCCTTCGACGGCCAAGGCGGCATCCTCCTGGAGGTCGGCGCCTATAGGAGAAATACTGTAACTTGCGAGGTTTTTTCGTGGAGGTCGTGTCATGGGGCACTATTTACCCCCGTTGAAGAGCGAATAGATCTAAAGTGCCCGATTCCACTAACCCGCGTTCGTGAGATTAGTGGAAGTGGAAAATCCCCGCCCGACCACTTCCACGAAATAAGCGCACGGAGGAAAGAGTGGACAACGAAAACGTGGCGAGGCAGAGGCAGAATCGGAGCCCGGGGGAAGTGTTGGGGATGTGGCCGCGAAGGCGTGGAGCTGGTTTCTTCGGTGAGGGCGGACGGGGCACAGCGAAGAATCTGCGATACGTGCCGAAAGGCCATCGCCAACCACCGCGAACTCGATCCGGTCGCGGTCCTCGTGTCGCGCCGCCAGCCGAGCCGGCGCCTCGCGGCGAGGGACAAGCTGTATGCCCTCAACACCCGGCTCACGGGCCTGATCAACGCGCTCCATAAGATCGGAGCAGACGAGCGGGTAAGGGATGCGATTAGGGCGCTCGTCGAGCCGTGGCTCAGCCCGATTGCGGACGACAGCTGGCCAAAGGGGCAGCCGCGAACTGCGCCTGGCCCCGGTGTCGTCCCCAAGGCGGACCCCCTGACAGAGATGGCAACCGAGATCAAGATCCTTGGCGAAGGGCCCCAGGAACCCAAGGCCAAAAAGGAGACCACGCCGGAGTACAGGGCGCGGAAGGCCAGGAACCAGAGGAATTACCTGCGCAGGAAGAAAGGGCTTTCGCCCCTCCCGGCAGATCAGACCTAGCTGGATTTCTTTCCCATTCCCGCGCGGCAGATTTCAAGCAGTTTGGGATGACTTATGGCAATCAAGGTCATCAGCGACCGCGCGGTCAACGGTTGAGGAACGCGTCAGGCTGGCCCCTTCTCTGGCAGGGTAAACTATTATTCTCGATCCTCAGGCAATCCGCGTGACCTGGAAGCGCCCTGAAGATGCGCTCGTCCGGATAATCAAGCACCAAGTGCCGCCAATATCCGTCCAGAACGAATGTTGCCTACCCCATGTGGCCATCGCGGCGGCCTCTCCTGGAGTCCCGGCGGGATCGGCAAGCAAGGACCAGCCCCCCAAATATGTGAAGACGCATGTGATTCGCAGAAATGAAATCGCCGAATGCGAAGGGGCGGGTACCTTCCGAATCAGCAGGGGCCTCGGCATTCGGCACGGCTGCCTTGGCGCGCCCCGGATCAGGAATGCGCGGTATCCGTCCCGGACAGCCCGGCGTTCCGTGGGGCCTTTCACTCCGTGGCGGGTGGAGTATCCTTCCCCCGCCGCCCGGCAATAAGGGCGTTTGGCTCAGCTTATCTCGTCACCTGCGGTCTGGCTGCTCCAGTCATTCGCTCAGATGATAAAACTCGTGGACGTTGAACGTAAGCTTAACCTTCGCCTGCCTCGCTTCATCAGGCGTGAGGCGCACGGCTTCCTCTTCGCACTTGTCGCATGAAATGCGCCGCCCTGCGTTGTTCCAGAGGTGTTGCACATGCCCCTCCCCGCAGACGTAAACGATTAGGGGGTCAAGCCCCAGCGCCCGTCGTGCGGCCGCCCGTTTCAGCGTGCGGCCATGTATGCAGGTAAACTTTTTCCTGGACCTGCAGGTAGGGCTGTCTTCAAACCAGTCAAAGCAGCAATCGTTGGTATCTGGCTCCATCCTTTTTCCATCTAGGTAGCCTGGATTCGTTTCCATCGTGCGCTCGCTTCCTGATCGCCGTGGCGACCATCTGGTGCATGACCTTCTTGCGTCCGTCCCTGGCCAGCATCATTCGTTACATGACCTAATACTGAAAATCGTGTGGAATCCGAGGCAAGGCGGGCAGGATTACAGGATGGGATCGCGCGCTTATTCCGATTTCAATGCGATCATTATTTGGTCGGTTGCCAAATCACCGGGGACACAATCCCCCAAATACTGATACCGCGATTCGATCGACTTCCCTTCAGAAAATGGAGTTTTCCACAGAAAAATGATGCTTGCCGGGGTTGCGATCCTGTCCCAACTCAGTATTAGCCGCTGAGGGGGTAGGTACGCGATCCTTCGCAACGCGTATAGCCGCCCCCTTGGATCAAAAGGAAGGAGAAAAACCAATGGATAAAGAACGAGAGGCAGCCGCGGGGATCACAGCGGCAACAGCCAGTAAGTCGCAGTCTATCACCAAGAAGAAGATGTCCCCCCAGGAACGGCAGTATCTGAAGGCGATCGGGATGTCGTCGGCGGAGCTTGGGGCAGTAATCAAGGCCCCGACCGAGCGCATCGCCCAGCACGTCGGCGACGCTCTCGCCCATGACCTGGAGGCGAAGAAGGATCGTGACGAGGCGCAACGTGAGTTTCAGCAAAACATCGCCTTTTACTACGAGGCGAAGCAGCGCCTCCTCAACCCGGGCTACCGCACGGATGTTGATGGCGGGAAGGACAGGACTCCCGCCGAGAACGAGAAGAACTTCGGGGCCCCAAGCTGGGCTGCATTCGCCGAGAAGTGCGGGGCATACAGCCTCCAGCATGCCGACCGCCTGCTGAAGGCATTCGCCAGGGCCAACGGGCTCCTCACCGACGAAGGCGAGAACATCGACGACCCCGAGGCGAAAGAGGGTGAAGGGGCAGGGCGGTCCCGAGGGCGCCGGGCTGAGGACCCCACGGCGCAGAGGAGATACGAGTTCATCGCAACCGCAGCGATGGAGATTGCCAACCGGAATCCAGAAGGCGAAGTCGAGAAGCAGATCCTGGCAGCGGCAGAGTATGATCCGGCCCCATTGATGCCCGTCTCCCCGGACCTCTTCGCCGAAATCCTCAGCTTCATCACCCAGATTTCCACGACGGCAGCGGATGATGGCGTCAGGGCCGAGGCAAAGCAGCTTGTGAACAAGATGCGCCTGCACAAGCCAGCGGCCGATCCTGCGAAGGTGCCGGCAGAGGCGGCGAAGGAGGAAAAGAGGAAGCGTGACAAGCGACTTGCGAAGAAGAACGGCCGGCCGTTGGGAAGCGCAGCCTGCAGCCCGCCGACGGACGGAACCCCTGAACATATTCAGACGTCCACCCCGGTAGAAGGAGGAATGGATGGAGCCCCGCCCGAAAACAGCTCAGCTGACTACCGCCTCCGGAAGGCCAAGGCCCAAAGGGATTACTACCGGAGGGAGAAGCAGGGAATGGCTAAAGCCCAGGCAGTCACGCCAGCCACCCCGCAGGAGGCTGGTCCCCAAGGCATGACGAGCCAGGATGCCCCGCAGCCTGCCGCAATGCCAACCCCGAAGCACAGGATCAGCGTGAATGCCCGGAAGCCGCCAGCGTCGGTTAAGGTCAAGGTGCTTCCGCCTGCCCTGAGTCCTGAGGAAGAAGAGATCAGACACGGGACGTTGGGCGCCGCCTCCTGTCGCCCCGGCCGCAGGCAAGGAGACTTTGTCCTGAGAGAGGACGGCAAATGGGAGTGCGAACCCGAGCTGGGGATGGGTGAAGCTGAAGAAATCCGAAATGTCCAGCCTGGCCAGTTGCCTCCCAGGATGGCTGCCGCGGCAAAGCCGTGCCGTGTGAAAAAGCGCGTCACGGGCGACATCGTCCACTCTCTCGTGATCCGGGACGGAGAAAGACTCCCTGAAGAGGTACTCAATTCCAAAGGCGAGACCGATGAATTCTGCGAGAGCTTGGACTCGCCGCCCGCCGCCGGGATCTTGTCTCAGGAGGCCAACGATCGATCGACCGCACAATCGGCGGCTTAACAGACCGTTGCCGGAAAGGGCGGCGTTAAGCGCATAGACGAAGCGGTCGATGGTGTGGCTGGTTGAGGTCGCCGAGCAGGGCGAGAAAATAAACTGCAATCATTTTATGAAGACTCAGTATTAGTAGGTAGCGGTACGAGGTTTTGGGCGGTGACCTACGCCAGGGCCGCTGAACAGAGGCAGGAGGCACAGTCATGATCGAAAGAATCAGTCTTGTATGGAATGTCACCGACGTGAAGATCGTCCGCCCCGACTTGACCAAGGAGGAGTGCGCCGACGTGCCAGAGGCAGTCGAGGGGAACCACGACGCGACGTTGGGGGTGGCGTGGGACACCCTTGAATTTTGGGCAGAGGATTTGTATCCCCTCACGAAAGTTCAGCAGGCAAAGCTGGAAGAATGGAAGGCTGACGAGGGGTGAGATTGGGAATATCACATTGGCAACAGCTTCCGCACGCTTGATAAAATCTGGAAAAAGGCGGGGCTAAAGATCTCCAGGTAACTGACTCTCCGGCGCGAGGGGAAATTGGCAAAGCACGTCGCGACTTTGGAGCGCAAGTCCGTCCTGGAGGATGTCGCCACAGGCGAGGGAAAACCAGGAGAAGCTGATCGGCGCAGGCAATTCAACCAAACAGAGGGGAACGCGAATGGAAACGGAAAGACTAAGGTTGATCAAAAACAGCGATAACGAGCATCTCTTCTCGCACGAAATCTTCGAAGGATATTACGTGGACGAGGTGAACGGCGCCGGGGCCGCGGAAGTCGCGGGGTATATCCCCACGCGGCACGAGCTGGTCCAACTCGTCAAGTATTGGTACGGGCGGCTCCTGGATGACGAGTGGTTCCGCTTTTTGTATGGCGGCTGGGACAGCCGCGAGTTCCGGATCGGTCGTTTCGCCCCCAGGCGCATCCGCCGGGCGGCGGCAGCAATTGGGCAGGAAGAGGTAGATCGAGCGATTAAGCAGGTGAAGGACGAGTTCAAGGCGAACCTAAATGATACCCGACTATGGGAGATCTTTGAGAACGGGACCGACGAGCAATGGGACGCCGTGCGGAATGAATCATGGCGCCCGATACTCGAAGAATACGCGGAGGGTGACCTTAAGAGACTGGATCGGCTAGAAAAGGAGTCTCCAGGCGAACTTTTCGCAGTGGTACTGGCGGCTGACACAGCAGATCCACCCAGAGTCATCTTGATTTCTCCCACCGAGTCTAAACTCAACGGGTTGCTCCAGGCGAGCGGCCAATTCGAGATCGAGACCGATAGATCAAAGGGCAAGGTCCTGCTGCGAGATCGGCATTTCGAACGCATGGGCTTTCTTCACGGTACAAGCAAAAACGGCGAGTTGCGGTTCGAGATCCTAGACTCTCGGGATACGACGTTCGCGCGGGAGTTTCTGGAGGAAGTCACCGACCAAACTAAGAAAGCGTTGAACGCCTCTAGAAAACAGACACCAGGCTGCTTAATCTCACCTGCCGTCGACTCGCCGCGTAAATGCTGAACCTGGGACTGCGAGTTTTTCAGCGCGAGGTGACCGGCGTAAGGCGACGATGTGCTTCACGCCAGGGACGGTGTAAACAGCGTCAGTCAACGCTGATCAATGGAGATGAATTATGAATGAATCAGAGCAAAGGAATCCTGAAGAGCAGAAAGTCGGTGAGCTTGTGAATAGCCCATCCAACCGGCCGGATACGGAAGCGGCAAAACGAAGAATTGTCAAGAACGGCGACAACGACAGTCTTCTTCCTTGGAGGAATGAATCGTTCAGAGTCGGCTACGTGGACGAGGTGAACGGCGCCGGGGCCGCGGAAGCGGCCGAATACGTCCCCACCCGCCATGAGGTGGTCGAGCTTGTGAAATATTGGTACCGCCGGTTTTTGGACAACAGTTGGTTCTTCTTCATCTTTGGCGGCACGGGAAGCTCCGAGTGGCGGGTGGAGGCGTTTGCGGGCAGGCGCGTCGACAGGGCGCAGGCGGCTATCGGGAGGGAATCCGTCGACGCGGCAATCGATGAAGTGCGCGAGGAGTTCAGGACGAAGGTCGCGAAGGACGACCGGCTGTGGGACATCTTCGAGAACGGGACTGATGAGGAGTGGCAGGCCGTCTGGGATGAAACGTACCGAGAGTGGCGCGAACAAGATGTGGCGGAAGCCCTCAAGAGGTTGGATCAGCTCCAATCAGAGTCTCCAGGCGACTTCATTGCAATGGTGCTCCGCGACTGGCCAGACGACAAAGACGCACCGGTCCTGGTTTCTCCCACGGATTCGGAACTCAACGCAGTGCTCCAAGCGAGCGGTAAATTCCAGGTCGAGACCGACAAATCGAAGGTCAGGGCCCTGAGGGTAGATCAACACTTCGCAAGCATGGGGTTCCTCCGGGCGAGACGGCATAACGGGGTGTGGCTGTTCGAATTCCCAGACTCGGAGCCGGGCACGATCGGATGGGATTTTCTCGAATCGGTCGCCGGTAAGATCAAGGAACTGCTGCGCGCCAGGGTCGCGGCAATGAAGAAGCATGAGTAGTCCGGCTGGCGCCGGGGGCGGCGGCACTTTCGCGATCATGGCGAAAGGCCTCTTAGCCGTTGGGCAAATGGAAACAAAAGGAGGATACAGGCAATGTCCACAACGCAGAGCGAGGTGAAATGCAAGCAGTGCGGCTTTCCCGGGGCATGGGAGGTGTTCGACTGCCGGTCGAATGAGTGGACGGTCGACTGTTTCAGGTGCGGGTACCACGAGAGCCTGGAGAACGAGTCATTCTTTTCGAATGGGCACCTTGAACGGGCCGTCAATAAGGTCCTCTACGCTGCCGGTGCATTGTGTGTCAAATATGTGGACTCTGGAATCAGCCAGCATCGCGGTCTGGCCGAGGCTGATGTCGAACAAGTAGCGGCCAAAGTGCGCGACTGCATTGCCTCGGGCAAGCTCTCGCCTGAGAGCTATGTCACCAAATACAACTTCGAGACCCGCGAAGTGACGTCACTGGTTGGACAGGTCCCATTCGCGGAGGAAACGCAGATGGAAAAAGAACTTAACCCGGTGACCCGCTGAGCAGACTGGGTTAGGAGTTCGGGAAGCCGAACGGTGTCCCGCCGAGGGCAAATGCGCAAGGCGCGCCTTTGGCCAGCCCCCTGCAACCGCGCAATTCCCAGTGTGCGCCCCACCGAGGGTCCTGCCACATTCGCCGCACGCGACAATGCTGGCCAATTACGCTAGCCCCCCCAAAAGAGACCAGCATAGCCGACGTCAAACGGGTATGAGCCTCCTGGTCATGACACCTTGAGGCATGAATACGCCGTGTCAGGCTGCCGTAATATATTTCTGGAGAGTGGATGATCTGACCAGCTCAGCATCCAGGGAGTTCCAACGCCATCAACAACGACGGCTCCGTGGCCATCTGGTACAAGCACACGCAGGCCGCCAAGCTTGGGCCGAACGATATCGGCGAACATGTCCACGCCATCAAAGGTGGGCGAATAATCGCAACGGGGCAGCCGCATGCACCCATCGACGAGTCTCGGTTGAGGAAGCTGTCGCGTAACCAGATCCCCCAGACGAGTGCTAAAGTAACGAAACGCCCTTCGGGGCGTAGCGAGCGAGACGCGCCACCCATCTCCGGGCGGTTGAGTCCGACCATTCACCTTAAAGAGAGATTTCGCGGCGAATCCGGGCCTTTGGCTTCCCGCCAGCCGCATTATCTCATCGCGGTCGCCTGACTGCACGCGGGCACGCCCTGGCGGGGTGCCCATCTATCTACCTCAGTGTTCGCCTGAGAACCACGAAAGGCGTCTTGCGGCCCTTCCTTTCATGACCCCGATCGTCTTCATCGCCCTTCTCTCGAACCTCCGCAATGATTTCGTTGTCAATCATGCTTTTCTTCGCCCGGTCGATCAGGCCGGCAAACTTGCGGTAGTACGATTTGGAATTGACGATTTCGGAGAAGTGGAGCAGCTTCCACCGCTCTGCCTCGTCCATGGCGATTTCATAGTCCTCGACCTTCTTATGGATGAGATTCTCCGCTTGCTGCTTTGTGTATCGCTCGTGGAGGGCAGCATAGACCGCCTCGTAGCATTCTGCTTCCTTGGTCTCGGCCAGCCCTGGGCGATAGACGGCGCGAAGCCGCTGCTGCCACTCCATAAATCTGAGGGCCGCCTCGAAGCATTCCTTGGTGATTTCCCGGTCGCCGTTGACAGCGGCGGTCACGAGCGCGGTGCGGAGGACATGCTCGCCAAGCCTGCGGCGCTCGGGGATGTCGCCTGTCCATTCGTCCTTAGCGTCCCACACCCAGTCGGGAATATGCACGGGTCCGGGAGCGATGACCTCCGGTTTGACATCGGGCGGCCGATACTTCACATGCCTGTTTGAGTAACCAAAAAGAAAGCGGTCATACAGCCCCTTGACCGTGGCGCTTCCGAACAGGGCGGCAAACTCGGACGAGTCCCTGCAAGTCAGGTTTATGAGCATGGAGAGCTTGCCATAACAGGGTGCACGGCCCTTCTTGTCCGTCACGCCGGCATTTTCCTTTGACCAGAGTTGGTTCATCATCTGGGGCAGAGCGCTGCCCTGGATTGCCCCCTTCGCCATGAGGGCGCTCCCCTCGTCGAGCATGAGCAGGACAGAGGGCGCAGTCGCGGGGGGCACGGGTTTCTCTTCGCACAGGACGTTGGCGAGCCCCCTGTCGCTGCTGGGGACCTCCTCGACAATCGTGTCCTCGGGGTCGTTCAGAGGGATGGACAGGCGGGCCGCTTCCATGCAGGCGGATTTCCCCAGGCCCACCTCGCCGAGCAGGGCCACATAGGCATTCGAGTGGACGTTTCCCCGTGCATCCCTGATTCTGAGCGCAGACGCCATGGCAAGCATGGAAGGGTATAGCCACCCCTCCGGGAGCCGCGGGAAGCGCTTGGCAAACTCCTTGAGCTTCCCGTACATAGCACAGTCGCAGTCCAATGCAATCCCCGTGTGGCCATGAGGGTCCTCGATGGCTATAGACTTGGTGGCAGAAGGGGGAATCTCCGATTCGAGGTCCCCAAATAGGTCCTCGATTCGGGACGTCATCGGGGAGGCCACAGGCTTCGGCGGGGAGGGCTGAAAAGGCCCATGAGGGGGCGCCACTAGCTTATCAGGGTTGAATTCATGGGCGGCCACAGGTTCCGATTGCGGGGGCGGAGGATCCGTAGGGGCGCAAGCGCCAGCCACAGGCGGATCATCGCTTGGCGGAGAAGCGGCCGTTTCCAACCCTGCGGCGGCATCCGCTTCGGGAACATCTTCCAGAGAATCCACACCCCAAACGGCCAGAAGCTCCTCGTTGTTCTTCTGTTCCCAGATGATGCCGGGATAGCGTCCATGCTTCCGGCTGAGGTAGCCGACGAGCTGGCCGATCGTCATTTCGTGGGTGGGGCAGCCTTGCGCGAAGCAGGACCAGCCCAGAGTTTCACCATCGTAGTAGAAAGCGGTCAGCGTGCTCTGCTCATGGCGGTAGCCCACCCCGGGACATTCTTCGACCACGTACCATACGTCGTCCTTGACATGGCTGATGGTGATGCCGAAATGCTCGCAAAAATCGTCGAAGTCGAATTCCTCGGAGACGGGGAAGGCGCCCTCGCAGCGGTGTGGCTTCGGCGGTTGGCTGTGCTTCTCTATCCAGTCGCACACCCAGTCCGGCACCGGGATGGGCTCCACATCCACAACGGTCTTATAATAGCTGCCGGAGGGGTGGAGGCTGCCCGCACCGACCAGGTACTTGTTGCCGGCGCGGAAGCTGAACCACTCCTTCCCGCTGGGCAGGTTGACGGCGCGGTTGCCGAGTCTGCGGCTGCGGTCAGTGTGGAGGAAGATATAGTGGCCGAACCCCCGCCCCGACCTCTGGGTGCGGGTCCGGGGCATTTCTTGGCCCATCTCTTTGGCGGCGGCCTTCATCCCACCCTTGACGTCGAACTCCAGGAAGCAGAACTCGCCGTTGGCGAGAAGCGCCACATTGTAGTCGGGGTTCTCCCGGCTCCACGCCTCGACTTTCGAGGGGTCCGTGGTCGCCTCCTGGAGGAAGCGAAAGTCCTTTGGAGGAATCTTCTCCCCCGGGATTAGGGGGAACACGGGGATGCCCAGCCTAATGAAAGGCTGCGCTATCGTCGCAAAGCACATGGGCGCCCCCTACTGCCTCCGGGCTTGTTCGTCGCCCAGGAGGGATTCGTTCAGCGTTAGCCGCTTTCCAGACGGGCGATGGATGCCATGCAAGGCGGCGATGCGCGCCACCGTGCTGTAGCCGATGCCCAGCTTCCTTGAGATTACCGCGTAGGTTTCTTCCGGGTGGTTGCGGATGTATTCCGCGACCCTAGCCTGGTTTGGATTATCCTTCATGTACTGCCTCCTTGGATTTCCTTGTTTCTTCTTCCCTTCCATATAGAGGACCCCGTAGTCGAAATACTCGCTGGGCTGGGCAAGGAGGATGCCCTTGCGGACAGGTCAGAGGTGCGCCAGAACGTGACTGAGGATCAGGCAGGGGTGACTGATATCAGTCAAATCAGTCACGGTCTGAGGTTGGTGCTGGACAGGAAGAAAAACTCCATCAGTCAATCAGTCATAGGGGTTGAGAGAGATATATATTTATATTGATAATAAAGGATTTATCTTTCTCTCCCTATCCTGAAATGACTGATATCAGTCACCCTCAGTCACCTATCAGTCATTGCCTGAGACTGCTTCAAACCCCGAAAATCCCTATCACGCACTACCCCATATAGAAATGACTGATAGAACCTCCTGTTCCGAGGATCAGGTGGACATTGGCCCCGTCGCCCTATCCCCCTGTTTGCACAAGCACCGCTTGAAGCGGCATCCGATGTCCGCGGAGGGCTCCATAGCGCCGGACAACGGCCTAAAGAGATTCTTCACTTGCGATCGCCAAGCACCCGGCAACTGTGTGCCATCCTGAGATGTCCCCCGCCCCTACGGTTGGGCATGGTTCCGGGGGCTGGTTCCCCCACACCCTCGCGCTCGCCCCGGGTCTCATCCCGGTAAGGACACGTCTGGCAACCGCCCGCAGCGCGGAAAAGATCTCGTTCTGTGGAAGGAACATCGTCGAATCCTTGCCCGTGCCTGGTACAGGCGCCCCTGGACCGGACGACCGCCCCTCTGCCCGATCGCCGCCGACCCAAACGCCTGCCCTGGTCCGCCGGGATCGTCACCTGCGAACGAGAATATTTGATACGGATCCCTATTAATAGGAGGGTACCAAAATGGACCTAAACGAAACGTACGCTCGAATCGGCGAATACATCGAGTCGCACCCGTCAGAGACCTACGGCCAGATAGGCACTGCGCTGGGTCTCAGCCGCAGCCAAGTGACCCGCATCGCGAGGCTGCAGGGCATCAAGCGGGGGCCGGGAAAGAGGGCATCCCTGGAGGCAGCTGTCGCCGCGATCGAGGCGGTCAGCCTGAAGCCGGACTGTGCATCGGCGGGCGAGGCTGCTACTCCGCCGACGGAGGCGACTCTCTCGAACGCGCCCGACACGCCGCCGGCGGAAATGACGGTCGTGTAAATAGGCATCGGGGGTCGGGGCAGGCCCGCTGGGTCCGGTCAGGGGCAATCAGATCGAGAAGGCAGCCGCGGATCTCCGCCCCGCCCTCGTCCGCCCGGGAACGGAGGGTAATGATGGTCAGGAATCGACAACCAAGAAAGCCGGCGGAATCTGCCCTGGAAATGGCCGTTGCCGCCGTGGAGGACAGCCCCCTCCCCAGCCCGCTTGACCTTGACATCGACATTGACATTGACTCCGGCCCTACGGACCTGAGCCTTGACGTTGAGGATAGGCAGGAGGACGCGGTTATCTCGCATCACCGATGCTTGCACCATGAGTTGGACAGGTGCATCACCTGCGGCCAGCCGCTGCGCAACGACTGCAGTTCGCCGGGCGTAGCGGGGGACCACGGATGACCTCGGCTTGCCGACGGCACCGCCGCCCGGCCTCGCAACCTTTGCAGTTCATGGCGCGAGCAGCTTGCGCCCCTCCGATCGCCTTCGGCGATTTCCATGGGTCGCGTCCTGGCGAGGGGCTGGCCGGGAGAGATGGTGGATTGGGCCGAGCAGAAGGAAAACACCCGGCGCCAGTATTTACATTTGAGGGGAATCTGAGAGGGAGGGTGCATATGGACAGCAATTGCGAGGAATGCGGCCAGCGGCCAGCGGTCGCGCCGCAGCAAGAGGCGCCGACAGATCGCGAAGAAAGCGGCTCCGGCCAGCATGTGGACGGTCCGTCCGATTCGCCAGTCGTCGGTACATGGGCAAGGTTCGCCCCTGGAAGATCTGGACTGGAAGTCACCGGAGGCGAAGAGTCTGTGCTTCGCTACGTCGAGGGGGCAAACGGCCCCCTCGACGAGGGATTCGTGCCCTGTATTCCGACAGCTGCCGAACTGGTGGAGGCCATCAAATACTGGTACCGGAAAGTCCTCTACATCGATTGGTGCAGCTTCGTCAACGGAGGGACTGGAAGCAGGGAGATGCGGACCAAGCGCTATGCGGTTGCGTGCATCAACCAGGCGGTGGAGGCGGTCGGACAGGATGCGGCCGACCGGGCAATCATGGATGTCAACGGCGAATTCCGGGCGGAGGTGAAGAACGACCGTCTCTGGGAGATTTTCACCAACGGGACCAAAGAGCAGTGGGATGCCGTTCAGGACGAGACATGCCGCGGATTTATCGAGCATGATGCCGCGGAAGCCCTCGAACGGCTGGACCGGCTGGAAAAGGATCCTCGGGGCGGGATCGTCGCGGTGGTACTCCGTGACTTTCCAAGCGACAAGGGCAAGCCTGTCCTTGTTCTTCCGACGGACTCGGAACTGAGCGCAGCGCTCCGCGCGAGCGGCGAGTTCGAGATCGAGACCGACAAGTCAATGGTCAGGACCCTCATGGTGGACCGGCGGCTCACCTACATGGGAATTCTCCGGATGACAAGGCGTGACGGGGATTGGCGTTTTTACGCTCCGTTTTCGGAGCCGGGCAGGATCGGATATCTTTATCTCCAGTGGATCGTCGGCCTCATTAGGGAGGTGCTGGCGGTCGAAGGTAGGAGCACGCAATGAGGCGCAGGCCGCGCTCAAGGCGTCGCCCAGAGATGAAGGACTCGCGCTTGGCACATGCGCCAGCGTGAGTGGGCCTACCACAGCAGACAGCCCTGCCGGCAGTGCGCTAGCTGCCGGCAGGGCGAAGTCCCCAGGCGCAGGTGATGCCCGCGCCCAGAAACCCGAAACGGATTGTCAGGCTTGTTCCCGCCGAAGTCAATGATCCCAACATGACCCAAGAATCGCTTCGCGGGCGATTGGCATCAGCAGGTCTGGGATGTGTTTACATGCCCGCCATGGGCGATCAATCCGAATCCCCCACAATTACGCCTGGCGACCGTTGCCCCTTCTGCGGCGAAGGCGTACTCACGCGCTCTCCATCCGGGCTGAATTTGCTATGCGGTAGGTGCCAAAGAATCACCTTGCTGCCCCAGGCGCACGGGCCGGATGACCGGCCCGACGCCATGCGGCGTGGGCGGATTCCCGGCAGACGCGGAAAGCGTCTTTAGGCACCTCCAAATCGCCTCGCCGCTGCGCGCCCGAACTTTGTGCATTAGGGCGATTCTAGCCTCGGTTTAAGCTTCCCTAAGGTTCTGGTGCGGCAGGGTGGTCCGCAGGCTGCTGCGAGTTTTTGGACCAGACTGGCGGGGCATTATACGCGATGACCTGACCCTGCGGCCCCGCCCAGAATCCCCAATATCCAACCTCACACTTCCTGCCTCACAGCCACCACACGGTCTCGACTCCCCCCGCCGGGAGGCGGAAAACCCTCGCCACAGGTTTTGCTTCCAACCACCCGGCGGAGGGTTGCGGCGGTGTTCGGCATGAACAACTGGCTCGCGTCAATCTTATGGATCCTCGGATGTCCGCGGGTCTGGGCCCGCCTGTTGCAGGTGCATACCTCGTCACACGCTGTTGCACAGGCGGCCATCCGTTGTTGGGATTGATCCATTGGTCTACATAGCCTGACTCCGGCTCACATCTACCATCATCAAACACCGGTGACGTAATTTCACGCTTCAAAACCTATCGCAAACTCTGTTTTGCAGATGGATAACTTGCGGCGGCCTTGTCGGCATCACAGTGCGGAGGTTCGGAGCAGAAGATGTTCAGCACCCCTAGACGCATAGATGAGGAGGATCGTTGAGTCGCTGCCGCGTTCTATTCCGGCGGCGATGCTTCGAATACCACCCTCTCCGCCAGCCTATTTATTTCCCTGTTGCTCAACGACATAGCGGCCTGGGATTTTTGGTGTACCCCAGGCGTCCCCTCCGTTCTGGGAACACAGCAGTGATTTTTAGGGGTGTTGGGGAGTTATCACTGAACGGAAGCTGCCAGTTCCGACAAGCCGACATAACCGGCCAATCTCTGCCCATTCTCAGGGTGTGACAAGTTTGTGGGCTTCGGTGGTGATTTTGGTGAGGCGGTTGGAGAGCCGGTCGAGGCAACGGCGGGCAGCACCGGTCGGCAGCC
>Ga0326727_10006936_pt1 | contig 30512 bp, 33 predicted proteins | sample MB2enrmetagenome_FD_207643 | JGI IMG/M metagenome (GOLD analysis project Ga0326727, IMG submission 207643) | Lab enriched peat soil microbial communities from McLean, Ithaca, NY, United States - MB29MY | ecosystem: Environmental > Terrestrial > Soil > Wetlands > Peat | place: USA: New York... | reverse complement strand
GAGTTCGTGGTCGTTGATGGTTTTGATTACGGTTGGGACAAGTACGACGCCGAGTCCTGCTTGTCTGCAGTTTTCTATGGCGATTGGAGCTTCCCAGTGGTTCTTAGGGTTCGTTCTTGGTGTGACGCCGTCGAAGCTCATGTAAACCGTGTTTACGCCTGCATCTCTGACGCGCTTTGCTGTTTGTGGGTCAACGGCCATGTTTATGGCGTTGCTGTTAAGCTGGATATGTTCGACGCCTTCCTCCCTGCAGATTCTCACAATGTCGGCGAGGTCTTCTCGCAGTGTGGGTTCTCCGCCGGTAATTTGAATGGCGTTCCCTGGCACCGGTCTTTCAGCACGAAGTGTTTGAACCATTTCACGAATCTTTTCTTGTGATGGTTCGTAGACGTATGCCCCTTCTACTCCTTTCTTGGCGTAGAAGAAGCAGTACCAGCATGTGAGGTCGCATCGGTTTGTGATAACAAGATTGGTTAAGCCTGAGTGGCTTAGGTGGCTAGTGCAGAGCCCACAATTCGTCGGGCACGCACATTTCTCTAATGGGACGTTCGGGTTCTCAATTCCCTTCCCGTTGTGTGAGAATTTGGCAAACTTATAGTACATTTCAGATGAGCCGAAGTATAATTCCTCGACTTCGCCGTGCTCTGGGCAGGTTTTGCTTATCCAGATCCTTCCGTCACGTTCGTAGACGTTCGCTGGGAGAATTCGGTTACAGTCCGGGCAGATGCTGCGGGTCTCTCTGATTTGCTTAGTTTCAGTTCTTTCGATCTGTATTGTTTCCAGTTTTAACCACCGTGCTAGGTAAACAATCTGGCGCTTCGTTTTCATCCATATTAATCCTTTCCAAACCAAAACTAAGGGGAATGGTGGGTTCCAAAACTAACCCATCTTCGAGTAGGTCTCGTATACCCTAGAATTGACAACCTAAAGCGAAGTAGATATCCACCCTTGTTCATCGTTGGAGTCTGGTGGTTAAATTCTCAACCAAATCTCCCAGTGAATCGTCCACAACGGTGATCCGCATCATGATGCCTATGGACGCGAACGTCGCCGGAAACGTCTTCGGCGGTGCAATACTTCGATTGGTCGATGAGACCGCCGCGATCGTAGCATACAAACATGCCCGAACCAACGTTGTAACAGCCTCCGTGGATCGAATGGATTTCTTTTCTCCAGTGTATATCGGAGATCTACTTCGCATGATAGCATCGATCAACCTGGTTCACAGGACATCTATGGAGATCGGAGTCCGTGTCGAAGCCGAAAATCCAGTGTCAGGCGAGATCAGACATACGGGCACTTGTTTCCTAACTTACATAGCTCTCGGCAAGAACGGAAAACCGACAGAAGTACCTCGGCTTACTCCTCAAACAGACGAAGAAAAGCGCAGGTGGGCTGAGGCTGAAGTGCGACGACACTTGCGACTGAAACAAATCGGACGGGAAAATCAAGTTCAGGAAAACTTCAAGAAGAATCAGTAGCTACTCAACATCAGGACGGCATAAGAATATGACCATAGGTGTCGTAATTACATTTGATGACGCTGAGAACAAGGCTTGGTTAACAATTCCTGAAATGGACGTAGACAGATACGTGGGACATGAAGCCAGCTTCCAGTTCTCCAAAACCAAAGACTACAAGGGGAAAGTGATCGGGATCGAGGACGATTTTCTTGTAGTTAAATTCGAAGAACAACCCTTAGGCCTCGGACAAGGCAGCCAAGTCTCGGTAACCGACTAACTACTGTAGTCAATGGTCTCAGATATAGCAGCAGATTACGGCTTAATACGACGTATCACAGTAAGATTCGTACGAATCTAGTGCGAGAAATCAGGTTGGCATCGCTTTGTTTCAGAATTTGGACAAAGAATGGCGCGAACGGGTCGTTAAGAACAATTTAGACCTGATCATTCTAAGGCTTCTACGCACGAAACCATTGTGGGGATACGAAGTGAATGGTGCTATCCGTGATAGATTCCAGGTATACCTTAGCGCAGGCACTCTGTACCCATTGCTCCATTCGCTCGAGGAAGATGGGTACATTCAAGGCGAATGGGATTCAGAGAGAGGCCGTGGAAGGAGAATTTACAAGATTACTGATAGTGGAACGGGCTTTCTTGAATCCGGAGAACGCGCAACCCTCGAGTTAGCAAGGTTAATCCAGACTCAAGGGAAACGTGACTAATTCGAAAGCAATATGAATAGAGGAAATCTTTCGTCATCTGACACGAAATGTCGAAAGATAGCGCTGGCGCAAAGACTCGGAAATTCTTCCAGAAGAACCCGGCTGCGCGCGTCATACTGATCATACTGATTCTCTTCGCCGCAACCTATGGAAGCGTAGCGGTACTACGTGTTGCATTAAGCACCGATTCCCCCCTGATGGTGGTCTCGTCGGGGAGTATGATCCCTACCTTGAACGTAGGCGACATAATCATAGTTAGAGGAGAAAATCCTGCTGCGGTTACCGTGGGAACAATAATCATATTCCATAATCCCTACGACTACCAAATGCCAATAGTGCATCGAGTAATCGCCATCATGAACCAAAACAATCAAATCTACTTCCAGACCAAAGGCGACAATAACCCAGGACCTGACGGCTGGCAGGTCCCTGCCCAGAACCTTATGGGTGTATATGTTGCTAAGATCCCCTACATCGGGCTGGTCAGCTTGGAACTCCGTGGCCCGGTCGGAATAACGCTCATCATAGTTCTAGTCGCGTTAATCATTGCAATCGAATATAACGAATCGAAACCTAAGAGTCCTAAGCGAACTTAGAGTGTGTTTAGTCTCCAGTCGTCATAAGTTCGCCGACGATCGCAGTGTGCGTGCGTAGCACGCCAACTATTGTTTGGATTTTATTCCTGACGATTTCGGTGAGGTGATTGATGTCCTCAGCTTCAACATACGCGATAATATCAAACATTCCCGTGACGGGATGAGCGGTTCTCACTCCTTCAATATTCGAAAGCTCTTCAGTTATAGTTCTTGACTTTCCCGGAGCGATTTTTATGAGAATGTACGCGCCAATCTTTCTCTTATCTGCCATGGCTTTTCGCTAACACACCTATGGTTCGTAAGTTATCAAGACCTTTTCTTCCAACGTATCTTGAAGTTTGGTCACGGCACGGTGAACCTCACTCTCTTTCTTCGCTCCTGTACAAACGAGTTTCCCGCTAGCGAACAAAAGGATTACAACTTTCGGGTCATCCATTCGGTAGATCAAACCTGGAAACTGTTCGGGTTCGTACATGGTGCGCTTGAGTGAGTAGGTAGATTTTTCCAGGTCAATGTAGCCTCCTAATCCTGCCGAAGCGACGATGTTCTGGATCTGAATTTCAGGCTTGCCAAGAATTACGATTCCGTTCCTCTTCAGCTCATCAACAACTTTCATCACAGCCTTCCTGGCCTGTCGCTCAGATTTCGCGCCGGTGCACACCATCTTACCTGAACTGAAGATAAGCGTGGCCGTTTTAGGTTTCTTGAGTCGATATACGAGTCCAGGGAACTGTTCAGGACGATATTCGACACCAGGGAAAACGCGTACGATAGAATTCAAATCAATATTTTGATGAAGCGTGGCAGAGGCGACCACGTTTTCGATGTTAATGAAAGCCTTCTTGCTCGGCAGATTCTCCACCTTAAATATACGGCATATAACCCTAACGCTTCTGTATATAAGCCCTTTTTAAACTTGAATCTAGATACCACCAGTTTGCAGAACCGAATCGAAAAGGGCGTTTCGGTGATGACCGGCCCACTTATTCACTTCACTCTTTGTTTAGATTTGGCGAGTATAGCGATTAGCAGGTTGCTATCAGTAGCTAGCGTAGGAAGGAACGGTCCAATTGACGGTAAGTTGCGCCGATCCGAAATTTCCGGCGTTATCGTAGGCGTAAACGGTTACAGTGTAGGTTCCTGATTGGCTGTAGCCGTGATTGCTCACGTAGCTGATTTGAGCCTGGCAACAGTATGGGAGTGACAGTGAGGCTCCATCTCCGTAGTACCAGTTGAGTTGTGTAATCCACAACCCGTTCCCCGTCTTTGCACTAACCCCGAACTGGTAGGTTTGTGGATACGCCAGAGTCAATTGTACAGAGTTGAATTCAACCTGTACTACTCCACTGTTCGATGTGCTGAGGCTTGTTGTGCTTGTTATAGTGTAGGAGATGGCTTGTGCGTTTGTGGTTGGAGTTAAGCTGGCAAAGGATACGAGACTAAGCGTGATAGCGACCAAAATTACGAGTGTACTGACCGACCTCAACTTCATCATTTGCACATCTGAACGTAACGAGTCGGTCCTGTGCAAATAAACCTGGTACGGAAGAGCGCGGAGACATGTAATTCTTCGCGCTTAATTGAATCGTGCTTTACACGCAGTAGCGATGCTGAGATACTCAGTTCCTAGTTCCGACTCGTCTTCTTCTCAGTAGACCGAGAACTATTCCGCCAAGAAGGAGACCCAACAGAATTGCCTCCAACGGAAAGCCGGGGATTCCACTACCGCCGCTCGATGGATTTTGAAAGGTAGTGGATCCTATCGTTGCGACTGAAGTTACCGTTACAACCTGAATAGAGCTCGTTGTTGACAGAATAGTCGTGCTGGTTGTTGATGTCGAAGTTGAGTTCCAAGTGAATACGCTGAGCGACTGCATCGTCGTAGTTGACGTGGTCGATACAGTGGTTGAAAGTGTAGTGGAAGCAGTCTGTGCTTTAATCGGTACACTAAACGAGGATACGAGGACCAAAACCGCGACCACGACAAGTCCGACGGAGATAATGCTGCGATGAGAACTATGCATTAACCTTGACCATCTCTGTCAGTTACTTATCCTACGCCGTCGAACAAGGGCGATCACAGTTATCCCGAACAGAATTCCGGCGAGTATAGATTCCCAGGGGAATCCTGGAATGCCAGGCACCTGAAGTGTGTTCATGCTGACCGAAGTGCTCACGGCAGTTGATGTACTGGTCAGAAATGCTGTTGAGACGGAACTGGCTACAGCAGTCGCAGTGGCGCTTTGCACGTTGACGATGGTTGAGGTTGTTGTTCCAGAAGTGCTAACCGTTGAAGCGATAACGTTCGTGGAAGTTGCTGTTGTCGACGCAGTTGTTGTCGCTTGGTTCGGCCCACTTCCACCCCCATTATAGACTGGAGGACTCAACGGGTCAAGGTGGAAGACTCCTGCAAGAGGAGCACCGGTAATAGAGCCTTGTGGAGTAGCCCCCACTGCCCAGCCGTCCTGAGTATTGCCCGATTGTCCCCATACTGAGTATAGTGCAAGTCCGGGCGCTATTGGAGGCGAGATTGTCGTGGCAGTCCAGATTTGTCCATCCCAGTGAGCGAAGAGCGAACTGGCGTTTCCTGTCTCATCGGTACCTCCGACCGCCCAACCGTCACCGTTTCCTGAACCAGTATTTTGAGTGTCAACGAAAACCGATCTCAGAACACCAGTTGGAGGGGCGCCGATCACTTGATTTTCTCCACCACTCCATCCCTGTCCTCCGTTTGTTGTTGTTAGGACTGTGTTATCTGCTCCCACGATCCAGCCGTGATTGGAATCAGTAAAGAAGACGCTGTAGAGGTTTGGAGTAGCTCCTCCGAGCGCAGAGAGTGTGACTTGCGACCAGGTTGCTACTGAATTCACTTCTGACAATGAATATACAACCCCATTATTTCCAACAGCCCAACCAGCGAACTGGTTAGCGCCGTTATTGTTGATGAAGACAGAGTTCAATTTCACATCTCCAGTTGCTTGCGCGAACAATCCCCACTGGTTTACGCTTGTGGTGTAATGGAAGAATTCGCCTTGGTCACCTACAGCCCACCCTTCACTACTGCTAATCATGTACACGGAAGTCAGAGAACAGGTACACACCGGTTGGCTCGAAGACGCTCCTGACCACGTGTTGCTATCCCAATGCAGAGCGAACGGAACTTCGGTAGTAACATGGCATGGCTGCGCGCCAGGTGGCGGACAGGCGATTCCGCCGACAGCCCATCCATCACCGGAACCATCCATTGAGATGCTCGTAATGTTGAACGGTTGCCCGCCTAGTTGTGGTGGTGGCTGGATTTGCGCGTGGTGCCATTTCACTCCATCCCAATGGAGTAGCGAGGGCTGATTATTCGCATAATCCCACCAGCCGCCCATCCAAGCATCGTTCTGGCTTATTTCATAGACTGAGGTGAGGTTCGTTGTTTGCAATATTCCAGTGTTGCCTCCCCAGCATGGACTTATGACAGAATTTCCACAATTCGAATTCTGCGTGTCAATAATTACGCCCTGAGTTCCAACCGCCCAACCGTTCCCGCCGCTAGGGACCGACAAGCCAAGTAGGTTTATACCAAGACCGGTCGCGGTTTGGCTTGGAGTTGTTAGCGCAAGCCACTGATTCCCGTTGCCGTTGCCGAGATTGTTGGAAGCTAGAATGACACTACCGAAGCCAACTATGACACCCTGAGAGGTACTTGTCAAAAAGACGCTCATGAGATTTTGACTCGTTGCTCCTGGGCTTACGGGTCCATTCCAGCTTCCCGCTGAGCCGCAGCAGAAGTGCCAAATCTCTCCATTGTTACCAACTGCCCACGCTTCGAGGCTACTGCCGCCCTGATCGACGAAGACGGAGTTGAATGTTACATTGTCTGCTGGTTGTGTTTCAGTCCAACCACCGCTAGTAAGCTGCGCGATGTCACCATTATTACCGACCGCAAAACCACCAAGATTTCCAGTCGAATCAGTATACATGTAGATACTGTTGAAAACACTTGCATGCGTGCTAGTGAACGGGCATCCCCACGAACCACCAGCAAGCGGATCTCCGTTAAAGTTGCAGATGATGCCATGTGATCCAGTATTACTTTGACCAACTGCGTAGGTGAGTCCTTGTGACTGGAATGGCCCAGAGCATCCTGTCTGTCCGGTTTCAGGCGAATTACAGACCATGAACACGGATGTCAGGTTACCAGCGCCTGCTGCAAAGAGTCCTTCGTCTTTCTCCGTAAGCGTCCCTCCGTTCCAGTACGAAGCAACTGGGCAGGTGGGCGTCGTACACGTGCCGAACGCGACAGTGCTGCTTCCTACCAACCATCCATCCGCAACGTTGCCGTTCTGGGTATACGGAGTGCAGAGCGAACCAACTCCTGGAGCTCCAGGATTCAAGCAGAAGTTTGCAGATGAGTACACGGCAGTTGATATTGGCGGAGAAAGGATTTGCCATGAAAATCCATCATAATGCGAAATAATCCCTGTCGTGCCATCACCACCCACTGCCCATCCATCACCGGACCCAATGGACGCTGATCCGCTAGATCGATCCATGTAGATCCCACGAAGAGTCGCGCTAGGATCAGCAGGAACATACTGAGTCGGATTGATGTCACGCCATCGTCCGAAAGTACTAGCGGCTAGCGTTGGCGCAACGCTGAATGCTACGATCAAAATAATTAGTGCTGTCGCGAGTAGAATTCCGCTACGACGCAAAACCGATATTCCGGATTTCTGATAACTCAATTTAGTTTTTCTGTGTTTAGTTGTCATTTTTCGAATTCCTTCAAATATTTTCGGACAGCTTCGCGAATTACGAAAGATCTTGACGGAACTTTCGCCTCATCGATCAATTCGTCAACTTTGTCGAGAAGTTGGATCGGAAGGGTGGCGGTAATGTTTGCCATCCTCATTCTCCGATTCGACATCGTTGTCGCCTCGGCCGTCAATTTTACTTGCTTCCCCTGAAGCGCCGTCGTCTTAGGACGATCAGGGTTAGCAGGCCGACTGAAATGCCGGCAATTATGGATTCACTTGTGAATCCTGGAATCCCTGGATGCCCTGCAGCAGTGGTAGCGTTTACGGGGATAGTGATGGTGCTGTTAGTTGAGAAGGTGTGTATTATGGTCGTTGATGTTGATGCGGCGGTGTACTGCGTCGTTACCGTGGAAACGATCACGGATGTTGAGTTCGAGTAGAACTCTCCACCGAAAGCAGAAAATTGCAACATCGCTGAGAGAGCCTTACCAGTAAACGGAGCAGGATCGGCTAAAATAGCTGGGCAACTCGAGGTGACACTAGGGAGCTGCACGTTGCCTTGTATACAGGATGTTTGTGTCTGTGGAGGACTCGGATTGAGAGAGGTCCCCGCGGGGGGCCATGTTGTGTAGTCTTGACCGGGTGTTGTCGCTGGTAGTGATAGAAGAGGCGGCACAACTGTAAATCCTGGAATCCCTGGGTCTCCGCCTACGATCCAACCGTTACCTTCAGAAGTCATGTAAACCGACGACAAAACTGGTGGAACCTGTCCAGGGATTTGCCCTATTAGCGGTGGGGATAGCACGACGACTCTCCACGAGGTTCCATCCCAGTGATAGATCGAAGCAGTAAGCTTACCCGGAAGGCCTACAGCCCACCCGTCATTGGGGTTCGTAAAGAAGACTGACTTCAGCGTGCCGCTTTCAATACCCGTTGAAGCGATTTTGCCTGGCAACGGTGGCAATGAAACGGGTTCCCACTTCGTCCCGTCCCAGTAGAGGCTGACAGGCCCAGCGGCGAAGGGACTGCAATAATTCGTGGGTGGGTTTACGCAGTTGCCGAGGGGCAGGTTGTCAGGTTGTGGGGTAAGACAATTTAGATCCGACGGCTGGCATCCGTTCTGAATACCTCCCACAATCCAACCGGTCGTTGGATTCAGCATGAAGATTGATGTCAGGTTTGCATCAGTCGATAATGTTGGAAATCCACTGACGGCAATGGGGTTCCATGTACCGACTCCTCCCGACACGGTATATTGGAGGATAGTAGCATTATCGCCGACTGCCCAACCGTTATCTTGGGAAAGCATGAAGACGGAATTGAGCGGTGGTGTCGGTGCTGGACTTGAGGGAGACGGAAAGACGGCCCATGTTCCAACGCCACCAGAAACAGTGTAGTGTAATATAATCCCAGAGGGCAGGGTTGTACATGGAGTCGTCTGTTGTGGACCTAACGGGCACGTGCCCGCTTGTTCTCCAACCGCCCAACCTTCCGTTGAGCTGATCATGAAGATTGATTTCAATACGTATTCTCCAGGAGGCGGGGTAATCGTGTTCCAACTTCCACCAGTAAAATGCAAGATCACTGGACAAATGGCGGTTGTGCAGGAAGCCGTAGAATGATCGCCTCCTCCCACGGTCCATACATCACCTGAATTGACCATGAACACTGAATTCAGATTGTTCGTGGTTCCAACGGATACGCCCTTCGTCCAAACAAATCCGTTCCAATGATAAACCGTAGGTTCAAAAGTGTTGGCACCGGGGGCAGGTACAATTGGAGATGGCGCAGATGAGTTGCCCACAGCCCAGCCATCATTAGGATCGATTGGTCCAGTCAACGGCGGACCGAACGAGATCGAAGTGAAATTGTTGATTGTAGGACTTGTTATCGTGCCGTAGTTTGTACCGTCGAAATGCATGATGACCCCGTCTGTTCCCACTCCCCACCCGTCATTGGGGGTGTTGAAGTATGCCGCGTTGAAGCTCAGTGCACCTACCGGCGAAGTGGGCACCAAGTTTGAAGAGAGGAGTGACCAGCTTCCGCCAGAATAGTGGATGATCGTTCCACGCTGACCAAACGCCCATCCCTCGTTTGATGAGACCATGAAGACCGAAAGCAGGTTGAATGATGTAGTTCCAGGGCTTACCGGACCGGTCCATGTGCCAGAATTATATTGAATTATGGTGCCGCAGTCGCCGACTGCCCATCCTTCAGTGGGGCTCATCATGAAGATTGATCGTAGGGAAACTCCACTCGTTTCCGTTCCGCAGGTGGTTATGCCGCTCGCTGGTGATGTGAATGCACTCCATGCACCGCCACTGTAATGCCAAATGGCTCCGCCTGAACCGATAGCCCAACCTTCCGTTGAGCTGACCATGAAGATAGAGTAGAAGATTATGTTTGGAATAGGAGCTTGGGGCATGTTCCAACCACCCCCCAATCCTGGAACGCCTGTCCAGTGCCAGAAGACACCAGCAGTTCCCGCAGGGTTCTCACCAACGGCCCACACGTCAGTTGAACTAACCATAAACGCGTCCCAAAGCGGACCGGCATCAACACCAGTAAGCCCGGCTGTTTGGAGGCGCCACCCGACACCATCCCAATGAATCGCAAGCCCGGTACAAGGGCCCTGTACAAGACCAACCTGACCTTGGGTCTCGCATTGGTTGATTGACGGGGTTGGGAACGAATCTGTAGTGCCACCAGTGGGAACGCTGAATGTGAAGCCCGTGAATCCGACAGCCCAACCGTCAGTTGGACTGATTGGATTATTCGGCGGCCCAAATGTCACAGCGGTTAAGTTGTATGCTACCGGTGTTGTGGGGAAGCCCATGAATTGTGGTGCGGGCACGAAATTCCATGTCTGACCATCATAATGAAATATAGCTGGAAGACCTGTTGTCGTATTCGTCGTTGGCACAGAGTCACCTACAGCCCAACCACACTCAGTCGTTCCCTGACACTGGGAGTCAAAACCTGGACTGAACATGTAGACAGAGTTCAGTTGCGGATTCGCGGGTGGACTGATGTATGATGTCGGGTTGATGTCGCGCCATACGCCCAACTGCGCGCTAGCGGGAGCCGTTGATGCCATCAGAACAATTAGGATACTCGCGATTAAGAATAGGGAAAATTTACCATTGAATCGACGCATATTGAACCAGCCGTTAATGATGCTGGCTATGATTAACAATTAATAACATTAAGTAGACATTACATGTTAAACGAGCTACATGTCGCCCTACGTTTCTTAGCGCAAAGATGACACGTTTACCCCAGGACCGATAGCATCAAACATGCCTTCCACAGTCTCTCTCGTGCTCACTAAGGCACTTTTCACACATAGTGTTCCCGCATTTCTTACATGCCTTTAATGGTCCCTCAAGTAGGCATCCGCAGAATCCGCAGTATACTCCGGACAGATCCAAAGTAGTCTCTATCGGTGAAAGTTCACGAACCTATAAGCTAGCCGTCTGAGAATAGAGGGGAAGAAACTTGCGACTTAGGCTGAGGTTGTACGGAGTCTTCAGGTCTACGGCATGTTCTGGTGAGATTGTTCTTGAACTTCCTGAAAAGTCCGGAACTACGGTACGTTATGCTATAGCGGAGTTGATTCGGAGAGATGACTTACGGGATTTGAGGGGCTTATTGGTGAGTGGAGATACTTCTGACCCCCGTCCTAACGCGCTTATAATTGTCTCAGGGCGTGAAATCGGCTCTTTGAACGGTTTAGAGACGGAGCTCAAGGACGATGACGAGTTAGCATTGCTTCCAGTTGCCCATGGAGGATAACACTTCGAGCAGATCTTGTTAGTTAAGTCATGAGGAAGGATTCGATGCCAACTGGTTCTCACGACTCGTTGAGAATAACCATCTACCTTTTTCTATGCATTGTTATTTTTGGGGCCTTTCTTGGGACAAGCGCCGTCACGGCATCTTTATGCCAAGTAACAAATATCTCAGTTAACTATCAGCAGCCTGCTCCGCCCAATCAACAGATTCAACTTTCAACCATCGTGTCAGGGATTTGTAGTCCAGCAGAGCAACAAGTGTTCTACACCGCCCGCGTTGATATCCATGACACTACAAGGAATCAGATATTATCGATGGCCAGTGTTCCAATCGGCTACCTTACGTTGCAGCAGCCCAACTTTGTTGTCACTGTACCCAATGTGGTGACCACACCTAACGTAGTAGCATCATGGCAATTGACGGTTGTAGTATATTTGTTCGCCAATTTTGAGCTCGTCGCTAACGGGATAGACACTTCCACAGTTGACAATATTTCTGTTCAGGTGGGTACGGTTCAGATCACGACGATGTCATCATTTCCAACGACTACCATGGCAACGGTCATTACAGCATCGAGCAGTAGCACTATGGCTCAGTCAACGTCTACGATCAATGAGGCTTCGTCAATCGAGCCAATTTGGCAACAGGTCCAATCCATAGTGTTACTAACTTCAGCCGCGATCATTACCATACTGGGACTTGCGTTCCTGTTCAAGTCAAGAAAATCGCGTTCCAAGTCCGCATGCTGAGGGTCAATCTAATTTTTGATTTTCAGTAAATCGTTCATGCTCCCGCTTCTATACCCACGGACGTCGAACGAAACATAAGCATATCCGAAATCCCGTAGAGCCTCACCGATCTTGTCGAGTGTAGATTCATCGAAAAGCAAAGACCTTTCGTCTTTACCAATTTCGATTCTAGCCAGATTTCCATGGTCGCGCACTCTCAATTCTTTCACGTTGATTAGAGAACGAATATATTGTTCGGATCTTTCGATTCTGAGAAGTTTTTCTGGAGTTATCGCTTGTCCGTATTCTACACGCGAGGAGAGGCATGGGTTTGAAGGTTTTTCTGAGTTCGGTAGTTTGAATATTCTTGACAGCTCTCTGACTTCGGACTTGGTCATGCCAAAGTCTGCTAAAGGTCGCCGTACCCCTTGCTCGGATAATGCTGCTGCTCCCGGTCTGTGTCCTTTCAGATCGTCTGCATTGGTTCCGTCTACTATCGTGGTTATTCCCAACTTTCTGGCCAAAACAACGAGTTTCCGGCTTAGTTCTTTCTTACAGAAGTAGCATCTGTTAGATGGGTTCGAGGTGTAACTAGGATCGCCCAATTCATCAGTTTGGACGATAATCTGCTTTACGTTCAATTCTGCAGCAAGTTTCTTCGCTTCTTCCAACTCGGATGATGGAAGGCTAGGGGAGTTCGCGGTAACGGCTACCGCGTTCGATTGAAGTTCAAGCTTTGCAAGATACAGCATAAGCGTGCTGTCAATTCCACCGGAGAACGCCACGATCACTTTTCCAAAACCCTGGAGCTCGCTAAGTATCAACTCAGCCTTAGCTCGAAGTGCCGATGGAACGTAGGTGACAACTTCGCCCTTGATTGTTACGAGCTTCGTATCGCCTGTTAACATTTTATGATACGGTGAACGTTCAAGATACTTAGGTATTTCCAAGGCGAAAATCTTGCGCGAAATCCTTGAGAAACTCGCACGTGGAACCATTTCAGTTGATGAAGCAGAGAGGGAGCTAAAATTCGACGTTGTCGAGAAGGTGACTGGCATCGCGAAGCTGGATGTAGCAAGAGAACTGCGACGAGGGGTTCCCGAAATCGTTTTTGGTGAAGGAAAGTCTGTTGAAGATTTGATTGCGATCTCTGCGCGTATGCTGGACAAGAATGGTCGAGCGATAGTAACACGAGTTGACGATATCCAACTCGCTAGCTTAGTGACAAGATTTGATGGCAAGGCCAACATTAGAAAGTTTCCACACTCAAAATCAGTCGTGATTAAACGCGCAGACTTTGAGCCAAGACAAACGGGGGGAAGAGTTGGAATTCTCACAGCCGGAACAGTCGACCTGGGAGTGGCCGAGGATGCTGAGATGATCGCTAATGAAATGGGTTGCAGTACGTACCTTGAGGCAGATGCGGGAGTTGCTGGTATTCATCGTTTAATTGAACCTTTGAAGGATCTCATCGAGAATGATGTTGACAGCCTGATAGTTGTCGCTGGACGCGAAGGTGCGTTGCCCACGGTGGTTGCGGGATTAGTGGATATTCCCTTAATCGCCGTTCCTGCGTCTTCAGGATACGGCTATGGTGGCGGAGGGCGCGCTGCACTCATGGCAATGTTGCAGGCCTGTTCCTTGGGCCTTGCCGTGGTGAACATCGATTCAGGGATCGCGGCGGGAGTCGTGGCTGCGCAAATCGCCAATCGCGTGGCCAAGGCTCGAAAAGGTAACTAGATCCAGGCATCTATCCCTGCACTGATTTGACTGTCTTGAGATGACTCACAGCAGTCCTCACGACGTCTGCAGATTTTTGAAAAGCAACCCTCTCATCATCATTTAATTTTAGCTCTATAATACGTTCGACACCTTTAGCTCCCAGCACAGCGGGCACGTCGATGTAGAGATCTTTGACGCCAAACTCTCCATCAAGATGCACAGTCATACAAAGCGCCATTCTCTTGTCCTTCACAACAGTCTCAATCATTCTGGCTATGCCGTGAGCTGGGGCGTAGATGGTTGCTCCTTTGAGAGCGATTACCTCAGCCGCCGTCTTCCGAGTTCGATCGACAATCTCGGCCACTTGATCTGCGGGGAGAAGCTCGGTGATCGGTACCCCGTTCACAGTAGAGAAGCGCGGCAATGGGACCATTGAATCACCATGTTCGCCGATCACAACTGCCTGTACTGAACTTGTCGAGACTGCGAGGGCTTTTGCTATGAAATATTTGAAACGCATAGTGTCGAGCATACCGCTCTGGCCGAAGACTCGTGAAGAATCGAACCCTGAAACCTTCCAGGTCAAATATGTCATAACGTCTACCGGATTTGTGACAAGCATAATGAGTGATTTGGGTGCATACTCCACAATCTTCTGCGCGATTCCGCGGATAATTTCTTCATTCTTATCTTGCAAGTCCAGTCGCGTCATTCCGGGTTTCCTTCCCAACCCCCCGATCACGACTATTAGATCTGAGCCTGCGATGTCTTTGTAATCATTTGATCCGACAATATCCACGTCAGCCCCCTGTTCCGCAGTCATCTGTCCAAGATCCAGTGCCTCACCTTGAGGAAGCCCCTGAATAATATCGACGAGTCTAATATCCCCAAGTTCACGAGAAGCCACCTGTAGAGCTACCGCGCTACCAAGTTTGCCGGTTCCGATGATTGAGATGAGTTTTCGTGCCGTCAAAATTAACCACTTTGCCGCATTTTTCGCGTAAGAACATGTCGTTTAATAGTTCTTCCTATAATCCGTCCAATGGATATTCGCCAAGAATCGATACGATCGTCCCCCTGTGGTTGGAAAAGGCTTTTATGGTCTCGTCATGCGGTAACACAATCGATTCAGATAGGGGAGGGAAGTTCATTGGCTGAAATGTTTTGTGTAAAATGTAAAGAAAAGAAAACCGTACCTGATGATCAGACAACGATGGAAAAGACCGCAAAAGGCCGAAACATGATGCGTGCTGTCTGTCCGACTTGCGGTACCAAAATGACCAAGTTCACGAAGTAAATACTCCTGTGAGTATACTTCGTCAGATTTCTTCGGTTCGCCGAAGAAATCGCCTCCGATTTTTTCTTCATTCGAGGCAATTTGGGATTCTAGCAACGTATCATGAATTCTCGTCGCAAGTTGAGGTTCAAAATTGGAAGTCAGTTCGAAGAATCTCAATTTCAAGATCGCTTTATTGGAACTCAGCCTTCTCAAACCTCACGAAGAAGTGATCGATAATCTGGTACGCAAACTTTCGAACGAGATAGAATCGGAAGGGGAAGTTAAGGATCCATTAATTACCGATGAGAAAGATCACGTGATCCTTGATGGGATGCACCGCTTCAATTCGTTGAAGAGACTGAGATGCCGTTTTGCACCATGTTGCCTTATCGATTATGATAACCCGGAAATTAAAGTGGAATCATGGTATCGCGTCTTTAACATTGAAGAACCAGAAAAATTCGCTGAACAGTTGCTCGAAGACTTCGCAGTGAAGTATAAGCGAGAAAAGGGTACTCTTACCGGGTCAGAAATAATCCTGGCAAGTGAAGGAACAAGGTTCGTTCCTTCACAAATGATTGATGACGTTCAAAGCGCCAGGCGAGCTGTAGAATTAGAGAGAGCAGTATCGCTAAAGGGATACAAAGTAGAGTACCAGCCATCGATCGTCGCCATCCAACGCTGGAAATCGGCCAATGCGAATTTTGTTATCCCCCTACCAACCTTCACCAAACAAAGGATACGGGAGCTTGGAGAAAAGGAAATTCTCCTCCCTCACAAATCCACCTGCCACGTCATACCATCAAGGCCCCTTCGACTAGACGTGCCACTAGCCTTGTTAAGAGACGAAAATATTACACCCCTAGAAGCCAATGCGCGACTGACCCAACTCCTGTCAAGCAGGAAGATCGACAGAAAACCCCCCGGCTCCATCATAGACGGAAGAAGGTATGAAGAAGAGCTCTTAGTCTTCACGACCTGATCGAATTTCACGTTTATATCTGACTCATCGCTCGTAGAAATATTCGAGATTCACAATGCCCGTTGAAATTGCTGACGCCGAAGAGTTCATCCAAGTATCAGAACGAGCTAGCGTATGCCGAGTAAAGAGACTTCAGGACACTGTGAAATTGAAACTTCGTACCCGAAAAGCGTTGTACACAATAAAGGTTGATCCGAAGAAAGCGGAAGAATTAATCAAACAGATCAAGTGCGAGATCGTCGAAGCCTAAAACGTACAGAACGTGATCGTCTCTGTTCTTAGCAGAGATGAGCTACTACTTCCTACTGTTCGTAGGCATGCTAGCAACTTTAACATCTCTCTACACTCTGCGCCTAGGGAGAGATTATGAAAGGAGGACACAAAGGGTTCTCTCAAGACCGAAGACTGGATTCTCACCTACGACCTGCCTAATCATGGCATGTAAAGGTGACGAACCAGGATTGGAAAAAAATATTGCTGCAATGCTCCACCAAGAGTACGAAGATTATTTTTCGGTAATAGTAACTGACGATACGAAAGACCCAGCGTATAGTGTTGCTGAATCTGTGATTGCCCGTTATCCAAATAGTAAAGCGATGCTTATCACGTCGACAAATCACTTGAACGCGAGCGGTAAAGTATCCGCTCTGCTTACTGCTTTAGAGAAAAATAAATCCGAAGTCTACGCGTTCCTCGATAGTGACTCATTTGCACCGCCTAACTGGTTGGGCGAGTTAGTTGATCCGCTCTCTGATCCATCGATCGGAGCTACTACCGGATACAGATGGTATTTCCCAACTCAGAACAGATTTTGGTCACACGTCCAGTCTGCCTGGAATTCCTTCGGAACAAACCTTCTCTTCGACGATAAGTACAACTTCCCTTGGGGCGGAGCGATGGCAGCGCGCGCCGATATTCTAGACAAAATCAAGATCACGGAAGTGTGGAGCACCGCCGTAAGTGATGATCTATCACTTAACGCCGCCTTGCGAGAGCACGGGTTTAGAATATTTTTTCTTCCACAGTGTATGGTAGCCTCAATGAGCAACATTACTTTCCCGAATTTCATTAAATGGGCGACGAATCAAACGGCGCTCGTCCGAGCGTATTACAGGCGTCTTTGGAATTACGCGTTAGCAGTATTTGCATTTTTCAATATTATATTCGCTCTAGGAGTGACAAGCCTGCTCGCAGGCTTCCTCTTGAACCCGACATGGTTCATACCAGCATTTCTACTTCTTCTGCCTTCCACAACAAGTGTTTTACGGAGTAAGGCTAGATCCGATTTATTCAAACACGTTATGCCCGCGATGCAGTCTCAATTTGAGCTAAAGTCTCGTATGGATCGCATAGCAAGCCTTATTGTTCCTTGGATCATGAGCTACTGTATCCTCAAATCGTCGCGGATCCAAGAGATTGAATGGCGAGGTCATACATACAAACTTGCCACATCGTGAAGCCTTCCTTAAACCACTCTTCGCAAAGCAACTGGATCTAGTCATTCTCTTTGTAACCTCGATATGTAACGCTCGATGCAGGACATGTTTCTACTGGCTCGAGTTAAATCGCAAAGGCGACCTAACGTTTGATGAACTCGCAAAACTGTCGTCCACCATGCCGAAGTTTCATGACCTCTGGATCTCAGGCGGAGAACCTTTCCTCCGGAAGGATCTTGCTAAAGTCATTCGTCTCTTCTACTCGAATAATCAAATTAGAGACGTAAGAATCCCAACCAACGGGCTGCCAATAGCTCAAACAATTTCGATTGCGATGGAAATTCTTAAAACCTGTCCTGAGCTCCATCTTGAGATCGATATCTCAATAGATGGACCCCCTGAAATCCATGACAAAATCAGAGGAGTTCCAAGAAACTTTGAGCAAGCGACCGAAACACTAAACGCGCTCCAAAAATTACGAAGCCAATATCCAAATCTGACGCTCTACATTAACTCCGTGATTACGCACGAAAACGAAGATGAGATCTCAGAACTTGGAAGCTACTTTAAGTCAACATCAGATCTGGACGGGCATTATTTTCAAATAATACGCGGCGACCCAAAAGACCCCAGACTACAATCGGTTTCTCCTAAGAAGCTTAAGGAAATTTACAATCAAGTATTGCCCCTAAATCTTGAATATGTATCGAAACCGGCACGAAGTAACTCGCTCCTCGATCGACTCAAAAAAGCCTACTGGCAAGCTGGATACAAATTCAGTTATGAGACGCAATACCAAAACTATGTTCACCAACGCAAATGGAAGATGCCGTGCACGGCAGGCCAAACATCAATTGTGATCGACTACAACGGCGACGTACGAGTATGCGAACTCCGCAAACCAATAGGAAATCTCAGGAAATACGGAATGAACTTTCAGAGTTTCTGGAATTCAAAAGATAGGCAGAACGAAGTGCGGCAAGTCAAAAATGACCAATGCTTCTGCACGCACATTTGCTTCATGTACGATTCAATGAGACATAGTAAGCGTGTCATGCTATGGGAACTCCCGAAGATGCATTTCGTCGGACTAATTTCCAGCAAGTTTCAAAGAAAAAGTCTCCCCCAAAAGTATCTTCGCACTGCAAAGCCCGAGATTGTCCTGAACCAAGCGCAGTTGCAGAGACCTCGGAAGTGAACCGTTCGCTCAGCGAAGGCTCTTAGCTGCCAGTTTATGTAATTTCCCAATCTTTTCCAGCGAGAACTTTCGATCAGCGGTTACGAGCGCATACTTTCGTCCGGAATGAAAGATCGCTGCGATAATGTCTTCATGAATCAAGATAGAATATTCAGGTTTGCCGAAAAAAGTAGCGAAGTCTTCATGCTTTTGGACGGAAACGAGTCGTGCGATTAGATTTGGCGTCTTTTCGAGCGGTTCGAGCGGTTGGACACCTTCTCTCATTCCGCCTTCAAGAATCCTACCATTACTGTCAACGAGAGCCGCAAATCGAACACGCTTATCGAACTTCATGAATCTATCGTAGATCTTCGTCATTTCACAGCGAACCTTCAGTCACTCCACGTACACAAAGACTTTCCTATAGCAGAGTTCCCTGTGATTCATCGTTGACCTCTCACGCCGGTAGGTTTTATTTCTCAGAGCTTTCAATCAGACGACGTTCCGGGCCGGTCGTCTAGTCTGGTTAGGATACCTGCCTGACATGTTAAGCAAGGCGCAGATCGCAGGTGGTCGAGAGTTCAAATCTCTCCCGGCCCACCAAAGTTCCCAATGCTTTATGACATATAACGTCGTAATACAATTAAGGAACAGAAAGTAATACAATGATCTATGAAGCGCCGTTACAGCATGACGCTTGACCCGTCGCTTGTTCACAAAATCGATCTACTAGTTGATGGAACGCGGTTCACGAATCGCTCACAGACAGCAGAACATCTCTTGAAGCTTGGAGTAGAACAGCTTCGTCCCGAGAGAACCGCGCTGATATTGTGTGGTGGGTTTGAGACACGAGTTAGGCCGGTTTCGTTTTCGACGCCGAAACCTCTACTCCCTATAGGCTATCAACCGCTTCTAGAGTATCAGATCAGCTACGTCAAGAAGTATGAGTTCGATAGAATCATTTTGGCGATAGGCTATTTGCAAGAACAAATCGTGCGGTATCTTGATGAACATAGACTGGGAGTACAATTACGGTACAGTTTCGAAAAGGAACCGCTCGACACGGGTGGCGCTATCAAGAACTCTGAATCAGTCATCAACTCTGACTTTCTAACTTTGAATGGAGACGTGATTTTTGCGGGACTAGATCTTGACAAATTAATTTACGCGCATAAGAAATCGAACGCGCTTGCAACAATCGTGCTCGCAAAATCAAAAACCCCTACTAGATTCGGCGCGGTGGAACTTGACGAGACTGACAAGGTGGTAAGTTTTGTGGAGAAACCGAGAAAACAGCCGGCAGGTGAATCCTGGGTTAACGCAGGCATCTATGTTATCCGGCCGTCGCTATTTTCTAAAATTCCTAAGGCTAAACGAATATCTTTGGAATTGGATGTTTTCCCGAAACTAATGCGAGAGGGAGCGATTTCAGGATACAAACATACCGGATATTGGGCGGATGTCGGTACTCCGGAGGATTATCTTAGAGTTCAAAAAGATATACTGACAGGAGTCCTGAAACCGGAAGAAGTTAACGCTGAAACGTAGGCTTCAGAGCGCCAGAAGCCCAATATTCGCTTTGAGTTTAGCCAGAGTAGAGGAGACCATTTCAGAAATGACCTCTTCAGGCAAGTCGTGATAAGCACATTCACTGTCCAAGGTTGTGGGTGCAGGTTCTCCGACTAGCGCTTCGAATAGCTTGCGCCAATTTTCCGGAATCTCGTTGGGCAACGAGTAACCGGCGGAAACGGCTGAAACCAGCGTCCAAGTGCGAGCTACGTTCGCCAAATTGTAGCCTCCGCCGCCAAATAGAACAAGGCGTGAGTCTGAGACCTCATGCGATAGGGCGTCCACTATAGTGGTTGCTTCACGATATGTTTTTGAAGTTAGCTTCAGGTGAGCGAGCAGATCGTTTGCATGAGCATCGGCGCCGCACTGCATTAGAAGGATTTCAGGTCGAAACTTTCTCACCGCTCTGGGAACTATCTCTCTGAAAAGTTTCAGGTAACCATCATCGCTCATGAATGGTGGAAGTGGGATGTTGATCTTCAAACCTGACGCTTTTCCCTCACCTATCTCGTTTACGAAACCAGTTCCAGGGAATAGATTCCGTCCATCTTCATGGAAATCTATATCGAGTAATGTAGCATCATCATAGAATCCGTACATTACTCCATCCCCGTGATGCGCATCCACATCTAAGTACAGGATTTTGTCAAGGTGATACTTCTTCTTCAAGTAGGCAATGGCAACTGCAGGATCGTTGAATATGCAAAAACCCGACGCGTGATCTTTGTGAGCATGGTGAAGACCTCCAGCAATATTCACGGCATGTTCCGCGTGTCCCGACATCACGATATCTACTGCCGTAAGCGAAGCACCAACCGCGAGTGCTGAGGCTTCGAAGCATCCCTTGAAGGCAGGGGTATCACCCAGATCTAAGTAACCATCTCCAGTCTGACTCATCGCCTGTACGAACTGCAAATAATCTTCAGTATGGAACATTCGCAGCTCCTCCATTGAAGCCATACGCGGTTCTTGGACATCGACATTAGATGCAGTCAACAATCCGAGGCTTCGCATCAGTTCGAAAGTCAACTTGAGGCGTGTTGGCTTTAGCGGATGAGATGGACCAAAGTCGTAGTGTTGGAAATCGTCGCTGTATACGATGCTAAGCTTATGATCCGACAACTAATCCGCCCTAAGCAATAACCAACTGGCAATAGTGATTTGTGACTTAGAATGATTTTCAACTCTTTCCGTTCTAGTCCAAGCTTAAATAAGTGTTATTGGTTAACGACGTTGCAGTGGAAATAATGCTACACCCGCCGGACGCACTTAACCTAACGATCACTGAGAAAGCTGCTGCGAAAGTTAAGGAAGCGATGAATAAGGATGGAAAGACAGACGCCACTTTGCGACTCTATGTATCAGGCGGAGGCTGCAGTGGCTTTCAGTATGGCCTAGCGTTTGACCAGAAGAAGGACGACGACTGCGTGATCGAGAAACACGGCGTGAAAGTTCTAGTTGACGCGGAAAGCGCGAAGTATGTGGAAGGAGCAGAAATCGATTACGTCGAGTCCGTCATGGGTGAAGGGTTCAAAATTAACAATCCCAATGCGACCGAAACCTGCGGCTGTGGGCACTCCTTCAAGCCGAAGTAACCCCGTACTTTGCTCTTTATTCTTCTAAACTAAATCCTAGCAGTAGCTCTACTCAATCGGCCTAGCAAGGTTCGATCGTAGATGGCGGCTTTGAAGTAACAGAGTAACTAACCCAAGTCACTCCACGTACCTCATCCGTAATTCGAGTGCTCATTTCCTCAAGTACATTATCCGGCAACCTTGCCCAATCGGCGGTCATCCCGTCAAAGGACGTTACCACACGTATGGTTACCATTTGGCCGAGCTTCCTTTCATCGCCGAGCACACCTACAGCCTTGTCTTCTCCAACGACAGCGAAGGCCTGCCACAGGGCGTCATACAGCTTATGATGCTTTAACGTCTCCTCGACGATATAGCTAGCCTCTCTGCAGATTCGCAGCTTTTCCCCAGTTACCTCTCCTATTATCCGCACAGCCAAGCCGGGACCAGGAAAAGGATGAGCCCTGACAATGGAGTCTGAAATGCCGAGCTCGGATGCGATTTTCCTAACCTCGTCCTTGTAAAGGAACTTGAGCGGTTCGATAATCTTGAATTTGCTCCATTGCGGGATCCCCCCAACATTATGGTGCGTCTTAATTCTTGACGCAACACTTCCTATGCCACCGCTTTCTATTACATCAGGGTAAAGAGTTCCCTGCGCAAGGAATTCAAAGGTTCCAAGTTTCGTGCTTTCCTCATCAAAAACGCTGATGAATTCTTCCCCAATTATCTTGCGTTTCATTTCAGGATCGATGACTCCGGCTAGACGCTTCAGAAAGCGATCAGTTGCGTCCACGTATCGTACGTTCAGCTCCAACTCCTTCAGAGCGTTCATAACCAAATCTACCTCATTTTTCCGAAGGAGGCCGTGATTCACAAAAATACAGGTCAGCCTGTCGTGTACAGCTCTTCTTACGAGGGCAGCTACGGTTGTTGAATCAATTCCACCGCTCACAGCGACTAGAACCGCTCCACTTCCAACTACTGCACTGATATTCTCGATAGAAGTATCAATAATTGATCTAGGCGTCCAACTTGGCGAACAACCGCAAATATTTATGACAAAATTTCGAATAACGTCCACACCCTGAACCGTGTGAGCTACCTCGGGATGGAATTGTACTCCGTAGAGCTTATGAGACGATTTTCGTATCGCCGCCATATTGCAGCTGTCTGAGCTTGCAAGCACTTCGAAGCCTACGGGCAGCACTTCAGCGCAGTCCCCATGACTCATCCACACATTAGTCGTGGGATTCAAATTCCTCAGTAGATCCGACCTATCGGCAACTCTGAGTTCAGTCTTACCAAATTCGCGTCGATTTGTGGCCTTAACCTTTCCACCAAGCATCTGAACCATAAGTTGCAGACCATAACATATTCCAAGAATGGGGACTCCGATGGCAAAGATTCGTGGATCACAATTTGGAGAATGGTCTTCATAGACACTGGCAGGTCCTCCGGACAAAACGATGCCTTTCGGGTCTAGCTTGCTCACTTCATCCGCAGATACCGTATACGGAAGCAGTTCAGAATAGACTTGACATTCTCGGATTCGTCTAGTGATCAGATGCGAATATTGCCCTCCAAAATCAAGAACGGCGATAAATTCCTTAGCCATCACATATCATGCCTACGGATCGATGTAGATTGAACCTCGAGCAAGTTTGGTCGCTCGACAGTTTCCACTACGTCGCAACGGCAAATATAAGTCGGCTTTTTGTCACGCGTGTGAACTGATTTTGGCTTCCAACTGATTCTTTGGAAGCGCGCCAACGATTCGTTCTACTTCCTTTCCATCCTTCATAACCAGAAGCGTGGGGATGGCCATTATTCCGAAGCGGTCTCTAGTTTCCGGATTCTCATCGACATTGAGTTTCCCGAAAACCATCTTACCACTATAATCCTTCGCGAGCTGATCCACTATGGGTGCGATCGCACGGCAAGGGGCGCACCAGACAGCCCAGCAGTCAACAACGACTAATGGGTACGATTTGATAGTCTGATCGAAGTTTCGATCACTCACGATTATGGGTTTGTCAATGTTGGGTGTTGAAGGTTGACTCAAGAGTTCTCGCATCTTCCTTTCTCTTATTTTATCCAGCTCATCCAATGCCGAAACACGTGATAGCTTAAGGCAAAGCGGTCACCATCGGTTATAAGTTTAGCCTGAAATCAGTCAGGATGAGTTTTGGTAATTCCATAAACTTCCACGAATAACCAATCCAGAAATTCTCCGGACATATGATCGACCTCACACCACACATGTACGCCACTAGGCAGTACAGTAAGTCGCCCAGATTCGAGATCAACATGAAACCCTTCGTGCCCGAACCCGACCGCAACCACTCGCGCGTTCGGGATACGTTTCAATAATTCACTGTGAACTTCCTCTTCAGAGAAATTTGGAAACTTCTTGCGTGAGCTATCTACGATCATACTGATTCCTCGGGAACCGAAAGATTTCAAATCATAGATGCTCTTAGCGTTCGGGAAATTCAGGAAAATCTGAACACCATAATTTGATCCGATATCGGAGGTGATTTGGTTTACTTCATGATAAACTCGGTATGTTTTTCCGTCGTTAAGGAGTTCGTCGAAATGTGTTTGGCTTTCAGCGATTCTTTCACGGATTTGATTTAGAATCCAACTCATTCTGTAACCTACGTGTTATTTGACAAACCGGTACAGATGATCCACGACCGCATGTTTTGGGACGGTTAAATCATTATTTTCCTTCGCTAACGATGGTGGTGAGCGTTGATCGGATCTTGTCTAGCCTTCTTACTTTCCAAGTTATAACTTCCTTGAGTCGGTCCATTGAGTCAGTTTCAATTTTGGCCACGACATCGTATACGCCGTATACGAAGTAAGATTCCTTTACCTCGGGCACTTCCCTAAGGCTCTTCAAGACCTCAACTTCCGAACCAGCATCTATATTCATGAAGACGAAAGCTTTGGGCACGTCCAAACCTCAATACCATGTATCGTAGACTAACATTAAGAGATTATCGCTTCCAGATTTGAGGAGCATCATACTTCCCGTCGCACCCGATCGATCGTCCCTGAGTTCGACCGAAAGATAGCTAATTACGCGAACGTATCACGAACTCTCTTATAGTACACTACCAAGAACCTCAATCCGTACCAGCCTTGTTCAAGGTTATGCTTACTAACCGTGTAATTGACAAGATCGCACGGGACATTAACAGGCCGTTCGAACGTATAGGGCTCTTAATGGGTACCCTCGAAGATCAATCGCTATGGATCAATGAGATTATTGCCGGCGAAACGGAAAGGGATACGATTTCATGTGTTTTCCCCGCGGATCGTCTGGCGAAGGTAGCAAATGATATTCTTGAGGGAAGGATAACAGGCCGCATAGTTGGCTGGTATCACTCTCACCCTGGTCATGGTCTATTCCTCTCGCAAACAGATATCGACACTCACATGCAGTTCTACCAATTTTCACCATACGCCGTTTCCCTTGTGGCTGATCCCAGTTCGGAAGAGTTTGGTGTTTGGATTTATGAAAACGGCATTGGCATAGTACAACTTCCTGCAAATTATCTCCATATCATCTAAGTCTGCCGACTCACTCGAGGCTGAGGTTTACGTTCTTTTGCAATAATACGTTGAATCTTTTGTACCGACCCTAATTTTGAGTTAGCCAGCGCCTCGTTAGTCTTCTGCCAAAGGTCACGCATCATGATACCAGGATAGCCTCTATGTTCGAGGCTGATCACCTGAAGCAGTATGTCGAGGCGGTCGGCGGCGTGAACAATGTGCGCCTCAATTGTTCTATCCTCAAAATATTCGTCACAAACTGCTGCGTAGTCTTCCGAGATACCGAAGGGACCCATGGCCCCACTCAAATGAGCGCATGCAGATTTTTCGATCTCGTTCTTCATCTTGCGTCCTCGTGATCCCAAATATTCAAGATAGGCCTTGCTTATGTCGAAAGTGAGAACCTCAGCAAGATCATGAAGCAACGCCATTTTCAGAACTCGTTCAACGTTAACGCGTCTTCCCATTTTCACTTCGAAGTTTGCCAGAACCATAGACAGCACGCTTGTGGAGAAGCTGTGATCCGCAACAGATTCCACATCTTGCAAGGAGATCCGATGGCTCAACCACCCACTCCTCGGGATACTCTTCAAGTCACTCAACGCTTGCAGGAAACTTACCAAATCAAGCATCCTTCAATTGACGAGAAGAGTTATGGCTTTAATTAAGGACAACTTGTTTGCCGACTGATCATCTTGGCAAGCGAAACGAGTGTGGGCAACTTGCGGAAACGAAACGGCGCAAAGTTGATTCTATGTCGATTACCACTCGTTCTCGGCGTTTTACTAATTGGAACATCAGCTGTCTTGATGGTGGCTGCCGGGACATACGCCGACTGCGAAACGCTCACAATCGGCACGAGCATCTGTTTCTTGTTTTGGTTCAACTATCCACTCCAACTAAGTTTGGTCGCATTAGGTGTGTTGCTTGTGTTTTCGCATCGTCTTACCAGATACAAGACGATACTTTCAGTTTTTGGACTTGGAGCTCTGCTAACCTACGCCACGGGATTAGTGGCCTATAGGTGGTATTCTATGATTCTGGATACAGGAAACTATCCGTGCCAGCTTCTGGAGTACGGTTATCCACTCCCTTGGTTAACCCAAATCGTTACTTGTACTATGACAGGTTCCGTTGTAAACCAATTAATTATTCCAGCTGGCAGATTCGGAGTTGACATGGCTATCTGGACGATGATAGTGGGTTTCGTGTTTCTAGCTTTTAGAGCAAGGCAATTGGGCAAGCTTACGACTATGCTAATCGGTGTAACAGCTCTTCTTGGTCTCGTGATCGTGGTTCTAGTTCTCGGAACATTCAGCTAGCCTTGGGTGATCTTGCTTTATGAGTGTGGTATTTGTTGTTGGAAGAATAGACGGAGGTTTCTTCACATGAAGAAAATAGATGTGGCCCTGCTGATTTTGCTGCTTTACGGCGCCACCTTCGCTGCGTTCTGGGCCACGTCTGTACAGACATTAAATCTGAACCCTACAGCGGACAGCTATTCATGGGAATCTGTTCCACTAGCCAATAACGGAGGATCCGACAACTTTGAAATTACTTCATACAATCAGCCTCCCTACAATATGAGAGGCTGGATTCAATTCAATATCTCAACCATTCCTCAAAATGTGTGGATACTTTCAGCAACTCTGCGACTGCGCTTGTGGCACAAGACCACTGATACTCCTCCTCAAATGGGTGATCCAACCGGTAGAGTTTACGGAGTTTATGAACTGACACAGCCCTGGTCCGATTGGGGAGTTAATTGGGCGAATCAGCCACCATGGACCGACAACCATTCTGCAACTGCATCTATACCTCCGGGCCAAGGTGGGTGGAGTGGGCCCTATGTATGGATGGAGTGGGATTTGACAAACATAGTAAAAGACTGGCAGTCTGGCGTGCCAAACTATGGAACGGTCGTAAGAGATACGCAGGAGAATGCGTCGTTATTATACTCGACACAATTCTTCACAATCCACCGAGATCCGAGCCCACTTTTCTTTCCAAGACTCGTCGTGACATACCTCTATCCCGAAGGAGTGTATGCGGCCGTTGTGGCTTTTCTTATTGAAACCGCACTGATCGGATCATTTCTTGTGAAATCTCGGCGCCGAAACAATTTCAGCGGTAAGAGCGATACCAGACCTGAACGAAAGCAATAAGTAACAACTTTCAGTATCCAGCCTCGCTCTAATTGAGGAACCTGTATTGAGTTTCAAGCCGGGGAAGATCCAGAAAGTGGCAGGTCCTGTAGTTGTTGCCTCCGAGATGCGTGGCGCTCGAATGTACGAACTCGTGAAGGTGGGCGGCATAGGACTCATAGGTGAGATAATTCGGGTTGAAGGAGATACTGCAACAATTCAAGTCTACGAAGAGACAACAGGAATCAAACCAGGCGAAGTGGTTGAGCGTACAGGGAACCCATTGTCAGTCGAACTTGGCCCGGGTTTGATTAACCAATTCTTCGATGGAACTCAACGGCCACTCCGTGTATTACTTGAAAAAGGTGGCGCGTTCATTCGGAGAGGTGTATCAGCGACTCCCCTTGACCGAGCTAAGAAATGGGAATTCTCGCCCTTCCTCAAGAAAGGTGATAGAATTACTGGCGGGGACGTCCTCGGCGAAGTCCCAGAAACGGTTCTGGTAAAACACCGAATCCTCGTTCCCCCCTTAATCTCGGGCACGCTAAAGTCCATCGTATCGGCAGGAAACTACACACTCGATGATCCGATCGCCGAGGTAGAGACAAGCAAAGGTATGACCAAACTTTATCTCATGCATTCGTGGCCGGTTCGAATTCCGCGACCGTCACGTGAGAAAGTTCCATCCGATACTCCACTAATAACAGGCCAGCGAATAATTGACTTCTTCTTCCCAATAGCGAAAGGTGGAACGGCAGCAATCCCAGGCGACTTTGGCACGGGCAAAACGATCACGCAACATCAATTGGCGAAATGGGCTGATGCCGACGTCATCGTTTACGTTGGTTGCGGTGAACGCGGGAACGAGATGACAGAAGTTCTTGAAACCTTCCCAGAACTAAAGGACCCTCGATCCGGCCAACCATTGATGGAACGGACGCTCCTTGTCGCTAACACATCGAACATGCCAATCGCCGCTCGAGAAGCGAGCATGTACACGGGCGTAACTATAGCCGAATATTTCCGCGACATGGGATACGACGTGGCGTTGATGGCCGATTCAACATCACGATGGGCAGAAGCTTTGCGTGAAGTCTCCGGACGACTGGAAGAGATGCCCGGCGAAGAAGGATACCCTGCCTACCTGGCCTCACGCCTAGCTGATATCTACGAACGAGCTGGACGGGTCAAAGTGATCGGAGCTGACACAAACAAATTAGGATCAGTCTCAGTAGTCGGCGCGGTCTCACCATCGGGAGGAGATTTCTCAGAACCAGTAACGCAGAACACTTTACGAATCGTGAAGGTCTTCTGGGCGTTAAGCAAAGCATTGGCGGAACGCAGACACTTCCCCGCGATCGACTGGTTAACAAGCTATTCACTCTACTTAGAATCATTAGAAACATGGTACCGAACCGAAATAGTCCCAGAATGGTCTACTCTACGAAAGGAAAGCATGGCACTCCTACAACGAGACGAGGAACTCCGCGAAATAGTCATGCTTGTAGGTCCAGACGCGCTGTCCGAAAGCCAACGTGTTGTGTTAGAAGCAGCAAAGATGATCAAAGAAGACTTCCTCGTGCAGAGCGCATTACACCCAGTTGACAGTTACTGCTCCCCTGAGAAGACCTACCGCATGATATCACTCATAATGAAATTCTACGAAAAGATGAAGCAGAGCGTTGACAAAGGAGTATCACTGCAAAGAGCACTAGAAATTCCAGCGAAAGATGAGATCGCTCGCGTGAAGATCCATCCATCAGACACATTCGACGCATTCGCGAATGATCTTGAGAACAAGATGGAAGAACAATTCCAAGCCTTATCGAAAGAATTAGTTGAGGTTGCCAAGTAGAAGGGACATGAATGTCAGTCGTAGTCCGTGAATACTCGACCGTGAACCAAATCGCAGGTCCACTATTATTCGTGAAAAACGTCCGAAATGTCGGATATGGAGAACTCGTCCGAATCCGCACACCGACAGGAGAAGAAAGAAGAGGACAAGTGCTGGAGGCTCGATCCGACATTGCCATCGTGCAAGTTTTCGAAGGAACATCAGGCTTGGACGTTTCAACCACGAGCGTGAGATTTCTAGGTGAGACCGTCAAACTACCCGTCTCCAGTGACCTCCTCGGAAGAATCCTAGACGGCAGCGGACGCCCTATCGACGGCGGACCAAGAATTATACCAGATGAATACTGGGATGTTCAAGGAGCTCCAATCAACCCCTACGCGCGCACATACCCGCGTGAATTCATTCAAACCGGAATCTCGGCCATCGATGGAATGAACACGCTAGTCAGAGGACAGAAACTTCCAATCTTTTCAGGTGCAGGACTACCACACAACCGTCTAGCTGCGCAAGTAGCACGGCAAGCAAGAGTGAGAGGAGCCAGCGAACCCTTCTCCACAGTCTTCGCCGCCATAGGCATAACGGCCGACGAAGCAAGATTCTTCAGAGAAGATTTTGAGAAACAAGGCGCCTTAGAACACGTCACAATGTTTGTCAACCTCGCAGACGACCCAGCAATAGAAAGAATTCTAACACCCAGAATGGCACTTACCGCCGCAGAATATTTCGCATTCAAACTCGACATGCATGTTCTCGTAATACTTACAGACATGACAAACTATGCCGAAGCGTTAAGAGAAATATCGGCGGCACGAGAGGAAGTACCAGGAAGAAGAGGCTACCCAGGATACCTATACACGGACCTCGCTTCAATTTATGAAAGAGCAGGTCGAATTCATGACGCAAAAGGCTCCATAACCCAGATGCCCATCCTCACCATGCCCGATGACGACATCACTCATCCGATACCAAACCTCACCGGCTACATCACTGAAGGACAATTGATTGTAGACAGAGGCCTTCACCGAAAAGGGATCACACCACCTATTGACGTATCGCCCTCACTATCACGACTAATGAGAGAAGGAATCGGCAAAGGGAGAACTCGACAAGACCACCGCGAAGTGTCGGACCAATTATATTACGCATACGCGGAGGGCC
>Ga0326727_10006935_pt1 | contig 30519 bp, 16 predicted proteins | sample MB2enrmetagenome_FD_207643 | JGI IMG/M metagenome (GOLD analysis project Ga0326727, IMG submission 207643) | Lab enriched peat soil microbial communities from McLean, Ithaca, NY, United States - MB29MY | ecosystem: Environmental > Terrestrial > Soil > Wetlands > Peat | place: USA: New York... | reverse complement strand
TCTTGTGACCCTGAAGCCCGAGTACGCGCTTGATCTCGCGCACTATCTCCTCGTCCTTGGCCGGTTTGGGGATATAGCCGTCCATGCCCGCTGCCAGGCAGAGTTCTGCATCCCCCTTGAGCGCATTGGCGGTCAGCGCGATGATAGGGATGTGGTCGCCAGTCTGTTTTTCCCGCTCGCGGATTATCGCAGTGGCCTCGAAGCCGTCCATTTCCGGCATCGAAAGATCCATGAGTATGATATCGAATGTACGCTTTTTCAGAGCCTCGAGCGCCTTCTGCCCGTCACATGTTACCGTTACTCTGTGTCCCCACTTCTCCAGGGTGCGCACCACTACCTTCTGATTAACACGGTTATCTTCCGCAAGCAGAACGTCCAATACTCTGCCGACCGGGTTGGCATCCTTGCCGATGTGCTTTCCTGAATGAGAAGCATCGATTGCGCCTACCGCTTCCAGCGCCGTCTCCAGGAGCTTCTCAGCCTTGATCGGTTTTCGCAGGTATCCGCTCACTCCCAGTTGTCGGCATCTCGACACATCGCCAGTGAGTTCGTCCGAGGTCAGCATCATGATCAGTGAGGAGGAAAAACCGGGAAGGCTCTTGATTTCATATGCCGTCTCGAAACCATCCATTCCCGGCATGGCTGAATCCACCAGGACCATGGCGTAACGGGAATCAGCTTTGCCAAGAATATCAAGCGCGCTGGCTCCCGAATCCACGGTATGAGGCTTCATTCCCCATCCCGAAAGCGCCTGTGAGATGATTTCCCGATTAGTTTCATTATCATCCACCACCAGAACAGGGACATCTGCCAGCGCTTTTAGTTTCTGCTTGAGCTTTCTGTCTTCGTGGTTCTCTCCGGCCTCGAGTTCGCAACTTACGGTAAAGTGGAAGGTGCTTCCAGCCTTGGGTCTGCTTTCAACCCATATGCGTCCGCCCATCAGATCGACAAGCTCCGAAGCGATCGCGAGACCAAGTCCCATTCCTCCGAATTTCCTGGCCGAGGACCCATCCGCCTGTGCAAATGCCTCAAAAATCACCTTCTGCTTTTCCAGTGGAACGCCAATCCCGGTATCTCTTACGGAAAAATGCAAAACGGCCTTATTCTTCTTTCGAGACTCCAAGCCCACCCACAGAACTATTTCGCCCTCCTTGGTGAACTTAACCGCGTTTCCAAGCAGGTTGACCATTACCTGGCGGATTCGATCGGAGTCACCGACTATTTCCCGTGGAACCTCCGACGCTATGTGGCTGATCAGCTCCAGTTCCTGCTGCTGAGCCCTGATGGCAAAGGTATGAACCGTGTCCTCAACGAGGTTTCGCAAATCGAACGGTTCGTGCTGGACATCGACCTTGCCGGCTTCTATCCTGGAGAAGTCGAGGACGTCATTGAGGAGGCTGCGGAGCGAATCAGCGGAACTGAGGATGGTGTCGAGGCATTCTCGCTGATCTTTAGTGATCTCGGTATCGAGCAGAAGCTGCGTCATGCCCATGATTCCATTCATTGGCGTGCGGATTTCATGGCTCATGGCTGCAAGGAACTGGCTCTTGGCTCTGTTGGCGGCTTCCGCCGCCTCTTTGGCCTCAATCATGAGCTTCTCTGTTTCCTTGCGATCGGTTATGTCCCTGCCGATACTAAGGATGGTCTGCTTTTCGCCGACATCGACACTTTGCATGCTCACTTCCACAGGGAAAGAGGTTCCGTCCTTGCGGAAATGAACGCTTTCGAACAGGACACCATCGCAAGTCCCGGCCTCAACGTCGCACAATGGCTCGGACCGATCTTCAGGGGCTCGAAGATCCGCAAAGTTGAGCGAAATCAGTTCATCCCTGGAATACCCGTATGCCCTCGCGGCCGCAGCGTTAGCCTCGAGAATCTTGCCGTCCGACGACAAGAAAAGTATGATCTCATGAGCGGTTTCGGAGAGAAGTTGATACTTTTTGAGCAACTCCTTGGATTGTTTATCTTCGGTAACGTCTTCGACAAAACCTTCAATGTGTGAAATTTCGCCTGTATCGTCCTTAACCAGTCTTCCGGTGAGTTTGCAGGTAATTATCGTGCCGTCTTTTCGGCGGTATTGATCCTCGAATTGTAGTTCACTGGAGGTCTTGAGACTCTCACGGATCAGGGCTCTTCGCCTTTCAAGGTTGACGAAAAGTTCTGCTCCCTGGTTTACGAGCCTGACCATCTCATCTTCTGATTCGTAGCCAAAAATGTTGGCGAGGGCGGTATTAACCTTCAGGATTTCGCCCTCGCGTGTACACTGAAACATACCGAGACTCGATTTCTCAAAGATATTGCGGTATCTTTCCTCACTTCGTCGCAGATTCTCCTCGGCGAGCTTGTTCTCAGTTACATCCTCGATAAATCCCTCGAGGTACTGGATATTCCCGTTATCATCCCTCACTACTCGCATAACGAGTTTGCAGGTGATAACGGTTCCATCTTTTCGCCGATATTGATTCATGCACTGAAATACTCCCGTGGCCTCCAGCGCCTCCAGGACTACTTCCCGCCTGCGTTCCGGCGTTGCATAGAGACTATCCGCAAGGTTACCGAGTAACAGCTTCAGTTCCTCTTCTGAGTCGTATCCGAAGATCCTGGCAAACGTGGAATTGACATTGATGAATCGTCCATCCGTGGTGGATTGGAACATGCCGAGACTGGATTTCTCAAAGATACTGCGGTATCTTTCCTCGCTTAGTCGCAGATTCTCCTCAGCGAGTTTGTTCTCAGTTATATCCTCAACAAATCCTTCAAAGTATAGAATACGGCCGTCGTCATCTCTGACCGTTCTCATGATGAGCCTGCCGGTCATCACAGTGCCGTCTTTTCGGCGATACTGGTTTTCGCTCTGGAATGCCCCCTGTCTCTCCATGGCGTTAACGATCAATTCCTGTCGTCTGGCCGGAACCACATACAGGTCCGCCTCGTCACGCACTAATCTTCTGAAATCCTCTTCAGAATCGTAGCCGAAGGTTTGAACAAGCGCGGAATTGACTGATATGAACTCGCCGGATAAGGCGGTCTGGAACATCGCCAGGCCTGAGTTTTCGAATATATTGCGATATCGTTCTTCACTCTTGCGAAGAGCATGTTCCGTCTCTTTGCGGGCCGTTATGTCCATGAACAAACAAGCGAACTGTCCCTTTCGGGGGCTGAACGCCGTGACCTCAAAGTACTTGCCCAGGGTGGCCGTGTACTGATCAAAATGTACTGGAACCCCCGTGAGTGCTACAGAGCCGTATCTTTGTATCCATTCACGCTCCAGGCCCGGCAATGCCTCCCGCGCCGTTCTCCCAACGATCTCCTCTCGCTTCAACCCCGTCATTGCCTCAAAGGCGGGGTTGGCATTCAGGAATCGGTAGTCGCACGGCTCGCCGCTTCCGTCAATCATGATCTCGTGCAATGCGAAACCGTCCATCATAGACTCAAACAGGAGACGGTGCCTGGTCTCGCTATCCCTTAGAGATTTCTCCGTGTTCTGTCGATCCGTTATGTCTGATCCTGAGGTGAGCATGCCCACCACATTCCCATTGTCGTCCCTATCCAGAGTTGTATGCCAGGCTATATACCGCTCTTCGCCCAAGCTTGTCAAGACAGGGTTTTCGCTACATCGCGTATTCACATTTTCGGACAAGAATTGCTGTAGAATTCGTCTCAATTCCGCCCGTTTTCGTCTTGGAACAAAGTTCTCTATCCAGTCCTTACCGATGATTTCATCTTCTCGATATCCCAGAATCTCGCAGCCCCGCCGGTTGATCAGAGTAACATTTAACTTATGATCCAGCGCAACTATCATTGTGCCGGCGATGTTGAGGTACTTCTGAGCTCGATTCATTGCCTGTACGAGAGCGTCTTCCTGGACTAATTGCGCTTCAGAGTTTGTTTTGTGGTCGGTGATATCGTATGCGGAGCCTTCAAATTGGGTGATGGAACCCTCGGCATCTTTGCGAAGCCGGATTTGCGAGGCAACCCATCTAACGGACCCCGATGAGGTGAGGATTCTGTATTCAAGGCTTAGGGGTGTTTGGTGTGTACCATGGGAAAGAAGCGCATTGGAGATAATTTCGCGATCTTCCGGATGCACTATCTGGCGGAAACCTATTGCTCCCCTATGGAAATCATTCGGCTCATAACCGAATTGGCGAATGCCCTCCGAAATGCACTGGACCGGCCAGCCGGTTTCGAACCGGCATAGAAAAACGGCCAGAGAGCTATTTCTGAGAACCTCGCCAAGTTCGCATTGGTATTCTTTCGGTTCGTAGGATACCGATTCAGTATTCTCGGGTTTTAGGATGTCATGCGTCTCTTTTATCATTGGCATCTCCCATGCGTACAACAAATAGCAGGTTGTTACGCAATGGTATCACGGTGGCGCTTAATCTAAATCGGTAACACCGATCACGCGCTCTACACATAAATCTCTAAACCCCGGGCATCGATACTCTTCGATCTGTCAACACCTAATGGGCTTACTGCCCACTTATAACACGGCTTATTTCGTGAACGAGTTCTGCCATCTTCGCCGGTTTGGAAATATAACCGTCCATGCCGGCTTCGAAGCAGCGTTCCGCATCGCCTTTTACTGCATTTGCCGTCAGCGCAACTATCGGTGTGCGACTGCCGGATCCGCTCTCAAGCCTTCGGATGTTTGCCGTGGCCTCAAATCCATCCATCCTGGGCATCAATATGTCCATGAGAACCAAATCGTACTTCTCGCGCTCGCAGGCAAGAACAGCCTCATGGCCATCCGCAACAACCGCGACCTGATGCCCCAGCTTTTCCAGCATCTTCACCACGACTTTTTGATTAATAAGGTTGTCTTCGGCCAACAGCACATGCAGGTTTCCCACATCCACCGGCTCCAGAAGAGTTCTCGCAACCGGCGTCTCCTCTTTCATCGGCAGGTTGCCGGCAGTGGCCAGAAGCGTATCAAGCAGGACTGTTCCTCTTATCGGTTTGCGAACATAGACCTCGATGCCGAGATCCTTGCATCGCAGAACATCTCCCGAGCGCTCATCGGATGACAGCATCATGACGATAGTGCTTTTTAACGCCGGTGATTCCTTGATCTGCCTGATTAGTTCGAAGCCATCCATTCCCGGCATGCACACGTCGGTGAGGAGAATCGAAAATGGGGCGCCTCGCCTCGTCGCGGCTTGCAACATTGCCAGAGCCTCTTCGCCTCCGCAAACGCCGGTGGGTCTGGCATGCCAACTCTCCAGCATCCGCACGAGAACCATCCTGTTGGTCGCGTTATCATCAACCACAAGCACCGACAGATCCCGGAGTGGAGACGTCCTGGAGTCATTCAGAGTCGCCAACACTTCCGCGCCATGTTGCAACTTGAAGCAGACGGTGAAGTGAAACGTGCTTCCCTCGCCGACTTCGCTTTCCGCCCAGATTCGCCCGCCCATGAGATCGACGATCTGTGCAGAGATTGCCAACCCAAGGCCGGTTCCCCCGTATTTCCTGGTAGTGGAACCGTCCGCCTGAACAAATGCTCCAAAAATGAGATTCTGCTTGTGCTCCGGAATGCCTATTCCAGTGTCGCGAACGCTGAAATGCAGGACAGCGCTATCTTTTAGGCGGCTATCCAGATCAACCTCAACAACAACCTCGCCTCTCTCCGTAAACTTGATGGCGTTGCCTATAAGATTCACCAGCACCTGCCGCAGGCGGTCGGGATCACCCACCAGGGATGGTGGGGTATCGGGGGCGATGTTGCATATCAGCTCCAGGTTACGGTCCTGCGCACGCAGCCCGAAGGAGTTAACGGTGTCTTCCACAAGGTTGTACAGCCTGAAAGGAGTGTTGACAAGCTCCACTTTGCCCGCTTCTATCTTCGCAAAATCGAGCATGTCATTCAAGATCGACATGAGAGCATCAGCGGAATTCTTGACAGCTTCCAGATACTCGCGTTGATCTCTATTCAGGGCCGAGTTAAGCAGAAGCTCGGTCATGCCGATGATGCCGTTCATCGGCGTGCGAACTTCATGGCTCATAGTGGCAAGAAACTGGCTCTTGGCGGCGCTCGCCGCCTCAGCGCCCTCCTTGGCCACTTGAAGCTCGCGCTGAGCCATCTCTCGCTCCGTAATATCTCTCAACACGGCCAGAGCTTCGTTTGTTCCGCAAGGAACTAATCTGGATTCGAAGGTTCTCATTTCACCGCCGACATTCAGCGGAAACTCATATTGCTCGACCTCACGGGTATCGAGGGCACGACGCATATTTGTCATAGTGACGGCGGTCAATTCCTGCGAGAAGAAATCGGATAGAGGCTTACCGGCATAGTCATCCATTTTCATGCCAAACGCCTGGCCCATATTTCGATTGGCGCCGAGCAGCATGCCGTCAGCCGTGATGCGGAACATTATGTCAGGCATAGCTGTAATCAACGCCCTGTTGGTCTCTTCGCTGCGGCGGAGATCCTCTTCGGCTTTCATGCGCTCTGTTATGTCCCTGGAGCCCAATACCGCCCCTGTCACCTTGTGCTGAGAATCCACCAGGATGCTTCCAACGGTCTCGATCCAAAGGTAATGGCCGAGAGTGTGCCGATACCTAAACTCCAGCTTGGGAAAACTGCAGGTCTTCAGCGCGCGATCCATTGTGCTTTTGACCGCAGGCAGGTCGTCGGGATGAACGAGGTCGCAGAATGAACTGCCAAGCAGGTCCGCGGGGTTGTACCCGAGGACGCGGTTAAATGAAGGGGATACATACAAGAACAGACATTCCGTATTTGTCATGCAGACCATATCCTGCATATTGCCCGCTATCTGCCGAAACCGAGCCTCGCTTTCGTCCAAAGCCTCTTGAGCTTCTCTCTTGTCGGTGATATCGATAAGTACCAGGAGGACGGCGGGTTCATCTTCATAGACAATGTTGACTCCGCGAGTAAGCACCAGTCTTGTATCTCCGGTTCGAGTTTTCAGCTCGATCTCATACTCGCCCATCTCCTCGCCGGATTCTCTGCGCATCATTGTTTCCTGGGCGATATTCTTGTACTTGTCTGAGATAAAATCCGAGATCGGCATGCCGATCATTTCCTCAATCGGGTACCCCAGTGTGTCCGCCGCCACGGAGTTGACGAACACTATCCTGCCCTTTCTGTACACGCACACATAGTCAGGCAACTGAGAAACAAGTATTCTGTAACGTTCTTTGCTGTCTTCAAGCCCATGCTGAGCTTCACTAAGCGCCACCAGCATTGAGTTGATGGCGTCGGCGAGTCTGGATAGCTCATCTCCACCTGGAATCGACAATCTTTGAGTTAAATCGCCGCTCTTTCCGATCTTATCGACAAAAGAGGATAGTTGAGCCACCCGTGAGGACACAAGCCAGTCCGCGGTCAACATCAATACCACCCCGAGTCCTGCCGCAACGATGGCCAGGGAAAGATTGGGGTTTGTTGCCCGAATCAGCACTATGAACCATCCAAAAGCGATAAAGATTATGAAGAAGATCTTCTGACGCACAGTCACGATACTACCCTCTAATAACTAATCAGCCAGGAGCCCGGGCAAGAGGCTTTCAGCTTGCTCGGCACTCCTGCTGCCTCAAATGATTGTTCTTACGATGTTTCCGCCATGGACTCCGACAGCGCTTTCTGTAATCTTTCAAGCTCTGCGTCCAACTCCGACATCTTCTCCGGAGCTTCCGTCAGGTCGCCCGACGCGCCGATTTGTTCCAGAGCAAAGGCTGCCTGCCTGGACGGTTCAGCAGAGAAAACACCAACCGATCCCTTCAGCGTATGCGCATAGTGGCGAACACCGTTTGCGTCGCCCGAGTTCAGCGCCTCGTGAAGCGCTTCCAACTGCTTGGGATATTCATCCATGAAAACGGTTATCAATTCAGCGAAAAGCTCTTCGTCGTCATTGATATTCTCTAATGCCGTACTACGATCGAACGGCAGCTTATTCATTTCACTATCCATTTCCTTTATTTCTCCTTTTCCAGCAGATAATGCGATCCTGCGCAGTGACCTTGTAATGTTCTCAATCTCCTCGAACAGTATCTGGGCCTTGATCGGCTTGGCAACGTAACCGTCCATACCAGAAGCAATACACAGCTCCCTGTCACCCTTCATTGCATAGGCAGTCATGGCAATTATCGGGATGTGACCACCGGAGGTGCGCTCCTTTTCCCTGATAGCCGCCGTAGCTTCGTAGCCATTCTTAATGGGCATCTGCACGTCCATCAAGATCAAGTCGAACTCCTGAGACTCAAAAAGATCCACCGCTTCCTGGCCGTCATTTGCTATTTGCACGTCATGCCCATATTTCTCCAGCATGCGCATTCCGACCTTCTGATTAACCGGATTGTCTTCCGCCAGAAGAATCTTCAGTGGCTTGAGCGCCGGGAGTGGTTTGGATTTCGTGCCTTCCGCGTTGGAAGTAACCGCCGGCGCTCTGCTCGTTATCTTCACCAGCGCCTGTCTAAGCGATGACAATTTAACCGGCTTGGTAACATACGAACTGATGCCAAGTTCCTGGCAGCGGGCGGCCGCGTTGAAGGTATCATCGGATCGGAGCATCATGACTATGGCGGCAACAGCGATGAACTCCTCTCTGATGAAATATGCGGCGAGGTCGAAGCCATCTTTATCAGGCATGTGACTGTCAATAATAACCGCCTGGAAATCATTCTTTGTGTCACGGGCCTCTCTCAGCGCTTCGATGGCTTCGTCAGGACCGCCAACAGCTTCTACCCTTACCTTCCAGGATTTCAATGCTCTGAGAAGAACAGCCCTGTTTGTCGGGTTATCTTCTATTATCAAGGCTCGAATGTCTGACAGATCGCCGTCAAACTGGAAAGTTTCTTCCACGGAAGGCGCCTGGCCGACTGTGAACATGGAAGTAAAGTGGAAAGTGCTACCTTCGCCTATCTTGCTTTCAAGCCATATACGCCCGCCCATCAACTCTACAATCTGTGCTGAAATCGCCAGCCCGAGGCCGGTTCCTCCATATTGGCGCGTAGTCGAACTCTCAGCCTGAGCAAATACCTCAAAGATATCCTTGTGTTTATCTTCGGGTATGCCTATTCCGGTGTCCCTCACTGAAAAATGCAGGCAAACATCATCATCCGCCCGGCTTTCCACATCAACCGATATGACAATCTCTCCGTGTTCCGTGAACTTGACGGCGTTGCCCATTAGATTGACAAGCACCTGGACCAGCCTGCTGGGGTCTCCGACCAGGTTATTGGGCACGTTTGCGCCGATCTGTGAAACAACTTCAAGGCCTTTTTCATGGGCTTTCAGCGCCAGGGTATTGATTGTATCTCTTACCAGCTTGCTTAGCGTAAACGGCGTGGAATCCAGATCCATTCGCCCTGCTTCAATCTTGGCGAAATCAAGAACATCATTTAATAGCATGAGCAGATGGTCGGCGGAGATTCGGACATCATCCAGATACTCTTTTTGACTGGGAGATAAGGGTGTGTCCATGAGCAGATCGGCGACGCCGATAATGGCGTTCATAGGAGTTCTTATTTCATGGCTGATATTGGCAAGGAACTGACTTTTTGCCTTGTTTGCGGAATCCGCCTGAACCAGGGCCGCCTGGAGGTTGTCCTCCACACCCTTTCTGATAAGCGAGTTTACGAACACATCTCCGATGATCCTGAGCATCTCCGCCATGTCATCGGTCCAGTCCAGCTCTCTGGTCATCGTTTGGAAGATGAGGACGCCGATCAACTGCTGATTATACACCATCGGCGATATGAGGGCGGACTTAATCCCCTCGGAGATTAGGGTCGCGCGCTCCTCGCGGGCCTCCGGCGGAAGTTCGGAGACTCTCGGGATCCTGATTGGCTCGAACAGGCTCAGGAGTTTCCATGCCCATGTGTGCTTGTGAGGATTGACCATCATCAGGCCGGAGGTCATCTCGCTGGATGAGTCGGCCGACCAGTGATGAGTGATATCCCCGACTTCTCCGTACTCGTTCACGCTGAATACGTAGCAGCGCTCGGCACACGCATATCTGCCTATCATCTTCAGCGCAAGATTGATTCCAGGGTCTATCTCAAGACGGTCTATGTTGATGAAGTCAGCGGAAATCTTGCTTAGCAGTTTCTGCAACTCAACTCTTCGCCTCAGGGATGTTGCCGTGAGCGCCTGGTCCGTGATGTCGCTTATGACCACCACCAACCCCGCCTGCTCGCCGTATTCTTCCAGGGAATATGTGGATTTAGAGAATACTACGTCGCGCTTGGTGCCGTCAGCCGCCATAATACTGGATTGATACGCCAACGCTCCTGGACTCACTACGAGTTTGCCGTCCCGAATCTGATGCGCCTGCGCCAGGTCGCTGTCAAAGACATCCAGCATATGCTTGCCGGCAACGTTCTCTCTTTCATAGCCGAACATTGCCTCAAACGCCGCATTGCATCCAAGTATGTAACCGTTGATATTGATATAGTACACAGGGGAGGGGATGGCATCCATGATGCACTGCACGAACACCCAGTTTTCGCGCGTTACAGTTTCTTCATGCTTCCTGATCGTGACATCGTGAGAAAACACTACCAGTCGGTCCTTGCCGAAGTATTGCAACCGGGTGGCGCTCAGCTCCACATCTACTCTCTTGCCGTTGCGTGTCTGATAACTCACTTCCTTGCTGAGCATGAATACTTTTTCCGTCAGGCAGTGTAGTTCTTCGCTAAGTGATTTGAAATCTTCGGTGAGTAAATCACCGTGAGGCTTCCCCAAAAGCTCAGATTGTCCATACTCGAGAAGATCGACGGCTGACGGATTGGCGCCAATAATAATTCCCGTGTCCGGCTCCAGGACAAAGATGGCGGCTGGCGCCTTATTGAAAATGCTGCTGAAACTATGCTCTGAAAGAATGATCTTGTCTGCGGCTTCCTTGGCAGAACGCCAGGCCATGATAAACACGAGGGAAATCGAGCATGTGCTGAGTGTAACCACTATTCCGATTAACCGAATGTTCTCCGCGCCCAGCCAATTGGTGAGCATCCAACCAATTATGACTAGAACCAGCACAATACCGGGCAAAGCGAGTTGGTAAGGTTTACTCTGTTCCACTCCCTGGTAGGCGTTGTGCATCTGTCTGCAATATTCCGCATAGCTGCAAATTGCCACGGCAAAGACGAGCACGCTGATATCGTAGGCAATACGGGGAACCACGGATGAAGTGATGTTAAAGCCCTGATTGTGCAGTCCCACAGTCACGCCGGCTATCGTGTCCCATCTCAGCACGCCATGCGCGAGCAGAGCCACACCTGTAATCGTAAGGTATCTTTTCTCTGAAGTGGACTCTTTGTGGGCGCTTTTCAGGAATATATATGCAGAGCCGAGGCCCGCCATTGCGGCAAGGAAGTAGGTGACGTAGTGGCCAAGAGTCGGATTGTACAGCGCCCAAACTGAGCCGATGAGCACAGTAGGAAGCACCAGCCCTGCGGATGATACGGGTCCGCCGATCCTTCTGGAAACCGAAACCACAAAACCAGCCAGGAACAAAGAGGTGAGACAGGTGAGGGCGAGACATATGTGGAGAACTGTGGGCAGGCGCCAGGTAATTAGTGCTACGCCCATCCAGTCCGTTGCAGCGGCGGCGCAGCAGAAGGCTGTTAACCATCCCCACAGCAGCCCCCATCGATGGATTTTGCCCAGTGTGACGCAAGCCATGGCCGACAATGCCATGGCCAAGCCGCTTACAAACAGGATGTAGTCCGCCTGATTTGTGTAGAAAATAAGCATCCATCCGACCTCTGCACTGAAAACGCCTAAGCGCCACCCCTGTTTCGCAGGCGATCACGTGCGAGCGCAGAAATTAAGATAATATCGGCGTACTGCTATTGGGTGACAATAAAAGTTGAAGGAGTATGACCCGGCTCGACGAGCCGGGCGTCGGATGTCTTTCGGGGAACCAACTATAACCCTTGACGAACAGCGATGGATAGGAAAACAGAGAAACAACGCTAATCCATCTATAATCTCAACGAGAAGTTCGAAATCAGGGATAGAGATCCCTTTCATTCAACATATACTCCCTGAAAGCCTATCTGCTGCCGAGTTGGCATTTGTTACTGCTCTTCGGACGGCACGATGAACTTGAAGCCGACTCCTTTGATGGTCTTGATGAAACTGCGCCCTCCGTCGGAGGCAGCCAGTTTACGGCGAAGGCGGTCAACATGCACATCGAGCGTGTGCTCGTCACCCTGCCCGGCTTCACCCCAAATGGTGTCGTAAAGGATGGATCGGGTGAAGACCTGGCTGGGACGGCCGGCTAAAGTAACGAGGAGATCGAATTCCTTGGGCGTCAGGTGTATCGATTCATCGTTCCGCCAAACGGAACGTCCGGGTATATCTATTCGCAAACCAGGAAAACGCATCTCTCTGCCGCTGTCGGATGGTCTGTTAACCCTTCGCATGACGGCCCTGACCCTGGCAACCAGTTCCCTGGCGCTGAAAGGCTTTCCGATGTAGTCGTCGGCGCCGAGGTCAAGACCCAGGATTCTATCAGGCTCTTCCTTGCGTGTCGTCAGCATGATAACCGCGGGCTGATAATCGCAGTCGGTTCGCAAGCGTCGAAGTATCGACCACCCGTCCAGATCCGGCAGCACAATATCCAGGAGAACCAGCGTCGGGCGACTCTCCGCAACCATCCTAAGTCCCTCGTTTCCGTTTGCAGCAGAAAGGACAATCATGCCCTCGCGCTGCAGTGTGCTCACAACCAGATGGCTAACCACAGGGTCATCTTCAATAACCAGAATTACATTTCCGCTTCCTGCAATAATGCTCATGGTAACATCATTCACTTTCTTACAGTTCAAGCACAATCATTTTAATCTTTACGGTTCAGCAAGTCAAGTGGTAAACTACGATTCAGTCCATAAAACCAACCTTTTTTTGGCGGTTTTTTAGAACAAAAGTGATACTTTTCTTTGCCACTACTGTCGAAATTGTCACAAACTTGAGATAATTGTTAAAGAAGAAACTCAAGATTGAATTCGGCGGTGTTGGATTTGCGGCTTGCCGCAGGAAAACCGGCGATTACTCGAGTATACGTGAGAATTGGATGATGGTGACTATATCCTCGGGGGAAACGGGGCAGTCGTACATGCGGCTGAGCAAATTGATAATATCCTCTACCCTTCTAAACTCGGGGCTCTCCTTTTCAATCTCTCGCGGGGTAAGCTCGGAAGCCGTCTTTACCGTCACGCTGTCGATAATCGCGCAAAACAGTTTCTGGCGAGGGCCATACTTGCGACCTACCGTGACCCAAACAACCTGGCCCGATTGGTACTTGCCGCTCTTGTCGCCAAGCCTGACTGTGGCTGTTTTTCTGCCTTTCCTCAGCATGTCCGCATATGCCTCGGAATAGAAGTTTATGGCAAACATAAAATCCCCATTCTGTCCGACGGTCCGCGCTTCAGCCCCGTCATGGTGTGGGGATATTATAGAATTGCGGCCATAACCTGTCAAGCAAAATCGCCCAAACTCTGTCATTACTCGTCGGGATGGAGCCATTCAGAGTGCTTGCGCTTTACAACAAGTAGAGCGATGTCGTCTGATGGTCTGCCGCCTGTGAACTCGCTGACTGCGCTATATACTGCATTTACTACCTCTTTTGGGTTGCCAGATGTTATAGCCAATAAAGATGTCAGCCTTTCTTCGCCAAACCAGTCTGTGCTTTGCCGTGCCTCAGTTATGCCGTCAGTATAGCATACGGCGGTGTCCCCTTCACCTAGAGCAACCTCCGCGATCGAGTAATCGGCGTTCTCATCCACTCCCAGTGGGAAGCCCGCAGCCCGGTCGAGCTTTTCTATGCTCCCATCTTTCCGGCGCACGATAGGCGGGGGGTGTCCTGCATTTGCGTAGAGCAACTTTCCTGAGTCATCTATTATCCCGAGAAACACGGTGATGAAGTTCCAGACCTTCCCCAGGCCGCAGACCGCGGCATTTACGCTGGAAAGGACTTGCGTCGGATCTTGTCGTTGATAGGCAAAACCCTCTATCATGTAACGAGCCATGGCTGTCCGAACCGCCGCTGAGAGTCCCTTTCCGGACACATCGGCAATGACCAAGCCCAGCTTCCCATCCGGCAGGCAGATGACGTCGAAGAAATCACCGCCGATCTCGGCTTCCTTTAGCGCTGGGAAGTAGCCGGTTGCGATTAGAATGCCTCCTACTCTTTCAGGCACATCAGGAAGCATCGCTTTCTGCAGGGTAGCCGAAATTCGCTTTTCCCTTTGGAATGCCTCGTTCAGTTCCTGATCGCGCTGTTGAATTTGTTCCGCCATGTGGTTCATTGTGACGGCAAGCATGCCGAACTCTTGGGTGGTGGGCACTTCAGCTCTTATAGTCAGATCGCCGTGTCCGAACTCCTCTGCTGCATCCGAGAGACTTTCCACCGGTTTGATCATCTGTGTGGCGAGTATGGAACCGAGGACAAGCGTGAATGCCAGCACTGCAAGGGTCACGTACAAAGCCCTGAATGCGGCTCTCCTTACCGTCTGCAAGGCGGCTCTTTTCGGCACAAACGATCCTGCCGCCCATCCGAGTGTTGGGATGGGAAGCATGGCGCCCATCATTTCTGGGCGACCGGCCCGACTGAAGCTTGTCACGTATTCGGTTCTTCCGTGTAGAGCGCCAACCACAAAGGGATAGGTGCTCCAGTCACGTAAAGGAAACAACTCGCCCGGTTTGTCGCTCAGAAATCCCACCCGGCCCAGTGAATCAACCAGCACGAGCTCGATATTACTAGACTGCTCTGTACGCAGCGCCGAAAGGAGCTGATGCTCATTTACCGCCGCAGTCACGGCGCCTTGAAATCGGCCCCTCTCATCTCGGATGGCGGTTCCTATGATAAACCCAACCTGGTTTTCGCCTTTTGCAACCAGCACATCACTTACTCTCCAAGTTTGGCCGCTCCTAAGCAACTTGAAGTAATTCCTATCGGCGATGCTTACGCCGGTAACTGCAGAAGACGTGGAATAGACGATCTTGCCGGAGGTATCCGCAAATGCAATCCATCTGACAGTGTGGATGGAGTCCAGGGCGGAGGATAGGTAAAGTAACTTGGCTTTACTGCTCGGCCATGAGAGAGTCACCAATGCTTGCCCCAGCGCACGCTCAATCGCGACAGTACGAGCCACGAACACATCGGTTGCGCCTGCAAATTCCGATGCGGATTGTTCCTGCTCTGTTAACACCCTCTCCTGATCGCGAACGTATTGCCGATAGTGGAAAAATCCTTCACTCGCTATCAAAGGAAGGAGAAGCACGATCAGCAAGATCACAAGCTTCGCTCTGAAAGTCACGAGTAACACTCCGGACGACCGATGGGCAGCCGAATGCCTGCCATATACCGGCAAATACTGCCATCCTACATATAATCCTCGACCTCTTCCTCTATGGAGATTCCGCCCTTCTTTGCATCGATGCGGATATCCGTCACAACCCGATCCGCGCCTTTGCTCAGCACCGCCTGGTGAGCCTGCTTGATCGCCTCCACGACACTGTCCAGACTCCCCTCTATCACCGTGCCGACAGGCCCAACCTCGTAGTTCAAACCCGACTTCTCGATCTGATCGATGGCAACATCGATGAACGGCTTCAACGCCCCCTCAACCATCGGAGTCACGCTGAATTCAGCCACAACTTCTGACATCTCTCTCACCTCTTACTTAGGATTCAGGATTTAGTGATCGGATTCCAGTGCCCAACGCACAGGGCATGAAGCTTTCCGGTCCGTGATCCATACATTCCAGGTTTCTTTACCCAATTCATTCTCCCTGGCATCTTATCCCCGTCTTCGACCTTTCCGTCCCTGATTCATCATTGATCATTCATCATTCATACTTCATCGTTTTGATGGTCCTATCACTTCTACGCGCGTTCCAACGGGAGTGGCCTTGTACAGCTCCTTGGCATCCTGTCTGGTCAATCTATTGCAGCCGTGAGAAGCCGGTGTGCCCAGATATCGGTAGAATCGGCGACTGGTGGCATGAATATAATGCCCCGCTAGGTAGTGAAGCGCCCAGGGCATTTCGACGTTGAACTCCTTCGACCAGTGTGACGGACTCTTGTCCAGGACCTTGAAAACGCCTGCATGATCGTGCGGCTTGGCGATGTGCCGGTTTCGAGGGAGCCACAGGTAATTCTGTGAGGAACTGGAGAGATAGCAGTGAGTGATTGCGCCGTCTTTTTCAACATACAGGCGCTGATTGATTCTGCGGTGGAGATCCAGGTATATGCCATCCTTAAGCCTGTTTTCAAGGATTGCGGGCCGGAACCGATATGCCTGATCCTTCACCGCCAGCAATCTGCCCTGGAAATCATACGCCTTAAGCTTCATTGTGAACTGAATGGCATCGACCCACGGCACGATAAACTGCGCCTGGTCGGGCTGACCCGTAGCGGTGAGCGCCGGGGTGAATTCGAACTCGCCTCTGGAGGCGCTCCCCAGCGGCGTCCGCGGGCCATAGATCCGGACAACTACCGTCACGACATCCGGCGAACTCCAATCACAGGTGTAGGTCTTACCCTCAGTCAATTCCACCTGGGCCGGCCCAGATATGGTAACGGATTGACCGAAAACTGCGGTCGCGATCAATAAGGAAATCAGTAGTATGAAGCAAACAATCCTCATCACGGCCCTCCGGCGGTACAAGCGTCGAGCCGTTTTGGCTCAACACTCGCTAACCGGCATATACCCTCCGAACCGAGGCCGAAAACCCCGCGTTCAGGTATCCGGTCTTAGGTATGAAGTATCGGGTGTCAGGTATGAGGTATCGGGTATCGGGTGTTGGACGTTAGGCGTTGGCGTTAGGTATCGCTATGTTTCCGCTTCCTGCCTTTCGGTCATCAAGTCATCCTGCTCGGCCCCTGATTCCCGAATCCCAAATTCTGGTCAAGGATTGATGTAGATGGTCTTCTCGTGGGTGTAGAGGGCTTTGCCTGCGGGGGCGCCCTTCGGTTTACGGACATATTTGCGAAGTGTGTAATCCACAGGAACGAGCGAGGAGTGTTTTGACGAACTGTGCTTTACCGTGAGTTCTGCTGCGGCCTGGAGCACCGCCGGTGGGACCCTCTCCGGCTTGCCGTTCGCCCGAATCACAACATGCGAACTCGGTGATGCCTTTACGTGAAGCCAGATATCCGATGGCTTTGCCACCCGTGTGAGCAGATGGTCGTTGGACTCACTGTTCTCACCTATAAGTATCTCCCAGCCGCCGGACACCGACTTTGATATTCGATAGCCCTCAAACTCAGGCTTCTGCTTGGCCGCAGGCGCCTCAGCCTTCTTCCTGACGTGCAGGCCTTCAGCAATCAGCATATTAGCCAATTCCGTTATCCGAGCCTCAGATGCCGCGCCCTCCGCAGCCTCCAGCGCCTGCCGAAGCTTCACTATCTGATCCCGTGTCTCCACCATCCGATCCTTCAAGGACTCCGCGCCTGTCACTGCCTTGTGGTATTTCTTGAACCACGACTCGGCGTTTTCCGGAGGCGAGAGGTTGGGATCCAGCTCGATTGTGATAAGGCCGCCTGATGGATCGTAATAATCCTGCAGCTCGGCCGACTCCGACTCGGGCGCAATAGAAGTCGCCTGCGCAAGGATCAACTCGCCGATCTGCTTGAATCGCTCGGCGCCCGCGCACTCCTCTAGTGTCTCCTGCATCGATTCGAATGCGTGCTCCCTCGACTCCAGTTCTTTTTGGAGGCGGGCCAGGAACTCGGATTTTGATTCTTCAAGCGCTTCACGCGGAAGCGCGCTGTTGTAATAGACATCCGCAACCGTGCTGATGGAGGGCCGCTCGTGCTGATTCTCCATGGGATACTGAAGGCTTGGAAACGCGTAATAGCCGATTGTTCTGCCGGCGGCATCGCTGATGAGCACCGGAATGAAATCATTGTTTCGCACCGCCCTAAAAAGATCCGTGAACTCTGGCGCGACAGCGGTAGTTCCGACATTTGATGCGTGGGCGTCTTCCCCGCCTGGTGCGGACAGGAGGTCCGCGCTACCTAAGGACCTTGCCTCCAGCTCTTTGCCCAGGAAAGGCGCGATGCCGGTGAACGTCTTGGTAAGCCATTGGGCAAGCTCCCCGGGCTTGCGTGCACCGGGAAAAGCCTCGCAAACCATGGATTCGATGGTTTCGGGCGCTACGGTACGGGGGTCGAGCTTATTCTGAGTTGGCGGGGCGACGTACTGCCTGCCCGGAAGCACCTCGCGGTATCGATTCTTCGTTCGGCCAATCGGCTTGACGGCACCGAGGATCTTTTCGGTCGCATCCACCAAAATAATATTGCTGTGCTTTCCCATGATCTCCACAATCAGGGTCAACGGCTCACCGTCAAAGCCGGCGATCTTCAGATGCAGAATACGATCGAACCCCACCTGCTCGATTCCTGTGATGCGCCCGCCCTCCAGATACTTGCGCATCAGCATGGTAAAACCTGGCGGGGTCTTTGGATTCGGGCGTTTGACCGATGTGAGGTGAACCCTCGGCGAGCGGGGGTCGGCGGAAATCAGCAGGCTGTGATTGGCACGGTTGCTTCGAATAACGAGGACGACGTCAAGAGGAGCAGGCTGGTGGATGCTGTCTATCCTCCCGCCTGCAAGCTCTCTATTCAATTCTGCGACAATCGCAGCCAAGATGATGCTGTCATAAGTCATAATCTGCCTACCGTGGGGAGATTATAGCATATCGCGCAAAATAGGAGGAATTTGACGTCCAATGAAGAATCATACATGTTGAGTTTCTTTCCGAGTAGTTTTTCGGATAATGAGGTACAGGAAATGGGCAACCAGTTGAATAGGAAGAACGGCAGCCCGGCGCAGACAGTTGCAGTGATTGCAGTACTGGCAATCATTCTTATCGGCGGGGCCGTCGCTCTCACCCAATATGATAAGCAGCACTCGACCAATACAAACGCTAGCGCACAAACCGATAGTGACCAGCCGCAGGACAGAATATCAGATCAAATGGTTAAACTTGCGGACCTTCCGCCGGTCAGCTTGAAAAAGCAATCACAGGAACTCGGCATTGACCAGGGCGATACTGGGATCAGCGCCGTGGCTACAGTCAAGAATCGTCCACCTGTTAACGAAGGCCAGCAGTCGTGGTTCGTGAACTTGGACATCAGAAACACATCGAAGGTGAACACCGGTCCCATCATCTTAACCCTCGTCTTCGAGGATGGGCGCAAACTTAAGTGCAAGCCCTACACAGGGTTCAGGGATGACTTCTCCTTCATGCCGACTGTTGCCAATTCAAAGGACACCGCGCTCCTTCCCGGCCAGAGAACCATGATCTATTACTTCGCTGATGATCCCGCGCCCAAATCAGGAAAGGGTCCGGCGAAGGCGAGCATCGAATGCGATTTCGGCACATACGAAGTCTTCATCGACGACTGAACGGTTGTTGATTGGGCTTGTCTGCCGAGTCTGCGTGTTGATAGTTCCGTGAAGTCTGTGCTAGAATGACCAGTAAGGTCGCGCCTAAGTGACTTTTTCGGATGTCTTTCTTTCAAGGCTCAAGAACAGCGAGCGGCAGAGTGCTTGCTTTTAGCCTAAACTCAGCTGAGGATGTTTATGCCGCTCGTAGTGGGCGTTAGTTTTAGAAAAGCCGGAAAGATTTATTATTTCGATCCAGCCGGTCTGGAGTTGGCAGAAGGCGATTCCGTAATCGCCGAGACTGCTCGCGGTATTGAGTTCGGGGAAGTGATGATCGATCCCAGGGATGTTCCCGAGGAAGAGATCGTGCCGCCTCTGAAGAAGATCGTGCGCAAAGCCGCCAAAGCCGATATCGATCGAGCGGAAACTTTTCGCCTGAAAGAGAAGCAGGCTTACCATACCTGCCAGCAGAAAATCCAATTCCACAACCTCCCGATGAAGCTGATCGACGCAGAGTACTGTTTCGATGGCTCGCAAATCACTTTCTATTTCTCCGCCGAGGCTCGAGTAGATTTTCGGGAACTGGTGAAGGACCTCTGCGGAGCGCTTAGAGCAAAGGTGCAGCTTCACCAGGTTGGTGTTCGAGATGAAGCCAAGCTGTTTGGTGGGCTCGGACCGTGCGGACGCTCGCTCTGCTGCGCGTCGTTTCTGGCAGGCTTCGAGCCGGTGTCGATGAAGATGGCCAAAGAGCAGTGCCTTTTCCTCAATCCTCTGAAGTTTTCGGGAATCTGCGGGAAACTGATGTGCTGCCTTAAGTACGAATATCCAGTGTATAAGGAAGCCAAGCAGCGGCTTCCGGCCATGGGCTCCATGATCACCACTGAGGCAGGAATCGGCAAAGTGGTTGAACTTCATGTGATCAAGGAAGCTTACAGCGTGGCTCTGGAGGATGGCAAGATCGTGCACTGCACGGTCAAGGACGATCAGCAGGTTGAGTGCCTTTGTCCTTCCCAGCAGAACGGCAGTTGCGTGAAGCGCGCAGTGGAACACGCCCAGGCGATGCAATCGGCACAGCAGTCACAAACCGTACAATCTGTTGATCCGTCGGCGAGTCCCGCTCGCTCGCGTCCGCCAAGACCACCCAGACCTCCGCGTGCGCCAAGGCCACCACAGCCACCTGCGGGACAGGCTCAGCAGGCGAAACCGAGCCAACCGCCGAAATCCGAGGGCGAGCAGACCGATCAGCCTGCGCAGAAGAGGCGCAGAAGACGAAGGCATCGAAGCAAGCCGAAGCCCGAGGGAGAAGCTTGAGGCTTCGCCGAATTTCGATATTGGATATTAGATGTCCGGTATCGGTCCTTCGATATGGCCCGTCATTCACCGAGCCTACTCAGTAGGGTAAACGGCGATTAGTTAAGCGAGAAAAAGCATTGGGAACCACACACCGGCGTGTCGGACCCCAATTACCAGCACTAAATACTGGATACTAACTACCAATACTGGATACTTGAATGCCCGATAAGACTTTTTACATCACCACACCCATTTACTACGTCAACGATGTTCCGCACGTCGGTAACGCCTCCACGACCATCGCCTCGGACGTTATTGCCAGGTTCAAACGATTGCAAGGACACAAAGTCCTTTTTGTAACCGGAACCGATGAAAACGCGCCGAAAGTCGCTGAAGCTGCTGCCGCAAAAGGCATGGACCCTCAATCCTTTGTGGATGACATCGTCCCCCGATTCAAAGAAGTTTGGCGCAAGCTGCACATCACAAATGATGTGTTCATCCGGACAACAGAGCACCGGCATAAGGCGGTGGTGGAAGCTACATTCATGAAGCTGCTGGAAACCGGCGATATCTACCGGGATGTATATAAAGGCTGGTACTGCATATCAGACGAGACTTTCTTTCGCGAAACGGAGGTCGCGGACGGCCTCTGCCCGAATCCCGAATGTCGCAAAAAGGTCCGCTGGGTGGAAGAGGAGAACTACTTTTTCCGCCTTTCCGCGTATTCCGATCGCTTGCTGGAGTGGATCGGGGCCAATCCCGACGCGCTCGGTCCGGAGTTCAGGAAGAACGAGGTTGTCAGCTTTATCAAGGCAGGGCTGCGCGACGCCTGCATCAGCCGCGCCTCTTATGGATGGGGCATACCGGTACCCGGCGACAAAGACAAGGTCATTTACGTCTGGTTTGACGCCCTGGTCAACTACCTGACAGTGGCCGAATACCTGAAACACAATAAGGATTTCGAGGCAATCTGGCCGCCGGATGTGCAGTTGATGGCAAAGGAGATATTCGTCCGGTTCCACGCCACGCTTTGGCCCGCCATGCTTATGGGTCTGGGCCTTCCGTTACCGAAAAAGATATTCGCCCATGGATTCTGGACCATCGAAGGAGAAAAGATCTCCAAGTCCAAGGGGAATGCGATATCGCCGATCAAGCTGGCCGAGGATATTGCGGAACTCAGCGGGGCCGATGTGGACATCGCCGTGGATGCGATCCGGTACTTCATTTTGCGAGAAGTAACTTTTGGTCTGGACGGCAACTTCTCGGTCGGTGGGCTGATCGGTAGATTTAACTCCGATCTGGCTAATGACCTCGGCAATCTGCTCAACCGCACGCTCCCGCTGTTACATAAGAACCGGCAGGGCATCGTTCCGGAGCCCGGCGAACTTGACGAAGAGGCTCAGGGGATTAGAAACCTGCTCGAAGCCACTGTCGAGGAGGTCGCGGGATACCTGGATCGGTTCCAGTTTGGTGAGGCGCTGGCATCCATCTGGACCGTGGTCGGGCGGGCGAACAAATTCGTGGAAAACCAGGCGCCCTGGAAACTGGCGAAGGACGACGGCTGTGCCGCCAGGTTGGACATGGTTCTGTATACCGCGCTTGAAACCCTCCGCTCCATTGCAATATTGATCAATCCGATGATGCCGAGCGCATCGAATGCGATTTGGGCGCAATTGGGTATCAGTGAACCGATTTCATCGCAACGATGGGAGAGCGCGGGAGTTTGGGCCGGCCTTAAACCCGGCACTCAGACCACCGAACCCAGGCCGATATTCCCGAGAATCGACACCAAGGCATTGGCAGAGAAAATAACCAACATTTCACCCTCCGGGCAGGGCCATGGTACCCTGCCCAAAACAACCGCACCCGTAGTTGAGGGTCACAGTGCCCTCCCGAAACCGGGCACGGCACAGGAAGAGGCAAAAAAAGTGGAACAACCAATCGAAGAACAGAAGTCCCAATACATCACCTATGAAGAATTCAAGAAGGTGGAATTGAGGGTCGGCAAGATCCTCACCGCCGAGCGAATCCCGAAAGCAGACAAGCTGCTCAAACTGACGGTCGATATCGGCACGGAGCAGCGGCAGATCGTGGCCGGCATCGCTCAGTGGTATAGTACGGATGAACTGGTCGGCAGGCTGGTGGTGGTCGTGGCGAACCTCGCTCCGGCGACCCTCCGAGGCGTGGAATCCCAGGGGATGCTCCTGGCCGCAGACCTGGACGGCGCCGCCGTCCTCCTCCTTCCCGACAAAGAGGTAGCCCCCGGTTCCACCGTTAGGTGAAATGGAGCAGTTAGCGGATAGCAGGTAGCCTCCGAAAACCCGCGTCCCATAGGTCCTATTTGTCCCATAGATCTCGTATCATCTGCTGGCAGCCCAACACGCAATACCTAAGGCCCAACACCCCATCTCTGAAAGAAAAACGCCGCCATGTAAGTGTACATGGCGGCGCTTGAGTTAAGGGTTGTAGAAGAATACGAAGCTATGTAACTCTCGGTAATCCGAGAAACTGAATTACTTGCGCTTTCGGATGAAGAAAGCCAGAGTGCCGATACCGGTCGTCAAAGCCAGCAGGCTTCCCGGCTCAGGTACGGGCGCAGCCTGAGTCTGCAGCAGAACGCTGTTGACTGCGAAACCTCCCGAGCCTGTCGTCGCGCTGATAACCACCTGCGAGATGTTCGGGTCGGTGCTTAGGATGCCGATGAACGCGGCGGAGCCATCAGCATTATCGTTTGCCACGCCATTTACACTGTAGCTAGCCAGAAGATTGTTCGAAGAATCATAGGCGCTGAGGTATGCAGTGTAGCTTACCCAGTCGTTTGTCTGAACTTGCGTTCCAACGGCGTAAACCCCGGCGCCAAATGAGAATGTAACAGGATTGTCGCTGAAGTTGTTAAAGAGTAAGCCGTCGCCTGGGTTAAAACAGCCGCTCCAGCTAGTGCTCTGAGTATAAGCTGTGAAACCGGCATCGTTGGTGACGGTGGTGTTTATGCCGCCAGTGGACGTAACGCTGTACGGTGTGTTGAGACCCGTACCGTCAGGGATAGAACCCCAGCTGATGGCGTCATCCCATGTTACGGCTGAGTTGGATGTCACGATCTGTACCTGAGCATTGGCTGCTCCGGCAATCGCCAGGAGCACCAGTGCTCCGGTCAAGAGATAAGAGATTCGCTTTGTCATTGTTTTCGTCCTTTTTTACCTTTCGTCGTTTACTTCCTAATTGATTCGCAGTCTCTTGGACTGCATGTTTTCTTCACTGCGCAGGTCCGACAGTCGCTGTATCGGGCAAGCGTCTGACCAGCCTGTGCTAACAGACTTATTTTCCACACACCCGCTAAGAATTCCTCCTTTATTGCCAAGAATTCTTCAATAATTTTTCGTGCTAACGGTTGAAGTGAGAATTTGAGGGATATACAGACACTAATTGAAGTGATAGTGAGCAGTCATGCAGAGGGTGTCAAAAAGTGGCAGACAAGTGGCGAACGTAGTTAGTTTGCAGTTAGCGTGGAAGCGAGACACACACGCTTACCCTTTAATACCTGGATACCCGATACCTGATACCAAACACTCCTAATCTTCTATCTCGACCCGCACGCCCTTCTCCGCGCGCGGCTCCGACGAGCCGTGTTTTCGGCCACGTTGCCGCGAGAGCACCCTGCGCCAATACTCATGGGGACTGAATACGTCCTCGTCGGCCAATTCCTCGAAGGCAGTGTTGCCCTTCACTATTTCAGGGGTGGTCGTCACCCTAACCATGCCGTCGCCGACTTTTTCCAGTTGATCCATCGGTACCAGAACGTGCCGAGCCCCCACTCCTATCAAACCGCCAAACATGACGCTCGCCAGCACAACTCGCCCCTGCTTGGGATCCACATACAGGTTCGTAACCCGTCCCACGCTCTTCCCTTTCGGCCCGATGACAGTCGAGCCTTGTATGTTGGGAAAATCGCCGAGTAACCGGCGTGCCATATCCAGATCCCGGAGACGCTCCAGGATCATCGGCCCCTGATCAGCCTCATCACGGTGATAGGTCCTCATCTTTTGCCTTTCCGATCCAGAAGAATCAAGACACCCGCATCCTCGGCGTCACTCTTGCAACTATTTTCCCTTGCACTGTGAAAACGCAAACGAAACTTTCACGAAAGTGCGGATTTGTAGTATGATAAAGGCGAAACTACATCGAAGGCTGATTGGAGTATTTGGAAATGGCGAAGAACAACATTACCGCGGCAAAGCAACAGGTGAGCAAGCCCGAACCGGAGGTCAAACTGACGAGGACGGCATTCCTGATCACGATATGGGTGTCCGTTGCGTCTTTTGTTGCCCAATTGCTGATGGCATTCATAGTCTATCCACAGCTCCCGGCCACCATTCCATCTGGGTGGCTCGGCTCCAGCGAGCCGTACAACCCGGTATCCAAACTCTGGGTCTTCGGATTTTTCACGGTCGGCACGCTCATCCTGCTTGGAATCGCCTACTTCTCACCTCGCGATGAAAAGGGCCAACTCGTAATGGATTCCAGCAAGGCCGGCACGATAATCGTCCTGGCCCTCCTGTTCACCGCACTTCAGTCCACCGCCTTCCACCTGACGAAAATGCTGTAACGAACCTTGGAAGAGTAAGGGGAGTGAGTTAAGCGGCAGGACTAATTGTAGGGGAAAAGGCCCTTGGTACAACAAATGCTGCCGATTAACCTGGGCCTCGTTAACACGATACTTCGGTAGCAGAACGAAGTGCCGCTGCCGAAGATTCCTGGCGGATACATGAGCAAAGGAGTTCACAATGAGCTTCGATCTTACCCTCTACCGACCCAAAGAATCACCACCTCTAACAGCTGAAGAGATCAGGGCTGCCTTCGCCGAGTTCCCGGAATTGGTAAAGTTCTCAGACGATATCGAGGAATGGGATTATCAGGATCCCGCGACCGGCGACTACACGCAGTTTGAAGTCGTGGACGACGGCGATGACTCTGAAGATAACCTAGAGGACGAACCATTTGAAAGCATCGGCCCAATCATATCATTCCACACCGGGTGGGTATCCAGTGAAGCCAATGTCCAAAAGACGATGGCCACAGTTGTTGCCATCGTAAACCGCCTGGACCTGAAAGTCTGGGACGGCCAGTCGGAAGTCCAAACGCCTGAGCAACCGACGCCGGATGATCTCATCCAGTCCTGGAACGAAGGAAGCAGTGTGGTTGCAAAGTCTTGGGAGGGCGGAAGTGGAATAGAAGCGCGAACGGAGAGCAAGGGACAGGAAATCCCTATTAATGCAGTTACATTCTGCGGGGCTATCGGTTTCGTATGCGCAGGGGTCGGAATCTTGCAGGAGATTCCTCAAATCCTAGACTATGCGAGGATGCCAACTGCCGCGATTGAGCACGGTCACCAGCCGATAATGTTCTATTCGATGGCAGCAATCACGTGCCTGTTCCTTTTGGTACTGGCAGTCATCTCGCACCGCCTAATGCGACAGTCTACCGAAAGCGTTCCCACCTTCAGCCTGCTTTTGATCCTTGAGATGGCATACATATTGATGTCTAGCGGTCTTCTCCGGCCACGATCCGCCACTCCATTCTACATAGGGGTCAACTCAGGAGCCTCCAATGTAGGTTTCCTGCCACAGGTTTTCACGGGGTTTCCAATTTGGTCCCTGATTCTGCTGAACGCCGGCAGGCTCAGGCGAAAGAGGCTTGACCAAGGCCGCTAAGCATCAGTTCGCGCTCTCGAAGCTCAGGCCAATGCCTCAACCACCTTCTTGAGAAGCTCCCGCCGAGTCGCGAAGAAATCCGACGGGTCGCGGTACTCATAAAGCTTATTCGCAAGCAGGACCGCGAACATGTCGAGTTCCGGATCGACCACCAGGCATGTTCCCGTGAAACCGGTGTGCCCGGCGCATCGGTCGGACCAACCCTCATCACAAGGAAGCATGACGTTCGGAACCATGAAAAAGCCTATCGACTGCCGATCCGTAAGTGCGCCGATCTGATTGGTAAACATCCGCTCCACGCTCTCCTTGGAGAGCACCCGCACGCCTCCGAACTCGCCGCCGTTCAGGAGCACCTGCGCGAAAACCGCCATGTTCGGAGCCGTCGAGAAAAGCCCCGCATTGCCGCTGACCCCCTCCATCGCAAGCGCGTTTCCATCCTGCACTTGAGCGACGGACGTCCGCCGGCTCATCGGGCAATCGGCGGTCCGCACGATCCTCGGCTCCCAATCGGACGGAGGGTTGAAGCGCGTGTCGGCCATCCCAAGCGGGCCGAGTATGTTTTCCTCGGCGAAATCGGCCAAGGTCATTCCGCTCACCCGCTCGATCACCAGTCCCATGATGATGTACCCCAGGCAACTGTACTCATACCGCTCACCGGGGGCACATTCTCTTGTAGGAGCGTTCTCCAGAACGCGAGCGGGCGGGACGCCCGCGTCCCCAGGGGCGCTTGTGGGACGAGTGTGCAGGAGTAGGTTCATGGCCTCGCGCCTCGATTGCCCTCGGGAATAGAGGGCGCGCCAGGCCGGAAGCCCGGAGGTATGGGTCGCGAGATGCTTGAGGGTGACGCCGGAAAGGTGGGATAGTTTTCGTTCAGGGAAGAAATCGGCGACCGGCTGATCTAAATCCAGCGATCCGCGGTCCGCCAGGATGAGCGCCGACGTCGCAGTGACGACCGGCTTGGTGACGGACGCCATGTCGAACACGGAGTCGATCTCAGCGAACGGCAGCCCGGCTCCCAGCCGCCCCATCGTTCCCTGCATGGCGATCTTCCCATGCCGACCTACGATATACACCGCTGTGGTATACTGCCCGGCCCTCAGCCCATCGAAAAGCAGTTCTTTCGCATCACCCAGGCGGCGTGGGTCGAGTCCCACATCCTCAGGCACAGTTTCTTCCAATCTCATGCAAAGATTGTACGTCTTCCGCCCCCACCCGTCAACGGGCACACATGCCGACGAAGATGGTGCTGCGGGATTTACAATCCCTCCATTCGACTCGCATGGATTTGCAATCCGTGCGCTGGATTCTCCGGAATCCAGGATAACACCTCCTCGCAGAACAAAAGGGCCGAGGGAATACCTGATTTTGCGATGGTTGCGTTTTGGTGTATAATCAGTAAAGCAAAGGTATCCCGATGCCACACTAAGCCAGGACACCGCATGCCATGAAAAAGATCAACGAAAAAGATAGCAAACGGTTGATGATACTCTTTCAGACATCGTCGAACGCCTGGTGACCGTGTATCATCCGGAACGCCTGTAACTTTTCGGTTCGGTTGCCCGAGGCGAGGCCGGTCCGGACAGCGATTATGACGTCCTGATCGTGATGCCGGACGATGCCTCCCCCGAACAGCTAAGAACCGCAATCGGATACGACGAGCTCTGGGGATTACCTGCGACCGACATACATATCTGGCGGAAGGATAGGTTTGACAGTCGAGTGTCTCTCCAGTCATCGCTGCCGGCAACCATACTTCGCGAGGGAAAGCTACTCTATGCAGCCTGACGACCCAGGATTACAAGAAACGAAGGCTAGAGTATTCCTTGCCGAGATTAGACATGGTCGATCTGAGACAAGATACCGAATGCAGGATAGCCGAACTCGAGAAACGCTTGGCGGAACTGGATGCCGAGCGCGTAGAGGTCATATCAGCGTTGGACGCTACCAGGGGCTTATTAGCGAGCAAGCCTCATGTCTTACCCCAAGCAACGACTTTCCCCAATGCGACTGTCTTCAATAATTCACCATCCGAGGCCAAGTTCGCTCTCATATACAAGCTGTTTCGAGGCAGAGAGGACGTCTATGCTCGGCGATGGGAAAGTCCAAAGACGGGAAAGTCGGGTTACCAGCCTGCTTGTCGAAATGAATGGGCCGCTGGTCTGTGCGACAAACGCCGAGTGAAGTGCCTTGACTGTCCAAATCGAGAGTTTCTACCGGTTAGTGAATCGGTTTTGCGATGTCATGCACTCGGACGCGAGGACGCCAAAGACAGAACCTCCCGGGATTACACAATCGGCATCTATCCTATGCTTCGAGATGAAACCTGTTGGTTTCTCGCGGTGGATTTCGACAAATCTTCGTGGAAGCAGGACTCGGCTGCATTCATGGAAACCTGCCAACGCCACGATATCCCGGCCGGGCTTGAGCGCTCTCGCTCCGGTGAAGGAGGACACGCATGGATATTCTTCGCCGAACCCGTACCAGCTACCCTGGCAAGGCAACTCGGAGCGTTTCTGATAACTGATACTATGAAACGCAGGCCAGAGATCGGCTTTGACTCCTACGACCGATTCTTTCCCAATCAGGACACCCTCCCCAAAGGCGGTTTTGGCAATCTGATCGCTCTTCCATTTCAGGGAAGTGTTCGAAAGCATGGAAACACAGTATTCATAGACGAAGACTTCGCTCCGTATGCTGACCAGTGGGCATTTCTATCTTCACTCAAGCCGATGAGTCTTTCAAGTTTAACATCCATCGTCGAGGAAGCCCAGAAGCGTGGGGATATAATGGGCGTACGGATGGTAGTAACAGACGACGAAGACGATAAACCCTGGATGGCCCCGCCGTCTCGCAAATTAAGCGAAGTTCCGATTGAGGAGAAGATACCAGACAGCGCTACCATCGTGCTCGGAAACCAGATATACATCGAGAAGGTCGACCTGCCGTCGGCACTTAGAAACAAACTCATCAGCTTAGCCGCATTCCAGAACCCTGAATTCTACAAGGCCCAGGCAATGAGGCTGCCGACATTCGACAAACCGAGAGTTATATCCTGCGCCGAGGATTTTACAAAACACATTGCGCTCCCACGAGGCTGCCTTGACGAGACAATGGAATTGCTTCAGTCCCTCGGCATCCGAGTAACTCTAGTCGATGAAAGGAATTCCGGCACTCCAATTAGCGTAAAGTTTCATGGAGAGCTTACGCCGGAACAGAGCCGATCGGCAAAGATTCTAGTGGCCCACGAAAACGGAGTATTGGCGGCAAGCACTGCTTTCGGAAAAACCGTTGTCGCCATCAGCACTATTGCAACTCGTGGAGTCAACACTCTCATCTTCGTACATCGACAGCAACTCATGGATCAGTGGATCGTGCGTTTGGCCACCTTCCTGAACATCGACCCCAAGCAAATCGGGCGAATCGGCGGAGGGAAACACAAACCGACGGGATTCATTGACATAGGCCTGCTGCAAAGCCTCTGTCGGAAAGGCGTTGTTGATGATGTTGTGGCCAACTACGGTCACATGGTGGTTGATGAATGCCATCATATCTCCGCAGGCACCTTCGAGCAGGTAGCCCGTGCCTCCAAAGCCCGATATGTGCTTGGACTCTCGGCAACCCCTACGCGCAAAGATGGTCATCATCCAATCATCTTTATGCAGTGCGGACCGATCCGGTATCGGGATAACGCAAGGAATCAGGCGGCGCTGAGACCGTTTGAGCATAAACTAATTGTGCGACGGACAAGTTTTGTTCTACCTACTGAACTTTCTTCACAAGAAAAACCTGCTATTCAAGACATCTACTCCGCGCTTTGCCTGGACGAGCAGAGGAACAGTATGATTCTCGACGATATAGTGGCCGCAGTTGAAACCGGACGTTCTCCCGTAGTCATAACGGAACGAACGGAACATCTGGACTTGCTGGCCGGCGAACTCGGCAAGGTCGTGAGGAACGTCATTGTACTGAGAGGCGGGATGGGTATACGCCAACGCAGGGCTGTCATTGAAAGATTGGAAAGCATACCTGACTCAGAGGAACGGGTGATTGTTGCTACAGGTCGGTATCTCGGTGAGGGGTTCGACGATGCTCGCCTCGATACACTTTTCCTAACCATGCCGATCTCTTGGAAAGGAACGCTCTCCCAGTATGCA
>Ga0326727_10006934_pt1 | contig 30522 bp, 26 predicted proteins | sample MB2enrmetagenome_FD_207643 | JGI IMG/M metagenome (GOLD analysis project Ga0326727, IMG submission 207643) | Lab enriched peat soil microbial communities from McLean, Ithaca, NY, United States - MB29MY | ecosystem: Environmental > Terrestrial > Soil > Wetlands > Peat | place: USA: New York... | reverse complement strand
TGGCCTACTCCAACAACGCGGAAAACATTTACTCCTTCCGCATCAACCGCGTCGAACCGCTGCACATTCCGCTGCTCTCCCGGCTAACCGGCCCCTTCCGCTACGATTTTCTGGTGGGCAAGCTGCGGGGACACACCTTCATGCCCAACCCGGCGTATGTCGCCAATCCCTCGCCGGACGTGGCCAATGTGATCAACCCCGGCGATCCCTGGGTGCACGTGGAGAAGATCAGCTTCCGGCCCACGGAAAACCTGGAATTCGGTTTTGAGCGCACCGTGATCTGGGGCGGCGAGGGACACTCGCCCATCACGCTGCGCACCTTTGCGAAGAGTTTTATCAGCATGTCGTCGCCCAGCGCCACGTCGAAGAACGGCCGCGACGATCCCGGCGCGCGCTTTGGCGCCTTCGACTTCTCTTACCGGCTGCCCTTCGTGCGCAACTGGCTCACGCTCTACACGGATTCCGAGGTGCATGACGATGTCTCCCCCATCGACGCACCGCGGCGCGCCGCTTACCGGCCCGGCATTTATCTCTCTCATGTGCCCGGCCTTCCCCGGCTCGACCTGCGCGTCGAAGCCGCCTCCACCGACCCCTCCAGCTCCAACAGCGCCAGCCACTACGGCCAGTTCATGTACTACGAAGGCATCCAAAAACAGGGCTACACCAATCAAGGCCAGCTCTTGGGCGACTGGATCGGGCGCGAGGACAAGGGCGGCCAGGCCTGGCTCACCTGGCATCTGAGCGGCAACGAATGGATTCAGGCGGGCGTGCGCAATCAAAAAGCCACCAGCTACTTTATCCCCGGCTCAACGACTCAGACCATCCCCGCCGAGAGTCCCGGCTGCCCCAGCGCGACGCCCTGCCTGGCTCCCGGCGGCACCACGCTGAACGACATCAACTTCCAGGTGGTCAAGCGCCTCGGCAAGGACTTCGAAGTGAACGGCAACTTCACCTACGAGCACTGGACGGCGCCGATCTACCTCCCCGGCCAACAGACGGTGACGGCCACGACGATCCAACTCACCTGGTTCCCCGGACGAAAGATAAGCTTCTAGGAAACATTTTCATGACTCAATGACCACGCGGCGAAAAAGTGGCCTTTGGGGTCTCAAAGCCGCTCATTTTTGGCTATACAAGTGGCCTTTTCAGGGTAAAAGCGGCTTTTCCCGGTGATTTTCAGAGGCCGAATCTCACCATGTGGGATTTATGGGGACTGAAAATTATCCACAGACATTGATTCCAGGGAACTTAGAAATAATCTGCAAGGTTTCAGGAGGGTGGAAAAATTTAGAGGGGGGGGTAGGGGGGTGCACTGGTGGTATAAACCGGGCAGATGTCCGACAAAGTGGACAGTGATCAATGGTCAGTAAAACCCCGATCTCATGACTGCTTTGATTGTGCGCCTGAGTGGGGAAATAATCTGCAAACCACCTTTCAACTTTGCTCAAGACAGGCTCCGCGGTTACCGAGGTTGACGATGCCTTTGAATCAATACTGGGCTTATGGTCTTCGCATCCAGGCGGACATGGAATGTCCCGAGCTTGCTTTTGCCCCCATCGAGACGGAAAATCCCGATGTAGCAATCCGTTTGCTGCCTCCGGCGGCGAACGCTCTGGAATCCCTGGAGAATGGCCATTATGAAGTTCAGCCGGGAGTCTTCCGTCTGGCAGTGCCGGGGGTGGCGCTGTACCGCGTTGAGGAAGGGCGTCGCATCTTCATCACCCCGCTGCCTGAAGTTCCTGCTGAAAAAATACGTCTGTTTTTGTTAGGTTCAGCTCTGGGCGCGCTTCTTTACCAGCGCGGATTGTTCCCGCTACACGGAAGCGCGGTAGAGACGCCCTGGGGCGCGATGATCTTTGTTGGAGTTCAGGGCGCAGGCAAGTCCACGCTGGCTGCCCAGTTTCATCGCAAGGGATACCGCCTGCTCTCAGATGACGTCTGCGCCGTGGCAGCCATGCCGGAGGGATTGCAGATTCTTCCCGCGCTGGCCCATTTCCGGCTTTGCGCCGATGCTTACGAGCGTATCGGAACCACGCCTGGCGCACGCTTCGAAGTTGACAAATATGTGGTGCCCATGGGGGAAGGTTATTGTCCTCACCCGGCGCCGCTAAGGGCGATTCATATCCTCGTTGACCACGACAGCAGCACTCCGGAATTCGAGGTGCTTCGCGGCTTTGACCGGGTGCAACGCCTCCTGGAGAATCTATATCGCCCCCATTACCTGAAGGGCCAGGGCACGCAAAAAGATCTGATGCGGATGGCGGGGCTGATTGCGCAAAAGACTACCATAGCCGCGGTGATCCGGCGGCGCGATCCAGAGGCGATTGATGGATTGGCCGGCTTCCTCGAATCGGCATGGGCGAAGCACTTTACCGCAAGTCCCACGAAAGGACAAAAATAGATGCGCAGCTTCAATCCCCAAGACAGGTTATCCCGCACCCAGGAGATACTCTCAACGGAGATCGACCAGGAAACTGTTCTTATGAGCATCGATGCCGAGGCGTACTATGGGCTCAAAGGGCCTGCGCAAAGCATTTGGGAGAAATTGGAAATCCCTATGACCTTTTCGGCCCTCGTCGATCTGCTGGTCAGGGAATATCAAATTACGCCTGAGGCCTGCGCCGCGGACTTGAATAAATTTCTAGGGGAGATGGAACGGGAAGGTCTTCTGCGTGTGGAATGATCTGCAACGTGCCGCGCGGATACCTGGCGCCCGGAGACGGCTCCTTGGCGAAGCGCTGATCGCTCTGCTAATCGCAAGGGGAGCGATGGCTTTTCTGCCTTTTCGGCGTATTGCCGCCTGGCTGGGAACGCCCGGCGCAGAGAGTTCTGTCATAGCGGCGGATGAAGAGATCCGCATGGCGCAAGAGGTGAGCTGGGCAGTGGGCGTTCTCGCGCGACGGGTGCCTTGGGACGGGCGTTGTCTTGCTCAGGCGCTGGCCGCCATGGGAATGTTGCGCCGCCGGGGCCTGGAGGGAACTGTAAGTTTTGGCGTTTGCCAGGGGGAATCCGCGGGATTTGACGCCCACGCGTGGCTGCGCTTCGGTTCCTGCGTGGTGACCGGCGGGCCAGGCCACCAGCGATTCAAAGTCATTACGACCTTCGCCCGGAAACTGTCATGAGCGGAATATACGGTATTTATCAATATGACGGTGTTCCTGTGCCCTGCCAGTGGCTGGAACGAATGAAGACGGCGATGGCCTATTATGGCCCTCACGGTGGAGGCTACAAAGTCGAGGGAGCGGTGGGGATGGGGCATCTGCTTCTGGAAGTCAACCCGGAAGATGCCTTTGAGAAACAGCCGGTGTCGGGAGCGCGCGGTTTGGTGGTTAGTGCTGCCCGCCTGGACAATCGGGCGGCGCTGCTGGAGACATTCAATATTTCCGCAACGGACGCTCTCCAGCTGTCTGACGGGCATTTGGTAAGTTTGGCTTTCGATCGCTGGGGCGAGGAACTCTGCGCACACCTCCAGGGAGATTGGGCGATGGCTGCCTGGGATGCCCGGAATCGCCGTCTTATGTTGGCGCGAGATGCCTGCGGAAATGTCACCCTCTATTACTACGAGGGCAAAGGTTTCATAGCCTTTGCATCCAGTCTCAAGGCTCTGCTGGTGATTCCCGGCGTGGTCAAGGAACCGGATCGGCTGCGCCTTGCCCAGGTGCTGGTATCGTGGCAGCACAATGCGGAACTGACCGCCTATAAGGGTTTCCGGCGGTTGGTTTGGGCTCATGCCATGAGTGCCGGTCCTGATGGCCAGACTCACACCTGGCGTCATTGGTCGCCAGAAGGCCGCGATATGCTCACCTATCGCAGGGATGAGGAGTACGCAGAAGCCTTTGTGGAACATTACACGCGGGCCGTTCAGAGCTGTCTGCGAACCCAAAAGCCAGTGGCAGCGACTCTCTCCGGCGGCCGGGATTCAGGTTCGGTGGTAGTTCTGGCGGCCCAGCTTCTTGCCAGTCAGAACCGCGGCCTTACAGCCTATACCTCGGTGCCTTGCCTGCCTCCAGACGGAGCCGGTGAACAGAGGCTGGGCAACGAATGGGAGATGGCCCACGCAACAGCCGTGATGGCGGGAGCGAATGTCCAACATCTTCCCATCGATGCGGCGAATTATGGAGTTATCCAGGGCATCGAATACCTTCTTGACGTCCATGACGGTCCCAGCCATGCGGCCGGCAACCAATACTGGCTTCATGCTATTGCGGAAGCCGCCTCCCGAAACGGGGCGGGGGTAATGCTGACCGGGCAGATGGGCAATGCCACGGTCTCCTGGACCGGGAATGGATCGGCGCTCCTGGCGCTTCTGCAGGGATACCCCGCTACGGCATTACGGTTGTTTCTTCATGGGGAGCCGAATCCCTGGCTCACCCTTAAGCGGCAGGTATTGAAGCCGTTGTTAACGCCGGGGCTGCGCGCTTTTCGACGCTTCAAAACTCGCCGCAGCAGGCCATGGCAGGAATATTCCGCTCTCAATATTCACATGGCTTCAGAGTTGGATTTGGACGGCCGGATGCGGACGGCAGGGTTTGATCCAACATTTACCTTCTCTCCCCTGGAAGATTATCGCCACCGCTTTTTCTGGCCTTCCTGGAGCATTGGTACGGGCATTTGGTCCGAGATGGGGGCCAGACATTCCTTTTCCTACCTCGATCCAACCTGCAATCAATCTATAGTGGAGTTTTTTCTGCGGGTTCCCGATGATCAGTTTCGCCATGGTGGCCAAAGCAGTTTTTTGATGAAACGAGCTTTCCGGAACCGTTTGCCCGTCCAGGTGCTGAATGGGCAGCGGAAGGGGCTTCAGGGCGCTGATTTGGGCCATCGGATTCTTCGGGAATTGCCTGCATTCCGGGAATGTTTGAATTCTCTGGATGCATTGCCAGAGGCCCAGGCTATCCTCGACATGCCACTCCTCCGCCGCTGCCTGGAGGATCTTGTCGCAAAGGTCGATCCCGATACCACCATGAGGGCGGGAGTGATTCTACTCCGTGGGCTGGGAGTGGGACTCTTCCTTCGCCGCCTGGCTGATTCTAGGGTCTGCTAACACTACTGGGATGGCGGCGACGGGAGCCGGTTTTTTCCAGTTCTAGGAGCGAGGAGCGAACTGTGGTCAATCACTGGAGCGACGAGCGACAACGAAATGGGGAAAACCGGCCCCGTCCCTTCGGGTTGCGGCGGAAATCCGGCCATACTTTGTTGTCGCCCTTGTGCTTGGAACAACCAAACCCTGCGGACTCCGCCTCGTCTGGCCGGATTTCCGCTCACAACGCCATCCACCCCAGTAATGTTAACAGGCCCTAGTACGTGAGGTTTCCCGATCCATGCTGCTCGGCCAGATCAAACAATTCTTTCGCCAGTTGCCTGCGGGCCGCCATGCGCTGGCCCTGGTTTGGGACGCGGCGGGATGGTGGACCGCGGCCTGGGGCATCCTGCTGGTGGGCCAGGGATTGATTCCCGCAGGCCTGGCGCTTCTGCTGAGAGCCTTGGTAAACCGTCTGGTGGCCTCTCATGAGTGGGCCTCCATTGCGCCTCCGGCCATGGGGATCGCAGGCCTGTGGATGGCCGGGCAGCTTTTATCCAGCGCCCTGTCCTGGGTCCGGGCGGTGCAGGCGGAGCGGGTCCAGGACGAGGTCCATCGCTTGATCCACTTGCAGGCCCTTCGTCTGGACCTGGCTTTCTATGAACACCCTGAATCCTACGATCAACTGCATCGGGCCAGGGTTGACGCCATTTCCCAGCCTATGGCCCTGTTGGAGAGCCTCGGTTCGCTGGTCCAGAACGGGCTGGGCTTTCTGGTGTTGGCGGGGATTCTTTGGACCTATGCCGGATGGCTGCCGCTGCTTCTGGTTTGTACAGCGATTCCCGGCCTCCTTCTTGTGGCCCGTCACATCCTGAAGGAGCACCGCTGGAACCTGGAACACACCAGCCAGGAGCGGCGAGCCCGGTACCTGGACTGGCTGATCACGGAGCGGAGCTCCGCCGCCGAATTGCGCCTCTTCGATCTGGGAACCTATCACCGCAAAGCCTTCGAGAGCTTGCGTGAGAGCCTGCGGGAAGGGCGGCTGCGCCTGGTACGGCAAGGAGCCGTAACCGAGCTGGGCGCCGGCTGCCTGGCCTGGGGCGGTAGCCTGGTGGGCCTGGGCTGGATGTTGCACCGGACTCTCGCCGGAAAGGTGGGGCTGGGAGATCTCCTGCTCTGCTTCCAGGCCTTCCAGCAATGCCAGATACTCCTTCGATCCCTTCTGGAAGGCGCGGGCAAGATGTACCGAAGCCTGCTCTTCGTGGAGAATCTGGATGACTACCTAGGGCTGGAGCCGGCAATTCTACCCGGCCCGCGTGGGGTTCATGGTCTGCCCGTGAAGAACTCGATTCGTTTTGAGGGTGTCAGTTTTACCTACCCCGGAGGATTCCACCGGGCCCTGGATAACTTCGACCTGGAGATACCCAAAGGCAAAGTCATCGCCCTGGTAGGCCACAACGGGGCAGGGAAGAGTACTCTCATCAAGCTGCTTTGCCGCTTCTACGATCCCGATGCCGGACAGATTTTGCTGGACGATGTGGATCTGCGAGCGATGGACCAGGAAGCCCTGCGCCGCCGGATTACCGTTCTCTTCCAGGATCCTGTGCATTATCACGCTTCGGTCCGGGAGAATATTGCCTTTGGGGATTTGGAGGGACTTTCCGACCAGGCACGGGTGCGGCAAGCCGCCCAGGATGCAGGTGCGTTGGAACCCATCGGACGCCTGCCAGATGGCTTTGAAGCGCTGCTGGGCAAGTGGTTTGGAGGCGCGGAACTGAGCGGGGGCGAATGGCAGCGGATTGCCCTGGCTCGCGCGTTTTTCCGGCAGGCTTCGCTGGTCATCCTGGATGAACCCACAAGCTCCATGGATTCCTGGGCGGAACAGGATTGGCTCGGCCGTTTCCGCGCCCTCACCGAAGGAAAGACGGCGCTCATGATCACCCACCGCTTCACCACGGCCATGCACGCCGACATCATTCACGTTCTGGACAAGGGGCGGGTCGTGGAATCCGGAACCCACGAGGAGCTCGTGGCCTTGTGCGGAGCCTATGCCACCTCCTGGGCTGCCCAGATGCGGGAGATCGGCCATGCCTGAGGCTTCGTGGCTGCAAAGCGCTAGACCCGCATTCCGTCTCATGATCGCCACATCCTGGCTGGCCCCTGCTTCATGGCAGGATAAACAGGAGGAAGCCATTCGGGAGGCTTTTGGGGCCAGCGTGGACTGGACGGAATACATCCGCCTGGTGGACCGTCACCGCACCCCGGCCCTCAGTTGGGCCGCGCTTAGTCGAGTATCGGGATTGGAGATTCCGGCGGCTGCAAAGAAGGAATTGCAGAAGCGCAGCGATGCCTGCCGGATGCAGGCCGTCAGGCATTGCCTGCTATTGGCTGAGGTGCTGAAGGGCTTCAATCGCGCCGGAATCCCGGTAATGACCCTGAAAGGGCCAATCCTTTCCTCCGAGCTCTATGGAGACGTAGGCCTCCGGCAATCCCATGACCTGGACCTGGCGGTCAAGCCGCAGGACCTTGCCAAAGCGCAAGCCTGCCTGGAAAACATGGGCTGGAGCCTGGATGAAACATGGTTTCCCTTGACTCCCCGCCAGTGGGAAAACCTTCTGCGACATGAGTGGCACCTTCTTTTCGTGCACCCCCACGGGGATTGCTGTCTGGAGCTCCATTGGCGTACGCGGTGGGAAGTGAAGGGCCAAACGAATGACACATGGGCCAGGAGCATCCCTGGTGTCTGGCAAGGGTGTATGCACAAAGCCATGGATCCCATCGACCAGGTGCTCTACCTATGCAGCCATGGGGGCGGACATGGATGGTTTCGCGCGAAGTGGATGGGAGATCTGGCGCGCATCCATACCATGGGACGAGTGGATTGGAAGGCCGTACTTGGCCAGGCCTTGAGGACAGGTCAGGAAAGAGCTTTGCTGGCCAGCCTGCGCCTCTTGCAAGATGTGCATGGGCTTCCCATGCCGGATCTTCCGGGTAATCCGTGGAAGAATCTGCCGGCGTATCTGATCGCTCGCCCCCTTCACGACCTTAAGATTCCTGAAGATCCTGCAAAGTTTGGCGCTCTGGCTATGGTCCGGGAGCACTTTCGTCTGATCCGCTACGAAAGGCTGGCAGTGCTACATAAAACATGGCGGGACCATTTGGCGGAACTTGCATATCGTCGTGAGGATTTCACAGTGCTCCGCCTGCCTGATCGTTTCTACTGGGCCTACGCACCCCTGCGCCCTTTTCTATGGGTTTGGCGCCGTGTGCTGCGTCCCAGGCCAACGAGCAGATAACGCAACGCGGCAAGCAATCTACTGGATGATTTTCATGTCGACAGTCAGGTCCAGGGATCCGCCGCCTGACTGCTTCATATAGTCTCCTAGTTCACCATGCATGCCCGACCGGAAAGAACAGTTGACGGCAGACAGGTGATAATGGGAGTAAATTCACCGGGCAGGCGATGGACTTATATGCCTATCAAAACGGCGTGAAGGTCGATTTTTCATGACCCGGCTGTCAAGGGCGGAGTAATAGGGGTTCTTCCTCACATTTAAACTATAAGAGAATCAAGATTTCATTTCAGAGAATAGGTTGGACTGAAAAAGCCTTCGGCAGTCGATAGCAGCGCGACTTTAGACAAGACATAGCTCGCATGTGGGTGGGGCGAAGGCAGGATTTTGTGTTTCGAGGATTGCTTGATCTGAGACGCGAGTAGGTAAGCGAATTCTATCTCAAGTCAGTTCGCGTTTGACCGGGACAATTCAACCTACCCAATACATGCGTTGCCTATCGCTATCGAGCAGAGGGTCTTGCCTAAAAGTCTTCTGAATCGACTCTGCCCAGCGGATGCGCTTTGGCCAGGGCTGCCGTATCTGGCCCAGGAGTGTCAAGAAAACTTTGTAGCTATTACCACTAGATCGTGGCGCAAGCAGACCGAAATAGCGCACACCGTACCGATAACGATCCGGGACCTGGTCCGCAAGGCGGGCGATGAACTCTCGAATGGTATAGACGGTAGTAACGGTCCTACGCAGCTACTTATCTTTGGTCAAAAACGGACCTCTCGGCCTCCGTTGTGGAGTAGTCGGTACTCGACCAGTGGCGGCCGGCGCAGGTATCGAGCGATGTATCGGAGAAAGGTGTTCTTGGATTTGTAGTAATCGACGCGCGCACTCCACCAGCGGTCACGGTCATGGAGCAGTTTCAGTAGCTCCGGTCGGGAGAGTTCGGAGGAGAGCTGGCTAGCTTCGAGAGCCATCTTGAGGTAATCGAGCAGCGTATGCAGCCACTTTTTCACGACAGCATCACGTGGAAACCAAACATTGGGGACCAGGGTGCTCCCTGTCTTGTAGAGCCCCACGGTCGAGATCAGAATATGAAGATGGGTGTTGAAATTCAGATGAGCTCCGAAGGTGTGAGGGACCACCAGTCCCCCGACGCGCGCGCCGTACTTCTCCTCAGCCCAGTCCTATAGAGCCCCGGCGCCTATCGCTAGGAGATCGTCAAGCAAGTGCCTAACCTAATCTGACGAAAAGATGGGCCATAATTCATCGGGCATCATGAATCCGATGCCCGCAAATGGAATGTCCGGAAGCATGACCGCAACTTCACGCAACCAGGTGAGCGTTGCTCGCTGCCCGCAGCTTGAACAGGCCCTGGACTTGCAGGTATGAGGAAAGGGCTTCCGCTCGTCGTTGTCGGATGTGGAGACCTCAGCCTCCAGCGCAAAAGTTCGGCAGGAGATCACTTCTAAAACTCTTCGCGGACCACAGGCCTCATCTGCGCATTGTTTCAGAGAGGTCGATTGTCGGCCAGTATCTGCTTGATGGTCGCTTTGGCGTACATTTGAATCGCACCTCCCGGTCGGGAACTCGTGCTCAAGGGCGGTAATCAACTCGTCGAATAGCTTCTAGTGGTGACCAAGCAAGGCGTATTCTTCAGCCCTGTGAGGCTCAGGCTGATGTAACGAAGAGAGTCGGCTACCGAATCGCATTTTGGGACATGTTTCGCCAGCAACTTGCGCAGTCGCTCGCCGCGGTGCTTCTTGAATCGTTGGTATCCCAAGGCGGATTGCTGATCCGCGATTGGGAGCTTTCTCAGCGTCTAGGCGCGGTGAATGCTGATTTCGCCGGCGCGAAGAGCCTTGATCAGTTGCGGTGCGCCCATCGAGTGCGAGGGAGGATTCATATCGAAGAATATGTCAATATGTTAAGAATTACGGAATTGAAAATACCCCCAAAAGTACCCCTACCGAATCCATGCTAAGGTGAATAATGGCATCCATTCTGCACCTGCCGATTTGCAGATGAATCCAATTTCGCACGTCGTTGACTCCCGGAGGCTGCCATTCCCAGGCGCTAGTGGACGGGAGTCAAGTTCCTCCAGTGACACGCGGGTGCAGCGTCCGTCTCCTGCTGCCATCCAGACGGAAGCGGCGCAATTGCCCGGAATTCCAGGCAAGACAGGCTGTGCGCGTGGTGCTTACACACGGCTGCGGATTCTCGATTCACTCGCAGACATTCCGCAATGCATTCTGTAAGATGATGCAGCTATTCATTGATTGTGATGGCGTCCTAGCCATTTTCGATACCGAAGCCAGAGAACTGTTTAGGCAGGATTCCCGAGAGGTTGAGGAATCTCTGGGCACTCCTGAATTCTGGAGCCGCATCATCGAGCGCGGCAGCTTCTACCTCAACCTTCCGCTCCTGCAAGATGCGATGGACCTCCACCATGGCGTGGCTCACCTTAACCCGATCATTCTGACCGGATGCCCGGAGGGCGGGTGGTCGGAACTGCAGAAAATTGCCTGGGTCGCGCATCATTTTCCCGGCGTCAAGATGATCACCTGCCTGTTAAAGGACAAGTGCCTTCACATGATAAATCCGGGGGATGTGATAATCGATGATTATCTGAAATACAGAGAGCTATGGGAAAAGGCCAGCGGGATTATCATCCATCACGTCTCGGCAAAGGAATCGATCACGCAATTAGCGACAGTGGTCTTGAGTTCGTCGCCAACGAACCGCAAGTGGCTGGCTGCGACTGCGCGAAAACGCTGTATATCGAACCTGGTTCTTCCTGGGAGAACGATTACTGCGAGAGCTTCAACTCGAAGCTGCAGGATGAGTTTATGAATGGAGAGATCTCCTATTCACTGAAAGAACTGCGTGTGCTGGCCGAACGACGGCGCGTCCACACAACACCGTCAGACCACATTCATCTCTAAGCTACAGATAGCCGGCACCGGCAGCGTGGCTGACCGAAGCTTCCCATGGGCATATCATTTAACCGCTGCGCTAGCACTCTCGCTGGTACAAAACATCGGGCAGGCCAGATTCAATCCGTCGACAGAATCCCTCACTCAAGAAAGCCGGATGGGGAAAATTCGTCACATTACGCGGTTTTCACTCTGCTCCGCAGCCTCCATTTGCATGAAATAAAGCTATTAGTCTATTGGATAGAGTTTACAACGGATAAATTGGTGTGTGTATACGCACCGATGGTCCACCCACCACCAGTGCTATTTTGGCTGTTAAGGATTACATTTGACGGCCAGACTGCAGCGGGGTTGAGGTCATCTTGATAGGCTAGTCCAAGATTCAAGCCCGCGCCGAAGGCAGGAGAGTACTGAGAAAGAGTGTAATTATTCGTTGAGATACTGGTAAAGAGAGGGTCAGACTCCACGGAATGGGAGCATCCAGTTCCGCCGCAATTGCCTGGCGCAGACTCCCATGCCTTATAAGTCGATTCATACCTGGGATACCCTGCTCCGGTTGGCAGAATGCCCCACTCAACAAAGTTGGATGATGCGGGTCCGAAGTCATTGAAAGTATAGACATTTCCGGAACCAAGCCCTCCGTTGTTATCACAACCGTTGCCAACCAATAAATTCGGGCCGTTAATCGTGTTCACGGCGATATTGTTGATTACGGAATTATTCACGCACCCGTTTGGAGCAGCAGTGCTCATTGTAGGTCCGAAAAGCTCAATACCCGCACCGTAATTGCCATATACGGTATTGTTATATATCTTCATGTTCGTCATTGGTGTCGGTTGCGAATCGGCGAAAGCCCTAATGCCACTGGATCCATTACCGTAAATTACATTGCCATAAACGGATTCTCCACTATCCGCGTCTAGCTCAATTCCGTCCCCGGTATTGGAATATATCTTATTGTAACGAATAATAGCCCCTTCTCCGATTGTGTCAAAATCAATGCCACGCAGGCCCGCAAGTCCTCCTACTACGCCATTCGAATAAATAAGGTTGTTCTGTACAATAATGTTTGTCGTTAAAGGACCACCTCCGTTAAGAGCAGACGCCTGATCGTAGGTCGGAACGGTGCTAAGTTGGCCGTTGTCGTGCATAGTATTCCCATCGATTAGAACGCTTGACGATTGGAAGATATTGATTCCCTCACCACCGTTATATGCAACCGTAGAAGATCTGATCGTATCGTTCGCGGAATAAACAATATGAATGCCCATAACGTAATTGTTAATCGAAATCACTCCGGATATGACCACATTATTATCACCACCAGCTCCCAGGCCTATGCCTTCTACATTCGCTCCTTGGGTTTGCAAATTGGAGATTGTGATATAAGAAACGTCATATAATTCAATGGCATAATCCCGCTGGCTTGCTTCTATGGTATGTCCGCCTGGATTGTCGTCACCAGTCAGTCGTATCCATATTAGACTATTCGCCGTATCAAGATACCATTGGCCAACCGCAAGAGAGTTGACACTCGTTGTATTCTGCGTAAGCCTGTTACCGTCCTCAAAAACCTGGTTTGGAACAGTCGCATAGCAATCAGATTCATAGTTGCCTTCGGTCGAAGGAATTACTGTATATGGAGCATAGTAAACGGTTTCTGCGGCAGCACCTGACGCAACTTGTTCCGGCTGCCAATTAGAAAAGATATTTGTCCCGCTGATGATGGGAAGAGGAGATGCGGAATCCCCGAACGCGCTATAGGTAATCGGCTCGCCAGCGGAACCATTGGACATATGACCGCCATTTATGTCCATTAATTGTTCTCTCCATATTTCGCCACGCCTAAAGAGAATAGTATCACCTGGATAAAATGCTCTGGAATTGATATCGGCGACGGTTGCGTAAGCGATTGCCGATCCCGTGCCACAAACGAAGGTCGTTGGGTTGTAAGTAGTGCAGTCTGGCGTTGCAGAGGCGGCATTGATATCAGGAATGGTGTTGTCAACGTAATATGTATTCCCTGTCCCGCCCGACGAACTTGCCGCCGCCGCGCCCCCCGTGCCGCTTAAAGACACCGTCTGCGGCGATCCGGGCGATCCGGTTACGTTAGCGGTAATGCTCACAGCCGCATTCAACGTCCCGGAGGCAGTCGGACTGAAGGTCACTGTAATCGCACAATTGCCGCCCGCCGCTATGCTAGTACCGCACTGGTTGGTCTGCGAGTAGGAGTTAGCGTCAGCGCCGGTAATCGAAATGCCCAACCCTGTGCCGCTCATGCTCATCGCTGCGTCGCCGGTGTTATAGAGTGTGATGACCTGTGATTCCGATGTCGTACCAACAGATGTAATTGGAAAGGTCAAACTGGATGGCGATAGGCTCACCATTAGAGCAGTCCCGGTGCCGCTCGGCGTCACCATCTGCTCCGATCTGCTTACTGGTGTCTTAGAAATCATTAGACAACCCGCTACGAATATCATTTGAAGTGTCACAGCGGACCACAAAGATAATGTGCGGAATTTCATTATTTGCCTCTCTGCGTGGTTATCGGCGGAAAGATAAAGTAATATTGATAATTAAGCATTACGAACGTAACCATGGTAATCAGATTTAAGACGTTCCTAACTATTACTTGGAACTGCAGATAATTGTTCCGGTACCTTCGTAAATGTGATCGCCAGAATCCCGCGAACTAACTCCAGTTTGGTCATACAGGATGCCTGTTGTCGGGCTCTCTGCGGAAACGTATTCAGTGCAAGTCCATGTCTGAGTGTATGAATACTTGTTGCGCCAGAGTCAGCCTCCGCTCCGCATATCGCTTATTGGCCTCTTCGTGCGTATTAAAGACTTGGACCTGTTCCTCTTCCCACATAATCTGTCCGTCAATTTCGCTCCACAGTGCGTGGGCCTCCCGCACATAGTAAACGAGCTTCCCCGCCGATTTCGAATCGTGGAGGAACAATTCATAGAATTCTTGATGCACAGTGGCTCATTCAAATCTAAGGGTCTTGAGAGCAGTTCTTGCATGGCAGAAACAGAGCCTTTTTCGGAATAGAAAATGCAACTGAGAAGATAACCCGTAGACCGCGCTACTGCTGCAGAAAACGTGAGCACAGATTCAAGAGGGAAGGGTAATCGGAAATGTTTGATCCGGACTCATGGGTCACAAGCGGCCCGACTCCGAGTAAGGAAAGCTGCTTGAAGAGAGCAGCCGGATTCAGCATGGCGCGTTCGCACAAGTCTATGATCAAAGACTCGATATAAGCTAGGTCATTGTCCGGAACAATCGCACGCAATTCCGGGTGGACAAGGAAGCGCAGACTGCCCTCCCTATTTTCAAACACGAGCAAGATGATTGACTCGACTTGCGATGAGCCTTCGCCCCATCCCTGCGGCCTGTACTCCAGGGCACAGAACCTTTCCTGGGGGCTTTCGTCCGTTTTGTTGCTCGTTACGTTCAAATTCGCCCGTCCGTTGAAGTGCATCCACCATCGTGTCCAGTATATTATGCAAGAGCTTGGCATTTGAAAGCCTGTCAAGGCACTCTGCAAAACTCTTGAGGGCCGCCGCTGTTTTCCAATGGTCCGGTAGTGCTAGTATCCGCTGCCAGAGCTGATCCACATCTATGGACCCTGCAATCATCTGAAAGTAGCGACGTTGTATCGAGGTTATACGCTGATAAATGCGCAAGTCAAGATAAAGGGATGCCTGGAAGTGCGATCGTTGTTCCCCTTTAGGACCACCGAAGAGGTGTCCAAAATCGACAAAATGCGCGTTCAGCCAGCCCTCAGCATCTTCAACGAAAATGGCTTGCCGGTTGTCGGTGTGATCGGCACAAATGTCGATCATCCATGCCAGCCAGAATTTCTCATGGTTACGAAGCCGTTTAAAGCATGTTCCGTGGAGAATTTCTAATAGTCGAATGCCATCCCCGCCGAGGAAGCGGGAACCAAAACATAAGCCTGAGTCTGGCCGAAGACGCCCTTCCGGGGTCTGCGTCCAACAGCCAGGATTTTGGTCGAGGAAAGAGTCACCGACAAAAAGCGGCTTCCACGACGGAACAGCCAACCCACAGGCGCGAAAAAGCTCGCTTCCAGCGCTCTCGTTGAACAGCAGGTTTGGCCCTTGAAGGTTATGTGTAAACTTGACCACATAGAAAAGCCCATCGCTTGCCTCTGCCAGAATGGGCTGTGACCCGCCGCGCAAATTGCGGATATATCGGGTCAAAAAAAGGAAACTACTTCCTAGTCTTTTCATAGTATCCCCATGGATCAACGCGGAGTTCAATGTATTCGCTAAAGTCGCGATCCTGGGGACAATCCGAGCAGGTCAAAAACCAAAATGAAGGAGAGTCAATGAAAATCCTCTCATTCAGATGCTCTAAAAAAAGTATCTTCAAGCGGAAATGGTAGCGACACTGCATGGCGTGCGACCTGTTTTCCACTTTTCCACATTAGACAGATTCTATTGTAGAAGGCCCCAATATTTTTCCTGTCAAGCAAATTAATAAAAAAATAATGTGGAAAAATTACAATTATCGCTATGGAATGTGTTGTATATCACATTTTGTCAAGGGCGGAGTAAAAGGGGACCACTGGGACGGAGCAAAAGGGGCCAGTAGAGGGTTGAGGGCAGGGTTTTCGAGGGAGGAGGGGCGCTGGAGCGTAACGGAAGCGGCCCTCCTCCCCCGAAGCGGGTTTGGAGGGGCCGGCTGAGCGGCTAAGTTCGTTTGCGGCAACTTTGCTTGAGGCGGTAGGAGTCGGCGTTCATTTCCAGGATGTGGACATGGTGGGTGATGTGGTCCAGCAGGGCGCCGGTGAGTCGTTCGGAACCGAAGATCTCGATCCATTCATCGAAGGGCAGGTTGCTGGTGACGAGCGTCGAGGTGCGCCTTGAGGCGCCCCTGGGGGCCTATATTGACCATCAACCTGACTGTATCCCGCTGTTGCGGGTAGCGGGAGAGTCTGAAAAAGTTTAAGGCAAAGTTAACGAAAAGTTGCTTTTATCGGCGCAAAAAGGACAACTTCATGATCATCCTTTAAGCGCATAAAACCCGGAAGTTTACGGTTCCATGAGTATTCGATGAGCGCGTTGGCGATTTGCACTAAGCCGCTAGCGCCGCAGGATATGCTTCTGTGGCATTTGAATAGAGTGATGGACAATGAAGTAGGTGTCCATCACATAGCTACGCCAACGCATGCAGGAAGATCTCTGACTGCGGAACTTTTCCGAACGCACGATCCGTCACTACACTCCTAGAGTGACTGAGTTCGTCAGCTACTTCCACAAGTCGCCCGATCAACTCGGCCCAGAACATATCCGTACATGGCTGCTACATCCATCGTTGAGCCATAAACGGCCCCGCACCTTCTGTTTCTGCGGAACCTTCAGCCCTTCGTGACGCAGGATTGCTCGACTCGTTCCTTGCCTACTTGCCCGCCCACTCGCTGCTCACTGGCATGATCTGCCGTACAGCACCGTCGTTCAGGGCTCAGAAATTTCCCGAGGCGATGTCCTTCAGCGCCAGCTTGTCCAGCGTAAACTCAACCACGAGCTGTTTCAGCTTCGTGTTCTCGTCACGCAGCTGCTTGATCTGGCGGACTTGGCCCGCCTCCAGCCCGACGTACTGCTTCTTCCAGCGGTAGAACGTCTGTTCGCTGATCCCCACCTTCTGGATCAGTTCCGATACCGGTACTCCCACTTCCGACTGCTTCAGCACCGAAACAACCTGCTCCACGGAAAAACGCTTCTTCTTCATCGGCATAATCATCTCGTCCTTCTTCAGACTGGCTTTTGCCGAAATACTACCCTTCTACTTGGTCCAGTTCTAGCCGGGTTCCCCACTGTTCCTTTATAATTACTTCTGTTTTATAGGTCTTCTCATTACACGGCCACCTCAGCCGATGAATTAAAGGAAGACAAGGAACCAGAGGCTTTGCACTATTTCACTGAGCCGCCTTGTTGGAAGAGGCTCACAATGGCTGCATTCATGGGAATCCGACCATTTGTAGATACTATTGTTGCTTCCCACCAACAACAGAAACGTCTTCCTTTCGACTGCGGACCATGTAAATCGACCTGTTCCCAAGCTGTCGGAGCGTTGTTCTCCTTACTAGTATTGGTTGTTGCGCTGACTCTTTCCTCCGACGCGCAAACCGCCGGTACAGATGCTTCTGTAGTCGCCGGCTTGGCCTCAACGGCTAACCTCGTCCACTGGACGGGATCTCTGCCGGAAGCGGCTGGGCGGACGGTGGATGTGTCCTTCGCTCTCTATCAGGAATCGGCTGGAGGGCTAGCGCTTTGGAGCGAGACACAACTGGTGAAGGTTGGTTCCGATGGTCGCTATACCGTGCTGCTGGGAGCAAGCAGCGCAGAAGGACTTCCACGGGCGCTCTTCCAGTCTGGCGAGGCGCGGTGGATAGAGGTACGACTGATCATAGCGCAGCAGATCGTTTCTTCGGGAGGAAACTCGATTGCATCGGTGGAAAGAGATGCGATATCCGATGAATCCAATGAGACACCGCACTCACGGAGCCTGTTGACGGCAGTGCCTTATGCCTTTAAATCCATGGATGCCGATACCCTGGCCGGACGCGCGGCTGACGATTATGTAACCCGCGAAGATCTGCAATCGGCTGTGGCAAATCAGGTCCAAGCTATCTCTGGCATGCAAACATCGTTGCCAGTCGTCGGGACTTCGTCACAGGTTGTAGGAACTCCACTTCCCATCGGGGGAACTTCAACGTCTCCCTTCAGTATGCTCACAGGAGAAGGAACATCTGGCTATCTGCCAACGTGGATTGGATCGGCTATTCTCGGCAATTCAATAATCGCCGAATCCGGCACAAATGTCGGCATAGGCACCAACACACCTGCTACCACGTTGGATGTGAACGGAGATAGCACATTACGTGGAGTTGTTAGCCTTCCGGCTATGGCCGCCACCCTTGCCACAGGCGTCAACTCGCCGGCCTTGCAGCTGGGAGCCAGCACATATTCCAGCACCAGCTATGCAGCCGTGCCGCAGAACTTTGCCTGGCAGGCGCAAAGTGCCGGCAATAACACGTCTAGTCCCTCCGCCAACCTCGTGCTGCTCTTCGGGTCGGGAACTGCGGAACCCACGGCAACCGGCCTCTCGATATCTCCAAATGGACAGATCACCTTTACGCCGGGTCAAACCTTTCCAGGCGTGGGCGCCGGCACCATCACCGGCATAACAACTGGCCCAGGGCTCACCGGCGGCGGCTCCAGCGGAAACGTCACATTAGCTCTCTCCGGACCTGTCTCAACAGCGAATGGAGGCACAGGAGCTGCCGATCCTACGGGGGCGTTGGCGAACCTGGGCGGAGCGGCTCTCTCCGGCGCGACGTTTACCGGTGCAATTACGGCACCAAGTTTAAATAATACGTCACTGTTTACAGTAACAGGATTAAACCCCAATAGCGAAATAGATAATAATCTTTCAATAGGCAACGATGCACTTTCAGCATCAGTAGTACCGTTTGGAAATACTGCTATTGGAGCTTATGCTCTACAGTATGCTACTGGAGGAAACGACCTAACGGCCGTTGGAAATGAAGCCATGCTTTCAACCGTAACTTCAGACGCCAGTACTGCCATAGGCTCGCAGTCGCAGAAGTATATGACCAGTACCTCTGGTTATAATACGTCGGTTGGCGTCGAATCGCTAAGAGGAGCATTTCCAGGAACGGATATCGGAAGCTACAATTCCGCTTACGGCTCAGTATCAATGGGAAAAATAACAACCGGCAATTATAACTCTGCTCTTGGGTATTATTCATTATTCAATAATACAACTGGTTCTTATAATACTTGCATAGGTGCTAACTGTGGTGAGTACATCAGTGGAGGGTCAACGGCTAACACTGCACCCAACTATGCTGTATTTATAGGATACAACACAGAAGCAAGTGCGGCTACTGACACAAATGAAATAGTGATTGGTGCAAATGCGGTCGGGAACGGAAGCAACACGCTTACACTAGGCAACTCGTCAATCACCGGCCTCTATGTTCCCGGCATTAAAGCAACATATACTACAAGTTGTCTCGAAATATCCACGACTGGTTATATCACTAATACGGGAGTGGCTTGCGGCTCCGGCAGTATCTCTGGCCTCACCGCAGGGCAACTTGGCATAGCAGGAAGCTCCAGCACACTGACTAGCAGCATCGCCTACGCCACGGCAAATACCGCTTCAACTCTCGTGGAGCGGGATTCGTCCAGCAACATCAACGCAACGACATTTACCGGAGCTTTGAACGGCAACGCAAGCACGTCCACAAACATCAGCACCAACGGTACAAGCCTTCAGGTGTGGGGCATGAACTCAGGGGCGACAGCACAGGGATGGCAAGCTCCGTATTCATTGCCAACGGCAAGCAGCAGCACTCTTGGAGGAGTTAAGCCGGATGGCATAAGCATAACCAACTCCAGCGGAGCAATCAGTGTCGCAAATTGGGTAGCTGACGTGACCTTCACTACCGGGACAACGGCGGTAACAGGACACTCCTGTAATCCTACGGCTGGTGTAGGCGGGACTTCTGTTACCATGACCGGCCTGACTTCCACAATGACGCTTATGATTACCCCATCCACAGATGTAAGCAGCGTGACAGGATGGGGCGCACCAACAAGCACCGTACTTTACATCGTCGTAAAACCGGGTAACGGAGCTTTTACCTACTACGTCTGCAACAACTCAGCAACTTCAGTAACTCCGGGGAGTTCTATTACCTGGAATGTATCAGCACGATAGCAGAATCAAATGAGTGATACACGCCACTTTGATTCGTAATAGTATGTATGATTCTAAAGAACTTAGACAGTTCAAATAGTTCAAGATGCTCCCAGAAACACGAATCCATTCCACAAAATATCCACAACAATGATACAAAATGGTGGATGAATCGTTTGTGAAAGATTTGTAGAAGAAATGAAGTGGGCGGCTCCCCATGGAAAGGAACCGCCCTGTTAGTGTTCAGTTGTGGTTATACCGCCCGGTGCTGGAAGTATTTCTCGTAGATATTGATGGCTATTGACTCCGGTATGCGGATGAATATGTAACGCCTAATGCATCTCTTCCGGTCGGCCGATCACGAAGATGCTTCCCCCCTCTTCACACAAGCGCCGTACCGTGTTCGGGTTTACGTGCTAAAGCTCACCCAACTCAATAGGCGAATAGTAACGTTCGAGGGCAGTAACCTGGGTTGCGGTTGAGCCGGATGAGTTGGGCTGGCGAATGGTTACGAGTTTTGATGACATTGCAATCCTAGTTGGTTCGAAGATTGCCGGTTCAGACTAACAGGCGGTTAATCGTCTAGCCCGGCTGCGCCAGACAATCTGTTTGCAAGTCAAGACCCATCATAAAGCAGTAGCCCGGCATGTACTTCATGATCGCTGGGCGCTAAATCGGGTTGGAATCGGGTAACCACCTGCGGTAATCTCAGTTCTTCGGACAGTTTTTGCTTTTTCTAAGTGGAAGATCTTGTTTTTGGTTTAGGCTGCCATTGATTCTGGCAGGCGGTTGAAGTATACCTGATCGTTTCTACTGGGCCTACGCGCCCCTACGCCCTTTTCTTTGGGTTTGGCGCCGCGTGCAAGCCGCAGGCCGGAAATTTAGCCCGGTATTTTCTATTATTTCCGACTTACCACAATACTTTTACTGTGTACGAAAAAACGGGGCAGGCTTGGTAGCTTAAGCCAAGCCTGCCCCGTTTTGAGAGAGGATCTGCGATTGAGCGATCAGGCCATCAATTTGCGCTTGATCAGGCCGGCCAACCCAGCCAGTCCGCTGCCCAGCAGCAATAAACTGTTCGGCTCAGGCGTGTCATAGCCGCCCATGTCCGGTCCGAAATATTGGGCATCACCAGCGGTGGCTGTACCATCGTAGCCCGCGAAAGTTGCCACGTTTTCGTTGTACCCCGTGATATCAATAGGCGCATTCAATGTATACCCATTGACAAGACTGTAGTAGGTGTAGTCGTCAACTGTGTTGCTGACGCCCACGAGCTCGTATGTATCGCCAGCAAGCAGTTCAACTGGCCCAACTGAGTTGTATAAAAAGTGACCGGATAAGGTCGACGCGTTGGTCACAGTTGTTACAGCCAGTGAGGTGCCTCCAGTGGTCACGTCGTACAAGGCAACAGAGTGGGATTGTGTCATTAATGACGGCTGCGACACACCATCGACATTCACTGGATCGTAGTATCCCAGATAGTCTACCCAGACGTTCACGGTCGGCGTGAAAAGAATACCAAAAGCATAGCTGGTACCGCTGGTGCCTTGTGCGGTGACGGTTGAAAAATCCCAGGCGGGCTGAACAGAATCAGCCTTAGCTGCAACGGGTAGCATCAAGCCCGCGAGAATAAACAAACCCAAAAACCTCTTGCTCATTGTCCTCTCCTTAAATGTTAATGCAGACTGCTCATGCAGACTGCAATCTCCACATGGAACTTGATGGCTCGATTAGATCCCGTCCAAACGCTCCACCAGGCCTAGCTTACAGGCCCACTTACAACAGTATGGTTAGCTGCCACTAGGACCATCGGCGTTAAATTTTGTACCAGCCGCGGTGATTTGCTCAATATCGACCTTCTTCAACTCAGGCGTAGACCATTCTTTTCTGATCTCTTGAATTTCGACAGCTTTCTCCATTTGCTCTCTCCTTTAAAGATAAGTGCTCCCGGGGATGAACTACATAAAGGGGATACTATAACAACTTGCGCCTGGAGAGCAACAAAATTTTTTAACAATTAGATTTTTTTTAGTACCTTGACAAAGAGTAACGAAAGTCTGCCATTTGCCGTGAGCAAGTGCTTGCTCCCAGTTTATCTTTACACCTCTATAAATTGTGGATAAGTATTTTAGAATGAATATTTTACCAGACATTCCTGTTCGGCCTTTAATATGTGGTGCCCAGAGGGGGATTTGAACCCCCACGGCCTTGCGGCCTGCGGATTTTAAGTCCGCTGCGTCTGCCAGTTTCGCCATCCGGGCAAAGGGGCGACTACATACTTGCACTGACCTGGGTCAAGGGCTTCGCCGTGTTTGCCATCTGTCCTGTTTCATAGGCATAAATACCGCTCATCGCGCCTCAACTGAGCTCTTGCGGGCATATGTTCGAAGACAGCTTGATGGCTGATCAGGCAGCCTGTTTATCTCTGCTTTCCAGAGAATGAGCAAAATGCTGGCGGAGAGAGTGGGATTCGAACCCACGTTAGAGTTTCCCCTAAACACGCTTTCCAAGCGTGCGCCTTCAGCCACTCGGCCATCTCTCCGCAGAGGACGTATTTTCTTAAATTTACCATACATCAGCGAGTGCCGGATGGTTTTGCGCCTGAATACATCTCCAGCAGCATGCGCGCGGCGCGAAACGATGTAATGCGCCCTTCCATTACATCTTGTTCAAGCGACTCCAGGCGCTTACGGATGGCTGCATGAGACTCGAATCGCTGCTGCAATCCCTGTTCGATGAGCTCGTGCATCCATCTCCGCGTCTGATTTTTCCGGTTCACGCTGAACCAGCCGCTGGCTTTGGTCAGGCCGGTATATTCCAGCACACAGTTCCAAAGCTCGGCGATACCCTTGCCGGTTTGCGCGGAGCAGGCGAGCGCGCGCGGCGTCCATCCATTCGCCGGCCTGGGAAAGTAGTGCAATGCGTTCGCCGCTTCATTGCGGGCTCTTTCCGCTGCGGCCAGATTTGCGCCGTCGGCCTTGTTAATCGCCACCAGATCCGCCAACTCCATCACGCCGCGCTTCATGCCTTGCAGCTCGTCGCCCGCGCCAGTCAGCGTGATGAGCAGGAAGAAATCGACCATTTCGTGAACCGCGGTCTCCGACTGCCCGGCTCCAACCGTCTCGACGAGGATGTTGCTGTATCCCGCGGCTTCGCACAGCAGCATCGCCTCGCGGGTGCGCTGTGCCACGCCGCCCAGAGCGCCGCGGGATGGAGAGGGCCGGATGAACGCCATTTCGCTGGATGCGAGGGAGGTCATGCGCGTCTTGTCGCCCAAAATGCTACCGCCGGAAAGCTGGCTGCTGGGGTCGATGGCCAGCACCGCGACCTTCTGCCCAGCTTCGCCCGTCAAATATGCGCCCAGTCTCTCGATCACGCTGCTCTTGCCCGCGCCGGGAACGCCCGTGATGCCCACACGAATGGAGTTGCCGCTATGAGGAAGGCAGTCTTCGATTATCTGCTCGGCCAGCTCGCGATCCGCCGCGCGCGAGCTTTCGATGAGGGTGATGGCTTGCGCCAGGACGGCCCGATCTCCGTGCAGGATGCCATCGACAATTTGCTGGCGCGAAAGAGAGCGGCGGCGGTTGGAGAGGCGCGCAATCAACTCCGGCGGCGGCTCCGGCGTAACGCATCCGGAGCGAATACGCAACGCGCTTTCGCTATGGTCTGCCAATCAGGAACTTCCTCCCGCCAGACTGCCGTTCAGAATTTCGAGAATTCGCTGCGCCGCCACCGGAATCACCGTGCCCGGCCCGTAGACCCCAATCGCCCCGGCCTGGTACAGGAATTCGTAGTCCTGCGGTGGAATCACACCGCCCACAACCACCAGAATGTCATCCCGGTTGAGTTTCCGCAACTCCTCGATTAGCAGCGGAACCAAAGTCTTGTGGCCGGCGGCCAGCGATGAGACGCCGACGACATGCACATCGTTCTCCACCGCATGGCGCGCCACCTCGCGCGGTGTCTGAAACAGCGGGCCGATATCCACATCGAAGCCGATATCCGCGAAGGCTGTGGCAACGACCTTGGAGCCGCGATCATGGCCATCCTGCCCCATCTTCGCCACCAGAATTCGAGGGCGGCGGCCTTCCGCCTTCTCAAACTCCACGGCCATCCGCCGCGCCTTCTTGAATTCTTCGTCATTCATGCTCTCGGCAGAGTATACGCCGGAAATGATGTGCGTGGCGGCCTTGTAACGGCCCCAGACTTTTTCGAGGGCCGAGGAAATTTCTCCCAGAGTAGCGCGTTGGCGCGCCGCATCCACCGCGCACTCCAGCAAATTTCCCTCGCCGCCGCGGGCGCATTGTTCCAGCCGTTCGAGCGATTGGCGCACCGCATCCGGGTCGCGCTCGCGCTTCAACTGGGCAAGCCGCTTCAACTGCGATTCACGCACCGCCGCATTGTCGATATCGAGAACCGGAAGTTGTGGTTCCTCCGGCGAAAGATAGGCGTTGACGCCCACAATCACGTCGCAGCCTGAGTCGATGCAAGCCTGTTTGCGCGCCGCCGCCTCTTCAATGCGCATCTTGGGAACGCCGGTTTCAATCGCCTTAGCCATGCCGCCCAGGCTCTCGACCTCTTCGATGAGCGCCCATGCCTTATGCATCAACTCGCGCGTCAGCCGTTCGACATAGTAGGAACCGGCCCAGGGATCCACGATGCGAGTGATGTCCGTCTCTTCCTGCAAGTAGAGCTGCGTGTTGCGCGCGATGCGCGCGGAAAAATCCGTAGGCAACGCCAATGCTTCATCCAGCGCGTTGGTGTGCAGGGACTGCGTGTGCCCGAACGCGGCGGCCATCGCTTCTACGCACGTGCGCACCACGTTGTTGTACGGGTCCTGCGCCGTGAGACTCCAGCCCGAAGTCTGGCAATGCGTCCGCAAGGCAAGCGATTTAGGATTCTTCGGATTGAAGGCCTTGACCAGCTTGGCCCATAACATCCGCGCGGCGCGCATCTTGGCAATCTCCATGAAGTGGTTCATGCCAATGCCCCAGAAAAAAGAAATGCGGGGCGCGAATTCGTCAATATCCAGCCCTGCCTTCACTCCCGTGCGCAGATACTCCAGGCCGTCGGCCAGCGTGTAAGCCAGCTCGATATCCGCCGTGGCGCCGGCCTCCTGCATATGGTATCCACTCACGCTGATGCAGTTGAACTTCGGCATCTTCGCCGCGCAGTAGCGGAAGATGTCGCCGATGATGCGCATGGAGCCTTCGGGAGGATAAATATATGTGTTGCGAACCATGAATTCTTTAAGAATGTCGTTCTGAATCGTCCCGCTCAGTTGCTCCGGCTTCACTCCCTGCTCTTCCGCGGCAACAATATAAAACGCCATGATGGGCAGCACGGCGCCGTTCATGGTCATGGATACCGACATCTGGCCCAGCGGAATCTGGTCAAACAGAACCTTCATGTCCAGAATCGAGTCGATTGCTACTCCGGCCTTGCCCACATCGCCGGTGACACGCTCGTGGTCGGAGTCGTAGCCCCGATGCGTGGCAAGATCGAAGGCCACCGAAAGGCCTTTCTGCCCGGCGGCCAGATTCCTGCGGTAAAACGCGTTAGATTCTTCGGCGGTGGAGAAACCGGCATATTGCCGAATCGTCCAGGGCCGCATGACATACATCGTGCTGTACGGCCCGCGCAGGTAGGGCGGTATCCCCGCCGCATACTCAAGATGCTCGAGCCCCTCGAGATCTTCGCGCGTATAAAAACTCTTGACAGGAATGTGCTCATCAGAGAGCCATTCCTCATTCTCTCGCGCAGTCGCTCGTTCCACCGCCGGCTTCAAGTCTATTTTTGTAAAGTCTGGGCGCATGGTTAGTCCTGAATTCCCAGCCGCTGCTGCCATTTGGCATGCTGGTTGGCTCCCGTTAAGATGCGGCGGCGCGACGAGACGGCCTCTTCCCTGGCGGCCAGCGATTTCTCCAGCGCCTGCGCGATGCGCCCATCCTTCACGGCCTTCCCATAGCCGCCGTCAGCTTCAATCCCCTGCATGATTTTCCAGCCCTCACGGGCAATGTAGCCGGTGATGACTTCCAGGCAGTACGACCCGGCTCCGGGATCGGCAACTCGCGATAACAACGCCTCCTGCTTGAGAATGATTTGCGTGTTCCGCGCCAGACGGCGGCTGGCCTCATCCGGCGCCTTGTAACACTCATCGAAGGGCGCAACAGTGATGGAGTCCGCGCCGCCGAAAACCGCGGACATGGCCTCGGTGGTTCCGCGCAAAATATTGACGTGGGGCTCATAGATCGTCTCATTCCAGCGCGAGGTGCGGGCGTGAATGCGCGCCTTCGCATTTTCATGCGCTCCGCCAAAGCTCTCGACAGCTTGCGCCCACATCATGCGAAAGGCGCGCAGCTTGGCGATCTGAAAGAAAAAGTTCGCGCCCATGGAAAATGAAAACGTAATCGAGGCCGCGGCTCGATCAGCATCCATCTTGCGCTCTTGCATTCCGGCCATGAAATCGATCGCGGCCGCCAGGGTAAATCCAACTTCTTCGACGGCGGTCGCTCCCAACTCTTCAAACTCCTCGCCATGAATCGTGAAGGGCACAAATCCGGAAGGCGCGGCTGTAATCACTTCCGCCGCAAAGTCCGGGTTGGCGAGCGGATTCCAGCTGGTTGATACATGCGACAGCCTGCATCGCACGGTCAGCCGCTCAAACAAAAGACGAAGCTGCGGCTCGCCGGCATTTTCAAAATGCACGGGAATCTCTTCGAGGCCGGCAAGAAGCAATTCCAGATCTGAACCATTCTTGAAGCTGGCTTTGCGAAACGCGATCTCCTCGGATCCGGCAAGTACCGCGCTGCGCGCTGCCCCATTGGCTTCTTCCGGATCAACCGCATCGATCTCTTCCCGGATGCGCCAGTCGCCGGTTACGCGAGCGCCGCGCGCATAAGGAAAAGCGCCTGGGGCCGCATCGGGATATTCCAATCCCGCAATGTCTTCTGCCCGGTAGTAGGGCTTGACCGCGAGCCCTTCCGCTGTTTGCCAAATCAGTTTCTTGCGGTAGTCTGAGCCCTTCAGATCCTTGCGGATAACCTCCTCCCACGACTCAGTGCTGACGGGAGGAAACTCCTCAAGAAGATGTTCGCTAGCCATATTGCTTCACTTGCTTTCAGGGTCTTCGACAATTTCAATGAGGAACCCGAAGGGAATGTCTGTTCTCGACTTGGGATGAACAAAGAACACCGTGGTTCCTCGCGAGCCTTTGCGGGGCGATTCGTCAATCAATCGAAATCCGTTCGCCTTCATCGCGTCGAAGGTCTGCTGCGCGTTCTCCACGCGAAAGGCGACATGGCACAGCCCGCCGCGCCCGCCGTTTTTGTCGATTAGTTTTTGCACGGGAGAATCCGCGGCCAAAGGCTCGAGCAACTGAATCAGGTTGGGACCATCGTCTACGCGCAGCAAAGCCTCGCGCACCTGATCGGCTCCCCGCACTTCTTCCCGATGCACTAGGTGAAAGCCCAGCATCTCGTAGATCTCAACCTGGCGGTCAAGTTCGCCTTGCTTTACGGCGATGGCTATGTGATCGATGAACTTGATTCCGGGAACAAGATGCAAATCTGCTTCAACGCCGTTCATGAATTGCCCTTTCAATGCAGGCCGCGAATGTTCTGATGGGGCGGTGAAAAGCTGTCATTCAAACTCAACGACAACTTGATTCAACTTGACCGATCCGCCCTGCGCCACCCGCACGCTCTTCACTGTCCCAGCGCTGTGCGCCGTAACATTCGTTTCCATCTTCATGGCTTCCAGCACCATGAGCAGATCGTTGGCTTGAACTGCTTGCCCCGGCGCAACATTCACTTTGATCACCACGCCCGTCACGGGACTGCGGCAAATCTTGCTTTCGTCCTCGGCTTTCTGCGCCGCCGGAGCCTGCGCTGGCGCGGCCGCAGCCTGCACGGACTGAATCGTCCCGGAAAGCGGTTGTTGGTTCCCATAATTCTGCTGGCGCGGCTGCGCGTCATCTTCCAGGACTTCGACTTCAGCCTCGTAGGTCTTTCCGTCAATTGCAATCTGAAGTTTCAACTTAACCGGTTCCTTCCTTCTACAAACTTTCGCGCCTCAGCCCCTGATCTGAGGATGATGAGAGGCATGAATGAGCACCCGCCCCTGCTGAGACCATGGATTCACAACTGAATGGGTTGACTGCAGCATCTTTGCCGAGCGGATACGCACTTTCTTTCCCAGGAATGCGGTCACTGCCGCGGCAATCACCACCAGCATTTCGGGCGTAACTTCTCCTGTCTCCCGAGGTACAGCTTCCTTCGCGGCAGCGGTTTTCACTCCAGCTGCCGGAGCGGTCGCCGGATTCAAAGCCGCGGGCTGGCTTAGCTCCGCCACGCGGGCTTGCAAAGCCTTGACGGCGCCGGCAAGCTCGCCAAGTTGGCGTTCCAGCGCCAATTGCCGCTCAGACACAGCCTGAATCTTATCTTTTGCACTCACTGCCACGCGCGGCTCCTCGTCATAACGGAATCAATCCATGTTTCTTCCCGGGACGCAATTCTCGCTTGGCGTGCAGCGATTCCAATGCATCCGCCAGAACCTTCCGCGTCTCGGCGGGATCGATAATGTCATCCACCAATCGCCGGCCTGCCGCGACATAGGGATTGGAAAACGTCTCTCGATACTCGTCCACCAGCTCCTGGCGGCGCCCTGCTTTATCCTCGGCGGCATCGATCTCGCGCCGGAATACGATCTCCGCCGCTCCCTCGGCGCCCATCACCGCAATCTCTGCCGTGGGCCACGCCACCACGCGGTCCGCGCCCAGGTCCTTGCAGCACATGGCGATATACGCGCCCCCGTAGGCTTTGCGCAGAACCACCGTGATCTTCGGCACAGTAGCTGCCGAATACGCAAACAGCAGCTTGGCCCCATGTCGGATGATGCCGCCGCGCTCCTGCTCAACGCCGGGAAGAAAACCCGGCACATCCACAAACGTAATCAGCGGAATGTTGAAGGCGTTGCAAAAGCGGACGAAGCGCGCCGACTTATCCGATGCATTGATGTCCAGCACGCCTGCCAGATGATTTGGCTGGCTGGCGATAATGCCCACCGGCCTACCTTGCAGCCTCCCGAAGCCGATAACAATGTTTGCGGCATACCCCGGTTGTATCTCGAAGAAATCCTGATAATCCACAACGCGCGTAATCACATCGCGCACATCATACACAGCCTTGTTGTCCACCGGAACAATTCCGTTCATCTCCGCATCGGAATCAATCGGCAGATTGAAGGCCAAGCGGGGCGGATCTTCAAGGTTGTTGGAGGGCAAGAAGCTAAGCAGCCGCCGGCAGATTTGCGCCGCCTCCTCGTCGTCCCGCGCGATAAGATGAATCACTCCCGAGTAATTCATATGCGCTTGCGGGCCGCCCAGCTCCTCATCGCTCACTATTTCGCCGGTGACCTGTTTGATCACCTTTGGTCCGGTGATGAACATGCGCGCCTGGTGAGTTTGAATCACAAAGTCGGTCAGCGCCGGGCTGTACACAGCGCCGCCCGCGCAGGGTCCGCAGATAATCGAAATCTGCGGCACCACTCCGGAGAGCAGAACGTTGTGGTAAAAAACGCGCCCATATCCTGCCAGGCTGTCAATGCCCTCCTGAACGCGCGCGCCGCCGGAATCGTTGATGACGACGAACGGGCTGCCCGTCTTCAACGAGAGGCGCATCATATCGACAACTTTGTCGTTGTGCGTTTCGCCGGCGGAGCCGCCGCCCACGGTAAAATCCTGGCTGGCAAGATGCACCTGGCGGCCGTCGATCTTCGCGCATCCGGTCACCACGCCGTCGGCGGGCATCTCTTTGTCGGCCATTCCAAAATAAGTTGACCGATGCAGCGCAAACAGCCCGATCTCCTGAAAGCTGCCCGCGTCGACCAATCTTGCAATGCGTTCCCGCGCCGTCAGCTTGCCGCTCGCATGTTGTTTTTCGATGCGCTCCTGCCCGCCGCCGAGTTTAAGTTCCGCGCGCTTTGCGTCAAGGCCGGAGATTTTTTCGGCCATCGTCTTCTGACTTTTATCCTGCTTTGCCATTCTTGCTCCTGAATCCATCGGCATTGTATCTTCTATTTCTCCGCGGCCACGGTGACCCGGTGCTCTTTGCCGTTCAGCGTAATCATATAATTCACCTTGCCGTTCAGTGAACTTCCGCCGCCGGCCGCCGCTGCCGGTGCTTTGGTCTCCGGTGCTTTTGCCTCCGCTTCCTTGCTCGACGGGTCTTTGCCCACACTCTTACGGCCCTGTGCGCGGCTCTCGAAGAAGGTAGGCGCCACCTTTGGAAACATGGCGTAAGTCAGCACGTCCTCATCGCTGCCGTTTGCGCCCTTCAAGGCATTCGCGGTGGCGCTCAGGCTCTCCCACTCCGGCTTGAGCAGGTCAGCGGGACGAACCGTGATCGCCGGCTTCTTCGCATGGGCTTCGGCTTGTTTCAGCACCTCGGGATTCTTTTTGCCGAGCGTGCTTCCGTAGTAGCCCAGCATCAGGTCGGCAAACTCCCCGGTCAGCACTTTGTATTT
>Ga0326727_10006933_pt1 | contig 30522 bp, 37 predicted proteins | sample MB2enrmetagenome_FD_207643 | JGI IMG/M metagenome (GOLD analysis project Ga0326727, IMG submission 207643) | Lab enriched peat soil microbial communities from McLean, Ithaca, NY, United States - MB29MY | ecosystem: Environmental > Terrestrial > Soil > Wetlands > Peat | place: USA: New York... | reverse complement strand
ATATCGCATGCTGAGGAAATCCTACCGAAACGTTAGGAATTCCTCAAGGGCAAAGAAAATAGGTCAAATGCGCGTCAACAGAGGCTTCTCTGGCATTCGAGAGGCCCCGAATGCGCCGGATTTAGGTTATAGGGAACATCGGGAAGGGAAAAAGTAAGAAAGAATTGAAAAAATACTTCTGCGAGCTAGGGGGTGGCTAAACTCGCACCAGATTTAATGACTTCGCAACTTGCCGTTTTCCGACAAGGCCGTTATACGGCCAAGTGATCGGCCCTCAATGGACGGGAAGCCGACTTTTCAGGCCGAATCCGGTCGAGATCCTATCGATCACTCAAAAATCATTGGTAGAAAGGGAACTTATCAATAGGAATCAGTATTACTAAACGCTGGACCGTTGATCGCGTGTAATCTGTGCACGGGCTCCCGTCCACACTCCGAGAAGAGCATATCGCAAACATGCCAGCCCGTTTTAAGGGGGTCCAATCTCATCGCTCGCAAATGAAACCAGCTTCGATAGCCTCGTCGCTGGGGACTCGTTTGGGACTCAATCGATGTTTCCGCATTCGAGTCGTATTCGATTGACTTAGGAGTCTTGTGGCGCGGAGTGGCCCGCCGTCGTTACCGAGGATGGCGGAGGGTTGCAGTCATTATTCGTATCGGAGCGCCACCATGGGATCGACCTTAGTTGCCCGGCGCGCGGGAATATAGCAAGCAAGCAGCGACACCAGGCAAAGCAAGAACGTCACCCCCGCATAGGTCAACAGGTCGGTCGTAGTGACGCCGAAGAGCACGCTCTTGAGGTAGCGGGTAAGCGCCAGCGACATGGCGATCCCCGCGGCCAAGCCCGCGAGGGTCAGTAGCATTCCCTGCCCCAGCACCAACCGCAACACCTCGGCAGGCCGTGCGCCGAGCGCGATGCGAATTGCAATCTCGTGCGTGCGCTGGCGCGTGGTGTAGCCGATCACCCCGTAGATGCCCACGGCGGCGAGGGCCAGCGCCAACAATCCAAACACGCTGGCGAAGACCCCGGCGAGCCGTTCGAAAAAGCTTCCAAACTGCATGCTGGCCTTAAGCGTCGTCACACCAAAGACGGGCAGATCGGCATTGAGTTCGTGAACGGTCTTTACCACTGCGGCGGCGTAACTCTGCGGATCGCCGAAGACCCGGGCGTGAATCATCACCAGACCCTGATAACGCTGGTAAAGGGGCCGGAAGAAGACCGGCTCCGGGGAATAAACCAAGCGGCGGTACTTGCCATTTCGGGCCACGCCCACGACATTAAACGACTGCCCGTCTTGGCTGAACCGCTTTCCAATCGCGTCCTGCCCGGGCCAGTATCGGTTCACAAATTCCTCGTTCACGATGGCCACGAGCTGCGACCCCGCCGTGTCGTGTTCGGTGAAGTCGCGCCCGGCAATGATGGGAGTGCGCATCGTGCGGAGGTAGTTCGGGCTGACGACGGCGGAGCAGACTAGCATGGATTCACCGGTCCGTGGAAGGTAACCGTCGGGCTGGATATATTCGGAATGGATGGTGAAACTGAGAGGTGAAAAATCCGCCAAAGTCGCTGACTCAACCCCGGGCAGGGCCGAGAGCTTCGAGAGCAATTGCCGGTGGAAGGCGATGCCTTGATCCTGCGAATAGCCGAGAGCTCCAAGATCATAGGAAGCCACTAGCACGTGGTTAGGGTCAAAGCCAGGATCCAATCGCTGGGCGTTTTGCTGGCTGCGAATGAAGAGACCGGCCGAAATCAGCAAAAGCAGCGAAAGGGAGATCTGCGCCACCACCAAGGCGCGGGAAAGCCGCGATTTGTAAACTCCGCCCGACATACTTCCCGCCTCTTCTTTCAAAACGGTAATGGGAGCCAGGTTGGAAGACCGCAGCGCCGGCAGAATCCCGAAGATCAGGGCGGTGAGGACGGAGATGACGACGGTCAAGCCGAGCACCACGTGGTCAGCTTGACCATTGATGGCGAGCGGAAGGTTGGTGGGCGGAAGGAAGGCGGTCATCGCCCCGGCGGTCCAGCCCGTAAGCAGCATGGCGACTCCGCCGCCCAGCAGCGCAAGCACTAGGCTTTCCGCCAGGAGTTGGCGCACCAACCGCCAGCGCCGGGCGCCCATCGACAAGCGTAGCGCCATCTCGCGCCGGCGGGCCACGGAGCGAACCAGCAGCAGGTTAGCGACGTTGGCGCAACCCAGCAACAGCAGCACTGCCGCCAGCGCCAGCAGCATGGGCAGCGTCTTGTACAAGAAAACGTTGGTGCCGAAAGGGGAACGATAGAGCGGATCGAGCGTGATGTAGTTGGGCCCGCGGTGCGAATCGGGATACTGCTTGACGATCCGCTGCATCTGAAGGTCCAGCTCCGACTCTGCCTGTCGGCGCGCGACGCCCGGCTTGAGCCTTCCGAGCACGTCGAGCCAGTAGGTGCCACGTTGGCGGAACTGATCGTTACCATAAACCAGGGGAGCCCAAAGATCCGAACGGGTCCCCGTCGCAGCTCCTACAAACCCCGGCGGGGCCACACCTACGATCGTGCAAAGGCGTTTGGCAATCTCAATTGACTTGCCTATTACGGAACGGTCCCCCCCGTAATGGCTCTGCCACAGGGCGTAGCTGATTATTACCGCCGGGGTGCTTCCGGTTTTTTCTTCTTCTGTCAGCGAGAAGCTGCGTCCGAGGATGGGCGGCACACCGAGCACATCGAAATAATTCGCGGAAACAAACGTTCCGAATAAGCGCTCCGGCCTGCCATTACCTGTGAGGGACATGAAATCCTGCTGGTACGCAATAAGGCCGGAGAAGCTCTCGGTCCTGGCGCGCAGGTCCACGTAGTCAGGATAAGAAAACGGCGGCATGGGATTCTCGCTCCACTCTCCCCTCATGACCGAGACTAGCTCGCTGGTATCCGCCGCCCCCGGAATAGGGTCCAACAGGGTGGAGTTGATCCAACTGAAAATCGTGCTGTTCGCGCCAATCCCCAGCGCCAGCGTGATCACCGCCACCGTAGTGAAGCCGGGGTTCTTCGCCAGCATCCGAAAGGCGAAGCGCACATCTTGGAGCAAAGTGTTCATCTCATTCTCTCTCAACAGGCGTGTGGCTAATAGCTGGACGAATACCAGCTCGCCAGCCGCTAGGCAGTTTTTTAGCAAGAAGTGGACCAATCGCAGAACGGCGCAATTCGCTCTACAGGAAGGAGTTATAAGACCTGCCAAAACCATTGTGATATGCGGAGTGTCCGGTCTTGGGATTCGACTTCCCATTTTCGGAAAGGAGCGGAGGCCCTCGTATTCGAGAGGCGGGCAAAACGGACACCGTGCTATGGCCGACAAACTGTCAGGAGTGGCCCAACGTCAATAACGAGTCTCTTGGCCTTCCCCGAGGCAACATGATCCTGGGTGATCCGCAGGATCTCGGTCCGCAGTCTAGACCACCCCCGGAAAATACGCTTTCCCTCGCCCAGCGTTTACCTAACCGACCCTTAGACTAGTTGAATCGGATTCGGCCTGAGAACGCCCTTCCCTGACAGCAAACATGGCGATCTGTCTGGTGAGGAACTCGCTTGGACGCATAGGCTAGCGGTTTATGTGACCCGGCGATCGCACCCGAGCGCCTCGATGTACGGTTCAGTGCAGATCCACGAGTGGGCCGGCACACACGCCAGAGTGCATTGCCGAGACGAAGTCATAAATCGCGACGCACTCTCGTTAATTGGCGCAGCTCAACTGGGAATTCTCGCCGCAACCTCGATAGTCCTGTGGGAGGGAGCCCTGTAAGTCCTGTGAGGGTTGACAAACTGTTTGCCGTTTGGCAGGCTGACAGAAAGTCCTTAAAGTGTAGCGAGGTTGGGTATGGCCCAAGATTACTCGGCAAGGTTGGACCTGCTAGATTTCGCGCCTTGGCACACTGATGACCCCGGGGACGGGACCGACGCCCTTGTGGTGGCCTCCGCTAAGGTCTGGCCGCTGGTCCTGAGTGTTGCCAGAGGGGAGTTGGCTGACCGGGTTGCAGTAGAGGAGCGGAAGGCGCTGACTCTGGAGGCTTGGGAGGACACGCTTCTATCAGTTGCAGAAACGCTCAAACGCCACCGGGGAAGGGAGGCGATTAGGAATCTGGAGGCTTTCCTGGTCGGCACCTTCCAACACCGTTTGAGCCGGGCCATTGTGAGGGAGAAAAACCTGACCGACACGATTGAGTTTTTGCCTTCGGCAGACGATTTGGCGGAGTTGAAGTATGCGCGAGATGAAGATTGGGCAAGGAGTATCGAAAACCACCTTCTGATTAAAGAATTGCTCCGCCGCATGGATGAGTGGACGCGCACGGCATGGATGGAACGCAAGGGCGGCTATTCATGGAAGAAGATCGCGAAGCATTTGGGAATGAACGAGCACCAGCTCAAAATGCGCTTTCGGTACAACATCGAAAAGCTCCGGCGCCAAATCGGGGGCGAAAACGGAGGCGCAACGCCGCCGGATGCGACGTAGTATAATCGTTGTGCGAGTGATCCGGCGTGGCGCTCGAATGCACGTGCCTTGACGCTGAAAGGCATCACTTCTGAGTGACAAACCATTTTCCAGAAAAGAAGAGCAGAAGCTGCTCGACACGCTAGGTAAAGTGTTGGAGAAGGAATTCCCCAACCCCGAGCGTGTCGGGTGTCCCCTGCGCGATATTCTGAAAGCGCTGGCCACACGGCAACTCAGCTTGACGGAAGCCGAGCCGTGGATGGACCACCTTGGCAAGTGCTCGCCGTGTTTCCGCGACTACACGGAACTTCGGCGGCTGGCGGACCGGCGGCGCAAGCTGACCTACCTTGGAATTGCGGCTGTGGTCGTCGTGGCCGCCGTCTCTGTATGGGCATGGCGCTCACGCCAGCCGAACGTAATCACAGCGCACAACCACATAGTCGCTGACATGAGGAACCGGTTGATCCTCCGCGGCGAGCAAGGTCCCGGCAAGGGGCCGCTGGTGTTCGAGCGGGGATTTGACGACGTGTCGTTCTATCTTCCCGAGGGCAACCGGCCCGGCACATATGAGGTCGCGATCTTCCAGGAAGAGCCAGGCGTGCCGCTGGCGACCGCAACGGGGACGGCTACAATCGAGAACGGAATGACCCTAATGAATGTCACCCTGGACCTCTCGCGCATTGCTCCCGGGTATTACCTGGTGGGCATCCGTTTACCTGGAACCGACTGGAGTTAGTCTCCGCTGATCATCAGATAATTCTCCGTCTTCCCGCGGAATGACCTACGTGCGCCAGAGAAAGGAACAAACATGGCTACGGGGCACGAAGATACGATAGCGGAAACGACTGAAGCGATCCGAGCGCGGCTTGTGACCCAGTGGGAAGCGTGGAAGAAGCAGGATACGGCATCCAACGATGCGGTCATCGCCGACGAATTCGATTCTTTCTCCCCCGATGGCACCCGCCACGTCGGAAAGCCCACAGCCGAACAGATGGCCGCAGAGCCCATCGCGGGGTACAAGCTATCAGAGTTTCGTGCCGTGCCCCTGGGAGCGGATGCGGCCCTCGTCACCTATTTCGCCCACGTCTCACTCCCCAACGACGACACTGAGTATCCCATGGCCGTCGGGGAGTTCTGGGTGAAGCGCAGCGGCGAATGGTTCATCCGGGGCTTCTCGGGCACATTAATAAAGTAGCTTATTCCGTTTCAGTTAAGGTTGTCGTTGGGGGAGGCCGATCGGAATGGCATTGTTCCGTCCGCAGAGCATCGCTATCTTGCTCGGACTCGCGGCTGGCGCATCTCTGGCACTGACCCAGGTGCCGCCGGCGGTTCGACCCACACCGCCCACCCGCGATCCTCACACGCCTCGGTACGTCGCTGCAATCGAGTTACCTGATGGCAGCAATCCGCCGGCGAACGCGGACGGGAACTTCATCATCGGCCCCACTCACCAGCCTGCCCCTGAGATGTCCTTGCATAAAGGGGTGCCGCAGGGAACGGTGTATGAGTTCACCATGAACTCGGCCGACAGCAAAATCTATCCTGGCATCGCACGGGATACTCAGACCTTTGGCGCCCCTGATCCCGCTAACCCCGCCGAGCTGGTGGTGACCACTAGCCATCCCGCTCGCTACAGCCGCCAAGTGGCGGTGTACGTTCCCAAACAATACGTCCCAGGAAGCGCCGCACCCTTTATTGTCGGTGCGGACGGCCCCGACCGCGCACTGTTCACCGCCCTGGATAACCTGATTGCCGAGCACCGTGTCCCGGTGATGGCCGCCATTTCGATAGGCAACGGCGGGGGTGACGCCCAAGGCAGCGAGCGTGGCCTCGAATACGATACGATGTCAGGCCGGTATGCGGAGTTCGTGGAGACTGAAGTTCTGCCCCTCGTCGAAGCAAAATGCCACGTTAGACTCACCAGGGATCCCGAGGGCCGGGCGACGATGGGCGGCAGTTCCGGCGGCTCCTGCGCTTTGATTATGGCGTGGTATCATCCGGAGTTGTACCACCGCGTTCTCACGTATTCGGGCACGTACATCAATCAACAGTGGCCTCACAATCCCGCGACCCCGCACGGCGCATGGGAGTTTCATGAACACCTGATCCCGTCGAGTCCTCGCAAGCCGATTCGAATCTGGATGGAAGTGGGAGACAGAGACCTGCTCAATCCGAATGTCATGCGTGACGGTATGCATGATTGGGTCGTGGCCAATGAAAACATGGCCAAAGCACTCGCCGCCAAAGGCTACCACTACCAATTTGTTTTTGCCCGCAACGCCGGCCACACTGACCGCACGGTGAAACAACAGACCCTGTCGGAGGCCCTGGAATATGTATGGCAGGGTTACCCGATCGGAAGAGTGAAGAACTGATTTCGGTGCCGTTGCCGTCACCGCGTTTCGTATTCAAGCCAACTACTCACTGGTGTGGATTACTTCCGAATGGCATAACCGATCCAGGAGTTGGTCACTTATGTGAACCCCAAGCCGTTGACCACGTGTAATTGGTCATAGACCACTTCCGCCGTTTAGGCAGAAACCACGGAGATTAGGATTTCCAATTACGCCAATGCGACCGGCGCACCGATGCGCAGGCTTTCCGGCCCTGAAACTGCCAGCCGGATCAACGCTCATCCGGGAGGCCGAGCATCTTGGCCAGGCGGCCTGCCAGGCCCTCGGCCATCCACTGGAACCCGAGGTCGTTGGGATGGGTGCCGTCCACCAAGCCGTCGCCCCGCGACGGTCCCAGCAGGTCCGTGCCCTCGACGATTTCGATGTGGCGGTCGCCGGCCGCGATCCGCCGGGCGGCCTCGCGACGGATCAATTCCCGCATTCCCTCCAGCCGCGCGTCCCGCGACCAGGATTCGTGCGCGGCATAGATCGGAGTGACGACCAGCACCGGAGTTTCCGGGTGAGCGGTGCGGAGGACGTCCAGGAAGGGCGCGTACACCTGAGCAAGAGATTCCACAGTAGGATTGTTCTGCGCAAAGTCCAGCACGTAACACAGGGCATTGATATTGGCCACGGCGTGAGCCAACTCGGGTTCGCCCCGTCCATTCCCCGAGAACCCCAGATTGACAAAATCCAAATTGAGCATGCGCCCGAGAATGGCCTGATAGCTCATGCCGGGCCGGCTGGCGCATCCACCCTGGGTGATCGAAGTGCCGTAGAAAACCAGTGGCGTAGCGGCCGCAAACGGTTTGGCCGGGCGTACCTGGGCGTCCGGGTCCAGTCCGATTCCCAGAACCTTCACGGGCATGTATAACGGCAAGTAGAGAGTGATCTCGCGGTCGAGGCGCGGCTGATCCTGGAAGTAGGTATGCTCGAGGGTCTTGCCCGGCTGGGCGTCACGGGTGGCGATCGCCGTCCCGCGGTATACGCCGTCCGCATACAGGTCCACTCCTGTCTGTCCGAAGGCATGCATGTTGGCCATGTCGGGCGGCTTCGGATATTCGAGCCGGATCGCCAGAACAGAAGAGTTGGTGCGGAAACGAATGCGGCCTCCACTGGGGTCTTTGGCCAAGTCCCATACGGGGGGACGAAAGGTGTCTTTCAATTGGGCGGGTAGGCGAAAGAGGTCGCCCCCGTTTTCGCTATACCAGGGAAGCCCGTTCACCTGGACCGGCGGACCGGGAAGGGTAATCCAGCGAAGCGGCGCATTCTCCGCCCCGAAAAGGCTCAAAGGCGCAAGCAACAAAATCGTCAATGCCAGGGTTTTCGCAGTCATAGTGCCGACGACTATACCAGCCATTCCCCCGCATTTCCAAGCCCCGGCAAGGCCGTCAACTGACCGGGCGGCAGCACGATTGATCAACACACCACCTGATGGCTGGCGCCCCGATGCATCGGGGCGTCCCACGAACACGCGCAACCTCCCTGTCGCCGCGCCCAATCCGTGGCCAGTTCTGGCTTCAGTGGCACAGGCACTCCTGCCTGTGCTTCATGCATGGGATGCATCAGCCCTGGACACAGGCAATGGGTTCACCGGTCGCGTACTCGTAAGGAACCTCGGCAAACCCATGTCCAACTGGAAAGTCATTGCGCTGGTCAGGGGTAATATCGAAGCCGTTTCAGGCCCGGCTGCACAAGACCGGCCGGGCAGGCACGAATCGGTAATGTGGGAAGGGCAGGCCGCTGAAAAAGCTGAAGCCCTTCAGCGTGCCGAGGGATCCCCGGCTTGACCTGGAATGGATGCGCATTCGCCAGCCGAACACTAAGGAAGCGATGGGTATGCTGACAGGGACACGCGAGGGGGAGGTAGTCAACAACCTTAATGCCTTTTCTCAATCTCTTTCGGGCGACACCCTTGAATGCCGTACAGGGCGACCGCATAGGCCGCCCGTTCATCGCTGTCACGCCAAGATGTTGTCTACCACGTTCCCTGCCACGTCGGTCAGCCGGAAATATCGGCCTTGGAATTTATACGTCAACTTGGTGTGGTCAACGCCCAGGCACTTCAAGATGGTGGCTTGCAGGTCGTGGATGTGAACGGGGTCTTCGAGGATATTGTAACAGTAGTCGTCGGTCTTGCCGAGCGTTATGCCAGGTTTGATGCCACCGCCAGCCATCCACATGGTGAAGCACCGAGGGTGATGGTCGCGGCCGTAGTTCGTATCAGTGAGTTTACCCTGGCAATAAACGGTGCGGCCGAATTCGCCGCCCCAGATCACCAGCGTATCATCCAGCATGCCGCGCTGCTTCAGGTCGATCACCAGCGCAGCCGATGCCTGATCGACGCCCTTGCACTGGAGGGCGATATCGCGAGGCAGGTCGTTGTGCTGGTCCCAACCGCGATGGTAGAGCTGGACGAAGCGTACTCCGCGCTCGGCCAGGCGGCGCGCCAGCAGGCAGTTGGCGGCGTAGGTTCCGGGTCTGCGCGAATCCGGGCCATAGAGATCAAAAATGGAGGCAGGCTCCTTCGACAGGTCCATCAGGTCAGGAACCGAGGTTTGCATACGGTAGGCCATTTCGTACTGGGAGACGCGACTCTCGATCTCGGGGTCGCCGCACTTCTCCGCCAGTAAGCGGTTCAACTTGGCCACTCCATCCAGCATGCGCCGGCGAGTGGTGGGCGAGATCCCGGGCGGGTTGGAGAGATAAAGCACGGGGTCGCCTCCGGCGTGAAACTTCACCCCTTGATATTTGGAAGGCAGAAAACCGTTACCCCATAAGCGCGAAAAGAGCGGTTGGTCGGGATTCAGAGCGTTTGCTTGCGAGATCATCACGACGAAGGCCGGCAGATTCTGGTTTTCGCTTCCCAGGCCGTAGCTGACCCACGAACCCATGCTGGGCCGGCCCGGCTGCTGAAATCCCGTTTGAATGAAGGTGATTGCGGGATCGTGATTAATTGCATCGGTATAGACCGTCCTGATAAGGGCGATGTCATCTACAATCTTGGCGTGGTGCGGCAGCAGTTCGCTCAGCACCGCGCCCGATTTGCCTGACGGCGCGAAGTTGAAGATGGAAGGCGCAACGGGCAGCGTCGACTGGCCGGAGGTCATTCCCGTGATGCGCTGCCCCATGCGAATCGAGTCAGGCAGGTCGGTGCCCTTGAATTTGGCCAAGGTCGGCTTGTGGTCAAACAGATCGATCTGCGAGGGAGCGCCCGATTGATGCAGGAAGATCACCCGCTTAGCCTTGGGCGGGAAATTGGGGAAGCCGACGAGTCCGCCCGTCTTGGGATCAAAGCCCTCGGCCGCTCCAAAACCCTCCTGCGTCAAAAGCGACGCGAGGGCCGGGATGCCGATGGCAATCCCCGCCGTGCTGCGCCGGAAGAAATGGCGCCGCGTCATGGAGAGCACGAGTTCACGTCCCCTCTTGGTCTCTTGGTCCATCATAGCGATTCTCTCTTTGGCGGCGGTGCTTGTCGTCGCGCTCTTGCCGCACTTCAGCCTCACCAATGCGCAGGAAAACCAACGTCTGTCATCCCGAGCGAATGGAAGGATCCATGCAGTTCACAGCGCAGTCCAGAGTGCCGGTGCCACTCCCCCCTACTCCTTGGTTATAGTTTCATCCAGATTCAGAATCATGCTGGCCACAGTGGTCCAGGCCGCGAGTTCTTGCGGGTCCGGGCTCTGATTGCTCTTGGAGGCGCCTACCGTAAGCAACGCCGCGGCCTCATCGCGGTGCTGACGGAAATCGGCGAGCGCTTCGTTCGCCGCCTCCACCAGCACTGCGGTTTCCTGGGAATCCGGAATGCGCCCTGTCGCTAACCGGAAAGCGTACTGGATTCTCGCCACGGGTGCCGTCCCACCCTCGGCGATCATACGCGCGGCGAGAAAACGCGCGGCCTCTACGTAAGTCGGATCGTTCATGAGCACCAGCGCCTGGAGAGGCGTGTTGGTTATGGAGCGGCGCGCCGTGCATTTCTCGCGATCGGGCGCGTCGAAGGTGACTAGCGCAGGCGGCGGGACGGTGCGTTTCCATACAGTGTATATGCTGCGCCGGTACAGGTCGCGGCCCGCTGATTCCGTGTAGGTCTGCCCGGTGAAGCCGGACCCGAAAGCCATCTCTTCCCAGAGGCCTTTGGGCTGATACGGGTAGACGCTCGGGCCGCCGATGCGATCGTCGAGCAGTCCGCTGACCGCCAGGGCGTTGTCGCGGATCAACTCCGCGGGCAGGCGGAACCGCGGGCCGCGCGCCAGTAGGCGATTTTCCGGATCGCGCTCCTCGAGCTCCGGCGTGACGCGCGACGATTGCCGGTAGGTCGCGGAGGTTACGATGAGCCGCTGCATGGCCTTCACGTTCCATCCCGTCGTGACGAATTCCGTGGCCAGCCAGTCCAGCAGGCCGGCGTTGCTGGGCTGCTCGCCCTGTGATCCGAAATCTTCCGAGGTCTTTACAATTCCGGCGCCAAAGTATTCCTGCCAATAACGGTTGACCGCCACGCGCGCCGTGAGCGGATTACCGCTGCTTACGATCCACTTTGCCAGACCCAGCCGGTTCATCGGCAACCCCGGCGCCATGGGAGGCAGCACGGCCGGCACTCCCGGCGTGACTTTGTCCTTGGGGTTGTCGTATTGCCCACGGCCCAACACAAACGTGTCGCGTGGCTTTTTCATCTCGGCCATGATCATGACCGTGGGAATAGCATCTTCCAGCTTGGCCCTTTCTTTTCGCAACTCCTTGAGCTGCGCGTAAAGCCCGCGTTCTTTTTCCGCTGCCGCGTGCTCGAGGAAATAATCGCTTAGGCGTGTCTGGCGCTCTTTCTCGAGGGCTTTCTCTTTTTCCTCTTTCGTCTGTGCCTTGTCCGCTTCCCCGATCTGAACTTCTTCTGGCGGCTTCTCCGGCTGGAGTGCAGCGATCTCTTCCGCTGGCCGCCCATCCAGCGCCAAGAGCAGTGCTCGAGCGGGCAGGCGGATGGCAAGCTCTTCCGCTTCCGCACCGCTCAGCGTCCGCTTGTAAATTCGCAGGTCGTCCAGGCGGCCTTCAAACGGCGCACCTAAGCTCTTATCGCCAATTTCGAGGGGCACAGAGGTGCGAAACTCTCCCTTCAACTGGTCCTTCAGGACTTCGCTCTCGACTGGCTTGCCATCAATGTACAGCCGGACTCCCGTAGCCTTGCCGGAGCCGTCGTAGCCGATCAACAAGTGATGCGGCCCATTGAGCGCCAGTGGCTCCTTGTTTTCAACTTCGATCGCATCATCCGGCCAGCGGCCAGCGAGGCGCATCTGGAAATGCGCCATCCTTTTTTGGTTCCCCGAGTAAGTTGGGTCATCGAAGGCGAGTTCCCATCCGTGCCAGTTCTTGCCGGCATCACGTTTCTGCAAGACCTCGACGCCGTGAGCCGGGGCGGGATCCACAAAGAGCGCCAGCGCGAACGGCTTGCCTCGCTCGAAATCGCCCTGGTCACCGAAAGACACCTGCGTTTCGGGACTGAAGTCCGCGCCCTTGGCGACGACGGCTTCTTCGTAGACCGCCTCGCCCCGGACCGGCGTGGCATCGTGATGGCCGCCCGAGGCGTCTCGAAGGTCGCCGTCAAAGGGAAAATAAGCCGTCAAGCCTTCGCGGGTTGGCTCGGCGATGGATGTGAGGGCCAACTTCTGCCATTCGTTGCGCTGCACCAGAATTTCCTTTTCGGGCAGGGTGGCCAGCGTGGCGGCGATCTGTGTTTTAACTTCCTCAAGCTGTTGCTGCTGCGCGTGCGACGGCATGGGTAGGACCGGTACGGCATTGCCTTTGAACCCATCCAGGCCGCGCTCCGGGACCGTATTGAAAAAGGCAAAGAAGCGATAAAAATCCTTCTGCGTGATAGGGTCAAACTTGTGATCGTGACAGCGCGCGCAGCCCATGGTGAGGCCAAGAAACGCAGTCGAGGTCGTGCTGACCCTATCGACCACATACTCGACGTGATACTCCTCGGGGATGGCACCCCCCTCGAGCGTGATCATGTGGTTTCGATTGAAGCCGGAGGCGATCTTCTCGTCGTCGGTCGCGTTGGGCAGCAGATCGCCGGCGATCTGCTCGAGAACAAACTCATCGTAGGGCATGTTCTGGTTAAAAGCCTTGATCACCCAATCGCGCCAAACCCACATATCGCGCAGGGAGTCGATGTGGTAGCCGTGCGTGTCCGCGTAGCGCGCTACATCCAGCCACGGCATCGCCATGCGCTCGCCATAATGAGGCGACGCCAGAAGCTGATCAACCCGCTTTTCATAGGCGTAAGGCGAACGGTCGGCCAGGAACGCGTCGATCTCCGCCGGCGTGGGCGGTAATCCCGTGAGGTCGAAATAGACGCGGCGCAGGAGCGTGGCCTGACCCGCTTCCGGCGGGGGTTTCAACCCCTCTGACTCGAGGCGCGCCAGAACAAAGTTGTCGATAGGATTCCGCGCCCACGTCTTATCCTTGACCTCCGGGACAGGCGGACGCTTGGGAGGGACCAAGGACCAGAGCGTGTCCCATTTTGCCCCCTGGTCGATCCACTCCTTGAATAGCTCGATCTGCTTTGGCGTCAGGGTTCGCCCGGAGTAGATCGGCGGCATGCGGAACGAGTCGTTTTGGGAACTGATTTTCTGATAGAGCTTGCTCTGGGCGGAATTGCCAGGAACGATGATGCGATAACCCCCGCGGTCGACGAATAGGCCTTCCGTCTCGTCAAGACGCAGATTCGCCATGCGCGCGTGTTCGTCAGGACCGTGGCACTTGAAGCAGGTGTCCGAGAGGATGGGGCGAATGTCGCGATTGAAATCGACCGGTTTAGCGGTGGTCTGAGGCGCCGGGGCAGAAGCAATTCTGGCGGCGGGTAAGGTCCCCAGCAGGCATGCCGAAATGACAAGAGCAAGCAACACCCGGATTCTCACTGCGATCTCCCAGCCCAGAGATTGATTGGCGACCTTTGCTGCTTAAACCAGAATTTCCTTTTTCGATTCTTAGCCCACCGTCAGATTACACCCGAGCGCCTCTGAACGCAACCGCGCGTTGGATTTCCGACACTCGGAGCTGCCGGCAGCCACGGGAGGCAGCCTTTCTCCCACCCTGCAGCTTCTGAACCTGCAAAGTGATCGCTCCTCCCGCCGGATTGCTCCGAGACCTTGCGGCCTCCTGCCCGCACGTCGCCTGAAACTGTCCCCGTCTTGGGCTCCGCCTATCCCATCTGCTAGGGAAGTGCATTACCCCCGCCGCCGCACGGCTCAGAACAGCCGCCGGGTCAGATGGCTCTGGGCCAACAGCAGCCAGTAATCTGACATTCCGGCTATTCACTGGACCCTCGTATGTTGAGATTGGGGCAGGCATGCGAAGTGCTCCAAGCCACCCATGTCATACCTCGCATCGTCGTGGGGAAACATCTTGGCAATGTAGCAGGCAGCGCCGCCACCGGCATCGTAAGCTTCAACCCTTACATCCCCTCCTCTTGCCTTCCACAGTCCAGCCACATCTTCAGCAGCAGGCGCGTGCTGATACTTAAGCAGGGCATGGTAGTGCAGGGGAATCTCTGGGCTGGCATAACCTGACCATCTTCGCTCAGCCGCCCGGACCCATGCCACGCGACCATGAGTTTCAGACTCAAAAACACCGAACGGAATAGCGGACATGCCCATGACTGAGCCCGCTTACGCGGCCTTCAGACAGCAAATACAAGACGCAGCCGGCTCGGACTACCTGTTTCCCCGTCTCACCGACCGCGGCAGCAAACCTTACCTTTGCAGCGTCAAGAGGACGTGGCGCACTACCCTGCGCCGTGCTGGCGTACCGCACTTCTCACTATATGAGCTTCGTCACACGTTCGCGACGCGGCTCAGCGCAGGTGGTGTAGCTGACCACTTCGTCACACTGATGCTTCGCCAGGGTGATGCTGGAGTCTTCAAGAGGTACAGCCATGCGAAGCTGAACATGATGAGAGAAGCGCTCGACAGGCTGGATCGTCAAGCGAACGAACACGAAAGGAGTTCTGGTACAGCGAGGCCAAATTGAGCCGTTTTGGTACAGTTTTGTTACAGAAACGGCCTTTGGGATGGATATGAGAGGAGAGGCGATATTGAAACCAATGGAGTTGCTGGTACGCCTGGCAGGATTCGAACCTGCGACCTGTTGCTCCGGAGGCAACCGCTCTATCCATCTGAGCTACAGGCGCACATTGTTGAAAATACGTGACTTGCTCAAAATGGCAGATTCTCAATTTCTGCCTCTTGTGTGGGATTTTGTGGGGACTCGCCTTCACTCTCGTAAATCGGATTTCCCCACTCGTCCTCCGGCGGTTTGAAACTCTCGGCCGCTTGCTTTGCTTGCAACTCTTTGGCTTTCCGCGCTGCCTCGACATAAGCTTGCAGCCTCGCCGTGGCTCCGATCTTCTGCTTGCGTGCGGCATGGACGTAGATCATCGTGGTCTGGATCTCCGCATGCCCCATCAGTTCTGCCAGCACCGGCAACTCCGTCCCGGCTTGTGAGTGCCTGGTGCCGTAAGTGTGCCGGAAAGTGTAAGGTGTGAACGGGTCATCTGCGAAATACTTGGCGATGATTCGCTCATGCGCTTTCTTGAGGCTCGTAATATGCTGCACTTCCGTGTGTTTCGTCTTCCGTCTGCGCACGGGGAAGTGTATCCATTGGGCGATTTACCGATACGTCCTTCGAGCACTTCCTTGGCGCCATCCGTCAACGACACGTCTCGCCTGGCTCGCACGTTCTTGGTTCCGGGCAGGCTCACATAGCCCTCCGTCAAGTGTACATCATTTTTGTGCAAAGCGAGTAGCTCCATCGGACGTGCTCCGGTGTCGAGGGCTAAAACCGCAAAGTCCTTCAAATCTCCCTTCGCCGCAGCAAGGTATTCGTCGACTTCCTCCAAAGTCAGCGCACGGACCCTTCCGGTCTCCTTAAAATAAGGCACGTGCCTCACCGGGTTCCTGACATTCAGCTCCATGGCATCGGCATGGTTGAAGATGCGCTTCAATGTGGTCAGATTTCGGTTGACAGTAGCTCCTGCGACTTTGCCTTTGCCATTCTCACGCTTCTGGTCCGCTCTCCAAATCTTGAATTCCTCAACGCTCTTGCGGTCTATTTCGTTGATGAGTTTGCCGCGGAAGAACTGTTTGAGCCGGTCTATGTTGATCCGGTGTAGTTTGACCGTGGCCTTCGAGAGGTTCGGCTTGGCCCAGTTCAGAAACTGGCCGGCAAATTCAGCGAAGGTCGGCACCGCGGTCGGATGCGGGATGTCCTGAAGCGAGTTCAATAGCCTGGTGCGCTTGGTGGCTTCAACTTTCAACGCATCTTGGCGGTTGGTGCGCTTGGTACTTCCGCGATACCGGCGACCGCCCAGCTCAAACTCGTAATGGTGAACACGACCTCGCTTTGAGACGGCCATGACTTGAGTTTAGCCCCTCTTGATTTCGGTTTCAATTCCTCGGTCTGACTCGCACGTTGCCAATACGGAACGTCCTCGCTTTTCCGCTTCTACAGCGTTCCAGGGTTGGGGACCAAGTGCATTGCGGCGTGTTCAACGTTCAGGATGCGCTGGACGAGATTTCGCTTTCAGGGTTTCGCGACTACCTCATGACAATTCAGCGCCTCTACCCGTGCGCCCTAGCCGCTCCCTGCAGTGTTGCCAGCCGGCAGAATGCTGAGATACGGGGTTCGGTGCTATGTAATGCCCCCAGTGAAAGGGGTCGCATCGTATGCTCTGGAAACAGCGAGAGCAGACATGTAGAGCAGGGAGCGGGTGACCGCTCCCTGCTGTTGACCGGCTTCACTGATTCCATCAGCGAGAGTTGGGGCTTCGGCCTTGGGCCGTTGCCTGGTTGATCCTTGGGCCCTCGGACAGGCCCGCCTTCATTCAATTCTCCGGCCATCGCCGCCGGGGTCAGCATGTTCTGATCGTTCAGCATCGAACCTCGGCGTAGGGGGCGCCTAATGTTTCAGGCGCCCACGCTCACGCAACTGCTCACCTCGCTCTTACGTCCCTGTGATATGTTAGGCGCCCGTCACAATTACGCGCCTCCTGGTTTGTTCTCTGAGTTCGGCACCAGTGGCGGAATCTCGTTATAAATGACTCCGTCAAGGTGACGGTCAGGATATCGGGCTCGACCAGCGACATGCCCAAAGCGGAACGGGATTCCCTTCTCTTTGCACAAGTCACGGACGTTCCTGCCCCATTGCAAATTGAATGGCCTTGGCTCAACGAGGCCACAGCCCGTCTCACCACCGGCGTTTACCCACCCGAAACCGTCGATATGCTCCGACAGTTCCGGCATTAGGTCCTCTAACATTGGTCCGAAGTCCAGCCATCTTAGTACGCACGGAATCTTGCGCAGTGCGTCTAGCCGTGGTAGATACTTCTTTAATTCAGCCCCAGTCCCGAGCCAGACGTTCTTGTAACCGTCGCCCCAGTCTGCCGGTAGACGATCAGCAATCAGGTCCGTTCGTTTGCTGGCTAGCTGCCAGATGAGGTTAGGGGCCTGACGAATCAGAGCCCAGGCGTCATCTCGCCATGCGTCAGCTTCAGGCAGGAAGAAGTCCGAATAGGAGCACGCGAAGACGCTTTTGTACTCACCAGCTTTCTCCGCTTTCCTCCGCTAGGTGCGTGGGTTCCCCCACGTTGACGTGCACAGTTTTACTTCATTGGGATTCGACCAAGGCCGCCCACCCTGCGCCAGAAACATGTAGCACTTTTTGCAGCCCTCACTCATCCGATGGCAACCGATCCAGAAATTGAAACTGTAATCGTGTTTCGCAGCGTTTCGTTTACTGCACTTCATACTAAATTCTCCTTCGAACCGGCCCTGCCGTGGCCCGGAGGTTTTCCGGATCCCGCAGAGTCGGGTCTTGCGTACTTCTTGTCTTCTTTGCATGCGACTATTAGTCGCATGCTCTCACATTGTCCTGATGTGATGTTTACCTGGCGTTGCTCGGGCTTGCCGAGTTCCGCAACAGGCGGTGTATCCCCGGTCCGGGTTGTCTGCCGGAACGGACTAGGGATGGTGGTGGCCGTCGCTTCCGGTTTCTCTTCCCCGACGGCTCGGTACACCTCACGACCGGTTCCTAGCTTCGAAGTCCGAAGGAATCTGCAAAGTGTTCGACACTCGGCGTGGTGTCGCCAGGGTGGTGAAGACTTGTGCGACGATCGAAGAAGCAAGAGAAGGGGCCGTACGATTGAGTAAGGGGAGCGAGCAAGGTCGTAGGTGAGCCAGGCAATTGATGCTGCAATCACACGTTGACGGCCCTCGCTGAGATCCCTCGCGCACAGATGTGTGAGCTTTCGGTAGGGCTGCGTAAATCAGGAACGAACGGGGCGTGATTTGAGAAACGGCGGGTCTTGTCGGCGGCTCCGGCAAGCCTGCCGTGCGGACGGGTCTTAGAAGGCTTAGACCGAGGGGGGATTCGCAGCCCTCTCGGCGAGCTTCGCCTCTTTCCGACGGCGGTGCCACTCGACAGGGGCACCGGAGTTGATATAGTCAAGATCGAAGGCGAAACAGTTGCGACAGGCATCGGCGACCGCATGGGTGTCGAATTTCGGCTGCTCGCCCTCGAAGCGCGCTTTAAGGCAGATCTGCCGGACGATATCGCGCGGATAGCATTGCCGCAGTGGTCGATTGAATTCTGTCGTGACGCTGTCGATCAAAAGGTCGACTACCGTCGCATCGTACTCGAGGTCGGATTCGCGGCAGACTCGACGGCAGATTTCATGGAACTGCTCGGGCGTTGCATAGTCCACTTTGATCTTGGTCTGGAGCCGGCGAAAGAACGCCTCATCACCCAGGTCGGCTAGGTCCAGATTCGTTGCAAACACCACCAGCGAATCGAAGGGAACTTCGAATTTTCCTCCCCCGGCCAGGGTGAGAAAATCGATGTGGCGGTCGAGCGGAACGATCCATCGATTCAGCAACAGCTTGGGCGGCACCAACTGCCGGCCAAAGTCGTCCACGATGAGTACACCGTTGTTCGCCTTCATCTGGATGGGGGCACAGTAGGACCTGCTGGCCGGGTCCAAATGCAAATCCAGCATTTCAACAGTCAGTTCGCCTCCTAACATTATCGATGGCCTGCGGCACAGCACCCAGCGGCCGTCGGTATCGTCAGGTACAGGCTCGTCGATGCCTCTGTGGAGAGCGCTATCGTAGACACTGATAATCTGGCCGGAGACCTCAACGGCGTGCGGGATCCAGACGGAGTCAGCATAGATACTGAAAAGCTTCTCGGCGATAATGCTCTTGCCGCATCCCGGCGGCCCATAAAGAAACAGCGATGCACCAGACGCGACTGCCACACCCAGCCGGGCTTGGATGCGCCTGGATAATACCAAGTCCTCTAAGGCTTGGGTGACGTCCTGGAAGTGCACCTCAGAAAGCATCACGCTCTGTGCTCGTACGCAGGCCGTATAGTCGCCAAGGGACACTGGAGCCGGACCCACATACTGGTTCAGCGACATGAATTCCAAGGCCCTGGTTCTTCCTTCCGAGGAGAGCGCGACTCGATGTACCAGCCCTGTCATTCCCTTAACTTCGCAAAGACGCTCCTTGCGCAACCGTTGAAAGATTTCGTCGATAACCGCAAAGCTCAGCCGGAGGTGCTTGCTCAAGTCAACGAGTGTTTGTTCACCTTTCAAGCAAAGAACCTTCAGAGCAAGTTCTTCGAGCAAATTGGGGGGGATGTTCGTCTTCATTACCGACTGTGGCGACGGCATCGCAGGCACCATCGGTTTCCGGCACCGAGACAAAGCGAGGCTGGTGTCTTGGTTCTCGGCGTTAATCTCTAAATCCACAGTTGTGCAAGCGCGATCCATGCTATCTACCTCCGGACATTGGCATATTCTTCGACCTTACTCACTGACAAGTGCATTCAAAACCCGATTCCTCGAGCACTCTTTCAGATCTTCGACACAGTGTGTCGCGTTCTTGAATGGTGGGCCGGGATCGCTGGGAGCCGAATCTTTGGGCATGTGAGGTAGATGACGTGGGGCGGCGCAGGCCTCAACGCCGTCCACGTTGGGCATTTCCGCGTCCAGCACAACAAGTTCGGGCGATGTCTCTTTGAAGCTTTGGAGAGCTTTCGACCCGTCTTCGGCTTCCAAGGCTTCGAAGCCAGCCTGCGCAAGAGATTCCCGAGTAAGAGTACGTGATACCACGTCATCATCAGCCACGAGGACTAGTGATCGCCGCTCAAGTATTTCCGGATTGGACGTTTGCGACTCCTATCGGCTCTCCTTCTAACACCATTCCCTCGCACGGATGTTTTGCCTGGATTCACTCCAACGGTACTTGGGTTTGGCCAGGGGAGAACCGTGCGACCTACGTCCTCAAGTGCTTCGCTCAGCGAGCCGTCCACTCAGCCGGATCTTGTCTCTAAAGGTATGAGAATTCAATGGTACTAAGGTCCCTGAGATGCGCGGAGTGGCCCAATCTCGCCGCAACACACCTTTCCGCCGCGCAGATGCACGTGGAAAGGGCAAATCTTGCCCGAAGAGGGTCGCATTGCACGGCGGTAACACGGGTTCAAGCCGCTCGGTGACGCCAGGCGACGCCCTATTGACTGTCCGGTAGGTGCCCAGAAACATCTGAATCCGGGCAGCGGAATCCGCTCAAATCTGCACTTGAAAATCAATCGCTTGCGGCGAGCCAAAGGGCAGGGTTTCTGGGCAAGCGTTTCAGTGCAGGCAGCGGGTGTCTAGTCGCGCACCGAGGTGAATACTCAACCAGTGCGCTTCCGATACGCACTAACGTTTCACAGGCACAATCTGGCAGAGGCGGCCGGAAGGGTTGTCCTCCCTTGTGACCATGTATGCCCGTCGATTGTGTCCTTTCGGCCGAAACCTCACCACAGATGTCCTGGCTCCGGGAAGCTGCTCAACCAGAGCCAATCTTATCGAACTCACATCGGTCTCGTTGTGATCAGTGCGCCAGTGCAGCTCAAGCTTGCCAATTCGGAGACGATCATCGTAGGGGCGCCCAGCCTGGGATCGAGCGAGCTTCAGGGCTTCGAACAACATGCCCTCGAACACCTGGAGTGTGTCGGGTGCGCGAGCCGGGTGATTTGCGAGCGGCGCCAGGCGAAAGGCTGCCAGGAGCGCGACCAGCGAGTCCGGATTCCCAGAGGGAAGGGGAATGCCGAGCTAGCCACGGAACAGCGAGAGTAGGTCTGTGATTACAGGGAGTTACGGGGACTCGATGTCCGCGATTGCCCCGCGGCAGGGTGATAGCTAGAGGCCAGTTTTACCGAGTTGACCCTTAAAATCGCCTCCTGGCGCGATATTTTGATGGTCGATTTTGTCCGATTGTCCGGCCGGCGTGATGAGCATCGTGACTGTATTTCCTATAAGTGCTTTAGTTTCAAGCACATATTACAATTTCAATGGCTATCTTGTGCTCCCCTGTGTTTTCAATAAGATACGTGTGTAAGGATACCGCTGTGGAAAGTCATAGTTAACATAACATACAGTACTCGTAAAGTCCCCCGCAATCGAGCGGAAACGGCCCTAGCGCGCATCCTGACGAAAAATACGTCGTTGTTATGGCTTATAAAATAAGACGACGCGCAGGATCGGCGGCAAACGCGAAATCCGCCATCCAAGGGGGTCCGTAATTCTTGAATGTCTGATAATGAATTAGCATGACGTTCTGACAGCTAGCCATGTCGACCTGCGAAGGCAGCACCTAGGGCCGCTCGCGGGCACCACCTCGTATTTTAATAAATTACGTGTTTTTAATAGGTTAGCAATTTTGCCGAGTGCGCATCGAGTCCCGGCGGGACGTTGATCACCTTGGCGACCGGGAAAACTCGGTCGAATACGGAACTATTGCCGGCCTGGAGCACGACGAGCAGAATGATCCCGAAGATTAAGGCTATGGCTGATCGTTGAATGACCACGTGCGCGCGTCTCCACGGGCAGAAATCGGCACGCATCCCCAGTGGCCAAATCGCCGGCTAAAGCCTCCGCTGATTCAAGTGAAGGTGGGGACTGCAACGTGCTGTGCGGAGGCCTACCGTACGTTAAGATCCCTCTCGTAGCGAATGCGCATCCACTCCAGGTCAACCCTGGGATCGGCTTTCTCAGCGCTTTGGAGGGCTTCAGCTTAGTCAGCGGCTGGTCCTTGCCATACAATCCATTCCTGGGCTCCCGGCCGGTCCGCAGTAGCCGGGCCTGAAACGGCTTCGATCTGGCCGTTGACCAGCGCAATGACTTTCCAGTTGGCCATCTGGTTGTCGATGTTCCTTGCGATGTGTTTGGCAGAGTCGGGATTCCTCGCCAAGCTGGCGTAGTAAAGGCGTGCTCTGGTGATGTCGCTATTGGTAAGACGCTCCTTCTCACGTCGGCTTCGTCGTGCTCCGATGATTACCACCTGCTTATAGCGCACACACTCAGGTGATTCCAGACGGTAGACTCGCACGTCACGGAAATGCGTGGAGAGAATCTGACTGCATTCGGCCAGCCGGTCGCCGGGAATAACGTATAGCAGTATGCCCCCTGGTTTCAGCCAGCGATACGTGTGGCTCAGGAATGCCTGCTCGGTGCGAGGACTGTCAGCCGGGCCCAGCGTCCAGTCGTAGGGAGGGTTCGAATATAGGAAACCGAAGGACTCTACAGTGCATTGCACTTCCAGCGTGTTGCCTTGGACGATGTTGGGAATCCGCTGCCTGGCCTGCTCGGCACGGTAGGCATCAAGCTCAATACCGTAGCGAAGCACCTCGGCATCGCTGGTGATTGCCTCGAAAGCCACGCCATCGCCAACGCAGGGATCAAGTGCCGAGGAGGGCTGGTCAGGGAACAAAATGAATCGGCGGATCCGCTTGGCTTCGGATAACGGCAGCGGGTAGAAGCCGAGCCGGGTTTTGCCAAGAAAGCGCAAGGGGGGGCCTCCTTTCTATGGAGATTTTGTAGGGCCGTAGTAGAGACTTAGCAGTACGGACGGAGCGTCTGGTGATCGCTTATGGGGGCGCAGGCTGGACTGCGCCCCCCTTCAGTTATACCGCCCCTTCATCAGTGGAAGGTCACGACGCTTGTAGCCGGCAGGGAATAGGAGAATGCCCCGCCCGACACCCCGATTCTGGCCTGGTCAGCCAGGTTGTCCGAGGCAGAGGTCACCGTCGGCGTCACCGAGGTCACCGACGGGAATCCCGAGAGGGAGAAATTGACTTCCGTCGCGGACGAGTTTGCGTTGATGGCAACGATAGCGAAGCTGTTCGTTGACGGGTCCTTGAAGGCGCCCACGTAGAAGTCGGTCGTGGGATTCGCCATCGCTTCGATGCGCACCCAGCCTGGGCGAACGAACTTCGACCAGTTGCCCATGGCGTAGAGAGCCTTTCTGACAGTCCCATTGGAGCAGATCAGCCCCTCATTGTCTCCGGAGTTGTTGTAGTCGATGAGCCACCAGTAATTCCAGGCATTCGCGTTTGCGATGGTCATCCAGTTGTGCATTTCCTCGGCCCAGCTGAGTGCGTCGGTGATGCTCGTATCACAAGAACTGGACTCTGAGATTTCCGTTTCCCAGAGATGCTTGCCCATATTTTGGGCAGTCGCGTACACGCACCCGGACGGATCTCCGGCACAGTCGAAGTCATCGTAATCATGCGAGGCGACGATGCCCACATAGGGGGCTGCGGAAGTATCCTGCAAAGTCGTGGTCGTGTAGGAAGGAAGATCGCCCCACCGCGAAGTTTCCGGCATGATCACCTGCACGGATTTCTGACCTGCCTCCGCCAGTGTTGGGCCCAGATAGCCCTTGATGAAGGTGTCGAACTGCGCCGCAGACATGAGTGCGCCATCGTAGGTGGGGCAGTAGTCCGGCTCGTTCTGGATTGAAATCCCCTGAAGCGTAAATCCCTGCGCTCGGACAGAGGCGATGTAGTTTGACAAGTAGGTGGCATAGGCCCCGTAGGAAGCCGTGTTCAGCGTACCGTTGCCGGGACTGCAAGCCGTGCTTCCGTTCGACTTCATCGAGGCCGGGGGCGACCACGCCGTGGACCAGATATGCGCTCCCCTCGCCGTCGCCAGAGCCATGTTTCCAATATCTCCCGCACAGGTGGCGTTGACGGATGTGCAACTATCATCTTCCACCGGGATCTGTGTCCTCAACAGTGAAAGGCCCACTCCGGAAGAAGTTGAAAAGAACAGGTCGGCGTCAGCCGAGGACATCGTCGGGCCGTCCGCATCCGACGCCCCGAATCCGTCAATCACTTGATAAGTATCATTCCAGTCAATCGTGGCCGTCGGGCCAGACCCGCCCCCACCACCGCCGCCGCTTTTTGATGCCGAGCAGGAGGCGGTTAAGACTACTGAAAGCAGAGCCGTTCCCGTCAGGCAGATGCGGGCTTTCATTGTTCTGATCGTTCTCCTCGGATCCTCCAAATAATCATTAATCATGATAAGGGTTAGCAATAAGCCGCCAGCCAGCCAAAGGAACCCACGTACGGGAGCGTTGAGTGAAGGTGATGTAAGCTTATTTGGCGCCTCGGGAGGCTTTCTTTCTTCTCTCGGCCCACCGCTTCTTCATCAAATCCGAAAGACGTTTTCTGCCCTCAGGGGTGAGGCGGCGACGCTTCTTGGCTGGTGGAGCAAGAACATTGGCAGGTGGGGATGCCTTCGGGGGAGTAGGGGGTAAGTCTGTTCCTTCTAAAGCTTCAATTGCTGTGTTCAGCCGGTCGCGTTCACGTTTCAACTCTTTCACGATAGCGTGAATATCCAAAGGTTCCTCCGTGGTTATCTAATTTCATGCTTAACCCGTAGGTCAGCGTAGCATGATCTCAGCGAGCTGTCGAGGACTGCATGGCGATTGAGCCAGGATCGCAGCGGCCCCAGAGCTGATCCTCTCGCTTACTTAACCCACACGGGTCTATCGCTGACGAGGGCTGGTCCGGAAACAGGAGAAACCTGCGAATCCGCTGGGCTTCGGACAAGGGCAGTGGGTAGAAGCCAAGCCGGCTCTTGCCTTCAAAGCGCAAAGTGGGTCTCCTTTCTCAGAAGAACTCGCAGGTGTGAGTGGACCTGTAACTTTGCCGCTTCGGCAGAGTTACGGGGGTCGGTTCTTCATCGATTGGCGATCTTGCACCTATTCTCATTCGTTTGAGCTGTGAGGCTGCTCAACTTCCGGCAAGGTTACGGGTCCAATTCGCGCTTCCGTCAAGTTTATGGGTCCAGAAGTGAAACGAAGGTAGGGGAAGCTGTCGAGTAGAAACAGTAGGTTACGACGACGCTGGCGGCAATATTATGGGTCCAGAACGGCAACATTACGGGTTCCGTCGCAGTGCGATCTTTATGGAGAGGTCGTCGTCCGGCCAGACGATCTCTCTCTGTATGTTCCGAGGTGACACACGCCACGAGCGCCGGAATCGCCCATTCTCTAGGAGGTATCAAATGGAATTGTGGAGAACGACAAAGCGGTCAAGATGACACAGCTTAGCTGTCATCGATTCGTAGTCAACGAGGTGCGACTGTGGCTGTGCGCGGACTACCCATCGAAGCGTCGTAGTGCGGGGCGACCTGCTCAACGCGCGAACTTGTACTTGTGCTAGAATGCTGGCTTTGAACCGCTCGGGGCATCAGAATCTCGACAATACAAAAACAGGAGCCCTGCAAATATATGATCTCGCATTCTTCACCCGCACCTTTGAGCCGTCGGCATTTTCTTTCTCTGGTCGGAGCGGCCACGACTGTGGCCAGCGCCGACCTTTTCGAGACTGTCAGGGCCTTTGCCGCGGAGGACCCGATCTTGGCTGGGAGGCCGCTGGTCCGTTACCCGGAGAAAACAGAGCTGATTCTCCTGACTTCGCGGCCACCTCAGCTCGAAACGCCGATGAGCTACTTCGAGCATGCGATCACTCCCAACGAAGCGTTCTATGTCCGTTACCACACTTTTCCACCCCCCACCGATATCGATCTCTCTACCTGGCGACTGCGCTTGGCGGGGCACGTCGAACGCCCACTCGAGTTGTCCCTGGATGGCCTGAAGAGTGAATTTTCCCCCACGCGCTTGGTTGCAGTAAATCAATGCTCTGGCAACAGCCGTGGGCGCTTCGAGCAGCGCGTGTTTGGAGGTCAATGGGGCGATGGGGCCATGGGGAACGCGGAATGGACGGGTGTGCGATTGCAGGATCTGCTTCGCCGGGCAGGGGTCAAGACCGGCCCCGTGGAAATTGCCTTCCGGGGTTTCGACGACCCCGCGGCACCGACGGTTCCTCATTTCGCGAAGTCACTTACCGTGAATATGGTGGCGGACTCTCCCGATGTCCTGGTGGCGTATGAGATGAACGGACAACCTTTGCCCACACTGAATGGATTCCCGGCACGGCTCGTGGTACCCGGTTGGTATGCCACCTACTGGGTGAAGCACCTTGCCGAGATCACCGTTCTGGATCATGAGTTTGACAGCTTCTGGATGCAAAAGGCTTACCGAATTCCAGCTTCACCCTGCGGGTGCGTGGAACCCGGCGCCACCGTGGCGCGCACCGTACCCATCAATCGCATGAAGGTCCGGTCGTTCATTATTTCCCCAAAGGAAGGGGCGCGCGTTCCAGTTGGACGCCCGGTGGGTGTGAAGGGAATCGCTTTTGACGGCGGTTATGGCATCGCCGACGTGGAGATTTCCGCGGACGAGGGAAGTTCGTGGCGGCGCACCGTGCTGGGTCAAGACTTTGGTCCTTATTCGTTTCGGGAATGGTCGGCGCCTTGGACGCCCGCTCAGCGAGGAAACTACAGCTTGCTCGTACGCGCCGTCAATCGAGTAGGCGAATCCCAACCTTTCGAAGCTACATGGAATCCCAGTGGTTACATGCGCAATGTAATAGAGAAGATCCATATCACAGCCGTTTGACGAGAGGCTGAACCATGAGGCGCACAGCTTTAGGACTATTGCTGATTCCCGGAATTGCTCTGGTGCTAGGCGCCAGCGCTTTTCCGCAAGTCAGGTCCATTGAACTTCCGGCTGACAACGCCATGGCTGAGCTCAAGCCGGGACCGGGAGTTGGAGTCGTGCGCGCCCAATGCGTGGCCTGCCATTCAACCGACTATATCGTGCGCCAGCCTCGCAGTGACGCGAAGCGTTGGGAGAGTGAGGTAAAGAAAATGATCAGCGTTTATGGAGCGCCCATCGGCGACGCTGACGCGAAGGTTATAGTTGAGTACCTTGCCGCGGCCTACGGGCCTGCTCAGGCAAACGCAGCGAAAGAAAAGAAGCCCAGCAAGTCTGGCACTGAGGCGCCATAAACCAAAGCCCAGTCTTCCCAACCGGATGTGCTGCAATAATACAAGTGGAAGGCGGTATTCCCACGCAATGAACTGCATTCTAGCTGTCCCTGACGTTATGGCGTGGTGTGCTTGTTCACTCTGCGGGTGCGTTTCCAGGACTGCGGGTCGATCCTTAGCACGGAGGTCACCCCTGATGCCAAGTTAATGAAGCCGCCGTGATAGCTGATTTCCCCGTACCGGAACAACCGCGCCAGCAATGCTAGGGCGTTGAGGCCGATCTCCGACCGAGCGAAAGGCTGGCGGATACAGTTGGTGGCCGAGATTGTATCGCCGTCCAGGGCCGTGACGTGCAAACCTCCGGGATGACCGCGGGCTACCAGGGACTGATGCAGATACGGCAGGCCAGCAACAACGGCGCTGCCTGTTCTTCCGCACATTATCACCAGCACACGCACTTGCCGTTCGAGCAACTCCGGGTGGATGCGGTCAGTTTCCATGGCCAGCTCCTAAATGGACGCTTCCCAAACGAATCAGGAGAATATCTCGGCAGAACTGGCGCCTCGGACTATGGTAGACTGCCGCAATGAGTGTCATCGGTCCAGCCTTGGGCATACCGGTTATTGCTGTGTTGCTCTATTTTCTGATTCCTGGAGTTCCAGAGCAGCCTTGGACGTGGGTACGCATCTCCGGCGTTGTGATCGCGGCGATTGGTTATGTGCTGGTCGTGGCGGCGCGGTTGCAACTGGGTCGGTCCTTTTCAATCCGTCCGCAGGCCAAGGAACTGGTCGTGCAAGGCCTATATTCACGAATCCGCCACCCAATGTACGTCTTCGTCGACCTCATGTTGTTCGGATCGATCCTCGCCCTATATCTCCCCTGGGCGCTCGTGATCTTACTTCTCCTGGCGATTGTGCAGATTGTCCAGGCTCGCAGGGAGGACCGAGTCTTGCACGCTACGTTCGGGCAGGCCTATCTAGACTACCGCCGTCAAACCTGGCTCTAACTATCCCCTCGTGCGACGAATTCTTGTAGCGTCTCGCCGGCGTCGATCAGGTACGGAACCGGAAACCTCTTCCTGCCAGCGAGACCCTTCCATAGCCCGATGAAGCCTCCGGGATGACTGGTAAGCCGCACCGCCCCGGCTGCGCGTGTAAATTGGCTTTGGAAATAGGCGTCTTGCCACGCAGATGTCGAGGCAATGTCAGAAGATTCTGGCACACGCATGCTGCCGGCACAGACCCAACCTCGACTGTCCGTGTTCCAGTAGGGGGCAGTTTTCAGCGGCGTCCCTGGCCCCGGCCGTGAGCTTGTCGCCAGCGCCCGCACGAAAAGGTCCTTGCCCACGACTCTGAACACCAGCGCCGGATGCGGGAAGACGAGATCGTTCAGTTTCCGTGCTTCCTGATCAGTTCCGCCGAAGAACATCACCCTGCGCTGGGGCGGCGACCATCCCTTTATGCCGATGGCTCGCGTGAAGCGATAGACCAGATTGTCTCCGACTGCCCCCGGCCCCGTGATCGACGCCGTAGCAATGTCGGGGTACTGGCGGGAGTAGAGGGTGCGTATTTCCTCTGGCGAGAGCTTCTCGTCAATGTCGGGAAGTCGAACCCCATTAAACTCGAAATGGCGGGACAGCGGGCGGCTTTCCCTCAGAGTGCCAAACCTCCTTTGGATTGAGTTGTGGCGGGTTCAGGCGTTGTAGTTGGAAACAACCCGAGTGTGCCGGTCGATGCTGAAGCAGGCACAGGCTCAGCAGGAGTCGTGGCAGCAGCAGCGACAGGTGGGGGTGATTTCAAGGGTGCCTTCTTGCGTTCCTCGGCTCTTCGCTTCGCCTCCTCCTGCGCTACTTTGGCCGCAGCCTCCAAGGTGGCCTTGGCCGCAGCCAGAGTGTTGGTGGTTTGCTGGTGGGTTTGGACATAGCCGGCCAGATGCTTGCCGAGTTCGGCATCGAGTTCCTCGGGCGGGCCAGTAAAGGTGAGTGGCGTGGTTAGGGCCGTGTTCGCGTCGGCCTTTGCCTGGGTGGGAATAACGTTGACGCGGAGCGTCTTGTCATCCACCTTGGCCACCGTGATGAGCACAGTGCGGCGGGCAAGAAGCGGCATGAGTTCGACGAACATAGGGCCTCCTTTTCGCGGCACAGGCGCCACGCGTGTTGTTAAATGGGGAAAAGAGTGGGTAATGGGGATGTGCAACGCGGGTGGGAGCGATGACTGATGAATCTGCTTGCCGCTATGTGCTGGTTGTCACGCGAGCCACGGAAGGTGCCCGTTACGATGGAGGAATTGCAATGACAGAAGACAAAGTGACACCCCAGCGGATAATGCCGGATTCCCGCCTTCGCGGGAAGACGGACGCTTCCAACGGGTCCGATCCCAATTACACTCAGACCCAGGATCAGAGAGGCTCGAGCATTACCGCGGCAAGGCTAACTGTCTGGTAAACAAAGTGTAGGTGTACCGATTGGAGTAACCCCAGTCATTTTACGCTTGCAACCCTTCTCCGCCATCTCCTAATGTTAATCTACGCTTGCATCTTGCCATAGGCGTGTGCAGTGGTCATGGTCTGGCGAGTTTCCTCCATTGGTCTAGGAGTGTTTGTCCATGAAACCGCTGGTCTCGATTCTAATTCCCGCACTAAACGCCGAGCAGTGGATCGCCTACGCCCTTCAATCCGCGATTGCCCAAACCTGGCAACGCAAGGAAATCATCGTTGTGGACGATGGGTCCAGGGACCGGACGGCGGAAGTGGCGCGGCGATATGCCTCGAAAGAGGTCGCCGTCGTGTCCACCGAGAACCAGGGTGCGGCGGCAGCTCGCAACCACGCTTTGCAGCTCAGCCAAGGGGATTATATCCAGTACCTGGATGCGGATGATCTTCTAGCCCCGGCCAAGATCGAGCGGCAACTTGCGGCGCTGCGGGAAGTTGACAGCAGGCGAATACTTCTTTCGTCGCCATGGGGATGCTTCTACTATCGGACCCTCCGCGCCCACTTCGTCCGAACTTCCCTGTGGCAGGACCTTTCTCCTGTCGAGTGGCTCTTGAGGAAGATGGGCGAACGACTCTTCATGCAAACCGCAACCTGGCTGGTGAGCCGGGAACTGGCCGAGGCAGCAGGGCCCTGGGACACACGACTCTACTATGATGACGACGGGGAGTATTTTTGCCGCGTGCTCCTGGCATCCGAAGGCACCCGTTTCGTACCGGAAGCCACGGTGTTCGTTAGAAGTGCTGCGTGGAATAGCCTGAGCTACATTGGCAACTCTGATAAGAAGAAAGACTCGCTCCTTCTTTCGATGAAATTGCACATCCACTATCTCCGCTCGCTTGAAGACAGCGAACGTGTGCGAAAGGCTTGTTTGGCCTACATGCAAGCTTGGTATGGATATTTCTATCCCGAACGACCGGAGCACGTCGCGGAGTTACAGGGATTGGCCGCTCAACTCCAGGGCCGCCTGGA
>Ga0326727_10006932_pt1 | contig 30525 bp, 18 predicted proteins | sample MB2enrmetagenome_FD_207643 | JGI IMG/M metagenome (GOLD analysis project Ga0326727, IMG submission 207643) | Lab enriched peat soil microbial communities from McLean, Ithaca, NY, United States - MB29MY | ecosystem: Environmental > Terrestrial > Soil > Wetlands > Peat | place: USA: New York... | reverse complement strand
CGCTCCAGAGTGAGCGGTTCCAGGATTTGGTTGAGGTCCCCTACGGCTTCGTGCTCTCCCCTACCTCGCCGGGGTCCTATACTTTTATTGGTAAGATGTTCGGGGACCTGGCGGCGGTTTTTCCCGGACCCTTCTTTCATATCGGGGCCGATGAAACCCACGAATTGGGCGAGGGACGCACCAAGGCGGAAGTCGATGCGCAAGGCTACGGCAAGGTCTACATCGATTACATCAGCAAGATCGACGAGACTTTGAGCCCTTATCATCGCAAGGTTCTGTTCTGGGGCGATATGGGGGTTCAGCACCCGGAGCATCTCAAGGATTTGCCGCATGACATGGTCGCCGTGGCTTGGGACTACGGGGCCAAGCCGTCATTCGTTAATTTGATCAAGCCCTTCCGCGACGTGGGCCTGGAAACCTGGGTGGCGCCCGGCGTTAGCAACTGGAGCCGCATTTATCCTGACTTCAACACCGCGCTCGCCAACATTCGGCAATTCGTGAGCGACGGGAAAGCCCAGGGCGCCACCGGTGTCTTAAATACCGTCTGGTTGGACGATGGTGAAGCCATGGTGAATTACACCTGGTACGGCCTCACCTATGGAGCGGCGCACAGTTGGCAGAAAACCGTGGACGACGAGCAGTTCAACGACAGTTGGGATTGGACGTTTTATCGCGCCGACGAACATCACTTTGTGGGCGAAGTCAAAAGCCTTTCAGGAATCCACAATCTGCTGCGCCAGGCGGTTCATTCCGACGGCCATAATTTTGTGCTCTGGCAGGATGCTCTGGCTCCCGAAGGGCAGAGCTTCTACCTCAAAATGGAGCCCACCGCGCATCAGATTCGGCTGACCGCTGAAGATGTGGTCGCCGACCTCATAACGAACTCGCACCTCGCGCGCCGGAATGTGGATTTGCTGGATTACACGGAGTTCGCCGCGCGGCGGTTCGACTTCCTCGGCCAGAAGGCCATTTACGCGAAGTACATTCCCGAGCTCTATGCGCAGGCGCAAGCCAACTCCTCCAACCCCGCGGCCGTCCGCAATATCCTGAGCCGCATCAGCAGCGGCAATGGTTTAATCCAGGACATGCGCGACCAAACCACCTTGTTACGCGACATGTACCAAAAACTTTGGCTGGGAGAAAACCGGCCGTACTTCCTGGGAAACATACTGGCGCGCTACGACGAAGAGTTGGGGCGCTGGGAGGGAGCTTCCAGCCGCATCAACCACCTCAAGGACGCCTATACCCAGCGCGCGCTGCCGCCCCTCATCGATGGGAATTGACGATGCCAGCCAACGGCGCCCCTGCTACACTTTCAGTTTACGAAGGTAGGGGACGCTGGCTTGCATCAAGTCCCAATTCATTTCGACGAAGTAGTTCTTGATGCCGCCCGTTTTGGCCGCGGTGAAGAGCTTTTTCCAGTCGATGGAGCCTGCTCCGATGGGCACGTCTTTCTTTTCCGCCGTTGACCAGTCCACGAGATGGAGGGAAATAAACCGGCCGGGATAATTGGTGAGATAGGTGACGGCCTCGTAGCCAAGGCTGATCACCGCGACTTGAAATTGCATTTTGATCAGCTTGGGATCCAACCTCTTCATCAATTCATCATAGATGAGCACGCCGTCGATTTTCGCAAACTCATGGTCATGATTGTGGAAACCAAGCTGCAGGCCCGCCTTGTGCACCTGTTCGCCGAGCTTGTTCAGTTCGTCGGCTGCCTGCATCCAGTCTGCCATGGTAGCGTCAGGCTTCAGCGAGAAGGTGGGGACGATCATCTGTTTCAGACCAAGCTCGTGGGCATAGGTGAGGGTCTGGTCCATGCTCTCTTTGAGCTCGCGAAACTGGACGTGGCAGCTTTCACAACCCAGTCCCGCGTCATGAATTGCACGGCGGATTTCTGCGGCTTTCATGTTTACCAGGGAACCAAAGCCGGACTTCACGTATCCGCGGGGCGAGCACATCTCGATCATCTGGTATCCCCCAGCCGCAATCTGCCGCAGCGTGGCGGGGAAATCCTTTCCGATCGACTCGCGGAGTGGATAAGTTTGGCACCCGAGGGGCATACCCAGCGGGTTGGCTTCGAGATCCATCGCCGCCAAGGCCATGCCCATGGCGCTGCCATAAAGAAATTGTCTTCTTGAGATTTTCGGCATTTCAGCTCACCGCTCAGAGGGATTTTGGATCCCAGCCCTTCCGGTATTCGCGGGACAAATACTTATTCGCTTCCGGGACATTGGTGATCTTCCGGTTTTCGGCGTCGTAAAGCAATTTGCGGCCTGTGCGCAAGGCGACGGCGTACAGGTTGACGGCCTCGGTAATCGGGCCCGCATTCAAAAAGCTCCCCGGTGATTGCGGTCCGCCCCGCGTGGCCGCCACCCATTGCGTAATCGCCGAAACCTTGGCTGGCTCGCTTCCCGCCACCGCCGGATGCCCGTGCTTCTTCTTTTCAGGAATCAGTCGCGGCTTGTCCACGTGAAAGCCCGCAAGGATTTTAGCTTTATGGCCGACAAACATCATGCCTTGGTTGGCAAGCTCCTCGTTTTGGTCTTCCAGTTCCGGCGGCGTGGGTGGCCGCATCCCACCGTCATACCAAATCAAATCCACCGCCGGCCGTCGCCCGCGCGCGGGATATTTGAAGCGCACGGTACAGGCGGTCGGGAAGGAGAAGTCATTCTTCACCTGCTTCGCGACGTCACCCTGGAATTCACAAGTGTGGCTGAGCATCGGCTCAACACTGGTGGGGGAATCCAACTCCAGGGCATTGAAAACTGTCCAGAGACTGTAGTGGCCCATATCCGCCATGGAGCCGCCTCCGAAGTCATACCATCCGCGGAATACCATGTGGGTGTAATTCGGGTGATAGGGACGGTCGGCCTCCGGGCCCAGCCACAAATCCCAATCAAAGCCTTCCGGGACGGGAGGCGTATCGGTGGGAAGGGTCGTGTACTGCGGCCACACCGGACGGTTCGACCAGTTGTGGACTTCCCGCAGCGTGCCAATGGAACCGTCCTTGATCCAGGCCATCACCTGGTCCATGGAGCCGTTGTAATCCCACGGCATAAAGTGTGTGGCCACGCCTTTTTCGCGCGCGGTGTCAATCACCAACCGGGCTTCCTCCAAGCGATTGGCGATGGGCTTGTGCAGGATCACGTGCTTGCCCTTCTTCATGGCGGCGATGCTGATGACGCCGTGCAAATGGTCCGGCGTCATGATTTTGACCGCGTCCAAGTCCTTCTCTTTATCCAGCAACTCGCGAAAGTCCGCATAGGAAGAGCAGCCCGTGAAGGTGCCTCCCGGCCGGTTGGCGGCGTAATAGGTTTCAACAATGTTCTTCGCGACGTCCCGGCCTCCCGGAATAGTCCCCTCGCTGCCGGCTCTCCAGTCCTGCTTACCCAACGCTTTGCGAATGTTCTTGAGGAGAGAATCTTTTGACCAATCCCGATACCCGACGGCTTCCTTCGAGGGGTCACAAACCGCAACAATCTGGATATCCGGGATGGCAAGCAATGCCAGCATCTCCCGCAGGCCTTGAGTGCCCGTGCCGATGTAAGCCAAAGTGATTTTGTCACTCGGCGGGACAACTCCCGGTCCACCCAAAACCGGTCCTGGAACCATGGTGAACGCTGCCGATGCGGCTGCCGCTCCCAGAAACTTGCGTCGATTCATTACCGATGTCATCTTCCCACCTCGCAGCAGATGCCGGCGATCAAGGCCGGTTGTGAGCATTTCCCCTGCGACCTGCCTTACTGCATACCCTTCGCCGTCGCAAGAGTAAACGCGGCATCATACTCTGTGCTCGCAAACGAAGCAATGCGGCTCGATCCGAAGGTCTTGGAGGGCGACACAACAATGGAAGCCGAAACCTCTCAGCCGTAGCGCGTCCGGTTTTGAGGCCCGCGGCTCTTAGGGCAGAGTTGAGGCGAACGTACCGTGGCGAAGAAGCCGGCAATGGGGCTCTGCCGAACCCGGCAGAATCGTTTTGGTGTACCGACCCTATTTGCCGCCCTTCTTCAATTCATTCACGGCGGGGAGTTTTGAGGAGTTCCAACCGCCGCCCAGCGCTTCGACCAGGAGGACGCTGGCGCTCATGCGGCGAGTGAGAATATTGAGGGCTTGCACCTGGTCTTGCAGAAGAATGGCTTGCTCGGTGATGACGGTGAGGTAATTGACGGTGCCGGCCTTGTACTGGTAGGTGGAAATATCCAGGGCACTCTGGGCAGCTTGCACGGCGTCGTTTTCGGCCTGCGCTTCTTTCTCCAGCACGCGCAGCGCCGCCAGATTATCCTCGACCTGCTGGAAGCCCACCAGAACGGTCTGACGATAATTCGCCACCGTGGCGTCATAGGCAGCCAATGTCTGATTCACCGCCGCGCGGCGCTTGCCGGCATCGTAGAGGGTCTCCGCCAACTGCGGGCCCACTGACCAGAAACGGCTGGGCCAGTTGATCCACCGTAAGAATGCAGCGGTTTCAAGGCCGCCCGTCCCGCTGAGGGGGATAGTGGGATAAAAAGCGGCTTGGGCAATGCCGATCTGCTCATTGGCCTCGGCCATCTGCCGCTCAGCAGCGGCAATGTCGGGCCGGCGCTCGAGCAGGGTGGAGGGTATTCCCACCGGCACGGGGGGCGGAGTGATCTTGATGGGGCTGTAAGAGATCGAAAGGTCGGCGGGGGCCTTGCCCGTCAAGACGGCAATGGCGTGCTCATATTGGGCGCGCGCCACATCATAATCGATCAACTGGGCCCGCGTGGTGTTCAGTTGCGTCTGCGCCTGGGCAACGTCCGAACCCGACGCCACCCCACTGTTAAACCTGTCCTGGGTAAGCTTGAGGTAATCCTGGTAGGACTTCACGGTGGTATCGAGTAATTCCTTTTCGCCATCCGTGCCCCGCAACTCAAAGTAATCTTCCGCCAGTTCCGCCTGATACAACAGCCGCGCATTCTCCAATTCGGCGTCACTGACTTGCGCAGCTTCGGCGCTCGCCTGGACGCTGCGGCGGATATTTCCCCACACGTCGGGTTCGTAGGACACACTGAAAGGCAGATCGTAAGTGGTGCGAATCGTAGGCGTGAAGGATTGATTGCCGCCCGTCCCGGTAATTGAGGCGCGCGAGTTCACAATGGAAGGAGAGACACTAACGGTCGGGTACAGGTTCGCGCGCGCAATCTTTACCGCGAATTTGGCCTCGCGGAATTGCGCCTCCGCCGCCAGAAGATTCTGGTTGGAGAGACTCACCTGTTCTTCCAGCGCATTGAGCTCCGGGTCGTTATAGATTTCCCACCATTTCCCGCGGACGATGGCGTCGCTGGGCTGCGCGGGCGCCCACTCGGCCGCCTGGGGAGAGCCCGCCGGCGGCAGCTCCTTGTAAGCCTGTGGCGCGGGTGCGGGCGGGCGGCTGTAATTCGGTCCGACCCGGCAGGAAGGAAGCAGGAGGCAAAAAGCCGTAAGCAGGAGGCAGAAAGAAAAGTCAAAAGGCAAAACGCAAAAGTCAAAAGGCAAAAGTGCGTGCGTCCTTAGTTTTGACTTTTGACTTTTGACTTTTGACTTTTGACCTGGCACTTCCCTTCTCTCCATCTACCTATCTCCTTTATGTTTTCTGCTTTCCGCTTTCTGCCTTCTGCCTACTGCCTTCCGAGTGCTACATCTCCGGGGCCAGGGGCATGATCCTCTCGGGACCTGTTCCCCGAACCCGATACCGCCAATTCTGCAACTTATCAAAATAGAGGTACACCACGGGGGTCGTGTACAACGTCAGCAACTGGCTGACGGCCAGCCCGCCGATGATGGCGATTCCCAGGGGACGGCGAAATTCCGATCCGGTGCCGGTGCCGAGGGCGAGCGGCACAGCGCCCAGCATCGCCGCCATGGTGGTCATCATAATGGGACGGAAGCGCAACAGGCACGCTTCGTAAATCGAGTCCCGGGAAGACTTGCCTTCATTGCGCTCGGCGGCCAGAGCGAAATCAATCATCAGGATGGCGTTCTTTTTCACCAGTCCGATCAGCAGAATGATTCCGATAAGGGCGATCACCGTAAGGTCCGTATGCGTGAGCATGAGCGCCAGCAGCGCGCCCACGCCCGCCGACGGCAACGTGGAAATAATGGTAATGGGATGCACATAACTTTCGTAGAGGATCCCCAGCACCAGGTAAACCGAAATCAGAGCGGCGGCGATCAGCAAGGGCTCGCTGGAAAGTGAATCCTGATAGGCTTGGGCGGTTCCGGCAAAACCCGTGCGAATGGTCGAGGGCAAGCCAATCTTGGCGGCCCTTTCGATGATGGCGTCCGCGGCGTCTCCCAGCGCGATGCCCGGCATGAGGTTGAAGGAGATGGTGACCGAGGGGGAGAGGCTTTGGTGGTTCACCGAAAGGGGCGCGGTAATGGGGGTAAAACTCGTGAAGGCGCTGAGGGGAACTTCCTGCCCACTGGGGGCATGCACGTAGGTTTGGCGCAGGGTCAAGGGGTCCTGCCAGAATTTCGGCGCCACCTCCATGATGACGTGATACTGATTCAGCGGCGTGTACATGGTGGAGACCTGGCGCTCGCCGAAGGCATCGTAAAGGGTATTGTCAATCAGTTGCGGCGAAATGCTGAAGCGGGCCGCCGTGGGGCGATCAAACTTCACAAAGGACTGGAGGCCGTTGTTCTGCTGATCGGTGTTCACGTCGGCAATCAGGGGAATGGTTCTCAACTCCTGTAACATGCGGGGGCCGTAGGTTTGCAAGTCTCTCAGACTGTCGCCGCGCATGGTGAATTGATACTGGGAGGCTCCGAAGCGCCCGCCCACGCGAACGTCCTGGTTGGCTTGCATATAGAGCGTGGCGCCCGGCACCCGGGCCAGCTTGGGCCGCAGCCGTGCAATCACCAGGTCGGCGCTGAGTTTTCTCTGCGCGGGCGGCTTGAGCGCGATGAACATCTGGGCCACGTTCATGGCGGAGCCGTGGGAGCCGCCGCCCCCCGTGAAGCCGTTGACCACATCCACCGCCGGGTCCGCCATTACAATGCCTTCCATTTGACGCAAAATCCCGTCCATGGCTTGAAACGAGGTATCCTGGTCGGCCTGAATCGTCCCACTGATGCGCCCGTTATCCTGCTGCGGGAAGAACCCCTTGGAAACGTGGATGTAGAGGTAGATGTTCAGCGCGATGGTGGCCAACAATACGGCCATGGTCATGGCCGGGAAGCGCAGCACGGTGGACAAGGTCCTGCCATAGAAATTCACCACGGCGTTGAAGCCGCGCTCGGTGGTCCGATATATCCAGCCATGGGATTCGTGCTGCCGCAACATGTGCGCGCACATGGAGGGGGTGGCGGTGAGCGACACTCCCAGGGAAACAATGATGGCCACGGAGAGGGTCACGGCGAACTCCCGGAACAACCGGCCCACAATCCCCCCCATCAACAGCAGGGGGATGAACACCGCCACCAGCGAGATGCTCATGGTCAGCACGGTAAAGCCAATTTCCCTGGCGCCACGGAGTGCCGCCGCGAACGGCGCCATGCCCTGTTCCAGATAGCGCGTGATGTTTTCAATCACCACAATCGCATCGTCAACCACAAAACCCGTGGAGATGCACAGCGCCATCAAGGAAAGATTGTCGAGACTGTAGCCCAACAGGTACATGACCCCGAAGGTCCCGATGAGGGACACGGGAACGGCCACACTGGGGATAAAGGTGGTCCGCACGTTGCGCAGAAAAACGAAAACCACGATGATCACCAGAATTACGGAAATGATGAGGCTCCGCTCCACGTCGCGAACGGAGGCGCGGATAGTCATGGTCTGGTCCATGCCCACGCGCATATCGATGGTGGGGGGGATGTCCGCTTTGAGCTGGGGCAGCAGGGCCCGGACGCGATCCACCGTGTCGATGATATTAGCGTTGGGTTGGCGGAAAATGATGACCAGCACCGAGGGCTTGCCGTTGGCGTAGCCCGACGCGCGCATGGTTTCCGGGGCGTCAATCACTTCGGCGACATCCGACAGTCGTACCGGGGAGCCCTTTTTGTAGGCCACAATCAGCGGACGATAATCTTTGGCGCGGAACAGTTGATCGTTGGCGCCCACTTCCCACATGAGGTGGCCGTCGGAAAAGTGCCCTTTGGGTACGTTGGCATTGGCATTGCTCAACACCCCCCGTACCTGCTCCAGTCCGATTCCGTACTTGTTCAGCAAGTTCGGGTTTAATTCCACCCGAACTCCCGGCAGAGCGCCGCCGCCCACGCTCGCCTGGCCCACCCCACTGACCTGCGACAGTTTTTGCGCCAGAATGGAGGAGGCATAATCGTAAATCCGGCTCTTGGGCAACACGTCGGAGGTGAGGTCGATCATAAAGATGGGGGAATCGGCCGGGTTCACTTTCCGGTACGTGGGGTTTTGGGGGAGGTTGGTGGGCAGGTAACCGCGGGCCGCGGCGATGGAGGCTTGGACGTCGCGCGCGGCGGCGTCGATGTTCCGGTTCAGGTCAAATTGCAGGGTGACGTTGGAAGACCCGAGGTTACTCGATGAGGTCATCTCGGTGACCGCCGCGATGCGCCCAAACTGACGCTCCAGGGGAGTCGCCACCGACGAGGCCATGGTCTCCGGACTGGCTCCCGGCAAACTGGCAGACACGGATACCGTGGGGAAATCCACCTGGGGCAGCGGCGACACCGGCAGCAGGCGGAAGGCCACCGCACCGGCCAGCGCTATGGCGACGACCAGGAGCGTCGTGGCAATCGGCCTGCGGATGAAGGGCTCGGAGATATTCATGACGTTCTCACTCACTCCGCCGGAACCGGCTCCGCGCCGGGGTTGCTGTGGTGTCCCCGGGAAAAGCGCAACGCCAAACGATCAAACCAGAGATAAATCACCGGCGTCGTATAAAGAGTCAGCAACTGGCTCAAGAGGAGCCCGCCGACCATGGCGATCCCCAAAGGCCGGCGCAGTTCGGAACCCATGCCGGTACCCAGCGCCAGGGGCACACCGGCCAGTAACGCCGCCATGGTGGTCATCATGATGGGCCGGAAGCGCAGCAAGCAGGCTTGATAGATCGCATGTTCGGGCGCCATGCCTTCCTTGCGTTCCGCGTCCAGGGCAAAATCGATCATCATGATCCCGTTCTTCTTCACAATGCCGATCAGCAACACCAGTCCGATCAGCGCAATCACGCTGAAATCCGTCCGGCAAATCAGCAGCGCCAGCAGGGCGCCCACACCCGCCGAAGGCAGAGTGGACAGAATGGTGATGGGGTGAATGTAACTTTCATACAGGACGCCCAGAACGATGTAAACGGTAATGAGGGCCGCCAGGATCAGGATCGGTTCGTTGGAGAGCGAGGCCAGGAAGGACGCCGCCGTACCCTGAAAGTCCGCCTGAATACTGGGCGGCATGTCAGACTCGTTTTTGACTTTGTTAACCGCATCCACCGCGGCACCCAGAGAAACGCCGGGGGCCAGATTGAAGGAGAGGGTGACCACCGGGAATTGCCCCTGGTGGTTCACGGTAATGGGAGCGTTCATCTCCTCGATGTGCGTGAAGGCAGACAGCGGCACTTGGCCACCGTTGGGGAAGTGTGAAGTGGACGCAATCTGTCCCCCGCCAAAGGCGTTATCCGAAGCAATCGTGGAAGAGAGGCCGGAACCCGAAGTGGAGTTCGAGAGGCTGGTGTTGGCAGCGGTCAGGGAGCTGGTCGGTCCATACAACTGAGTGGAAGCCGACCCGCCGGAAACCAATCCTGTCGAACCGGCGGCGCTTGTGGCCGCGTTGGTACGAATGAAGAGGTCGCGGAGGTCCAGGGGATTCTGCTGAAAATCCTGCTTCACTTCCAACACCACATGGTACTGGTTCAACTGGGTAAAGATAGTGGACACTTCCCGCTGGCCGTAGGCGTCATAGAGTGTTTGGTCGATGGTGGAGGGCGTGATGCCCAGGCGGTAAGCCGTGTTGCGGTCAAAGACCAGCTTGGCGCGCAGTCCCCCCACCTGCTGGTCACTGGCCACATCGCGCAACTCGGGCTCCTGCTGCAATTTCTCGAGCATGCGGGGCGCAAAAGCATCCAGCTCGTCGGCGTTGGGATCTTCCAGCGTGTACTGGAACTGGGTGCGGCTGACCCGGTCCTCCACGCTGATATCCTGCACCGGCTGCATGTACAGGGTGATGCCCGGCACGCGGGCCAGTTCGGGCTGCAAGCGGCGGATGACGTCGCTGGCGCTCATCTTGCGCTCGTCCAGCGGCTTCAGGTTGATCAGAATGCGCCCACTGTTCAACGTGGCGTTGGTTCCATCGATGCCGATAAACGACGACAGGCTCTCGACAGCAGGATCCTTCAAGATGATTCTGCCCAGCGCTTGCTGCTCGTTGGCCATTTCCTTGAACGACACGGTTTGCGAGGCTTCGGAAACGCCCTGGATGACCCCCGTATCCTGGATCGGGAAGAAGCCCTTGGGGATGTAAAGGTAGAGCAGAATGGTGAGGACCAGCGTCCCGGCGGCGACCATCAGGGTCGCGGTTTGATGGCGCAGGACCACCTGCAACGTGCGGTCATAAAAGGAAATGATGGCCTTCCAACCATGTTCAGTGATTCGATAGAAGCGCGTCTGATCGGCTTCCGGGGAATGTTTGAGCAGCTTGGAACACATCATGGGCGTGAGCGTCAAAGATACGACGGCGGAAACCAGGATGGTGACCGCCAGGGTGACCGCAAACTCGCGGAAAAGGCGGCCCACAATGTCGCCCATGAACAGGAGCGGAATCAGCACCGCAATCAGGGAGATGGTCAGCGAAACAATGGTGAAGCCAATCTGGGCGGACCCTTTGAGCGCCGCCTGGAGCGCCGGCTCGCCTTCCTCGATTTAGCGCGTGATGTTCTCAATCATCACGATGGCGTCGTCCACCACGAAGCCGGTGGAAATGGTCAGGGCCATCAAGCTCAGGTTGTTCAGGCTGTAACCCAGCATGTACATCACACCAAAGGTCCCCACCAGGGAGAGCGGCACCGCCACGCTGGGAATGATGGTGGCGGCCAGGTTGCGCAGGAAGAGAAAGATGACCAGCACCACCAGCGCCACGGTGAGCATCAACTCAAACTCCACGTCTTCGACGGAAGCGCGAATGGTGGTGGTGCGGTCGGTGAGAATCTTGACCTGGACAGCGGACGGCAATGATTTCTTGAGTTGATCGAGCAGGGCCTTGATGCGATCCACCACGGCGATGACGTTGGCGCCGGGCTGGCGCTGGATATTCACGATGACGGCCGGGGTGTCATTCATCCAGGCGGCCTGGCGGACGTTTTCCACGTCGTCGTCCACCGCTGCCACGTCGGTAATCTTCACCGGGGAGCCGTTCCGGTAGGCCACCACCAGCGGCGCATAGTCAGCGCCGGAGAGCAACTGGTCATTGGCGCCGATTTGATAGGACTGGTGCGGTCCATCAAAATTGCCTTTTGCCTGGTTGACATTGGCGGCCACGATGGCGTTGCGCAGATCTTCCAGGTTGAGGCCGTAGGAGGCCATCAGGGTGGGATTGGCCCGAATCCGCACGGCGGGCTTCCGGCCACCGCTGATGCTCACCAAACCCACTCCCGGCAACTGGGAAATTTTCGGCGCCAGGCGGGTGTCCGCAAGGTCTTCGACTTTCGGCAGGGGCAGCGTGTCAGAGGAGAGTGCCAGGGTCAGCACCGGAGCGTCGGCGGGATTACTCTTGCTGTAAATGGGGGGCGTGGGAAGGTCAGGAGGCAGGTATGTTCCCGCCGCATTGATGGACTGCTGCACTTCCTGCTCCGCCACATCGATGTTCAGGCTGAGGTTGAACTGTAAGGTGATGATGGAGCTGCCGTCAGAGCTGGTGGAGGTCATCTGCTGGAGCCCCGGCACCTCGCCGAACTGGCGCTCCAGGGGGGCTGTGACCGACGACGCCATCACATCCGGGCTGGCCCCCGGGTAAAAAGTGATGATCTGGATGGTGGGATAATCCACCTCCGGCAGGGCGGAGACGGGCAACTGCTTGTATGCCACCGCGCCCGCCAGAAGGATCGCGGCCATCAGCAGCGACGTTGCGATAGGCCGGATAATAAAGATCCGTGACGGGCTCATGAACTCCCTTTCGTACTCCTCTCGCCGGGCTTGGACAGTCTCACCTTGCTCCCTTCCTGCAGCTTGTCGACACCGGTCATGACAACCGTATCACCCGGCTCCAGGCCGGAGGTGACTTCCGCATCCTCCCCTTCCGTGGTGCCGATCGTGATGGTCTTGATGGTCACGGTACCCTCGAGCTGATCGTCCGCAGCTTGGTGCGAATCCGAGCGCGCCTTGGCCTTATCTCCCGACGGACCGGATTTCACCGGATGAAGGTCTTTTACCAGATAGATATAAGTTGTTTGCGAGTTCCGTTGCACGGTGGCCGTGGGGATCAGGGTTACGCCCTGCTTTTCTTCCACCAACAAGCGCGCGTTGACAAACTGGTTGGGGAACAAGCTTCCATCCTGGTTGTCGAAGTTGGCGCGCAACTTGACGGTGCCGGTGGTCGGATCGATCTGGTTATCAATCGTGGCCAACCAACCTTGGGCAATCTTCTTCGTCATTTCCCGGTCAAAGGCGTCCACCTTTAATCGTGCCCCCTCACGCAACCTGGGCAGGACGGTGGGGAGCTGATCTTCGGGAAGCGTGAAAATGACGCTGATGGGTTCCACCTGGGTGATGACGACCAATCCCGTGGCGTCGTTCGCCGTTACGTAATTTCCCGGATCGACGAGCCGCAGGCCCACACGGCCCGTAATCGGCGCCGTGATATGGCAATAGGTGAGATCAAGTCTGGCATTATCAATTTGCGCTTGATCCGTTTCCACAATTCCCTCGTCCTGTTTGACCAGGGCATCCTGCGTCGCCAGTTGCTGTTCCGGAATGGCTTTCAGGGGGGCCAGCGTCCGGTAGCGCGCCAAATCCACCCTGGCGTTCTCCAGGTTGGCTTCATCCCTGGCCAATCCTGCTTGCGCCAGCTCCAGCATGACTTGATAAGGCCGGGGATCAATTTGCGCCAGCAACTCGCCTTTACGGACGGTCTGGCCTTCCGTATACAATACCTGCGTCAGGTATCCGGAGATTTGACTCTTGATGGTGACGGTATAAATCGGCGTCACCGCGCCCAGCCCCGTAAAATAGACGCCGATGTCACCCTGGCGGGCGCGCGCGGCGACCACGGGAATCGCCCCCACGCCCCGTCCCGCCCGGCCGCCGGGCGCTTGGATAGAATCGCTGGCCGCCTTGGCGGGACTAGCCTGGGAGCGGTAATAATAATAGCCACCGGCCCCCACCAAAACCAGGATCACCAGCCACAGCCATCCGTATCGATTGGGCTCTTCGGGAGGGGGGGTCGCTGGCATCTGAAAGCTCGGCATGGTTTCTTGCAGGTCCTGCCGGTCTAGCGTGTTGGGTTTTTCCAGGTTCATATCCTATTAAGCCTCTGGTGTTACTGAGGAAAACAGACAACCCTTTGCCAAATTTGCGGTTTCGCAAGACAGGGCTTTGCTTGCTGCCGATGGCGCCACACCGCCGGCTCAAACCCAAGCGCTTGCCCTTCTATGCCCTCGTAAGAGGTAGGGTCGGGGATGGCTAAGAACCATTCTTCCGTCGTCACGCTGCGCTTGCCACCACTCCCAATTTATTCCCAGGAAGCAGCCTTAACCTTACAGATTTAACACCTTAATTCGACGACGGAGAATTGCTCTTGGTTACCTGTTCCGACCCCAGCGCGGCGTCATTTAACAACCTAAGCGCTGCTAAGTCTTAGCCTCACGCCCGCCGGCAAACGGTTGCACCCTGACGAGGCCAACTCACCCTCATAGAGAAGGGGTAAGGCTTACAAATTACCGCCAGCGGGGTCTCAGGATAGCATAAGTCGCGATTTGAGAACACCTTGCCAAGGTGGTGTTGAGCGCTCCGCCGGCCGCCACGGGAAGTGCCGCGGGCTCACAACTTCCCCAGGTGAAAGAGGATGCCGGCCGTGTACATAATGTTGTTAGCGTGCCCGGAGACGGGAAAAGACGCACCCAGGCTGTCGGCAGTCGGCCTGTAGGGAAGGCCGAAAGCAGGCGAACCGGTAACGTGATCGCGCAGGTCAATGCGAAACGTCAGGCGCTTGGTGAGCTTGCGGTCAAGGCCACCTCCCAAGCTGATACCCACTTTATCGTTGTGGGTGATAATCGCTGTGCTCACCGCCCCGAACCCCTGGCTGGTGGCGAGTGCGATGGCCGCCGGCGTGGGGCTGAACCGGTCGTACTCCGCCCCCCCCTCGGCATAAGGCTGGATGTGAAACAGGGCGAAAGGCGCGTGGACAACGCCGGCGATGCTGCCCATGTAAACGCGCTCCGGATACACCACCCCAACGTGCGGAAATTTATCGGTGTTGGTCACCACCAAATTGTTCGGCCCATACGTAAACGCCGTCTCAATGCTGAGCATCTTCCCGTAAGGCACGGCGACGCCCAAGCTGAACTTAGTGCCCATCTCCATACGCGAGTGAAACAGATAGCCCGCGGAATTCCAATACTGCGCATCGACAAGCGTCGAAGCCCCTCCCAGCGCAAAGACATCCGCCTGGGCATCCTTGAGGAGATCCCGGGCTTGCCCCGCCCCTGTGCTCAACAACAAAACCGCCAGTGCCATCAACCCCTGCACCGTCTTCTTCATCATGATCGATTGGTCCTCCTGGGCACCTTAACCTGCATTGCTCACCACCGGCTGCCGTCCCTCCTACAGTTTGATGCACGCGCACTGCACCATTCTGCCCTGCATTAAATCGAATAAGACAGTTTACTACGCGGAGCCCAAAATGAACCATGGGGGATTTTAGAATTTCTGGAGGACGGTAGCCGCAGTAGAAGCGATGCGCTGGCGAAGTCGGCGGTAACCTCCCGCAAAAAGTAAAGTCAACAAGTGCGCAAAAAGCAAAACACCGCGCGTTCTATACAGGACAACATAAATGTTTGCGCATTCGGTTGTAGCGGCGGTCTCCGACCGCCGTCGTCGATCGGAGATCGACGCTACAATCCCGGCGCTCAGAGAGTGCGCGCGCGGGCAACGCGCAAGAACTTAAGTCGTTCTGAATAAAAAGAGTATAGTTCGGGGGTTTCCGGCGAGGTCCCGCGGATGGTTGGGGTCCCGAAGCAAAAGGCCAACCGCCGAGGTGAGCCGGTCCTCGACCATTCTGGCGCAAAGGAGAGCGAAATGAAAACCGACTGGTTCGTGAAATTCCTGCTTCTGGTCATCGCGATTTTCCTGGGTATAATCGCCGTGCGACCCTACCTGGCTCCGCCTGTAGTGGAGGCGCAGTCCGGTGGGGGCTACCCGGTCTATTTCGCGCCCGGTTACGTTAGCCTGCTCGATTCCAATGGCCATAATGTGTGGGGCAGAGAAGCGATTGACCTGCGCAATGGAAATATTTGGGGATTTCCGGGGTTTACGCAAGAGGCCTTCAGACCACTGGACAACACCCTGCCCACCTCACATCCGATTTTGCTCGGCAAGTACGCGTTGGCGGATATGGATAAAGTGGATAAATAAGCGAGACTTCCGCAATTGCCGGTGGGCGTCGAGGTTGCCGCGTCCCCCGCTCGCCAGTTCGCGCGGCGCAAAGGTACCGTTAAGCGAACAACTTTGCAGGAGGCAAAAAGAATGGCACGCTCCAAGACTTTGAAGACGCTTGATGTGCCGACTTCGGAAGAGTGGCGGATGTGGCTCGCCGAGCATCACGACTCGGAATCGGAGGTGTGGCTGGTCTTCCACAAACGTCACACCGGGCGGACCTCGATCGACTACGGGGATGCCGTCGATGAAGCCCTTTGCTTCGGATGGATCGACAGCCTCGTCAAGCGCCTCGACGATGAACGTTTTGCGCGCAAGTTCACGCCGCGGAAACTTGACAGCAAGTGGTCTACCTCCAACCGCCAGCGCTATGCGCAACTTAGGGCCAGCGGTCGGTTGATGCCGGCGGGGGTGAACCGGCCACCCACGGATCGCAGCGGCGATGCGCCCAGGCCGTCGCCCACGAAGATCCCACCGTACATTCAAGAAGCGCTAAGGAATCGCCCGGCAGCGTGGAATTTCTTCCAGAACCTTGCGCCCTCATACCGGCGCCTGTACATCGCTTGGATCGATTCCGCCAAACAAGAAACAACGAAAATGCGGCGCCTCCAGGAGGCGATTGGCCTGCTGGCGGCGGGCAAGAAGCTGGGATTGAAATGATAATGACAGGTGCTGAGGGCTGGGAGCTGGGTAGCACCTAACAGGGGCCGTCTGGCCGCTATCGGCTTACTTCTTCTGTTCCTGATAACTGAGAACGGAAAACTCACCACCGGCGCGGCGTTGCCGTCAGCGCGGGCCACCCAGGGCGCGGCGTCTCTGCTCCGCGTGCGCGGCAAGAAATTCCATGCCGGCGCGGTTGATGCTTTCCATCCGGAACTCGTCGCCGATGTTCAGCAACTGGTCGTCCTGCGGGGTGTAGGGCGTCCAATTGGGCAATCCGGGTCCGTTCGGATCGCCCCTCTTGCCAAAATTAGACCAATACGAAGACAGGATCACCGCCAGCTTGCGGTCGAGATCGGTCCAGGGCAAATCCTTGATGCGCAGATTGTCGAATGCGTACAGAAGCTCGGTGGTGTGAATGGCCCCCACGTAGTTCGGCAGGCTGTTGCCGTTGCCGGAAGGATTGGGCGGCACATGGCTGAAAAGGTACAGGTAAACGCGGGATTTTCCGGTGGTGGACTGTAATCGTGCCCAGGTTCTTTGTCCGGCCAGGAAGGCGTCGCGGCATGTGTCGTGATAAGCCTGTTTCACGTCTGCATCGGTCTTCGCCGGATACAATTTTAGAAAACTGTCGGCCTCATTACCGAACGCGGCTTGGGCCATTTCCGTGTACTCCGCGAGCGTGGCGGGAGGGTCGGAACGGAAGTGCATGAAAGCCATTCCTTCATCATTCGTAACGCCCGTCAGCAAAGCCCCATCGTTCTGTTTTCCGGAGGCGAAGATTTTGTAAACATCCTGGGGGAGAAACCATCCATCCACAATCGCGCCGGGCAAGCCTCTACCGGTCTTCACGGCGGCCGCCAGGATCGCCTCCGCGGGCAGGGCGCGCAAGTCAGCTAGAGAACTTGCCCCTGCGCTCTCCGCGAACTTCACGCCGGCGGCTTCCGCATCGGAGAGGGTCATCACCCGGCCAAAGGAAAACGCCGAGCCTGACTCGCCGATGGCGGCGCGGAACAGGCCGCGGGCCAAAGGCGAGGCGCAGAGAACATTTACGCTTTGGCTGCCCGCCGATTGGCCCCAGAGGGTGACCTTTTCCGGGTCGCCGCCGAACTGGCGGATGTACTTCCGCACCCACTGGAGGGCGGCCAGTTGATCGAGCGAACCGTAATTCCCGGAAGCGTGGTGCTCAGATTCTTTGGTCAGCTCGGGATGCGCCAGCCATCCAAAGGCGTTGACCCGGTAATTCATGCTCACCACCACGACGCCCTTTTTGGCCATGGCGTTGCCGTCGTATCTCGGTTCGGAAGCGCCGCCCTGCACGCCTCCTCCGCCGTAGATGTAAACCATGACGGGCAGGCGTTCGGTGTTGGAGCCCGCGGGAGTCCAGACATTGAGGTAGAGGCAATCCTCGCTGGTGCGGATCAGTCCTTCGTTCCAATCGCGCTGGTTGATGGGCCGCGGCTGCTGCATGCACACGGGGGAAAAGCGGTCGGCGGCGCGCACTCCCTGCCAGGGGATTACGCGTTGAGGAGGCCGCCAGCGCAGACTTCCCGTGGGCGGAGCGGCATAGGGGATGCCTCGAAACTCGCGCACGTTCCAGCCCCAACCGGGAGTGCCGCTGATTAGACCGCCTTCCACTTGGATGGGCTCCTGGATGGCGGCGACCAGAGATCCGGCCGTGACCAAGCCCGCGAACACGATGAGGACAATTTGTCTGAGAACGCTCATTTGCCTCCTCTTGTGCCGGGATACGGTATCCACGCGCGCCGCCACCGTCAATGCCTTTCTGACCGCATTTTTGACCGCGGATCTTCCCTCGATGGCGAAGGCATAGCCCGCCGCCGTGCGTGAATCCCGCTAGGTAAGGATGTCTTTGTGATATCTTGCCATTGGGGCTTCAGCTTTTCGGGTTCATCCATGAAGCGTGTCGTGTAGCGCCGAAGGCCGCGCGCGATTGCATTTATTGCCGCTGCGGCACATTGTATTCACATGCTTGATCTCCCACGCCACCGGTTTAGCTTAACGCTCGCGATTGCATTGATCGCAGCGGGCGCGCTTGCTGGAGTGGATAAGCTTACAACGGCTCGCGATGCTCACGAAGTGTTCATCGCGGGCCTTCAGGTTTCGCCCCCGGAAACCCCATCCCGCTATGAGGTCCGGGCGAATCATGACCCCAACGGCACGGGAAGATTCTACTTGGGCCGGGAGATCGCTCAAGTCATGGGGCCGGGCGGCATGGCTTGGCTCGATCGTCCCGAGCGCGAGGAACAGGAGCATCCGGAGGTGGTGATTCACGCCATGAGTCTCCACGGCGGAGAGGTGGTGGCGGACCTGGGCGCGGGTTCCGGCTACTTCACGTTTCGCCTGGCGGCCAAGGTTGGCAAAACGGGCAAGGTATTGGCGGTGGAAATCCAGGACGAAATGCTCGCGGCACTACGACAGCGCGCCGGCGAACTCGGAGTCACCAACGTGGAGGAAGTGAAAGGCACTGCGACCGATCCCCAACTACCTGCCGCCGGCGTCGATCTGGTGCTGATGGTCGACGTCTACCACGAGCTCGCCTACCCCTTTGAGGTTATGACCAAGGTCCGCGCAGCGCTGAAGCCCGGCGGGCGCGTGGTCTTCGTCGAGTATCGAAAAGAAGATCCTCGCGTGCCCATCAAAGAAGTACATAAGATGAGCGTGGAACAGCTTGAGAAAGAAATGACAGTGGTGGGGCTTGTCCACATACGGACCGTGGGATCGCTGCCCTCGCAACACATCGTAATTTTCGCGAAGCGCGAATAGACCAGCAACCCCACCGCCAGTGGCGCAGGCAGGAGTGCCTGTGCCACCATACCAGCGCAGGCAATTTCCTACAGCTGTTGGCGATATTTGCTACCGTGCTCAGCATCCTGAACCCCCCGCAAATCTCGGCGCAATCGCCAACCACGGCCGGCGCGCCGCTGCTATCTTTCGAGGTTGCTTCCATAAAACCCAACCGAACTGGCGAAGTTCGCCGATCTCATCGAAAAGCCATCGGAAAATTAGCGGATACCCGCGGTCAGAAAGTCCACGAGCTTGACTACGTGGCTTGTCTTTTTTTCTATTGATGAATATTTCGTAAATAACTAAATTGGTTATGGATTGTGAACTGCTGGGGGTTTAGATGAGAAAGGGTTTTTGAGTGAAATCGCGCAAGAGCAGAGGCGAGTGAAGAGTGACCCGTGAGGAGAGAGGCAAAACCTGATGGCGGGCAGCGCGACGGGAGCCGTGGTGATGATTTGCGGGAGGAAATTGGGCACGTCGCAGGTGTTGAAAACCGCCAATTTGTCCATGAGAATCAGTGCGGTGGGCCGTACACAAAGCGAATTCTTTTTTGTACGTTCAAAGCCGGAATGTTATTGAAAACTAAGAGGGCGTAAAGCCAAAAAGTGGATTGGTCCGAATGAGTTTATGAAAACAAATGACTTATACGAAATTCCGGATGAGTTTATGAAAACAAAGCAGATAGAATGAATTAATGCCCCCAAAACGGCCCGGAAACCCCTCAAATCCCCACCACCCGAATAACATACAGAAAATAAACGACTTAACGACACGATATCCGAGCAATTTGTCCATATGAGGGAATAAGTTTATGAAAATAAATGACTTAAAGTAGGTGCCAAATGTCAGGTGTCAGGCACCAAACGCTGGTAGTTGGGACTTAGGATCGGGAAGTTAGGAGAAAAGGCGCGGAGAAATCCGGCTGGGAGCCGGATCACTCCGCATCCTAAATTCACTCACCTTACCTTAGAGCCCCGCCGGCAGCTTCTTCACCGCGATGGGGTCACCCGCATAGAGCGTGGGCGCACCGACGGCGAAGGCGGCCTTGTTGTAGTCCACTACGTCGGTCTGGATGAGCTTGTTGAAGTCGGCCAGGTGCTGCTCCAATTCCTTCAGCAGCTCCGTTTTCTGGTCCAGAGCCAACTGCGTGGGAGGCTCGCCATAGGCGAAAGCGCCGCCTCCCGACAGTTCGGAGAGCTTGCTGTTGAATGCCGCCAAGTAGTGTATGTCGTCTTCAGAGCCCTGCTGGAGTTCCGAGTTGTATACGGAGTCCTTCAAAGTTCGGAGCTTCCTGGCAAGGGGGAATGCTTTACCCATGAGCGGCTGGAACTTCTTCTTCAGGTCATTGTCGTCGCTGGAGCGGACCATGCCCTGGAAAGCAGTGAGCGTCTTCTGCATGGCGTCGACACGGTTCAGCATGGTGTTCAGCGCGCTCACTGCATTGCGTCCCTCAAGCGAGAAGCGGAGCGAGGCGCGGAAATTCTCGGGATTAATTTGGACATTGGGGTCCGGGCGCACGGTGACATCAGCTTCCGCCTTGTGCTCACCCACGGTGATAACCACGTGATACTTCCCTGCCAGCACCGTCGGTCCCCGGCCCCGGCCAAAGAACTCCGCAAACTCGCTGAGTTCCTGTTGCCGCTCAAAGGTCAGCCGCTCCGGCCCTTCGTAACGCATCGACCAGACAAAGCGGTTGACCCCGGCATGGGAAGTTCCATGCTCAGTCGCCACCACATTCCCATGTTCGTCGGTGAACACGATCTTCACGGGACCTTCGCGCGGGCCGCCTGGACCCGCACCTTCTCCGGGCCCACCTTGTCCCCCCTGGCCTCCCGCCATTGCGGCGCCCGCGCCGCTACCACCGCCGCCCGCCCCGGCGCCACCTGGCCCTCCTCGACCGCCACCGCCACCGCGCCCCTGCTCAATCTCCTTCTTCAGGAAGTAATCGATCACCACTCCCTCGGGGCCATTGGGGGTGGAACCCGCCGCGGCGCCGAATCCTCCGCCGCCTCCTGCGCCGCGCCAGTGATGAAACAGCGTGCCCGGCGTGGTGCTCAGCAGTTGGAAGTCACTTTCCTGGATCTTCGCGGTCATCTGCTCGATCGGGCGGATGTTGTCGAGCACGAAGAGGCCGCGGCCGTGCGTGGCCACCACCAGGTCGTCGGTGGCCTTCACGATCTTCAGGTCGTAGACGGGCACGGTGGGGAAATTGGACTTGAGCGGCTGCCAGTGCTCGCCCGCGTCCGCCGAGTAGAAAAGTCCGGTGTCGGTTCCCAGCACGAGAAAGCCTCGCTGGTTGGGGCTCTCGCGGACGACATGCGCGCAAGCATCGGCGGGCAGGCCGGCGGCAATGGGCGTCCACGTCTTGCCGTAATCGGACGTCTTGTAAACATAGGGATGCGAATTATCCAACTCGTGGGCATCGTAGGTGACGTACGCCGTCCCCGCGTCAAAAGGCGAAACGCCGACCTGATAGACGCGCGCCCATTCGGGTGCGCCGGCCACGGCGACGTTGCTCCAATTCTTGCCGCCGTCGCGCGTTACCTGCACCAGACCGTCGTCGGTGCCCACCCAGATCACTTTGGGATCGGTGGGCGCGAGCGTAACGCTAAGAATGGTGTCGAAGCTTTCCGCGCCGCTGATATCGTGTTGGACGGGGCCGCCCGAAACCTCCTGTTTCGTTTTGTCGTTGCGCGTAAGGTCACCGCTGATGGCCGTCCAATTTCTGCCGCCGTCCGTGGACTTGAAGACAACGTTGCCTCCGATATAGACCTCGTTGGCGTCGGTGGCGGAGACCGCGATGGGCGAGGTCCAATTGAAGCGATACTTCAAATCGGCCGGCTTCATTTCCTCCACACCTTCCAGGTAGGGCCGGATTTCGCGGGTGAAATGCGTTTTCTTGTCCATACGGGCGATGCTGCCGTTCTGCGAATCGACGTAGATGATGTTGGAATCGCTGGGGGCGAACACCGCGTATTCGCCGTCACCACCCGTCACCGTGTACCAATCGGCGCCGCTCACCGAGCGTCCGGCCAGATTGCTGGAAGGACCGCACCAGGCGCTGTTATCCTGCAAGCCGCCGCACAAGGAGTAAGGAGTTTCGCTGCTCGTCGATACCATATAGAACTGCTCGATGGGGAGGTTATTGAGGAACCGCCAGGATTTCGCCCCATCCATCGTCACATTGACGCCACCGTCGTTGCCTTGGAACATCCGCTGCGGGTTCTGGGGGTCGATCCAAAGCGCGTGGTGGTCGGCGTGAACCCCACGGTCAGCAACGTGCGAAGTCCTGCCGCCATCGTCCGATTCCACGAGGTTGAAAGACATGAAGTAGATCTTGTTCTCGTTTTCCGGCGAGACCATCAGGCGGGAAAAATAGTACGGGCGCGCATCATAGGAGTGATTGTCGCTGACCTCCGTCCACGTATCGCCCAGATCGATGGATTGCCACAGCATGCCACGCTTGGCCCCCACCAGCGCGTAAACGTGATTGGGATTGGTGGTCGCCACGGCCACCGCAATGCGGCCCAGCGGGCCTTCCGGCAGCCCCTTGCTCAACTTTTTCCAGGTGTCGCCGCCGTCCGTGGAGCGATAGATGCCACTGTTGGTGCCGCCATCCACCAGCGTCCAGGGATAGCGCCGAAATTCCCACATCGCCGCGAACAGCACTTGGGAATTGCCCGGTTGAATCGCCAAATCCGCCACGCCGGTGGAGTCATTGACAAACAGGATCTTCTTCCAAGTCTTTCCGCCGTCCGTGGTGCGGAAGACGCCGCGGTCGGGATTCGGACCCCAGGCGTGTCCCGTGGCCCCCACATAAACCACATTGGGGTTGCCGGGATCAACGATGATGTTGGAGATCTGGCCCACGTTGCCCAAGCCGGCGAATCGCCAGGAGTGTCCGGCGTCACCCGAAACATAGACGCCGCGACCGTCGATGACGTCGTTGCGAACTTTCGATTCGCCCGTCCCCACCCAAACGATGCTGGGGTCGGAGGGAGCCAAAGTCATGGCACCGATGGAGGCCGTGCCCTCATGTTCGAAGATCGCCTTCCAAGTATTTCCACCGTTTTCGGTTTTGAAGACGCCGCCGCCCGCCGCCCCCACGTAATAGACATTGGGGTTGCCGGGAATGCCTGCCACCGCGGCCACGCGACCGCCGCCCACCGCCGGACCGAGGTTACGAAACTCCAGGTTCTTGAAGATGTCCTTCTCGCTCGCGTCAGACTCCGCAGCGGGCGACTGCGCCACGATGATCTTGCTGGAGATGCCGAAAACCGTTACCAGCGCCAGCGCCATACCGAATCGAGCCAGGTTCTGTCTCATGAATGTCCTCCCAAGCGAAATCAGTCCATGAGTGACGGAATGGAGGGGCGATGAAGAAAAGACCCCAACGTCACTCTCTGGAAAAAACTCGTTTCTGCGCGCACCCCCGGTGGAAGGTGGACGTCAATTGCTCTATGTCCCTTGCGACAACCGTCGACTGCCCCATCGACGGATCTTTAAGCCCCGGGATTGAATGGGGTATTCGGGCGCCCACCGGTACCGCTGATACACCTTCGCTCATGTCCCGTAGGAACCCGCGCATATCGTACCCCACGTTCAACAGGCGGGCAAGGCCTGTGACGACATTAAAGGGTGCGTATCCCTTGGCAGGCGCTCCCGGTGCGCGTACAATAGGAGGGTTCAGGACACTGGCGGGATTTAATGCCGGGGTAACATTAACCGGCAACAGGCTTCACAGGGATAGTGTTATCCTCAGGGAATCAGGATAAGGGGTAAGGGCCTGTTCCGGGCCCGCGTGGTTCCCTTACCGCCAAAATGAGTCACGAACAACCATCAGCAATCGCTGACCCCCTGAGGCGGAATAAGAGTGCGTTACCATAGCACGGAGGCTTCCTCGTGCAGGTGAATCCCCAGGCTGGCAAACTCGCCGACCCATCTGAACTGGTCAATATCCCGAAGCTCATCACAGCTTACTTTGCCGAGCATCCCGACCCATCGGTAAAAGAGCAGCGCGTTGCCTTTGGCACCTCGGGCCACCGGGGATCTGCGTTCAAGTGCAGCTTCAATGAAGCCCACATTCTGGCCATCTCTCAGGCGATCTGCGAATACCGGAAACAGCAGAAGATCGAAGGTCCTCTCTTCATCGGCAAGGACACCCATGCCCTTTCGGAGTGCGGTTTTGCGACCGCGCTGGAAGTTCTCGCGGCCCATGGGGTTCGGGTGATGGTGGACGCTGCCGATGGATTTACTCCCACGCCGGCCGTTTCCCACGCCATTTTGACTTTCAACCAGGCGCGACCCGCCAGCCTCGCCGATGGGATTGTGATCACGCCCTCGCACAATCCTCCCGAAGATGGGGGCTTCAAGTACAACCCCCCGCACGGCGGACCGGCGGACACGGGCGTGACCACGTGGATTGAGCAGCGCGCCAACAAGATTCTGGAGGATAACCTTCGGGAAGTTCAGCGTGTGCCTTATGCGCGGGCGCGCGCAGCGGCCACGGCCCATGATTACGTCGGGACGTACGTGAAGGACCTTGAGGCCGTAATCGACATGGCGGCCATACAGGCTGCGGGAGTGAAAATCGGAGTTGACCCTCTGGGTGGCGCCAGCGTCGCCTATTGGGGACCGATTCGCGATCGCTACCATCTCAACCTGACCGTCGTGAACGAACTGGTTGACCCGACGTTCCGTTTCATGACTGTCGATTGGGACGGGAAAATCCGCATGGACTGCTCCTCGCGATTCGCGATGGCGAGTCTGATCGAGCGGAAGGCAAGCTTTGACGTGGCCTTTGCCAATGACACCGATGCCGACCGGCACGGAATCGTGACGCGCCAAGGCGGGCTGATGAATCCGAACCACTACCTCGCCGTAGCCATTGACTATCTTTTCCAAAACCGCAAGGGTTGGCCGGCCAACGCGGCGGTCGGCAAGACGGTGGTCAGCAGCAGCTTGATTGACCGCGTTGCCCAGCGGTTGGGACGCAGGCTGGTGGAAGTGCCGGTGGGGTTCAAGTGGTTTGTCGAGGGCCTACTCAGTGGGGCGCTGGGCTTTGGAGGAGAGGAAAGCGCCGGCGCGTCGTTTCTTCGCTCCGACGGAGGAGTTTGGAGCACTGACAAAGATGGCCTCATCCTGGGACTGCTGGCTGCCGAAATAATAGCTAAGACAGGACGCGACCCGGCCGAGCACCATGGTGCGCTGACCAAGGAGTTTGGCGATATGGTGTATGAGCGCACCGACACGCCCGCCACCCCGGAAGAAAAAACGGCGCTGGGAAAGTTGTCACCCCGGCAAGTGCGGGACGTGGAAGTGGCGGGCGAGAAGATTGTGGCAAAGTACGCCGACGCCCCGGGCAACGGTGCGGCCATCGGGGGGATCAAGATCGTGACCGAACACGGATGGTTCGCGGCCCGGCCCTCCGGGACCGAGGACGTTTACAAGTTCTACGCCGAAAGCATGAACGGAATCGAGCACCTGCACAGGATTCAGGAAGAAGGACGCGCCCTGATCGCGCGAGCTTTGGCAACGCCGGTCTAACCGGTACGAACTCGGCACCGCCGAGGGTTGAATTCACTGTGAGGAACTGACATGCCGACCCGCAAAGAAACCGCTGGACGCTCAGAGGGAATGAGACAGGCAGGGAGAGAACCCATGAAATCCGAAGCGAAGGTCGCGAGTCCCGCCGCCGCAAAAATCGCGAGTCCCGCAGCCGGCAGCGATGAAGCCTCGAAGTTAGTCAAGGACTTACGGACTGCTTTCGTGCAGCACCTGCGCCGCACCATGGCCAAGGATCGCTACACCGCCACCACTCGCGACCGCTATTACGCCTTTGCGCTCGCCGTGCGCGACCGCTTGATTGACCGGTGGCTTGCCACTCAGCAGATGCACCACAACCGGCTGGTCAAGAGAGTTTACTACCTGTCTCTGGAATTCCTGATCGGCCGCTCTTTTGAACATAATGTGATGAACCTGCGCCTGGAGGATGCCTGCCGGGAGGCCATTCAGGATGTGGGACTCAATTGGGACGACCTTCTTGACCAGGAAATTGATGCGGGCTTGGGCAATGGCGGGTTGGGACGCCTGGCGGCATGCTTTATGGAATCCCTCGCCACCCTCAATTTACCCTCGGTCGGATACGGCTTGCGCTATGACTTTGGCATCTTCAACCAGCGCATCGTGAACGGCTATCAGGTGGAGGTGCCCGATGATTGGTTGAAGCTCGGCTACCCCTGGGAAATTGCCCACCCGGAGTATTCCTTTCAAGTGCAGTTTGAAGGCAGCGTTGAATCCCGTCCAGGCCCCAAAGGTTCAGAATGGCATTGGGTGGATACCAAGGCAGTGGTGGGCATGCCCTATGACCTGCCCATGGTTGGGTACAGTGGGCACACAGTCAACACCCTCCGCCTCTGGTCGGCGAAGGCGGCGGAAGAATTCGACCTGGATGATTTCAATCGCGGGTCTTACGTGGATGCCGTGGCCAACAAAGTCCTGGCAGAAAACCTGACCAAAGTCCTCTACCCCAATGACAACGTGTTTGAAGGTAAGGAACTTCGCCTCAAGCAGCAGTATTTCTTTGTCTCCTGCACGATCCAGGATATCTTCCGGCGCTTCAAGAAAGACAGTAGCGATTGGGACACATTTCCCAGCAAGTCCTTCCTCCAACTCAACGACACGCACCCCTCGCTGGCCATCCCGGAGATGATGCGTTTGCTGATCGATCGCGAAGGGCTGGGTTGGGACCAAGCTTGGCGAATCACCACGTCATCCATCGGGTACACCAATCACACCATCCTGCCGGAGGCGCTGGAGAAATGGCCGGTGAAGATGTTCGGAAAATTACTTCCCCGGCATCTGCAGATCATCTACGAAATCAACGCTCGTTTTATGCGGGATGTCGCCACGCGGTGGCCTTTGGATGATGAGCGGCTGCGTCGCATGAGCATTATTGACGAGGCGGGGGAAAAATACGTGCGTATGGCGCACCTGGCCATAGTGGGCTCCTGTTCGGTGAATGGCGTCGCCAAGCTCCACACCGAGCTTCTGAAGAAAAAGGTGCTGAGGGAATTCGCGGAACTGTGGCCCGAGAAATTTAACAACAAAACCAACGGCATTACCCCCCGGCGTTGGCTGCACGAAGCGAATCGGCCCCTGGCCCAACTGATTACCGAGTCCATCGGCGACCAATGGATCACCGATCTGGATCAGCTCCGGAAGCTGGAACCGTTTGCGGACGACCCGGCTTTTCGGAAACGGTTCCGCGCCGCCAAGCGGCACAACAAGGAACTGCTGGCCCAGATCATCGCCCGCGAGAAAGGCATCAACGTTTCTCCCGACTCGCTCTTCGATGTCCAGGTCAAACGCTTGCACGAATACAAGCGCCAACTGCTCATGGTTCTTTACATCATCGTGCTGTATGACCGCCTGAAGAAAGATCCGGGCCTGGACATTGTTCCTCGCACGTTCATTTTCGGGGCCAAGGCGGCGCCGGGCTATTTCATGGCCAAGCTGATTATCAAATTGATCCACCAGGTCGCGGAAGTCGTTAATGGGGATCCGCAGGTTCATGACAAAATGAAGGTGGTATTCCTGCCGAATTACCGCGTGTCGCTGGCGCAGCGAATTATCCCCGCCGCGGACTTGAGCGAACAAATTTCCCTGGCTGGGACGGAGGCTTCCGGTACCGGCAACATGAAAATGCAGCTCAATGGGGCGGTCACCATCGGAACCCTCGACGGGGCAAACGTGGAAATCCTGGAGGAGGTTGGGGAGGAGAACATCTTCATCTTCGGCCTGAAAACCGAGGAGGTGGAGCAACGCCGGGGCTCTTACAATCCCTGGGATGTGTATAACAATGATGAAGAGATCCGGCGCGCCTTCACGCTCATCGAAAAGGATTTCTTCAGCCTCCTGGAGCCCGGGATTTTCAAGCCACTCGTCCAATCGCTCCTCGACGGCGGCGACCACTATATGTTGCTGGCCGACTTGCGGGACTACCTCCAAACGCAGGAGCGCGTCGATGCGGCGTATCGAGACACCGAGGTTTGGGACCGCATGGCGATTCTCAACGTGGCCCGCGCTGGAAAGTTCTCCTCGGACCGCACCATCCGGGAGTACGCCTCCGAGATCTGGCACCTGGAACCTTGCGATGGCGTGAAGTTGGCTTCGCAGGAATAAGAGTGCCGTGGTAGCGAAAAACGAAACTCGAAAATCGCATTCAATGCAGGGAGTTTCAAGTTTCGATTTTCCTGTTTCGATCTTCGAGTTTCGATTCCGGCCTCGGGCGCAGTCCTGGCCCAGGGGAGGGTCTTCCTAACGCATGTGGCGCCGCCTTACTCTCGTTTCCTTGCTCCTTTCCTTTCTTGCCACCACCCTGGCTGCAGGGTTGGCCACTCGCGCCCTGGCGGCGCAGGACGCCTCTGATCAAGCTGCCATTCAGGAAGCTGCCAATTGGATCGGACGCGAGGGCAAAATTGAAACTGCATATCAGTACGTAATGACCTGCAAGTTACGTTTGTTGGTTTTCTGGGCCGGGCGTGATGACGTGGGAGGTGGGTACGTCCGCATCGGGAAGGCGTCTTCGGATGATCGGCAGCAAATGATTCAGATCCTTTTTGGATCAGACCCCGCCAAGGCTCCGCTTTCCATCAACCGTTGGGGCGCCGGGACGGAAGTTCTGCGCCGTGCTGACTCCGGTCAGCCGGAGGCAAGCGCCTTCTTCGGCTTTATGAAATCTTCCAAGGGCCAATCCGTGCTTGCTATGAAAAGCGAGCTTTCCAAGGAGAAGGCCAACGGGGACCACCTTTTTGAGGGCATCATCAGTCGTGTGGACGACACCCGGGCGCTTTCCACTACCGTTCCCTACTCGTCGAGCAAGGATTTTGATCTCCACCAATACGCGGAGGCAGAAAAGGCGACGCTGCAGCAACTGGAGAGTAACCCCGCGCGCCACATCCGCCGCTTGGATGGCGCCGCGCGGAGCGCATGTCCCCGCGCGGGAGAGTTCCTGTCGACGACGTTGCAATTAATCGACGATGCCTTGAGCGGTCGCCCTGTGCCCGACACGCTTTGCTACATTTACAACGCCCGCCACTACAAAGCCACCCTGCTGAGCGTTCATCCCATTGCGGAAAAAAAGGTGCACGTTACCCTGCGAGGGAACGGCGGCACTCTCGATCGGACCTATCGCCATCTCCAGGAGGCGCACTTTGAAGTGCTGAACGAGGAAGCAGAAACCAAGTCGTCCTTTGACATTTTGCTGGGCACGGAGGGAAAGTTGCGCGGCTCTCCCATTCAGATTACCTACCAACCAAACTGGTGGTTCCAAGTCATTCTCAATCTCGCGCCGGACACCCCGCAATTCAACAAGCCAGCGACGGCGCCGCGGTAGGAGGCTCAATATGCACAAGACAATGCAGCCGGTTCCCGATGGCGGTGCGGAGGGAACCTCGACCCAAACGAGCGGCGTGACTCGGAGGCGGTTTTTGCGTCAGGCTGGAGCTACCGCTTTGTCTTGGGCGGCATGTTCGCACTTTGATTTCGCGCAGCCCGGCACATTGCCCAATCCCGTGGGTTATTCCAACATTTCCTGGCCACCGGCGGAACTCAACCAGGCTATGGAGGCCCTTTCTGCCCTCGGCTACCAAGGCATGCAGTTGTTGGGTTGGGTGCAGGAGACCTATGCGGGCGGTAAGACCGCGGAACTCAAGGAGCGTCTCCAGAAGCTGAAGCTTTCCGCCGCCGCGTTGTCATGCAGTAAGGTTAAGTTGATCCCAGACAATCCTGATGACTTCAAGGAACAATTTCGCGTGTATGCCGACTTCCTCCACACCTTGGGGGGAAAGGTCTTGCAGTTGGTTGATGACGGCAAGCCCCAAGGCAAATATACCACCGGCGAGATCAAGTCGATGGGCGCGAAAATGAACGAGTTGGGAAAGATGGCGAAGGATTCCGGTATGACCGTCGGGTACCACCCGCACTTCGGGAGGTTGGGAGAAACTCGCGAGGGATTGGGACGCGTGCTGGACGCTACCGATCCGCAATACGTGGGGCTGATTGCGGATGTCGCGCACCTGAAATTGGGTGGAGCAGACCCGGCCGAGGTTATCCGAACCTATCATCAGCGGCTTGTCATGTTGCACCTCAAGGATGTTCGGCGCGACGTTTACGAACTCGTTCGCCAGAATCGCGACGCGGCTAAGGGGTTGAAGACCCACTTCTGCGAAATCGGCCACGGCGTGGTGGACTTTCCTGCCATCACGGCGAGTCTTAGGAATGTTCGGTTCCAGGGCTGGGCGATTGTCGAGCTGGATAGCTATGTGCCGCCGGCGGGTGGCCCCGCGGAAAGTGCCCGGATCAACAAGAACGCTCTCCGCTCGCTGGGATTCCAAATCGGATCGCGCGGTGGAGCCGCACCCATACGCTATATGTAGGGGCGGGGCTTGCCCCAGGCTTGTCCAAATTAGGTTTTTGAAAAAAGGCGGAATCTCGGTAAGT